>Ga0137403_10001673_pt1 | contig 27642 bp, 27 predicted proteins | sample CZOMad2_1_16fung_FD_122057 | JGI IMG/M metagenome (GOLD analysis project Ga0137403, IMG submission 122057) | Vadose zone soil fungal communities from Angelo Coast Range Reserve, California, USA - CZOMad2_1_16fungal (Hybrid Assembly) | ecosystem: Environmental > Terrestrial > Soil > Vadose zone... | reverse complement strand
GCGCGGGCGAGCGGGCCCAGCGTGGGAGTAACCTTAGGCGGGCGCGGGACGTATCGGGCGACGATACTTTTCGCGGCGGTTTCCGGGGAAGAGCAGGGGCTGCTCGGGAGCACACATCTGATGGATTGGGTGAAGCAGCAGGGGTACACGGTGGGCGGCATGTTGGATGACGATATAGTTGGCGCCGATCCCGCAGCAGGCGCGCCGCATCGCGTGCGGCTCTTTTCCGGAAATGGCGAAATCGACGATGCGGATTCGCCTTCGCGGGAACTGGCGCGGGCGATTGAAGAGATTGATGGGCGCAGGGCGATTCGAATGATTTTCCGCGTGGACCGGTACGGCCGCGGCGGAGACCACTATCCGTTTTATAAAGCCGGACTGCCGGCGGTGCGATTCACCGAACCGCTGGAAGATTACAATCACCAGCACCAGACGCCGCGGACGGAAAACGGAATCGAATACGGGGACTTTGAAAAATACTTGAACTTTACGTTTATGGGCGACGTGGCGAGGGACAATGCGGAGGCGCTGCGGCAGCTGGCGCTGGCTCCGGAACCGCCGAGAAACGCGAAGCTCACGGGGGCGGTGACACCGGATGCGAAAGTGTCGTGGTCGGCTGAGGATGATCCGGAGCGGGAGGGATTCGAGATTCTGTGGCGCGAAACGACCGATCCACGCTGGCAGGTTTATGATTTTGCGGCTTCGCCGGGCGAAACGGTTTTGAAGGGCGTCTCCACGGACAATCATTTCTTTGCGGTGCGCGCGGTGGGCAAGAATGGCGCCCGGTCGATTGCTGCGCCCACGGAAATAGAACGGCGGCCGCCGCCACTGCCCACACCATCACCGACTAAACAGTGATGCGCCCGACCTATTTTTGGAAGTGGTCGGGATACCAGATCAAGGCGCACTCGGGGCACATGGTGTGCGTGAACTCGACTTGCGAACGATCCCGGATGTAAGACTCGATCTGCTGCCAACTTCCATTTTCGGCGTGGATTTTTTTGCACGAAGCGCAGATGGTCAAGAGGCCGGTCAAGGTATCCAGTTTTGAGATAGCCTGCTGCAATTCAGCAATGACGCGTTCCTTCTCGGCTTGTGTCTGAATGCGCTCAGTGATGTCGCGGCCGTTGATGACGACGCCGCGAATGTCGGGATGATCCAGCAAATTGTAAGCGACGACTTCCAAAGAGACCCAGGAGCGGTTGGCATGGCGGGCGCGGTATTGGATGGAATCCCGCGCGCCGGGATTCTTCCAGAATTCGTTTAGCGCGTTTTCGACGGTGGAGCGGTCTTCGGGGTGAAGCAACTCGAAGCCGATGGAACCGATGATTTCTTCCTGCCGGTAACCCAATACACGATGGATGGATGGACTAATGTAACGGACCCGGCCGTCGGCGTCGCGGATGGTGAGAATGTCCTGGCTATTTTCGACCATGAGCCGGAAGCGTTCGTCGATTTCAGAAACCGCCTGCTCCGAGCGCCTGAGACCAGTGATTTTCCGCAAGACGCAGCACACCAGAGGGCCGTCCTGAACATCCACGGAACACAAACTCATTTCAAGAAGGACTTCCGTTCCGTCCTTGCGCAGACCTCGTAGCTCCAACCCTACCCGGCCCGGCCGCAGTCCCGGTGCACGCGTGTAACCGGCGATCTGCCGTTCGTGTTCCTCTCGAAATAATTGAGGCAGTAAGACGTTGAAATGCAGGCCGAGCAACTCGAGCGGGCCGTAACTGAAAAGCTTTTCGGTCTGCGCGTTCACGTGAACGATTTGGCCCAGACGATCCGCGACGAGTACTCCTTCCGGCGCGGAGTCCAGTACGGCTCTGGACGCAGCATCACTGAACGTAGATCTTCCTTGAGACATAATTCCTTTCTCGGAACGAACTAGCAGGCCTGAGGTTTAAATCGATTCGGGAGACCGCTGCTTTTGGACGAGAACGAACTGCACTGGGAACAAGAGTAGATTTGCGCGTGTGGGTTGTCAAATCTACTTGTACTGGTACCCTGAATAGTACGAGTACAGGTAGGCGGCGGCTGACGTCGAATGCTCGGATGAAGGCCGGCCTAGAAGAAAATCGGTTTAGTCCGGACTTATGTGGTTGCGCTTGATGTCGTCAAACATCTCGCGATACGCGGAGGCGCTATGCCTCAAGCCGTTTGTAGTATGCGAGATCTGCCTTAATGCCGAGGCGCGCGAACATTTCTTGCGCATTGAAGTTTATTTTGCCGTGCAGCTTCACAACCGCAGCGCGCGCATTTTCGACGGCTTCCTGGCTTGCCCATTCCACGATGGTGACAAAGTTGAATTCGCCAGGACCAGAAGATTGCTCCAGGACGAAATCCTGCAGGAAACCTGGTTGCGCCTTCAGGAGGGAGTGAGTCGGCCGCACTTTGCCAAGGAATTCCTCCCGCGCGCTGCTGGGAACGACGAACTTGTCCACACGATAGATTCTCTCCGACATGCGGTTCTCCTTCACTCGGTTTAGTGCTGGGGCGCGGCGACGGGCTGGGCGAAGGTGATGAAGTGGCCGCCGGGATCCTGGACACTGAATTCTTTCATGCCATAGAAAGCGTTGCGGACGGGCATCACAATTTTGACGTCCTTCATGGCGGCGAGGACGGCGTCGAGGTTGTCGACCTCCATGTAAAGATAAGTGGGGCCTTTTCTGGCTTCAGCGGACATAGATGATGGCGCGTCTTTTTCAACGCTGGCATAGGTTTGGTACATCACTTCGGCGGCCCCTTTCTGAAAAGTGACAAAACCGAGTTTGTTGCCGTCGGGGACTTCGATGGTTTTCGCGAAACCAAGACGATCGACCCAGAAAGGGACGACGGGCTCAATTTCCCTCACGAGCAGGACCGGGGTGATGCGTTTGACGTTCATGGATTTGATCTCCTGAGATGGATTGGCTTGCAGGGAAGAGAAACAGAGAGAGAAAACAAGGGCGATACAGGTAAGGGCGAAGTGGCGCACGGCGCAGATTCTCCTTGACGAAGCAACTAGTCTAAATTAGACTAGTCAAATTAACGGATCCGAAGAGCAAAGTCAAGGAGGTTTCTTATGAGCGGAACGGCGCGACAATTGGGAGAGCTGATTTCGATCGGACCGGCGATGCTGCGCGACTTCGAGCAGTTGGGGATTCGCAGCCTGGCGCAACTGGCGCGGCAACATCCGCGGAGGATGTATGACCGGTTGGGCCGGCTGACCGGTCATCGGCAAGATCCTTGCGTACTGGACACGTTTTGCGCCGCAGTGGCGCAGGCGAGAAATCCACGCCTGTCCGTGGAAAAATGCCAGTGGTGGTATTGGAGCAGAAAGCGCAAGGCGGGGAAGAAGTGAAAGCACAAGGAAACGTGAAGGCGCCGAGATCGCCGAAAAGCGTAGAGGTACCGAAACGAATTGCCCACGCCAGAAAGACCTTGGCGCTGACGACGCCGGACCTGGTGCTGCTGAGTCTGCTGGCGGAGCGGCCAATGCACGGGTATCAGGCCAATCTCGAACTGGAGCGGCGGGAGATTCGGGATTGGGCGCGGATATCGCGGCCACAGGTTTACTACTCGCTGGAAAAGCTAGCACGCAAGGGGCTCATTCGCTCTTTGGAGACGGATAAACCGGCGGCCGGACCGGAGCGCAGCACATTTGAAACAACGACGAACGGCAAAGCCGCGCTCGCGGATGCTTTAGAACAAGTAGACTGGACCACACAGAGAGAACGCCCGCCATTTTTGACGTGGCTTGCGCTTTCCTGGCAGGCGCGGCCGGGAGTCTTCCGGAAGCAGTTGAAGCGGAGGCGAAAATTTTTGCTGAAAGAAATCGCGAGAGAAAAGAAGACTCTGCATTCGATTTACGACGAGGTAGGCCACAAGTATCACGAGGCGGTATGGATGGTGGGCTTAATGATCGAGCAGATGCGAGTGGAAGTGCGATGGACAAACCGATTGGAGCGCGAGTTAGCGCGAAGGGCGCGGGCGCTCTATCCCCAGTTCGCAGAGGGATTGCCCAAGTGAAGTTGCGGCTCCGCAAAGAATTCAAAATACGCTGAACCGTGGCAAAAGATAAGGCAAAGACGTCCCGACCGAGCCGGGGCAAGCGCCGCAGGCTGAGATTCGCAGAGAGGAGAGCAACGTGGAGAAGACGTGGAGGAAAGGGGGCACGTTCCTAATCACATCGGTAAGCCTGGTTTTGATCGCGGATGCGATGTGCGGATTGTCAGCCGAGGCCCAGGAAAAGCGGCCGACGGCGGGAGAGGTAGTGGCGGCAATTCAGGAGCACGTTGGCGTGCCATGGAAGACGGAGACAGTGGATACGTTCAAGGCAGGAAATCCAGGGACGCGCGTTACGGGGATCGCGGTGACGATGATGGCGACGCTGGACGTGCTGCAGCGGGCGGCAGCGAAGGGGCAAAACCTGATCATCACGCACGAGCCGACGTTTTACAACCACCTGGACCGGCCGGAAGGAATGGATGAGAACGACGCAGTGTGGAAAGAGAAGCGGGCGTTCATCGAGAAAAACGGGCTGGTGATTTGGAGATTTCACGATCATTGGCACCTGCGAAATCCTGACGGAATCCTTGCGGGAATGTTGAAGGCACTGGGCTGGGAGAAATATCAAAGTGCGGAAAACCCGCACCTTTTCACGATGCCGGAAACCACGCTGGAGAAACTGGCGGCGGACGTAGCGAAGCGGCTGGAGACGCCGGTGTTGCGAGTGGTGGGCAATCCGGAGATGAGAGTGACGAAACTGGCCCTGAGCCCGGGAGCGGCGGGATTCCAACGAGAGACGCATGCGCTGGAGATGGAGAACGTTGAGGTGCTGCTCGTGGGCGAGACGCGGGAATGGGAAACGGTGGAGTACGCGGCAGACGCGGCGTCTGAAGGAAGGAAGAAGGCGCTGATCGTGATCGGGCACGTTCCGTCTGAGCAAGCGGGGATGGAAGAATGCGCGAGATGGCTGAAGACGTTCGTGAAATACGTGCCGATCGAGTTTGTGCCTACGAAGCAGCCGTTCTGGACGCCTGGAGAGAGAACCGTACGGCGCTGAATTAATTCAAAATTAAAATTTACCCGAGTCCGTCGAGCACTACCTCACTGGTCTTAGCGCTGGTCCCTGCGGTACCGTCCAAACCACGTCGCCTTTGTCATCGAAGAATTGAAGCGCCGGCTGGCCTGGAATCGCTTGCGAGTCACTCGGAAAAAGGTAGGTACGTCCTTTCTGCGTTATTTTTGGCAGTGATGGGTTCAGACTCAAGCGCGCATAAACGTGGCCAGTCTCATCCTTCAAGATGAACTCCTGGGCTTCGACGGAGCCAGCGCGAATGACGTTAGGCTCAAGGCGGTCGGCGGGTTTCGCCCCCATCACGACGACGGAAGCGACGGAGAGCACGAGCAGGGCGTTCAGCAGCTTCCAGCGGTGATTCGAAGCTTCAAGGCTTTGCACCCGCGCGGCCAGAAGATTGAGGTTCGCTTGCGAAGAATTCATGGCATACCTCCTAGGTGTCGGCTGGGGAACCCTTGTGGATGTTGGACGTCCGGCAACTCCGGCAGTGAGCATAGGGTCCCCGAACGCTGCTGGCAAACGTCACGGACAAGTCCTATGCTAGGCATATCCGCCCAAATGGCTCAAGCCCCAAACGGAGGTCGCATGCGTTCTCATTTTTGGAAATATGGCACGGCGGTGTTGATCACGAGCGCGCTCGTCATAACGCCAGCATTTTCACAGGGGAAAGGCAAAGGAAAAGGGCACGACAAGCACGATCAAGGCGACGGCGAAGGAAAACACAACAAGTACGAGTTTGGCGACCACGACCGGGAAGTGATCACGCGCTACTATTCAAATCGGGGATCAAACCTGCCTCCTGGACTCGCGAAACGCGGAGGGAACCTGCCGCCGGGGCTCGAGAAACAACTGGAGCGAAACGGCACACTTCCACCAGGACTGCAAAAACGAGTTGAGCCATGTCCGGTGGAACTCGAGCGCCAATTGCCGCCACTTCCAACGGAGTACCGGCGTGGGGTAATCGGGGCGCACATCGTGATCTTCAACAGGAATACGAATGTGATCGTGGATGTTCTGAAGGATGTGGCGCACTGAGGGTGACTAGTGCAAGTTTCCGATTGTCACAGATCACAGCTCAAAAATTGAGAGTGCCCGAGTAACTCACGCGGGCTTTGCCGGATTCGCCGCGCTCGATGCGGCCGATGAGGAAGAATTTCTCGCGGTGCTTCTTCAAGTCGGCTTCAACGGAGCGCACGTTTTTTGGCGGCGCGACGAGAATCATGCCGACCCCCATGTTGAAAGACTGAAGCAATTCGCCGGTGTCAATTTTGCCGAGCTTGGCAAGGTACTTGAAGATTGCAGGCACGGGCCAGGAAGCGAGGTCAATTTCCGCTTTCACGCCACTGGGCAGCACGCGGGGCAAGTTTCCGGGGATGCCGCCGCCGGTGATGTGCGCGAGGGCGGAAACCCAGCCGCGCGCGACGATGTTTTTCAGCGCGGGCGCGTAACACAAGTGAGGCTTCAGCAATTCCGCGCCAATTTTATTTCCGACTTCCGCGACATAGGTATCGGGCTTCAGCCTTGCCACTTCAAAAACAAGTTTGCGGGCAAGTGAATAGCCGTTAGTGTGCAGGCCGGCTGACGGCAACGCGATCAGAGTGTCTCCGGGCTGGACGCTCTTGCCGGTCAGAAGTTTTTTGCGCTCGACCGCGCCAACGATAAAGCCCGCAAGATCGTACTCGCCGGAAGGATAGAAACCGGGCATCTCGGCGGTTTCGCCGCCGATGAGTGCGCAGCCGGCCTTGCGGCAGGAACGGCTCATGCCTTCGACGAGCTGCTCGACAACCTGCGGCTCGAGCTTGCCCATCGCCAAGTAGTCGAGGAAAAAAAGGGGCTCGGCGCCCTGGACGAGAATGTCGTTGATACAGTGATTGACCAGGTCGCCGCCGACGGTGGAGTGCACGCCCATGGCCATGGCGATCTTGAGCTTGGTGCCGACGCCGTCCGCGCTGGAAACGAGCACGGGCTCTTTCCATTTTTTCCGGTCGAGCGCGAAGAGCGCGCCGAAACCGCCGATGCCGCCCAGCACATCGGAAGTGAACGTGCGGCTGGCGTGGTGCCGGATTCTTTGCTTGGCGTCGTCCGCGACGGCGATGTTCACTCCGGCATCGGCATATTTCATGAAAGACCCGCTCGCTTCCGTCTCTGCTCTTTTTGATCGGGGCGTATCCGCCGGTCACTGACAGGAATTCCTTGGAGCGCCGTGGAGGATCGCGGCGGCTATTGCCAGCAACGACTGCTCGACAAGGCTAAAAGGTCCGGAAAATCCGGTTCCAGCGCACGATTCTCGGATGCAGCAGGGCATTCGCATAGGCAAAAAAACGCTCCCGAATCTGGCCAGAATCCCAAGCGCCTTGCGGCGCGTCCAGTGACATGTAAATCATGACGGGAGTGCCGATGATGTCGTTGCGCGGGACGCAGCCCCAGAAGCGGCTGTCCAGAGAATTCTCGCGATTGTCTCCCATCACAAAATAACAGTCCTTAGGCACGGTGAAAGGGAGTCCTTTGAAATTCCCCATGAGGAGTGATGGATCGGGTCGTTCGGATAGGCCGCGCGTGTAGCTCTCCGTAAGGCGCTTGCCGTTGATCCAGACGGCGCCTTCGCGCACGTCGATCACCTCTCCGGGCAACCCGATGACGCGCTTCACGTAGTCCGGCGTGTCCGGGGCAAACGGCGGCTTGAAGATGATGACTTGCTGGCGTTTGGGATTGCGCCAGAGCGGCACGTGCCAATTGGTGAAGGGCACGCCGGCGTCGTAGCCGACGCGGCTCATGATGAGGTGATCGCCGATGAGAAGCGTATTCTCCATCGAGCCGGAAGGAATGACGCGCGCCTGGCCGATCGTGCCGTTGATGAGGAGAAACACCAAGCCGACCCAGAACCAGGCGATGATCTCGCGCTGAATCTTGGTTTTCACCGGTACGTTCGCTTCTTCTTCTTTTTTCTTTTTTTCAGATTTCATGTTCCACCACCACCGGCCGCTCTGCGGACGCGGGTTCACTACCATTGCCTTGAATAGTCTCGCCGGATTTGCCGTTGGCGGCGTTTTCGCGCACCTCAAGCTGCACTAGATCCGTCGGATAAACGCCCGTATAACAAGACGTACAGAACTTGCCTGCGGTATCGCCGACCGCGCGGCGGAGCGCTGGGAGAGAAACATAGCCCAGCGAATCGGCGCCCAAGAATTTGCAGATTTCTTCCGGGGTGTTCGAGGAGGCAATCAATTCTTCACGCGTGGGCGTGTCCACGCCGTAGTAGCACGGCGAAACCGTCGGTGGGCAACTGATGCGCACGTGGACTTCTTTTGCGCCAACCTCGCGGACCATGCGGACAATCTTGCGGCTGGTGGTGCCGCGCACGATGGAATCGTCGACCAGGATTACGCGTTTGCCTTCAAGTAAGCCGCGGATGGGATTGAGCTTGAGCTTCACGCCGAAATTACGAATGGCTTGCGACGGCTCGATGAACGTGCGGCCGATGTAGTGATTGCGAATCAGGCCCATGCGGAAGGGAATCTTCGATTCGAGAGAGTAGCCGACGGCCGCTGGCACGCCGGAATCGGGCACAGGGACGACGATGTCCGCATCGACGGGATGCTCCTGGGCGAGGAGGCGCCCAAGCATCTCGCGGCTTTCGTTCACGGAGCGGCCAAAAATAATGCTGTCCGGGCGGGAGAAATAGACATGCTCGAAAATGCACTGCTGGAGCTGCTTTTCCGGCGCGAAGTGAATGGACTCTATGCCGGACTTGGAAATGCGAACCATTTCGCCGGGTTCGATCTCACGGACATATTGGGCATTGAGCAGGTCGAAGGCGCAGGTTTCTGAGGCCACTAACCACGAGACGAATCCGCCAGGTGTGGTCAATTTCCCAAGCACCAGCGGGCGGAAGCCGCGAGGATCGCGTACGGCGTAGAGTTCATCCTGCGTGAGGACGAGAAGAGAGTAGGCGCCTTCGACTTGATTGAGCGCGTCACCGATCGCGCCGGAAAGATTGCGCGCTTGCGAACGGGCGATCAGGTGGACGATGACTTCGGTGTCGCTGTTGGTCTGGAAAATCGAGCCGCGATGCTCGAGCTTGCGGCGCCATTCGGCGGCGTTGGTAAGATTGCCGTTGTGGCCGAGGGCCACTTTGCCCTTGTTGCAGTCGATCATGATTGGCTGAGCGTTCAGGAGCGCCTTGTCCCCCGCCGTTGAGTAGCGCGTGTGGCCGATGGCGAGGCTGCCCGGGAGTTGCGCGAGCACGCTGGGCTGGAAAATTTCTTCGACTTCGCCCATCGCGCGATGGACGTACAGCTCTTTGCCGTCGCTGGAGACGATGCCGGCGGATTCCTGGCCGCGATGCTGGAGCGCGTAGAGGCCGAGATAGGCGAGGTTGGCAGCTTCGGGATGGCCGAAGACGCCGAAGACACCACACTCGTCGTGAAAATGATCGTCGGCGAAGGCGAGTTTCTGACTCATTTTGCGGCTAGCGTTCTTTCCAGTGAATGGGCCCAGGCGTCGCGGAGCGTGTCGACGGTACTGTCGATCACCGGGCTCCCTTTATATTTGATGCGGAATGAACCTTCGCGGATGACCTGGCCAACCTCGCGCGCCTCCACGCTGTATTGTCTCGCAATTTCGAGAACGCGGGCAAGCTTTGTGGGCGAGCCGGAGACGACGGCCCGGGCGCCGCGTTCGCCGAAGAGAATGGATTCGACAGGGGCGGCATCATCGAGGCGGACAATTGCGCCGAGGGCGGGCGGGGTAAGCCCCGCCCCTACAGAGGCGAAGCAGGATTCGGCAAGGGTGACGGCTAGGCCGCCGTCGGAAATGTCGTGGGCGGACTGCAAGGCGCCTTCGGCGGCGAGTGCGATGAGGCAATCCTGGAGACGCTTCTCGGCGGCAAGGTCGATGGCAGGTGGTTCGCCGGCAAGGATGCCTGCGATCGTCTTGGAGTATTCGGAGGAGGAGAATTCGCGGGCCAGCCTCCATGTAGGGGCGGGGCTTACCCAGCCCGCGGCCGACCCAAGGGTCGCCCCTACGCCAAAACCATCCAGCACAACAATGACGTCGCCCTCGCTGCGGAAGGCAATTTTGAGGACGCGGGAAGCGTCGTCGAGAATGCCGAGAACTCCGATGACTGGCGTAGGGTAGATCGATTTGCCGAGAGTTTCGTTGTAGAAGCTGACGTTGCCGCCGGTGATGGGCGTACCGAGAGCGTTGCAAGCTTCGGCGAGGCCGTCGATGGCCTCAGAAAATTGCCACATTACTTCTGGTTTTTCCGGGCTGCCGAAATTGAGGCAATTCGTGGCGGCGATAGGCCGCGCTCCGCTGGCGGCTACGTTGCGTGCGGCTTCGGCGACGGCATGCATCGCGCCAACGCGCGGATTCAACTGGCACCAGCGGCCATTACCGTCGGTGGAGAGTGCTAGGGCACGCTTCACGACGCCCGTCTTTGGATCTTTGATGCGCACAACCGCCGCATCGCTCGCGCCCGGGCCAGCCAAAGTGTTCGTGCGCACGCTGGTGTCGTACTGCTCGGTGATCCAGCGCTTGGAGGCAATCGCGGGCGACGCCAGCAGCTTTACAAAATTTGCGGTGAGACTCGTGCCTTCGGGAGCGAATGCAAACCAGTCTTTTTCTGACTCAACATGTGGAGCAGGCGCGGCGATCGGGCGACGGTAGACGGGCCCTTCTTCAGCAAGGGGATGCGCGGGGATTTCCGCCGCGACACGTCCATTGTTGTTGATGCGGGCGATGCCGCCTTCGGTGACGTCGCCGACGACGACGGCGTCGAGGCCCCATTTCTTGAAAACGGCTAGGACTTCGTGCTCGCGGCCTTTTTCGGCGACGAGCAGCATGCGCTCCTGCGATTCGCTGAGCATGATTTCGTAGGGCGTCATGCCGGTTTCGCGTTGGGGAACTTTGGCGAGATCGATCTCGATGCCGGTGCCGCCGCGCGAAGCCATCTCCATGGTGGAACACGTAAGGCCGGCGGCGCCCATATCCTGAATCGCGACGACTGCGCCGGTTTGCATGGCTTCGAGGCAGGCTTCAAGCAACAATTTTTCCATGAAGGGGTCGCCGACCTGCACGTTGGGGCGTTTCTGTTTCGATTCTTCTGTGAACTCAGCAGAAGCAAGAAGGGAAGCGCCATGAATTCCGTCGCGGCCAGTTTTTGCGCCGACGTAAATCACGGGATTGCCGATGCCTTTGGCTTTGGCCAGAAAGATTTCTTCTTTTTTCGCGATTCCGAGCGCGAGGGCATTGACGAGAGGATTCTGCGAATAACACGGCTCGAAGCCTACTTCCCCGCCGACAGTGGGAACGCCGAAGCAGTTCCCGTAGCTTCCTATGCCGCGGACTACGCCATCGAGGACACGGCGGTTCTTCGCGGCATCTTCTTCTGTCGTGTTTTTACCCGGCGTGATTTCGCCGAAGCGCAGAGAATTGAGGACTGCCATGGGTCGCGCACCCATGGTGAAAATGTCGCGCAGGATTCCGCCGACACCGGTCGTGGCGCCCTGGAACGGCTCAACGTAACTCGGATGATTGTGCGATTCGATTTTGAAGGCCGCAACGAGCCCATCACCGATGTCCACGACGCCGGCGTTTTCTCCCGGACCCTGCACGACGAGCTTGCCGCGCGTGGGCAAACGCTTCAGGTGGACCTTGCTCGATTTGTAGGAGCAGTGCTCACTCCACATCACGCTGAAAATACCCAGCTCGGTGATGTTCGGGTCGCGGCCAAGGATTTGCTGAATGCGCGCGTATTCCTCGCGTGTGACGCCATGTTCCGCAGCGATCACCGGAGTGACTCGAATTTCAGTGCTAGCAGTGGCCATTTTCAAATCTGCGAGAAGAATTGGAAACCGCTCACGCTGTCGCCTTGGCCGCGCCGACGAGCGCTTCGATCATGGAGCGGAAAATGACCAAGCCCTCGTTAGAGCCGAGAGCGGATTCCACGGCGCGCTCGGGATGGGGCATCAGTCCGGCGACGTTGCGTTCGCGGTTGCAGACTCCGGCGATGTTGCGGACAGCGCCATTCGGATTGCCGGCGGTATCGTCTGAACCGTCAGAAGTCGTGTAGCGAAATATGAGCTGGCGATTTTTTTCAAGATTCGCGAGCGTGGCTTCATCGCAATTGTAATTGCCGTCGGAATGCGCGATGGGAATCTTGAGAATCTGGCCCTTCTGCGCGGCGTTGGTAAATGGCGTATCTGTCTGCTCGACGCGAATGTGAACGTGCCGGCAGATGAAGCGCAAGCCGCTATTGCGCATCATGGCGCCGGGAAGCAGGCCTGCCTCGCAGAGAATTTGGAAGCCGTTGCAGATGCCCAGGACCATGCCGCCGCTCTTGGCGAATTTCTCGACGGACTTCATCACCGGCGAAAAACGCGCGATGGCGCCAGTGCGCAGATAGTCGCCGTAGGAAAAGCCGCCGGGCAGGATGATGGCGTCGCAATTCGCAAGATTTTCGGATTGGTGCCAGATAAATTCGACGGGCTTCTGCAGAACGTTGCCGATGGCGTAAAACGCGTCGTGGTCGCAATTGGACCCGGGGAAAACGACGACTCCAAATTTCATGCGGTGCCAGCCCCCTGTGGGATTGCGGGAACGCCTATTTTAACACAGCATTGTGCTTCTCACCGGCTACACTTGTAGCTTATTGATGGAACTTGGTTGATCTTGCCGGAATACAGCTTTTGCAAAGCGAACGCAGAGGTACCATGCACCAATGGGAAAGATGAGAACGAGAATCTCGAAGGCGAGAGCTGAAAGAATTTCACCTGTTGTCTGGGGACCCGCGCCGCTACCATCGAGGGACCAGATTCCGATGGTCATGCCCAGCCCCCACCAAGAGCCAAAAAGAGCAACGAGACCCATGACCGTGGCGGCTATCAGATTCCCGGACTTGCGCAGTTTTAGGCTCTTGCCTCGCCATGCCAGGAGATAGCCCGCTACGACCGACACAATTGGAATCAACAACAGTACCGGGCCAGCGCGTTCATCCATTGATCTTTCATTTCTAGCGGCGCTTCCGTCGCTTCGGTGTGTTCCGCTGTTTGCGCCGAACGGCGCGGCGCGAGACCTTCTTTGGTTTTTCGGAGGCGGCCAGTTCGCGGCGCTTCTTTGCGGCCCAGCCTGGCTTGTTGACCTGGCGGCCGCGAGCGATTGCCAATCCATCGGAAGGCACGTTTTCCGTGATGGTCGAACCTGCGGCGACGTACGCGCCATCGCCGACGCGCACGGGCGCAACCAGAGCGGTGTCGCTGCCGATAAAAACCTTGTTCCCGATCGATGTCGGATGTTTCTGGAAGCCGTCGTAGTTGCAAGTAATCGTGCCTGCGCCAATGTTGCTCTTCGTTCCGATTTTCGTGTCACCTAGGTAAGAGAGGTGCATGGCTTTGGTGCCTTCGCCTATGACGCTTTTTTTCAGTTCGACGAAATTGCCGATGCGCGCTCCTGCTTTCAGATGATTGCCCGGGCGAAGCCGCGCAAAAGGGCCAATGACAACGCCGTCGTCGAGGCGGCTCTCCGCCACCACGCAATGCGGCTCGACGGTGACGTCGCCGCCGAGAAGCGCGTCGGAAAGCACGCTGCCGGTTCTAATCGTACAGCGCATCCCAATTTTCGTTTTGCCCAGCAACTGAACGCCAGGTTCTATGATGCTATCCTCACCCACGGTTACATCCGGATCGACGAGCACCGTCTCCGGCAACTGGATGGTGACGCCGTCATCCATCAGGGCGGCGCGCTTCCGTTCCCGGAATACCCGGTCGACTTCAGCAAGATCCGCGCGCGTATTGCAACCCAGCACTTCGCGTGAATCGGCGGCCACCTGCGCCTGAACGGTTTCGCCTTTGGCGTTCAGCCCGGCAATGGCGTCGGTCAGATACAATTCGCGATGCTTGTTGTTTGGCTTTATCTGCGACAAGGCGGGCCAAAGTTTCTCCAGCGTGAAGCAATAAATCGCCGAATTGATTTCATTGATGTCGCGCTGTTCGTCGGTGAGCTGCGATTCTTCGACGATAGCAGAGACGGCCGTTTCCGTTTTGCGGACGACGCGGCCGTAGCCGGAGGGATCGGCGAGCACGGCTGACAGAATCGTTGCGGCAGCATTTCCGTTGCGATGGGCGGCCACGAGCGCCTTCAAAGATTCGGTGCGCACCAGCGGAGCATCCCCCGGGAGCACAACCGCCAACTTCGCGCGCCCCAAGGCGCGCTTCGCTATTTGCAGGGCGTGGCCAGTGCCGTTCTGCGGCTGCTGCAGGACCGCAGTCGCCTGGAATGGTTCAACAACAGCGGTGACTTGCTCGGCCTGGTGCCCGACGACAACGACCGTCTCTCGCGCCTTGAGCGGTTCGCAAGCACGAATAATATGCTCCACAAGGGTGCGTCCGCCAGCGCGGTGAAGCACTTTCGCCACGCTGGACTTCAGCCTCGTGCCTTTGCCGGCCGCCAGAATCACTATGCCTAGGTCATTGTTCGACATGGTTTCGAGCCATTCTGCGGGAGTGGCGGATATTTCGCAACGAGGGGTTGCTTGCGGCGAGGCGAATTGCTAATCAGCGGCGGGTGCGGGAGAGAGGGCAGTCAGGTAGGCTTCGCTTTCGGGGCGGGCGGCTTCCCCCGTGGTAATGGTCCATAGCGAGGGATCGGCCAGGAGGCGGCTGACGAGTTGCGTATGCAGGGAGTGACCGGCTTTGTGGGCTTCGACACGGGCCAGCAGCGGCAAGCCCGCCAGGGCCAAGTCGCCAATCAGGTCCAGTGCCTTGTGCCGCCCAAACTCATCGGGAAAGCGCAACGGCCCGTTCATGACACCGTCGTTCGTCAGAACGATAGCGTTCTCGAGCGAGCCCCCGCGGATCAGTCCCATAGCCTTGAGCGGTTCGATATCGCGCTCGAAACAGAAGGTTCGCGCGCGCGCCAAAAGGTGCCGGAAAGTATCCGGCCCCACCAACATCTCCACTTCTTGCTGGCCTACCAGCGGGTGCGGGAAATCCACGTAGCAGCACACCCGCAACTCGTCGGCGGGATAGATACCGATCCGGCGGTCTCCTTCGATGACCTCCAGCGGCTTCAGCACTTTCAAATAGCGGCGCTTCCGCCGTAGTTTGCGAATACCGGAATGCTCCAGCATTTGCATGAAAGGCTCAGCGGAGCCATCTAAAATCGGCACTTCAATCGAGTCAATGTCGATGTAGATGTTGTCGATGCCGCACGAGTAGATGGCGGCAAGCAGATGCTCGGTGGTGGAGAGCAGAACGCCTTGTTTCATGAGGCTGGTGGCGTAACTCACGCGAGCGATGTTGTGGCCCTGGGCTTCGATGGAAAAATTGTCCAGATCCACGCGGCGGAAAACGATGCCGGTTTCAGCCGGCGCAGGCACCAAACGAACGTGACCGTACACCCCTGTGTGTAGACCCACACCTTCAGCGGACGACTCTCTTACAATGGTATTTTGGAACATTTCCCCACGTCAATTATAGCATGTTGTTGGCCAACAAATGTCCTGTTTGTGCTTTAATATCAACAGCTTATAGGTCACATTTTGCCTGAAGCGAAGACGGTGTGGTATTTGCGCAACATTCTGCGGTTCCAGCGTGTCTGATGAGAGAAACGGTCCGTCGCCTGCCCCATCTCTCATGGGCTTCCTTTTCGATAGCAGGCGCGTCCCATTCCATTATTGACAGTGGTATAATTAGGGCTTGTGGTTTTAGTGAAAGGGTGAGGCATGAGTCGAGCGGCTCGTATCGGAATTCTTTGCGTATCTGTGGCTATCTTCTGTTTCGCAGGCATCGGACATGTTCTGCAGGGCCGCGCTTCGGACGACAAAGCCTACAAGTCGCTCACGGTGTATGGCGAAGTTCTGCAGAAAATCCAGCAGGACTATGTCGACGACCCCAACATGCGCACGGTGACCGCCGGTTCCTTGCACGGGATGCTCGAATCCCTCGACCCGCAATCCAGTTACCTCACGCCGCGCGAATACGAAGAATACAAGAAAAAGCTGGCGACCGCGGCCACGGGCGAGACAGGCCTGACGCTCAGCAAGCGCTACGGTTACGTCATTGTTCTCTCCGTGCTCCCGGATAGTCCGGGCGCGAAGGCAGGAATTCGCAGCGGCGACATTTTCGAGGCCATCAGCGGGTTCACCACGCGCGACATGTCCGTGGGGCAGGCCATCAATCTTCTCAATGGCCAGGCTGGCACGGGCATCAAGGTTGGCGTGATCCGCCGTGGCAAGGCCACGCCGGAGGAAGTCGATCTGGTGCGTGAGAAGCTGGCCACGCCGAAGATCATCGTTCAGAAGGTGGATCCCGACATTCTGGTTTTGCGCCTCCCGACGCTTGACGGCGGCCGCGCGGATGAGATTCGCAATCGCCTACTGGACGCGGAAAAACAGGGCATTCACAAGGTGATCCTGGATGTGCGGGAATGCGGCCGTGGCTCAGTCTCGGAGGCGATTGCAATTGACCGCCTTTTCGTTTCCTCGGGCAATCTGACGACGCTGCGCGGGCAGACAGTCTCGACGCAGGTTTTTTCGGCCGAGCCCAAGCAAGTGATTTGGAAGGGCCCCGTCGCTGTGTTGATTGATGCCACTACGTCGGGAGCCGCGGAAGTATTGGCTTCCGCGATTGTCGGGAACCATCGCGGAGATGTCGTGGGAGAGCGGACGTTTGGCCTTGCGTCCGAGCAGAAGCTGATTACGCTGGATGATGGCTCGGCGCTGATCCTCACGGTCGCCAACTACTACAATCCCGGCGGTAAATCGATCCTGGAAGAAGGCGTAACGCCGACGGAAGTGGTGCGCGCCGTTCCGGAAGATGATTCGGACTCGGCTGATGAGGATGCCGCTCCGGCTCCACAGACTCAGAAGGAACCCGGGCTCGGACCGCGGCCCCTTTCCCCGGAAGACCCCATCTTTCACCGCGCGCTCGACTTGCTAAAGGCCCCCGTGAAAAAGGCTGCTTAGTTTTCCGTGGCCTGGCAGCGCGACTCAGCTCAAGCAAACCTGCATTGTTTTCGAATCAAGATAGACGATTCGGCTAGTTATGCGCTGCTGGGAATTTGCCTCTTTCTCACAGCCCTTTCCAGTGGTTGCAAAAAGAACGAAGAGAACCGTCTTACACCCGCGCAAGTTCACCAAATTACGCGCGATCTGGCAGCCGCAGCCTCTTCTGCGGTGCCTCCCGGGACTCCCATCAAACTCCGTCAAGGCGCTTCCGGCCAGCAACCCGGAAGTACCGATTACCTGCGCATCGTGTTGAAGAGCGATTCCGCGACAGACACGAACCGGGCGGCAATCGCAAGGCTCATGCAAAGTCTCAACGGTGTCGCGACGCGGAATCGTCTGACGGAGGATCCTCCCGTTCAAACCGGAGATCTCCTGCACTTCAAGCTTCGACGTGCGGGGGTGCCGGCCATCGAAATTGAAATCGCGACGCGCGCGACGCCCGTTTCCGGCGCAGGAGCGAAGAATCCCGGCGGAAAACCTGAGAACGCGCGGCTCGCGATCATCATTGACGATCTCGGCAGTGACCGCGCAGCCGCCGACGCCGTCTTCGCTCTAGGTTATCCCCTCACGATTTCCGTTTTGCCCAATCACGAACACTCCGTGGCCATAGCCAACGAAGCGCATCGCCGCGGATTCCAGGTCATGCTTCATCTGCCGATGCAATCGGTCGCCAACGAAACGCCGGAAGCGCGGGAACTGCGCCCCGGCATGCCGGCGCCCGAAGTCGCGGCGATGGTCGATCAATTTCTGCAAAATGTTCCGGATGCCGCTGGCATCAACAATCATCAAGGGTCACAGGCGACCGCCGACGCCGCGCTGATGGACGAGTTGATGCCCGTATTGCGCGACCGTCACCTCTTCTACGTCGACAGCCGCACAACCGCAGCTACCGTCGCTTACGATACGGCGCAGGACTTCGGGGTTCGCTCCGCCTTCCGGAATGTGCCGTTCATCGACGATGTTGCCGAAGTGGCTGCGGTTCGCAAGCAACTCGAATTGGCGCTGCGTGGTGCGCGCGAAAAGGGCGACGCCGTAGCGATCGGTCATCCCCATCCCGCAACGCTCCAGGCGCTGCGTGAAGTCTTACCGCACGCACAGGAGCGCGGCGTCCGCCTGGTGCTCGCGTCAGAACTTGTGCATTAACTAGCTTGGCTTTGTTGGATCTGCGCAGGCTCTGATTTCTTCGCGGGAAAAAGAAAATGAATGGCGATGGCAAGAATTCCCATGGTCAGAAAGCTGAAGGTACTTCCTTCGGGACCCACCGTACCGCCCGTGAGCCAGCCGGGGCCGTGCAACGATGCATTCGACAAGTGCCCTTCGAGCACGAGACCGCTATTCGGCACGGAATATAGAAATGTCTCGCCGAAATCAAAACTCGCGTGCCATCCCACGGCCAACCAAAGATTGCCGGTGCGCCGCAAGGCAAACGCAAAGATGAGTCCGATCGCTACAACGCCTGCTGCTCCCACCCAGCCTTCGCCGGGATTCCCCAAGTGCACGGCACCAAACAAGCAGGAGAGCACGATCGCCGCGGGCCAGAAACCGATGCTGTCCGCAAGCGTATATTGCGTATAGCCCCGAAACAAAAATTCCTCAAACAGACCGACAAAAATAAAGAAGACCGCCCACAGCATTCCCCAGCGCAGCAGCTCCTTGCCGTGCAAGGCAAGACCGCCAAAGGAATACGCGCCGAAAGCGGCGATCAAGCCAATTAGTATTGAGATTTCTATCAATCCGATGAGGCAGCCCTGCCAGAACAACTTCCCGAACGCTCCTCTCAGCGGCAAGCCATAAACACCCGGAGAGCGGCCCTCGATCCGAGCCATGATCAGGGCAGCCCCAAAAACGATAGCGAAGGAGAACCCTTCGGAGACGAACGCAGAACCGAAAGAAAAAACTACGCTCGGCGGGCCGACGAATTGCCGGAACACCACGAATCCCAGCGTCAGGAACCCCGCGTAGATCAGCAGGCGCCACCCGCCACGCATTCCTTTGTCGTTCAGGAAAATTCTGCTAAGGATTCCTTCGGGAGGCGGAGCCTGAAGCGGCGGACGGGAAGAAGCTTCCACTGACAGTTCGAAATCCAACGTTCACCTCGAGAAAATGTCGAACCCCGCAGCTCTGTCTGACGTGCTGAGTGTTTCGCCGTAAGCAGCTTTGAATCTCAACTGAGAAAAGTTCTATCTGAAGGACAAATTCTCAGTGAAGAGTAAATCCTTTTGCCGTCGAACCTGATAGTACCTGAGAAGGATGGATTTCCGGAAGAACTGCTCCTGGCGAGCAAACCTCGAGCCCGAATCGAGACTCTCTAAGCTTATTGCGCCATACGGATCTCTGCGGCGCCGAGAATTCTCCGGCTCTTCTTTTCCTGTACCAAGAGCACGGCCCTCAAGTTCTCGCGTTTCCATCCTTTCTGCAGCGGAATACTTATGTCTCCGGCAAAGGAGGTTTCGCCTTCGGCCTTGGCTTCGCCGATTTTTCGCATGAAGCGCACAACGGCGGCGTGGTGCAGGTCTTCACCGGCGTTCTCACCGCGTGTCACGGAAGAGTGCAGTCCCGTTTCTGTGATGGCCAGCCACACTTCCGCGGCATCGCCCTTTGTGGTTCCTTCCAGTTTGCCCACCTTCGCGGACAAATTTCCTTTGCCCGTTCCATCCGCGTTGCCCTGTGCCAGCACCACTGGAGTTTTTGTTTTGCCGGCGGCTTTCAGAATCGACTCGCGCGCTTGCTGTGTACGGCTGCCCACGAACTCCACTGTCCCGTCCACAACCATCTGCGGCGTATACGCGTTGCCGTTCCCAAGTGCTCTGGCATAAGCGTATTGCCGCGACGTCCAGTCAGACGAGGAGAAGGGGTCGGTCCAGCCCAAATCGTTCCAGTAATCGACGTGCTCCTCCAGCGCGATCAATTGTATATTCCCGCCAACCTGCCCTTCGGCCAACCGGGCCAGCAAAGCATCCGCTGGCGGACAGCTCGAGCAGCCTTCCGAGGTGAACAGCTCAACGACTACCGGTGTGCGAACCATATCCGGCGTTGCCGAATAGGCCAGCGCGCGCGACCAGACCAAAGCCACCGTGGCCATCAACGAAACGGAAATGAGTGTAAAAACCGCCAATAGGTGCTTCATCGGAGCCCTTTCTTATCTGCCAAGCATATCTGATCCTGCCGCCGGCAAGAAGTTACCGCGAGGACTATCGTGGGGCGCTTTTTTCTGCATAACCGTTATGATACCTTTAACTGGTTACTGGACGAAAAAGACTCTGTTTTCGTCGGAGGTTTTTCAATGCCTTCTCCCACGTCGCCTCTACCCCTCCTGGGAGGCCGACTCTCGCTCGATTTTGCCAACGCTACTTCGCCTAACACTGAGTTGTCGTGGGAACGTCTTATCCGTTTTCTGGAATCGACGAATATTGTCTCCGCCGAGCGCAGTGCTCAGCTTCTGAGCCTGCCGCAATCCGACTCGCAGGCCGCGGAAGCATTGCTCCTGAAAGCCCGGCGGCTCGGCTCCGCATTGCGCAGAGTATTTGCGGCGATGCTCCGAAAGCAGAGGATAGCTGGGGAATGGATCGAGCCGGTAAACGAAATCCTGCGTATCACCGAGGGGCATGATGAGCTTGTGGGTGATAACGGCGTCTGGAAAATCGAATTCATTGCGCGCGAAGGCGGCCTTGACTGGTTGCTCGCCGCCGTAGCCCGTTCCGCGGCGGAGATCATCGCCGAAGGAGCCCGCGCGCGCCTTCGGCATTGCGCCAATCCAGCTTGTGGTTTGTTCTTCTACGACAATTCACGCACGCGCCGCCGCCGTTGGTGTTCGATGGCCGTTTGCGGTAACCGGAGCAAAGTAGCTGCGTTCGCCCGCAAGCACGCATCGGCGCGCAACATCGCATAGAGAGCAAAGTCCCCGTTCGCATGCAGCTTTTCGCAGACCTACTTCACATACTTCGGCGATTGTCCTTTTGACCAGGGATCGTAACTATGCGCGAACACCAGCCGCTCCGCCAGCGGCGGGTGCGAATACAGCCAAAAGGTGATAAACGGTGGCGGATTGGGGTCCGACAGATCCAGTTCACCTAAAACCTGAAACGCGTGCGCGGCGACCTCCGCGGAATTGGGCACCAACCCGTGGATGACTTCCAATCCGTAAACATCCGCGGCATGTTCCTGCATCCGGCTGTAGCCGCTAATGACCGGCGAGGAAACAAACAACAGCACTTGCAGAAGCAATAGCAATACGGCGAGCGAAGCAAAGTCTTCCTGCCCGTAGAGCTTCCAGTCTTTGCCCCAGCGGTCCAGCGCCCAGTGCAAGCCTCGAAAGAGGAAATAGAGCGCCAGCAACAGTCCGCCTGCTCCCAGAAAGAAACCCTGACGAACGTGTCCGAGGATGTAGTGTCCAAGCTCATGGCCGACGATGAAGAGGGCTTCTTCGTTGGACATCTTTTGAATCGTGGTATCCCAGATCACCACGCGCTTTGACGCTCCCAGCCCCGTTACGTAGGCGTTGATGGCGTTCGTTTTCTGGCTCGCAACCATCAGGAACATGCGCTCCGGCGGAATGGGAACACCTGCATGCTTCGTGAGTTTTTTGATGGCAGCAACCAGATCGGGATGCTTGTCGCCCAGTGGCTCGAACTTGTTGAAAAGTGGATCAATCACCAGCGGGGTGATCACGATGAGTCCGAAGAGTATCAAGACAGCGGGAAACCAGAAGTAGAACCACCAATGCCGCGGACTGCGCCGCATCACGCCGAACAGGATCCAGACCAGAACAATTCCAAACGCGATATGGAGAAGTTCCCCCTTGGTCCAATCCCAGAACCACGAGCCCCAGCCTTGAATCGACTGTTCATAGTGAACGGAAAGCGCATGCCAGTACAGGCGCAGGGGAAGCTTCAGAACGTCGATGGTCAGGAAGAGCAACGGGACGAAAATAAATCCCTGAATCCATTTCTTGTCGCTGACATTTTCGGCGATATCGCGAAACTTTGCGGCCCAGCCCAGCCGAAGGATCAAAAACAGCAAGAGTCCGCCGAGAAAATAGGAAATGAAATAAAGCGTATAGCCTGCCCGCGAGTACGCCACTGCCTTCGCCTGGCGCTCATGCGAAAGCGTATATTGCTCGGTCGTTGTCTGTTCGGGAGTCTTCAATTGCGGAAACGCACTTGTCGAAGAATTGGTTTGCTGCGGCGGTGTTTGCAACGCCGGCGTTTCTCGAAGCGCGAATGCCGCGGGGCCCGCAAAACCGTTCGGTGCCATCGCGAAATATAGAGTAGAACAAAGAACTAACGCGCAACCGCACAGGGAAAACCACTTCCGCACGGGACCCCATCGGCCATTTCTCAATGCCAAAGCGCCTGCGGTTCCGGCTAAGGGCCTCGCGGAGGGTAATTCTGCCGCATCGCTATTTGCACTGCAATATTTCATCGCATTCAGTTAGACGCGAGGAACGCGGCCGCGTTTCGATTCGCCGAGCGGCGCACACGGCTACGGACCCGTTCTTGGATGTGCCGTTTTCAAACAGTAGTTGCGCACCGCGCCCGACGTCGCCAATCCAAAATGCACGATTGAAGTCCAGCGTTCCAGTTTGTGATGGCCGTAGCGATGGAACAAGTACGACGCCCCGATCGAAACACCGGTTCCCGCTGCCTCGATCGCGGCAAACTCGGCGTGATTGTCCACGATCGCATTGGTAAGCAGGATTTCTTGGTCCCCGCGCCGCCTCAAGTTCAGCGTTGAAAAATAGTCAAACGTACGAGCTGCTCCGACGCCGGCAAACAACCAAGCATTTTCCCTGTCCCAGAAGCGATGAACCTGGATCCGCTCCTGGGTCTGATTCTTCCCGACAGGAGCCACAGCGACTGGTGATGGTGTCTGCGTCTCGGTCGCCGGCTCTTGAGCGCAGACTTCGCCTGCTCCCAAGCTCGTTGCCAGAGCCAGCAATAGAATCATCCTAGGATTCAGCAAATCTTCCGCCCGGGGCTATCCCCTTTGTTTTATTTCTCAGTTCAGTATAATCGCAAGGGCGCTATACTAGGCCACACTCTCCGCGTAGGAGTCCTTCCATGACACGCTTCCGTCTCGTGTTCACATCGATTCTCGTTTTTGCGCTCGTTGCCGTAGTTGCCGTCCACGCAGGCCGCAGGACTGCCTCGGAGCCGAGCGCAGCGGCGCCAGCGCGCTCGTTTGAATTCACCTATCAGGTACACGTTCCAGCCAATGCGGATTCCGCGGGCACCACACGTCTCTGGATTCCCTTGCCGCAGGCCGATGGCTTCCAGGACATTCGGGGCTTGCGCATCGACAGCCCAGTGAACTACGTCCAGGGCCGGGATCCCGAATACGCAAATGCCTTTGCGGCCTTCGCGCCGACGACGCAGCAATCCGCCTCCGGCTTTGATGTCGTTCTGCGCTTTACGGCTGTACGCCGCGAGCACAAGGTCGCTTTGGACGCGGCTGCGCTCCAGAATGTCTCCGCCTCGGGGCCCAGCGATCCGCACCTGCAACGTTACCTCGAACCCGACAAACTCGTCCCGCTCAATGGCACCATCGCCGAGCTTGCCAAGGAGCACACTGCCGGCGACACCACGCCCATCCAAAAAGCCCGCCACATCTACGATTACGTGCTCGCGACAATGCGCTATGACAAAACCGGCGAAGGCTGGGGCCGCGGCGACGCCATCTGGGCGTGCACTTCAAAGCGCGGCAACTGCACCGATTTCCATTCTTTGTTTATCGGCATGATGCGTTCGTCCGGCATTCCCGCTCGCTTCGAAATCGGTTTCCCGCTGCCCGAAGGCAAGACCGAAGGCGACATCGCGGGCTACCATTGTTGGGCTGAATTTTATCTCGCCGGGATCGGCTGGGTTCCCGTGGACGCTTCCGAAGCTTGGAAGAATCCCGCCAAGCGTGATTTCTTCTTTGGCGCGCACGACACCAACCGCGTTTTCTTCACCTACGGCCGCGACATCCGTCTCTCGCCCGACCAAAAGAGCGATCCCCTGAATTATTTTATCTATCCCTACGCGGAGACCAATGGCCAGCCGCTGAAGAATCTGCAAACACACTTTTCGTTTCGCGACGTTTCGGCGGCGCAGCCCGCCGCGGCAAGCGACTGATAAGTCGTTCCTTTTGACTTACTGCGTTGCCTCCATGCGCACCGGCCCGCTACTTGGGATTGTCATTCCCACTTCGCTGGCGTATCTTGGAATCTGACCCAGTTCAGATTTCATGAGGAGTGGCACTATGGTCCGCCGCATCTCAATGCGCCTTGCGCTGCCGGTTCTCTTGGCGGCAACACTGCTTCCGGCCTCTGGCTTTGCCCAATCGCAGGATACGCAATCCGTTGCGGAAGCCGCCCGCCGCGCGCGCGCGCAGAAGAAGAACTCTGAAAAGCCGACCAAGGTCATCACGGACGATACTCTGGAAGTAAAGAAGGGCGACGTGCAGAGCGCCACAGCGGAGCAGCTCCGAATACCGGGCACCCCAGCAACACCAGCCCAGCCCGCCTCAAACGCGCCGTCCTCTGCAGCCCAGGGCGAAAAGAAAGCTTCCGACGATGAACAGCGTGCCAAGGACATCGCCGCGTTAAAGGAGCAGATTAAGCAAGCTCAGAGCGACCTCGATCTCGCCAAGCGTGAACTGGCTTTGCAGCAGGATACCTACTTTTCGAATGTCAATTACGCCCGCGATACGGCAGGCAAAGCAAAGCTCGACGAATTGAAGCAACAGGTCAGCGATAAGCAGCAGGAACTCGAGCGCTTGAAAGCCCGTTTGACTGACTTGCAGGCGGCGCAGGGCGGCTCCGAAGCCAGCCCGCTGAAACCGTAGCTTTTAGCGATTCAAAGTCTCAATCAATTCCGTGAATCCGCAGGCTTACCAGTTGCTCGATGGTCAGGTTTTTCATTCCACGTGACTGCAATCCAGTGATGAAGTCGGGCGTTACCCCGTGGATGCGCATGGCAATCAGTTGATCCGGCTCCGGATGCGAGTATCCCAGCTTCTGAAGTTGCCCGATAAAATCCGGCGACACGCCATGGATCCGGAAGGCAATCAGCTTGTCGAGGTCCACGTGATCGTAACCCTGCTTCTTCAGATCCGCGACCCACTCGGGCGTCGCCCCATGAATCCTCATGGCAATCAGCTTGTCCGCATCAGGCTCGTAGCCGGCCTGTTTTAGGCTGCGAACCATCTCCGGACTCACACCGTGGATTCGGAAAGCGATAAGTTTGTCACTGTCCAAGACATTCAGTCCCGCCGCGCGAATTCCTGCAATGAACTCCGGCGTCACGCCATGAATGCGGAAAGCAATCAGTTTGTCGCTTTCGGACACGTTGACACCCGCCGCGCGAACGCCCGCGATAAACTCGGGCGTCACACCATGAATCTTGAAAGCAATGAGCTTATCCGTGTCCAGCCCCTGCAAGTTTTGGGCTTTGATGTCCCGTGCGAATTTCAGGCTGACATCGTGAATAGCCATCGCCCATTGTTTATCGCCATCGATTCTTTCGAATCCCAGCGACTTCATCTCCTGCTGATACTTCTGGTCCGCCGTGAAATGAAATAGTCCCGCGCCCTCGCCGTCGTGCAGAAATCCTTCACATTCGAATTTTCCCGCGTCACGCGCGATCGTAAAATGAACTTCCTGGCGTCCGGGCTTCGAAAAATCCAAGCCGGAGAAATCGCTCACCGGCCAATCGGAGCTGGTATGAAAATGGTGCCCGGCACGCGAATCCATCAGCGAAAACTCCACTTTCCCCGGAACATCCGAGCGGCGGATGGTCCAGTCGCCGCTCTGCGATTCGCCGCCAAGAGCTTTCGCCACGCCCAGGATTACGCCCGCGATGACCAAGATTAAACCGACCGTTCGTTTCAGATTCATGAGACTTCACTCCTCTCCGTATTCCCCGCGAGATTCACAGAATGTCCGCGTGCTTGAGCGCGATCAGCTTGTCCAGAGTCAAATTCTGAAAACCGTGCTTCCGCGCCTTCTCGATAAACTCCGGCGTCACTCCTTGCACCTTCGCTCCGATCAGCTCATCGCAATCCAGGTCCTTGAAGCCCGCCGCTTGCGTCGATCTCACGTACTCCGGCGTGATTCCCTGCACTTTCATGCCAATCAACTCGTCGGTATTGGGTTTCAATCCGGTAGCTCGCATTTCCTTTACGTAATCCGGCGTCACGCCCTGCACCTTCAACCCGATGAGTTCATCCGCGCTCGGTTGCAAACCCAAGTCGTGGAATTCGCGGACATACTCCGGCGTGATCCCCTGCACCTTCATTCCAATCAGTTCCTCGATGCTGAGGTTGGAATAGGTTTTCCGCGCCTCACGAAAGTATTCCGGGGTGATGCCCTGCACTTTCATCCCGATCAGATCATCAATGCTGGCGTTCGAATCAAACTTCCGCATCTCGCGAACGTATTCCGGGGTGATGCCCTGTACTTTCATCCCGATGAGTTCTTCCGCGTTGGGTTGCAATCCAAGATCGTGCATCCCCTTGATGTATTCTGGCGTTACGCCCTGAATCTTCAGGGAAATGAGTTCGTCCACGTCCGTAATCTTGACGCCTGCCGCCGCCATCGCATCCATGTACGATTGCTTCTTGCCATCGTTCGCTGTCTGCGGTTCGCTGGCCGGGTTCGGTTGCGGTTTCGGCGCCGGCTGGACAGCGGGCGCTGGTTTCGCGGCTTGCGCGGCGCGTTCCTTCGGCGGAGCAGCCTCCGGCGTAACCACAATCACGCTGCTGCTTCCTTGCTCCTGCCTCCCCGGAGCGGCGCTTCCCCACGCGGCGTGCGCCACGCCCAGGAAAGCGTTGGCTGCCAGCAGCGCTCCCACCAAACAAACGAAACTCCCGGCTAGCCCCGCCACGCGAATTCTTCCGGCGGTTCCATTCCATCCGAGTAGCCGCATCACCCGCTCTCCGAGCGGGCTGCGATTGGCCGCCATCATCAAGGCCGGCGCCGTCCGCCATTCTTCCATCAGCGTAAGCGCTCGCGCGTAATTCACGGCGTCGCCGCAAACCGCAATTGCTTCGTCGTCGCAGCAGTTCTCCCGTTCGGCGCGAATCCGCTGGCTCACCCGCCACACTGCCGGGTGGTAGAACAGCAGCGTTTCCGTGGCGATCTGGAAAAGATTCACGAAGCAATCCAGCCGTCGAATATGCGCGAGCTCGTGCGCGATGACCGCTTCGATTTGCGCTTCGGTCAAACCCGTCAGCGCCCTCACCGGTAGCAGCACCACGGGACGGAACCATCCCAGCACCGCCGGAGCGTCGAGCCGATGGCACTCGCAGTATTGGATGAACCGCTCGATACCCATTCTTCTTTGCAGCGCCAGGCATCGCGCGTACAGCTCTTCTCCCACCCGCTTGATCTCTTTGCGCCGCATTCGTTCGATCAATATCAACCCGCCCGCGGTTCGCAAGCTCAACAAAAGCACGCCAAGGAACCATGCCTCCACCAGCCACAACATTGCCATCGGCTGTTCGGTTCCAGATTCAGCAACCGAGGCGCGGGAGCCTGACAGCGCGGTCGCGTTTTGGGTGGGTGTTCCCGCCCACGTCAAGGCTCCTTCCGCCCCGGTTC
>Ga0137403_10001672_pt1 | contig 27655 bp, 22 predicted proteins | sample CZOMad2_1_16fung_FD_122057 | JGI IMG/M metagenome (GOLD analysis project Ga0137403, IMG submission 122057) | Vadose zone soil fungal communities from Angelo Coast Range Reserve, California, USA - CZOMad2_1_16fungal (Hybrid Assembly) | ecosystem: Environmental > Terrestrial > Soil > Vadose zone... | reverse complement strand
CGCCATACGTGTCGCCTCGGCATCCAGCTGATGCTCAAAAAAAATCGGCAGATCTTCCTTCGTAACTTCGCGGAGTGCAACAGTCATCCGATTCTGACCTAACGAGAATTCGGCCCAATTTTTGGGTGTTTTAAGAGAAATGCGCGATTTTTGGGTCTGATCCGGCTTAAGTTCAGGGTTGAGGACGGCAGAATCGGCATATGCAGGGAGGCTACCCCACAGGCCCGCGGAGAACAAAGCCAAATTGCTGGACAAAGCCGCCCTGGCATATCGGCAAGCTGGCAAAATGGAGGAAGCAGATCGGCTGTCACGCGAGTTGCGCGAGCGATATCCGAATTACGCCGGCGGAGATTCTGCTGCTTTTAGCATGTCGCCCTCAATTGGTACCGAAAAATCCATTCGACTTCGGAAGAACGTCTCGGTAGCCTTGTCCATAAAGTAAACATAACAGCCTTTCATTGCCCGCGAGAAAAGCACTCGATATGTATTCTTGATTAGGGCTTCGAAGTTCCCTCGGGAGCGCTTTACAACGCCATCGAACGAGTGTTCGCGCTGCCCAATCCAGCCGACGCCCGGTCGGTAAACTAAATCCGGGCCAAAAATCACCCCAACGTAATCAAATTCGAATCCTTGCGCGGTGTAAACGCAGCCGATTTGATCGATGCCGCGCGGATCATACGCCCACAGCGAGGCCTTCGGAATGCCTCGCTTGATGTGGCCCGCGCCAGGCTTTGCGTTCCATGCTCGATGAAGGCCATCGACTACAACATCCTCAACCAGATTCCCGTCACGGAGCGGATCCGACCACGGCCAACAGAATCCCGCTATGATACGCGCGGTGAAACCTGCCCCGACCTTCGAGCGGATTATTTCATCCAGAGCTCCCGGCGACGAAACTATGCAAAAATCGAATTCATCGTCTGGGTTCCAAAGGATGCTTGCCGTCTTCTCAATATCCAGTGTGTTCTCAATCCAGTTTACAAAACCTGCAGAACCAGCACATCGAAATTGTGCCTGTAGCTTATAGTCGAAAACGTCGCACCCAGACGCGTTGGCGTAGCATTTTACGTATTCAGCTGTCCCGATCTCATCCGGCCGAACAGCTTGCCTGTCGTCGATGAAGAAGATCGTTGCACGCGACGCGTGTATTAGCTCCTCGATCTGTAGTTTACCAGTACTCTTGTGCTGTCTGCTACGGCTTTTCTCCCACATGCGATGAGCTTCATCGCAGACCATCACATCAACGAAATTAGCGTCGGCATACATATAGCTACTAAAGTTCTTAACCTGCTCTTGTGCACGGGCCCCGACGACTCGCTTTAGCGTCTCAGTGAAAGCGCGCGATCCCGTGACATAATGCGCGTTCAATTCTTCTGCGGACAGACGTGCCAGTAGATTAAGAGCAATAACGGATTTCCCAGTTCCAGGACCGCCACGAATAATGACAACCGTTTTCTTCTCCTTGGTTCGTGCCCGTCGGGCTACAGCCAACACTCGCTCGAACGCAACGAGTTGCTCGTCGAGTAAGACATACTCGGGACGACCCTCCAACAGGCGCCCGACGTGCTGTAGCAGCTTCTTGCTCGGCCGAAATGCCGTCTCGAGTATTTTTCTAAGCGCGTGTTGATCATCACCGGTGGCAAGGTTCTCTCGCAAAAAGTGCGTAACTCGGCCGACTTGATTCAATGTGAACACCGGGCATTGGGAAAGAAACGACTGGTATTGATCGGCGAACAATGCGTCATCGGGGGTTGGGCTGTAGTTATGCAAGTATGCGCACGCACGCAGGCCGATCGGCTCTTTATCTTCATAGAAGACGGGCTGGTAATCACCAAGGTAATTACGGTACTGTCCGACCTGCACAGCGGGGTGAAGCACATCGCGACTTCCTCCGCCAACAAATGTCACGACGCCCTCTGCGTCACCTTGCTGGCATCGCTCCCATTGCTTCAGCTCGATGATCGTTGCTTCGTATGATCCAGCCGCGCTCTTACCCGTCAGGAGGCAGTCCAAACGCTTGGATGTAAGAGGCAGTTCATATTCCAACAGTACGCCGTGCCTTTTAAAGCTGCCTTGTTCAAGCACCGCGGACAGCGCTTGGAGAGAATTACGCCACGATTGCACCTCGGATCTCGGTGCTTCGCCGCGGTACGCGGCGCTATAGGCCGCCCGAAGCTTGTCAGCGATTCGGTCGTGAACGGCGTCGGAAATGAAGTCGTCACTACTACCCTCGTAAAGTCTGATGCCCCCTGTCATTTGCCGACGGAGTCCGTGAAGCGCTGGAGAATTCGCGCCGATGGGTAGCTCGACATCGAAGCAATTCCATTAGCCAGTTCCACCGGGAACAACGCGCCTTCGAACTTTCGACTGATTATACTGGGTAATGTAGCGAGTATTCGCGGCAAGCCGATCAAATCAGTTTCTGCGGGGAATGACCCATTCGGATTGTAGTCTCCAGTAGGGACGTTGAGGACCAGCTGTGTTCCGGGATCGAGCTTGACAAATAATTTCTCGCCCCAATTCGTCTTCAATCCGTAAGGGTTCGAGAGATCCGGGCTGCGATAGACCTCGCGCCGCACGTAGTCATGCGTGAGAACAGCATACGTTGACGGCTCCTCACGAGAATGCGGAGGTGCGAACCGTGCGATCGACGCAAGATGATCGAAGAACGCACCGCTCTTTTCTTGGCCGATTATGTGGACAGGACGGTCGCTATGCTTAGCTAATTGAAGAAACTCCCGAATGGGTGGAACAAGCTTGGAGTATTGACTTCTCAGTGTGAGAGGTCCGTCTTTGATGAACAACGTGTCGCTAAGCACTTGTTTATCACTGTGGTCCCATAACACACGAATCGCAGTGAAAAGCATCAAGTTCTCCATTATGAGCATGTAAGCCGAGGCCACCGATTCAGGTGCACTGGATTCATCCATGTCTAGGTGAAAACCAATCATATCGGTAAGGAAAACTAGTTTCGAACAGCCCGGACAATTTCCCTCCTCGGAGTCGAAAGGAAGGCCGGAGAGGATCTCGTGGTGACAATGTGGGCAGTTGAAGGCCGGTGAAGATGCGCCACCACCGCGCCATTTTCGATATGCCAACCACTTCAAAGTTTCGAAAAACGCACCCTCCTCATCGACGCGCATAGAGTCGCGGGCGATGTGGCGCACGGCATCATAATTTGAACCCAATGGCGTGCGAATATTCTTCAGTGGGAAGACGGTGGCATGAAAGATCGCGCTATCAGCCATGACATCTCGCAGTAGCAAAGGATGCGGATGCTCTTTGTCGATCTTGTCGAGCTTAAAGCGGTCGACGGTAAGCAATGCCGTTTTCACAAACGAAACTTGTCGTGGTGGCTTGTCGAATGACTCAATGGCGACGAACGAACCATCAACGGCCCATACATTACGAAGTGGCTCGGCGTCAGAAGCGTCGAAAGCGGTCCACAACGTTTTGCTTGGATCCGTAGACCCTCCACCAGCGCGTTCGAAGTCTCCGACAAGTGCTCGCACCCAGTCACTTTGGATAACCGCAAGATGTCCGAGCTTCGAAGCTGACTCTGCGGGCAGTCTCGTTCCTGATGCGTAAGGCATGCGCGTTCTATTTCGCGACAGCTTCAAACATATGCGCCTGAAGCGGTATCACAAAGCGGTGGGAAAGGGTGAGCATTCGCATGTAGCCAGGCGTTTTCGCGCGAAGGATGTCGTCTTCGATTCCAGCGAAGGCGACCTGGACTCTCGACAGTGACCTCGCCTCATCTTGACTTGAAAGATGTGCAACGAAAAAGTTCTCAGTCTGCGCTAATAAATCTTTGTTGATCGTCGAAGGCGACTGTGTCGAATAGACCATCCCCAAATGAAACTTCGCGCCTTCCTTAGCGAAGCGCGCATAGACGCCGGTCAAGTCTTTCGACTCCGGCGGAAATAAGTTATGAGCCTCCTCGAAGTACAACTGAATGTAATGGTTTCCAAGCTTGTTTCCGACGAACTTCAGCTCCTGATGGTTGAAGATCTCCCACGAAAGCATGTCGGAGAAATACCGGCGAATAGCGTCCGTGGCGTTACCCAAATCGAGTATCACTGTCTTGCCAGCGTCCAACAGCTCCAAGATTTCTTTGATGAAATTTCCTGCATCTGGAGAGTGCAGGCTCAAGTATGCGCGAAGCATCATCGGTCCCGATGATTGGCTCGAAGGTGCGAAAAAGCGTAAGAGAGCCGTATCCGACGCGTCGAATAGCGAGTCGCCAGACGAGGAGGACTTCAGCGCCTTGTGTCCCGCATTCTCGCGAACAAAGGTTGCCATGACTTCGAGCTCCGCCACGAGGTCATCGAGCGTAGTTGGATGATTTGGAACGGCGCTCTCACCGCCGAACTTGTAGGCCGCTTCGCGAAGATCCTTGTTGAAGTGAGGATTAAATTGCTTCGCATTGAAACCAATGAGCTTTTTCGACAGCAGCTTCGATGTGTCCGTTGGGAAACCCGCCTTTCGAAGTATCGCCCAGTAATATTGAATTTTTCGAACGTGCCGATCGCGCTTGTCCTGCGTCAATGCTAGCACAGCTTCGATCGACGGTAGCTCGACATTGGCGAAGCTCCGCACATAGTCCGCGCCCCGATTATCTTTTTCCAGTAAGGATCGGATAACCGAGATTCCAGATTCGGGCCTCTCATAGAAGTTCAGGCGAAGCTGCTTGGAGGGGGTTTCTGGTCGGGGCGTCAAAGCGTAGACTTCACATCGATTCGCATAGGCAGACCTAATCGACTTATTTCCGTCCTGCGGATTGTCATTTGCATACTCGCCATTGATGTCGAAAATCAGCTGGCCGACGGTATTGTCGCTTTTCGTCGCTTCGAGCATGCCTTGCGCAATAAGCTTTACCACATTCGACTTACCGAGCCGGGTCTTTCCGAACATGGCAGTCCTGCACCCTTTAAAGTCGCGCATCGATATCTGCACAGGAATCAGAGGAGCGCCGGGTGCCGTCGAACTCATCTGACACTCCATTGTTCGAAGAGCGCCTAGTGTGAACTGCTGTTCCGCCTTCACCGTGCCATTGACGATCAGCTCTAGAAGCGATTCGTCCGGCGCGAAGACCTTATATCGATGTGCGCTTACCACATTGTTTACATCGCCGGAGAACGCGAGCTGCTTTACGTTGGTGGGATTGGCATAAAACATCCCAAGCACGTCGCAGTCTAAGGCCCCCCACTGCAATTCGCCTTGCGTCCAAATGTCCAGCTCGGGCATTGATTGCTTATGCAGCTCGAAATATGTTTGTTGTACCTGCGAACTTAACGGTGTGGGCGACACGCCTGTGACGCGCAATAAGGTAAAGTGCACGGGCACTTGGCCAAGCTTGGTCGGAGTCATTATCAGGAAGGAGCCGCGCGGAATACCGCCAACAGCGAGCTTGTATGGGTCGCTCGTGATGATTCGGGCGGTCTCATAGCCGAGCTCGAGGACGTAGCCGACGAAGCGCATCTTGTCGGTCTGCTTCGCCGTCTCCATGTTCTCCTCGCGTTCGAGAAAGACTCGTAAGCTCTCGATTGGATTTCCTTGTGTCGTTGCGGTATTAACTAACGATGAGAGGGTTGGTTTGCTTTTCGTCATTGGTAGGTCCCTAACAGCTGCGAATTACAATTTCGTCAAATTGTCGACGACTGCTCGCGTCAGCCGAAATCGAGCTGTAACGCAAGACAGTGGTAACCGAGAAGCCTCCTGCCTTGTATAGCTCTCTCACAGATTGATGATTTGCGTTCGTCGCTATGATGGTAGCACCTCGATCGCGAGCAGCTGCTAGAACCATGGCAAGTCTTATCTGGTCCTCCCATGAGAAAAGTTGTTCGTTGTACTTAACAAAGCCATTGAGGTTGTGGCGAACAGTGTAAGGTGGATCCGCAAAAATGAAATCGTCAGTACCTGCTTCCGCTATCGCGTCTTCGAAATCGGCCACATAGAGTTGCGCTTTTGCCAAAAGTTGAGCCATTTCGCGGAAATTATCTGTGTCGAGCACGACAGCCTCCTTCGTCCCTTTGGGCACATTGAATTCTCCCCGGAGATTAACTCGATAAATTCCATTAAAGCAGGTGCGGTTCAGATAGATCATCCGGGCGGCCTTTGTCGCGGTAGTTCGCGGCAATTCATCTCTGACTTTGTAGTAGTACTTCACGCCATGTTTGCGCTGGTGCCCGTTTAATAAACGAATGAGAGCTGTCGAGCTGTGTCTTAGTGCTACATATGTAGCGATCAGTTCTGGATTGATGTCGCTCAGAACGGCTTTTGTCGGCCGGAGGTGGAAGTACAGAGCCCCGCCTCCTAGGAACGGTTCGAAGTAGCGTCTGAATCGCCGTGGAAGAAGATATGCGTAATTGGCAGCAAACCACCTTTTGCCGCCGGGCCATTTGAGAAATGGAGTCAGCGATTGCGAATCATCGGCGTCGGTCGATCGGGGGCTAGTTACAGCGTTCATTGTTTCGACAGGCGCGAGCAACTACAGAAAATCCCGACAACCACTGTAATTAGTTTATCCAAGATGCTTATTTTGTGCACGTTCACGTTGTCAACGACGACACGCTCGTGTCCATATTCCATGACGAGGTTCTTATTAAAGAAGTCGATGCTCCGCTTCGATGGCGTGGCGGTGAGGCCGACGAGATAGGCGCCGAAGTATTCGAGTACCTGGCGCCAGAGATTGTAGATGGAGCGGTCGCGTTCATCGGTGATGATGAAGTCGAAGGTCTCGATCGGGACAATTGTGCTGCATTTCTGAATGATCCACCCGCAATCAGTTAAGAGTTTGTCGATCTTCTCACGCGCGAGTCTTCCGGGGACGGCATGAAGCTCGGAAGATAGCAGAAACAGAAGAAAGGATGAAGTAAGAATTAAGAAACAGGAGGGCGAGACGAAAGGAACAAGGAAGACGCGCTGGGCGCGCAAGAAGGCAGAAGGATGAATTAGGGAAGGAAATCTCGCCATCCCTCGGCTTCTTCGCTGCCGTATCGGCCAGTTTCTTCCTGTAATCTGTTGACGAGACCTGTGGAATCGTCGTCGAACCTGCGGCGAAATTCTTCAATCGTGATCAGCATTTTCGCCCTTCTCCTTGTTCTGCCTAAGCTGCAGAGCATTGAGAAAAGGTTCTTCCAAATCCATCCCAACATCTTGCTCCGGCGCGACGCGCTTGAAGCCCGCATACATGAGGCACATCAGATGCAGTCCTGAAAACTTCCAGTTTGGAATGCTGCGGAGTTCGTATTTTTCATCAGGCGATGCGTAGTCGAGTCCGTTCCTGCCAATGAGTGCGATTTCAAAGGCGATGTTACGAATCTGCTCCGGCGTCATCGCATCGAAGCGCTTGAATGCGTCAAGGAAGTAAAAGACCGCCGCTGGATGTTTTTCTCGCAGAAGGGCGGGATTCGTCGTTCCCTCTGTCGGCGAAGTTTCTATGATCTCATGCTGGCCAGGATCAGTTTTCCATTCATACCACGTGCGCAGGCCAGTCATTTCTGCGAATTCGTCCACCAGTTTGTATTCATCGCCCGGCTCAAGCTTATTCACCTGCTCCGCCCAGCGGTCGAAAAGCTTTTGCGAGAGCGCAAAGGTATCGAAACGCCGATAGACTTCGGAAAAAGTAGACGCGCCAGCGAAAAGATTGTCCAAAAACAGGCTATACGCGCCGTTCAGCGCCAAGCTCGCTTGCATAATTTTACGGGATGTGACTTGGCGAATTTGCGGGTTCGTATTTGTCTGCGCCGCTTCGAGCGCGAGTCCTCGCAACGACAGAAATTGCGCTGGCTGGAGAGATGGGAATGTGTTTCGGATGTAGCGCTCGATGGTCATATCCAATGGGCAGTTAAACAAGAAGCCAGTGAGCCCGGCAACTATCGCGAGGGTCATTTTTGTGATCGACTCTTCGGAATATCCCTGCTTCTCGAGCTTTCGGATGTCGCCAGCGATCGAGCGAATTCCCGCTTCGCGACTCTGCGCCGATGTAGCGAAGAATAGGTTTTTGCCTTTTGTCGCGCCTCCGATTCGAGTTTCAGATGCGTAAGCTCGTGCGCTTCCAAATGTGCGAGAAGTTCGGGATCGTAACCGCGTCTGGTTTTGATCACGTGATAATCGCGCCCATGTTTCCAAGCCATTTGGATTGTTGCTCCCAGCATGTCCTCGAAATCTGTTTCTTCGAACCTGACCGGGAATCCTGAGAGTCTCTCCATCTTGGCCTTGTAGTCCTGGACGCATTTAAAGGCGTCTGAATGATGTTCCACCGCGAGTTTTCGTTGAACCGTCACGTACAATTCTCGCGCGCCATCAAAAACCGGTTGCGAGCGAGCATCCTGCATCTTCGCCTCTGCAAAGAGCTGTGTAAGCGTGTCACTGGCAGTTTGAGATTGACCGTCTTCCGCAAGCGTCAACGCTTTTCCGTAGTATGGATTCGCGAAATCCGGATTAGCCTCAATCGCTCTATCAAAATAGGCGACAGCTTCGCGTGTTTGGCCCCTCTTCTGGTATCCCGCAGCCAAACTGTTCAAGGCCCACGCGTCATTCGGCTTAATTTCTAAAGCTTTCCTAAGGAATTTTTCGCCGATCTCCAGATCTCTTTTTTCCCGGACATACAGATTGCCCAAAACGACCCAGCTCCACGCGTCCTTCGGGTCCAAACGCAGGACTTCGATCAAATGGTTGGTCGCATTCTCAACGTCGCCTAATTCCATGTACGCCATCGCGAGATCACGGCGCGCAGCATGAAATGAAGGCTGCAATTCAAGCACGCGCTTATAAATGCCAATGGCCTTTTCGTAGTCCCCCTCGCCTGCCCGCTTTACGGCTCGCCCGGCAAGTCTTGCCGCTTCATTGCGCTTTGTGTCAGCCTCCTCGGGATACGAGATGACGACCTCATCACCTTCAAGTATGACGGCGATGGGCATCGGCAAGAACGCGTAATGTTTCAGGACGTAGGCCGTAATTGCCGCCAAATCCTTCGGTTGGTCTTCGGTTTGCGGGTCGATTTCGAAGAGATCCGCGATTCTTAATCGGATTTCCTTCATTTGCCTGGAAGGCAATGTCTATCCCAACACGCGCAATCGCGCCACTCTTGCTCTCGCATCAATATTTTCCACGACGCGCCACGAACTGGGATTTGGTCAATCTCGAAGAGACTATTTCGCAGCGTTTACGATCGCGATACCCCAGGGGCCGTCGCCGACTTTGATTCGGCGCAATTCCTTGCGCGATTTTACATCAACAACAGAGACGTCGTTTGATGCGCCATTGGCGGTGTAAAGCTTCGATCCGCTGGGATCGAGCGCGATACCCCAGGCGCGATTTCCGACAGGAATCGTTGCAACAATCGACTCCTCACCCTCCCCCTCTCCTCGCGCGGAGAGGAGAGGCGACCGCGGCACTTCTTTCTTTTGGGTGTCGATGATGACAACCGCGTTTCCGCGACCTGTTGAGACGTAAAGCTCTTTTCCATCCTTGGAGATAGCGGTGCCCATCGGCAGCGAACCCGTCGGCAGTTGAATTCTTGAGAGCATTTTGTGCGACTTGGCATCGATCACAGCGATGTATCCGCCGTTCTCGCAAGCGACGTAAGCGCGCGAACCATCCGGTAGAAATGCAACGGAACGGGGCCGCCCGCCCGTATCGATCTTTGCGATCACGCGCTGTTGGTCGGGATCAATGACGAATACTTCGCCTTTGTCTTCGCACGTCACGTACACGTCACCATCCGCTGGGTTGACGCCTACCCCTTCCGGCTCAGCCGACACTTTTACTTTGCCGCGAGATTGCCCCGAGCCGAGATCAACAATCGAGGCGGTGGCATCGTCTTCATTTGCGATGAACGCGAATCTCCCATCTCTGCTGATCGCGAAGTGTTCAGGGTCGGACCCGACATGCCAACGATCGATCAACTTCCGCGCTATCGGATCGATTACGCCAAGCCCGTCAGCGGTCTTGTCTGCGGGCGCGCGATTTTCGTCCACGCCGGGTGCCATTCGAGGCGAACCGCTCAATGTGACAAAGACTCGCGTTCCATCCGGGGCGACGTGAATCCCCCGCGGACGCTTGCCCACTGGAATAGTTGCAACTACGGCATCGCTGCTCCCATCAATTACTGTGACGTCGCCCGAGCGCTCATTACTGACAAACACAAAATAGGCTGGTGATTCAGCCCGCGCCATCATCGCGCCTGCGAGAAGCGCGCAGAGAACAAAGAAGCGACGCATGGGTGACGCGTACATCTCAAACCCCCAGGCGGCAACCCACTTTCGCGTGCGTTCACGGCCGCTTAGTTTCGTCCGTTAGAAGTCGCCTCTCCCTTGGGATCGCGACCGGGCGGAGCGCCGAGAGGGTAGGGTGAGGGTTTCCGGCCTTCACTTCGGTAGAGTTGCAAACCCCTCACCTCAATCCTCTCCCCTTGCGCAGGGGACAGGCGGAAAAGGCGCGTGCGAGTGCGATACTGCTCTTGTTGCCTCTCAATGTATGGCACCACAGCCGCGAGTTGACCCGGGCTGGCCGAAAATGCGCAACGGCTTACATTCGGCTGAGGGATGGGTGCGCTTTACAAATGGAACATGCGCTAGACCTCGCCTCTCCCTTTGCTAAAGGGAGAGGATGAAGGTGAGGGATTGTGTTTCTGTCGCTCCTCGAGTGCGAACCAGATTGCTTGCAATATGCTGTCGAGCTCTTGGCGCACCTGATGATTCCAGAATCGCAACACAACGACTCCATGCCGAGCCAGAAATTCCGAGCGTGTTCGGTCGCGAATTTGGCCTGCACGGTAGTTATGTCCTCCGCCGTCCAACTCGATAGCCAGCTTTGCGCTCGGACAATAAAAATCCAAGACATAATCGTCGAATGGATGTTGGCGGCGAAATTTATGTTCCGCAAAATTTCGGTTGCGTAGGTGCCGCCAGAGAATGCGTTCAGGCTCAGTCGCCTTCTTTCGCAGTAATCGAGCGCGATCCACCGTTTATCTTAATTCATCAACGCGTGTTGCGAAAAGCCGTTTCCGGATGCCCCTCACCTCAATCCTCTCCCCGCAAGCGGGGCGAGGCGGATCCGCTTTTAACGTTGAATGTTGAGCGATGAGCATTTCCCGCGTCGAACCGCGGCGAGCGTGACGGCATTAGTTATGAAAATCACGCTTTTCTCAACCCGATCCCGCTGAAACCATCATATAAACGATTACCGCAACTGCAGCCAGGAGGACGATCACGGTGATCGCGGTGACCATTTGCGGGTCGGCTTGAACTTCACCGCGCCGAATGCTGCGGTTAATGACACGGTAACGCCAGGCCGCGAACACTGTGATCAACGCGCCGGCGCCGATCATGCACTCGCCGAGCGGCGCCGAGAGCCCGGACCTGTGCATCGGCGTCTGTGGATTTATGTGCATTGCGACCTCGCGTACCCAGAGACCGAACCGCGCGATTACAAATCCCAGGCTCATCACTGCAATGCTTGTCCGAACCCAAGCGAGAAATGTGCGCTCGTTGGCGAGAATCTCCGATTCGATCTTATCGGGATCGAGTTGCCCTTTTTTATGCCCGGAATTGCTTTCTGTCTTGTTGGACTCGGACATTCTTAGCAAATTTGGATTCGCAGCCGGCCGCGATGTTGCACAGTCGGTTTCGGAAACCGCTTAATTGTACGCTATGAACTTATGGCAGCAATTCTGGATGCCGTTGCAGGTAACATTGATTACAAAATTTGCGCATTGAGCAATGGACGTTGAGCATTCAACGTTTCCCATGCACCCGCACGACAAGCTTTTCATTCCGGGTCCGGTTGAAGTCTCGGAAAAAACATGGGCAGCGTTCTCACGGCCGATGATCGGACATCGCGGCGAGGATTTTAGGAATCTTTACCGCGACATCCATCCTAAGCTCCAGACATTGTTCGGAACAAAGCAGCCGGTGTTCCTTTCCACTTCCTCTGCGTGGGGCGTAATGGAGGCATCGATCAGGAACGTGGCTGATCGCGGCGTGCTTTGCTGCATGTGCGGCGCCTTCTCGGATAAATGGTTCGATGTTGCAAAGCGCTGCGGAAAAAAGGCTGAGCCGCTCCAGGTCGATTGGGGAAAACATATCGATCCCGCGGCTGTGGATCGAGCGTTGGCCACCGGCAAATTCGACACCGTCACATTGACCCACAGTGAAACGTCGACCGGTGTCATGAATCCGCTGGAAGAGATTTGCTCTGTTCTGGCCAAGTATCCCGAAGCTGCACTAGTCGTCGACACCGTTTCGTCATTCTCCGCGATGCAAATCGACATGGACGCGCTCGGTATTGACGTAATGCTCACCGGCGCGCAAAAAGCGCTGGCGCTTCCCCCGGGGTTTTCGTTGTTCTCTGTTTCGGAAAAAGGATTTGAGCGTGCTAAAGGAAATCGCAACCGCGGATTCTATTTCGATTTCCTCGAGCTCAAGAAAGAACAGGCTGAATGGATGACGCCGAGCACGCCAAGTATTGCTCACATACACGCGCTGCAATCGAAACTCGACGAAATTTTCGAGGAAGGATTGGAAGCACGTTTTGCTCGACACGGGCGCACGAACGCGCTCGTGCACGAGTGGGTGCGCCGCGCCGGGTTCGATTTCTTCGCTGAGGAAGGATTCCGATCGAAGACGCTCACTTGCGTGAAAAACAACAAGGATATCGACGTACTGGACTTCGCGAGAAAACTTCGCGAGAAACATCATCTAGTGATTGATCCGGGTTACGGCAAAATTCGTGGCCAAACTTTTCGCCTCTCGAACATGGGAGATGAAACGGAGGAGACCGTGTCGCATTTGCTCGCGTGCATTGACGACGTTCTATAGGGGAAGCTGACAGCTTCCCCTGGACCGGAGGTGCCCCTCACCTCAGTCCTCTCCCCGCAAATGGGGAGAGGCGGAGCCTGAGCTCATCTTGCGAAAACTCGCGCGCCGCTGCCATGATTGATCGTCTCTCCCTTCAGGGAAGGGAGAGGATTAAGGTGAGGGATTGTTTTCGACACGCATCGGGGAACACGTCGATTGGATCAGCCGAGAAATCTCACGCGGTTGGGTCGCGTGATTTTGCTCACGCAGCATGACCAGCTAGCTTCATTGGAGGGCTTATGCCTGCAATTGAGGCTCACAACTTAACCAAAGTCTATCGCACGTACCGAAAAGAGCGTGGGCTCTGGGGTTCCGTCAAAGGACTGTTAAAGCGGCGGTACGACGAGACGCGAGCAGCAGACCAGGTCTCGTTCCAAATCGAGGACGGTGAGTTTGTCGGGTTTCTCGGTCCGAACGGGGCGGGGAAAACTACTGTCCTCAAAATGCTTTCGGGATTGCTGAACCCGACTTCGGGTGATGCACGCGTGCTCGGTTTTGTTCCATGGGAAAGGCGCAACGAGATGAAGCGCCAGTTTAGTTTGCTCATGGGACAAAAGAATGCGCTCTGGTGGGATCTGCCCGCGCAGGAATCGCTTGAACTCAACCGCGCGATCTACGGAATAGACCGCAACCGGTTCGAAAAAGTTGTGGATGGATTATCGGACCTGTTGGAAGTGCGCGACAAAATGAACGTGATGGTGCGCGAACTCTCCTTGGGCGAGCGAATGAAAATGGAATTGATCGCTGCGCTCATTCATCAGCCGCGTGTGCTTTTCCTCGACGAACCGACAATCGGGCTGGATGTGGTCAGCCAAAAACGTGTGCGTGAGTTTCTGCGCATCTATAATGAGGAACATCACATTGTCACGCTGCTAACCAGCCATTACATGCAGGACATCGAGGAGCTGTGTCACCGAGTTCTGGTGATTGATCACGGCAAAATCTTCTTCGATGGACCGCTGGCAGAGATCGTCGATCGGTTTTCCGGGTACAAAATCCTGAGTCTTACCTTTGAAAAAGAAGCGGCGCGGGATCTTTCTCGCTTCGGTGAAATAACGGAACAGACGCCGGTTTCGGTGCAGCTCAAAGTTCCACGCGCAAAAGTCACTGAGACCTGCCGGCGTCTGCTGGAGGCTTGCGATGTTAGCGACATCAATGTCCAGGAGGTGCCTGTGGAAGAGGTGATTCGCCAGCTTTTCGGCGAACGACGCGAAAATCATCACGCCGCTGCTCTCGCAGCCACTGAAGCTGCGCGTGTCGGTTAGCGCAGCCGCGCAGTTTGTCATTCTGAACGAAGCGAAGAATCCAGCTACTTCGACTACTCGCGAAGTCAAGTTAAGGTGACAAATCTTCAGTCGCTTTTCCGCCAAACCAGTATCCGTAATGAACTGAAGTAGCTGGATGTTTCGCTTCGCTCAACATGACAGGTCAGGAATGACGTTCGCGAAGCTTGGCAAGACACTTCTTTCCATCCCCTCCGCATATGTTGGATACTGCGGAACCCAGCCCAGGCGACGTAGCTTAGCATTGCTCACGCGTTTGTTGCTGTCCCCGCGTTTACGTTGCTGCGTTGACCCACCGGTCGGCGGTAGCGGTCGATTCAGCCTCTGTGCCAGCCATCGGTAGCATTCGCTTTGCAGAATCGGTTGATCGTCAACGACGTTGTAAATCTGAGCGGGCTTCGCTTCTCGGCTCAACAATAAATAAAGAGCCGCCGCGATGTCGTCCCGATGCACTTGGTTAACGAAGCGATCATTTTCCAGATCGATAACCGCTGTGCCCGCAAGGAATTTCTTCAACAAAGCAGACCGCTCCGGTCCATAGATTCCAGCGAGCCGTGCCACGATCCCGCCGCTGCCGAGCAGCACTCTTTCCGTTTCCAATAGGATACGGCTCGTTTCTCGCACTGGTTTTGTCTCGCTCTCTTCGGTGACCCACGAACCATCGCGTTGCGCATAAACGCTGGTGCTGCTCGTAAAGAGCAGTTTTGATCCCGGAAATATTTCGACGAGATTGCGTGCGCCATCGAGATAAACTTTCCGATACATATCGGCATCGCCACCGCTCGAACTGGCGCAGTGGATCACTGCATCGAACATTCCTGCGCGTTCAGCAACCTCAGCACGGCGGGAGATATCGGCTTGGCGTACCGGATACGGCTTAGCTAAGAGCGTCGCTGCGGATTTGGCAGAACTAGTCCAGCCTTCTACCCCCCAGCCGGCAGCATGGAATAAATCAGCCGCCGCCTGCCCGACATAACCACACCCGGCGATTAAAATCCGCCGCATGTTGTTGTAGCCGCCTCGCTGTGTCGAGGCGCTCCTCCGCATTGCGCGCGACACAGCGACGCAGCGCCGTGGCTACAGCCGACCCGCGTATTATCGGTCTTCACGTTGCAGCGGCCGCGATCTCAATGTCTTCAAAAATGTTTTTCTGCACGGCGCGGACTTGTTTGAGACGAATCAACTCTAGAAGCGCCAGAAAAGTCACCACCACTTCCAGACGCGATGCGACAGCTCCAAACAAATCAGAAAAACGGACCGGGGTACCAGTCGCAACGCGTTGCAAAATCGCGTCGATCTTCTCCGAAACGCTAAAACGCTCGCCAGGGATTTCCTGTACATCCTGTCGCGCTTCGATCCTTTTGATCACCGTTTGGAAAGCGTTGATGAGTTGAAAAATTCCTACTTCGCCCAGACGCAGCGGTTCTTGCAGCGCTAATGATGGTGCACCTTCGCGCGCGAAAATCCTCTCCTGTTCCAACTCCCGGAGATGTAATTCGGCTGCCGCTTCTTTGAACTTTTTGTACTCAATCAGTTGTCGAATTAACTCCCAGCGGGGATCATCCTCCCCGGCATCTTCCTCCGGTGACTGCTGGTCGACAGGCAAAAGGCTGCGGCTTTTCAGGTAAATCAAATTTGCCGCCATCACCACAAATTCGCCGGCTAACTCGATATTCAGTTCTTTGAAAGCTTGAAGATATTCGAGGTACTGGCTGGTGATGCGTTCAAGCGAGATATCGTAGATGTCGATCTCGTCCTGTTTGATCAGGTAAAGGAGCAGATCCAGCGGCCCTTCGAAAATGTCCAGCTTGACCTTGTAATCGGCTTCCATGTGTTGCGGCGGATTGTAGGCAAGCGCAGGTCAAAGTAAATCGCGGCGAAGAGCTAGTAACCGGAGACCGGGCGTGCCCTCGCCACGGCGAGCAGGCTCTGGTCGCGCCCTGCGACTTGGGTCAGGCTGGGATCTTCCGGTGGATCCAAACGCTGTTCACGAGTCCGAGGCCGAACATGATCATTAACACGAAAGAACCGCTGTAACTGATCAAGGGCAGCGGCACACCCGTGATTGGGAGCATCGCTATCGTCATTCCCATATTTTGAAAGATGTGCGTAAAGATCAGGGCTGTAATCCCCACGGCCAGGAGCAAACCCAAGTGATCACCAGCAAAAAACGCGACAAAAAGACACGTCATCAGGAGAAAGCCGAAACCACCGATGAGAAACATGCCACCGATAAACCCCCATTGCTCTCCGATAGCGGAGAAAATGTAGTCATTGTGCACAGCAGTAGCGGGAAGGAACCCAAGCTCGATTTGTGTATTTGGCGCTTTGAATCCCTTTCCGGACCAACCGCCTGAACCGATGGCAATCAGAGATTGATTGATTGCCCACGCAGAACCCTGTTTGTCGATGTCCGGGTGGGTAAAGGCGGTAATCCGCTGTTGCTGATATGGCTTAAGCCCGAAATGGATCGCGATCGGCACAAAAGCGATTCCGATGAGAATGACGCAAAGCAAATAGCGCAGCGGCAATCCGGCGACGAACCACAGCGCCAAGAGCACCGGAATCCAAATGATTACCTCGCCCAGATCGGGCTGCAGCAGGATGAGCAGGCAAGGCGCTCCTGCAATCGCTGCTGAGAGTAGCAACCGCAGCATCGGATGCATTTCGCGAAACTGAGTTAGAAAAATGGCCAAAACCATAATCCCGGCGACAACGGCAAGCTGCGCCGGTTGAAAATTGATCGGACCCAAATGCAGCCAGCTACGCGCGCCATACACTTTGGTACCGATAAACTTTGTCAGGATCAGAAAGACGATGCCGGCCAAATACATCGGCAACGCCCCCCACCGAATCCAGCGGTAGTGGACCAAACTCGTCACCATGAATGCAAAGACGCCGACAGCCACCCAATTCGCCTGTTTTCGCCAGAAATCCGCTGCGTACGCATCGCTGCGCGTGGAAGTCGCGCTGTAGATGGCTACAACACCAAAAACGGCAAGCGCGAGCATCGTCGCCAACAGCAGCCAGTTTTGGCCGAGAAATTTTCGCAGAAACGGCGTCATGTTATTGTGATCGGCTAAACCTCTGGTGCGTCCACCAGCAGATCAAAACGATTATACGCAAGTTGCGATTTTGGCAAAACGTCCTGACGTCCATCGCTTGCTTCGGCTAAAGCCGCGCAGGCAAATATTCGAGACGCAAAAGGAAGCTTTCCGCCCGCAACTCACGCTGAAAACACAGGGTTCCTGTAGCAGATAAGGAGCTGCAGATAAGTAGCTTACAACAATTTTCTCACAAAACTGCCGCTTTGCTTGTCACTATATTGGGCCACCACTAAAGTAATCTCCCCGCTTGCTCGTTTTAGAGAATTCCCCATGGCTAAGAAGAAGACCAAACGAAAGCTTGCTCATCCGAAGCTGCCGATGCAGCGCCACTTGAATTTGCGTCACGAGGGAACGCATTTCGATCTGCGCGCCATCTTTGGCGATTTGAACGAACGCTACTTTCGTGGGCGTCTTCGGGGTTACAAGATTGTGTGGGGCCGACGGCGAAAGCACCGCCCAAGAGAGCATTTCATCTTTGGCACGATTCAAGAGGAAGATCGCCTGATTCGCATCAATCCTGCGCTGGATCAGCCGTTCGTGCCGCTGTGGTTTTTGCGCTACGTGCTTTATCACGAGATGCTGCATTCGGTCGTGCCGGATCAAACGCTTTCGGCAAACCGCCGGCGGGTTCACACCAAAGAATTCAACCGACGAGAACGCGAATTTCCTCATTACCGGCGGGCGCGACGCTGGGAGGAAGAAAATCTGTCGCGTTTTTTGCGCTAACCCGCATTTTTCGGTTCCCCGGCGAAAAATGCGCCGAAGGGCAGCTACTTCCTCTGAAGTTGCTGAGTAGCCCAGCCCTTTTCCAACGAGCGAGCCGCACCGATCAAATGTAACTCGAACAACCCCGAAAGCTTTCGGGGCTCAGCTTCCCGCTGAGCGGATATGAAATCCGGGCTAAATCGCGCCGTTAACGCGTTTCGGTAGCTGGCACTTGCGACACCCTTTCAGACGGCGAGGGCATCGTCGCTACGTTCTTTTTGATGAGGTACCAGAGCGTTGTCGCGAGTAGGAGGGAGATCAACTTCGCGCGCCAGTTGTTCAGAATCAGGCTCTTCATATTTAGTGTGCAACAAAATTTCTGCGATCCGTTGGCGGAATGTTTCGGGCGTGAAATTGCGCTCGATTCGGCGCCGATGGCAAATGGAAATACTGCCGGTCTCTTCGGATACGACCACCGCCACCGCGTCCGATTCCTCGGTTATCCCGAGCCCGGCGCGGTGACGTAGTCCCAGACTGCGGTCCAACGTTTCCCGCTGACTCACAGGAAAAATGCAAGCTGCAGCTGCAATTCGTCCATTACGAATAATCACCCCCCCGTCGTGCAACGCGGCCTTTGGATGAAAGATTGTCAGGATCAACTCGACAGAAAACTCGCCGTCAATGACGACGCCTGTTTCTTCGTAAACGCGAATCGATGTGTCGCGCTCGATGGCGATGAGGGCGCCGTACTGTTTGTTTGCCAGTTGGGTCACCGCCTCCGCCAGATCATGAACGGTTTCTCTTTTCTCGCTCGTCAACGAGAAAATCGGATGGCCACCGAGCGCAGCGAGGCCACGCCGCAGTTCCGGCTGAAAAATGACGACCAGCGCGACTGCGAGGAAAACCGAGAAGCTTCGCACGATCCAGCCGATCACAACTAAGTTGAGCAGCGTGGAAATTAGAGTCAGCGTCAAAAAAACGATCGCCAGCCCGGTCAGTACTTTCGCGCCCCGTGTCCCGCGAAAGTATAGATAGCCGTAGTAGATCGCCACGCTCAGCAGAATGATTTCGATCAGGCTGCGCCATCCTCTGAACCAGAGATCTATGACTTGATGGATCATGTCGCTTTTTGATGAATTGCTTCCGTTACACGTAAGGCGCTCACATTTTCTTTAACATCATGAACGCGGAACACGTCCGCGCCGCGGACCCGCAAGAGCGAGGTTAACGCGACGGCGCCCGCTAGCCGGTCGCCGATCTCCGGCGAATCGATCAGCTTCCCTAGGAACGATTTACGGGAAACGCCAACCACGAGTGGTCGATCATGCACTCGAAGCCGCTCAAGCTGCGCGAGCAACTCCAGGTTATGATCGAACGCTTTCCCGAAACCAATGCCCGGATCAAACGCAATCGCCATGGGATCAATACTACAACCTATGGCGCGCGTATATTGTTGTCGAAAAAAATCAGCAATTTCTGAAACTACATCCGAATATCGCGGCTGGTTCTGCATCGTCCGCGGAGTGCCTTGCATATGCATGATAATGCAGGCCGATCTGGTTTCCGCAACGAGCGGCAGCATTGCCTCATCGCCTCGCCCGCCGGTGATGTCGTTTACAATCGCAGCGCCTGCCCGAATCGCCGCGCGTGCGACATCGGATTTCGAGGTGTCGATTGAAATAGGAACATCGATTTTTGCTCGCAATTTCTCGATCACCGGAATTACGCGACGTAATTCCTCGTCAGCCGCGATCGGTTCAGCGCCTGGTCGCGTCGATTCACCGCCGACGTCAATGATGTCCGCGCCCTCTGCTGCCATTTGCACGCCGTGCTCTATTGCTTTCTCAAGCGCAAGAAAGTTGCCGCCGTCGGAGAACGAATCGGGAGTGACATTCAATACGCCCATTATTAATCCCCGTCGGGAAACGTTGAAAACGCGATCCCCGATTTTCCAAATCCTCTCGCGCATCACGACTGAGACTAATTCAAACGCGCGATTATTCGAACTGTAGTCGCTTCATTCTGCGGAGTGCGGCAAAAACCGCGATCCATTCTGCGGTCGATCCCCTTCGCCAAGCTCCGGCCGCCAAGCAGCCGGCCACTACAGTTATTTTTTTCGGGAATAGCGACCCATCAATTCGCCCTGTGCAATCACATGACCTTTTATCGCCGAATCCAGCTGGCTCCGCTTCGCGCCGACAGGTAAATCTAACTCCCGATCCAGCGCGAAAACCTTGAAGTAATAACGATGCGTGCCAGAGGGCGGACACGGTCCGCCGTAACCAGATTTTCCGAAGTCGTTTGTTCCGTGTACTCCTTTTGGCGTGGTTCCTTCCCCAATCGTAGGGGTCTGCGGAGAGATGTTCCAAACCGCCCAATGCGTGAACAGTCCGCTGGGCGCGTCCGGATCATCAACGATCAAGACAAGGCTTTTCGCTTCGGTAGGAACATCCGAAATCTGCAAAGGCGGACTAGTGTTCGGGCCGTCGCAAGAAAACTTTGATGGAATGTTCGCACCTTGTTGGAAAGCAGAACTCATGATCTTCATCCTGGCTCCTCCTGCAGCAAACGAAGCGATCGCCGCTACTAAGATCGCCGACGTCGCAGCAATAATCGCCTTTCGCATAGTTAGACCTCCGGTTGAAATCGCGTTAACTCGATAAACCTGACCATATTGGTTTCGCCGAGATGACTGCAAACGGACGTAAGATTCGAGAACAAGTTCTGGTGCTCCTGGCACGGAAAGATTACCGGCCGCTTAACAAGGTCGACATCGCTCGCAAACTTGACCTCACGGGAGTGAGAGGAGTTGCATTGCGGAAAACACTGCGTGAGCTCGAGCGCGCGGGCGAGATCGCGCGCATCCGCAAGAATCGATACGTTCTTCCGGCCGAGGCGGACCTCGTAGCCGGCAAATTGTCGATTCATCCGGCCGGCTACGGCTTTCTCTCACCCGAAACATCGGGCGAACCGGATGTTTTCATCGCTGCCGAGAACATCGGAACAGCCATGCACGGCGACCGCGTGGTTGCGCGTGTATTGCGCGATACGCCGTCTGACCGCATCAAAGGACGGCGCGAAGGGCGTGTGATTCGAATCCTGGAACGCGCGCACGATACGATTGTCGGTACACTGCAGCGGTCCCGGAATTTTTACTATGTTGTGCCCGATGATCCGCGCTTTGTGCACGACGTCTACGTGCGCCCTGAGCGAGATCAGCGGCCAGGGCCCTCAGCTAATGTCGGCGACAAAGTCGTAGTTCGGCTGGAGGCCTGGGAGTCGCGCCACATTAATCCCGAAGGGGAAATCATCGAAGTGCTCGGGCCGGCGTCCGCGCCGGGCATCGACATGCTCTCGATCATTCGCAAATACCATCTGCCCGCAGAATTTCCGAAGGATGTTGTGGATCAGGCAGAGCGGATTTCGGAAGAGGTCGATGCACCGCAACTCGAGGGACGCGAAGATTTGCGCGAAGAATTTATCGTCACAATAGATCCCGATGATGCGCGGGATTTCGATGATGCGGTTCAAGTTGAGAAGACGACGAGTGGTTGGCGGCTGGGCGTGCACATTGCCGACGTGGCCGCGTACGTAGAACCCGGCACCGCGCTGGATCGCGAAGCGCGCCGGCGCGGTAACAGCGTTTATCTGCCTGACCGCGTGATCCCAATGTTGCCCGAGCGATTAAGCAATGGTGTTTGCAGTCTCAACCCAGGAGTCGATCGGCTCACACATTCAGTGTTTATTCATTTCGATAAACATGGAGTGGTAAAAAGCGCGCGCTTTGGGCGCAGTGTGATTCGCAGCGCGCACCGGCTTACGTACAAACAAGCCTATGCGATCTTGACGTCTCCACCCCACGACCGCTTGGGAGAAGGATTGCATCTTGCCTGGGAACTCGCTGCCTTATTGCGGCGGAAACGGTTTCAGCATGGTTCGCTCGACCTCGACTTTCCAGAGATCAAGGTCTGGGTCGATAAACAGGGCAATCCCGTAAGATTAGAGCGCGTTGAGAACGACGAATCGCACCAGCTAATCGAGGAGTTCATGCTGGCGGCAAATGAGGCTGTCGCACGGGAACTTAAGAAGCGCGCGATTCCCACCATCTACCGCGTCCACGAAAATCCAGATCCGGAAAAACTGGCCGAATATCGAGAATTCGTTCTCAGCTTCAATTACAGAGTTGGGGATCTGACCCATCGCGCTGAGTTGCAGCGATTGCTGGCTTCAATCCGTGGAAAGCCCGAAGAGCAAGCTCTCAAGGTTGCGCTGCTCAAAAGCCTGAAGCGCGCGCGCTACTCGGCCCAGCCGCTCGGCCATTACGGTTTGGCGAAGACGAATTATTTGCATTTCACGAGTCCGATTCGGCGTTATGCCGACCTGGTGGTGCACCGCGCGTTGGCTATGGACGGAGCGCTACGCCGACGGGGCGAGGCACCGCGACGCTCCTACCGTCCTGATATGGGTGAAGTCACTTCCGTCGCCGAGCACATTTCAGCCACTGAACGGAATGCGGCTGACGCGGAGATCGACGCCGCGCAAATGAAGAAGCTCGAATTCTTTCAAGGTCAACTCGACCAGCACAACCCGCAGGTTTTTCGCGCAGCTATTGTCGATGTGCGGAACTACGGGTTGATGGTGGAATTGCCGGACGCCCTGATTACCGGGCTTATCCATGTCTCGTCGCTGACGGATGATTTTTATTTGTTCGAACCTGCTCGACGCCAGCTCATTGGCAGACGATCGCGCAAACGATTCAGCGTCGGCGACCAGTTATCGGTGTTTGTTGCGCGGGTTGACGTCTTCAAACGGCAGGTGGACTTCGCCATTGCGCTGCCTTCGGAAGCGCTCAGGAAACGAGATCGCAGCAAGGGATCGCGAGCGAAAGCAAAGGTATAAGCGCGCTGCACTGCGCACGCGCAATAACCGGTTTGCAATCGAGAGCAGCTTTCAACCGCAGCTCTCGCTTTTCTCCTTAAATTGCTTGTTTTTTTTGCACTTTTTTGGGCAGAATGCCGACGCAGTCGTTCTTAAGCAGAACGCTACGAAAGTGTGGAGCACCAGCTCATGAACGGTTCGTCCGGTATCCAAAGCGCCAATGGTGGTGCGATGGCATTCACCACCACGCATTGGAGCCTGGTATTGGAGGCGCAAGGCGAAACGCCCGCTGCACAGAGAGCACTCGAAATACTCTGTCGCACTTATTGGCGACCTCTTTACGGCTTTGTCCGGCGACACGGCCTTGGACGAGAGGAGGCGCAGGATCTGGTCCAGGAATTTTTTGCGCGCCTGCTCGAACACAGAAATTTAAACACGGTCCGCCGCGAGAAGGGACGTTTGCGTTCTTATCTGCTTGTGTCGCTCAAACGTTTCCTCGCCGCCGAGCGGCATCGCGCCAGCGGCGTTAAGCGATATGAGAGCGGTCCGCATATCCCGTTGGACGAACTACTCGAGTCGGAGGTCGCCGACCTTGAGTTGGCGGAAACCTGGACCGCTGACCGGCTTTACGAGCGGCATTGGGCCTTAGCGGTGTTGGAACAAGTGCTCGGTCGACTTGAATCGGAGTACCGAGCAGCGGGCAACGCGGTGTTGTTCGACCGGTTGAAGGAATTTCTCGTCGGCGAACCCGGACTGCGAACACAAGCTGAGATTGCCACAGAATTGGGCATGACAGAGAATGCGGTGAAACAGGCGTTTCATCGGTTTCGCCAGCGCTACCGTGTCTTGTTGCGCGAGGAGATCGCTCACACTGTCGCACAACCCGGAGACATCGAGGGCGAACTACGTCATTTGGTGTCCGTTTTGCGCGGATGAAGCTAACCACGAATGGACACGAATAGACACGAACAGTTTCGCGGCGAAGCCGCTTTGGAGTGCCTGCCGCGCCGGAGCGCAGCGAAGGCGGGCGGCGGTCCGCCACAGGACGGATTCGCCGTGGCGAACTTGACGCCGCTTTCGGGAGCCAGACTCATCGTGGTGAAGTTTTAGCGTCGTTGGCGTATTTGGCGGATAAATGAAGACCGCGAGCACAGTTTGCAGAAATTGCGGAGGGAAAATCTTTGGGGACGCGCCGAAAGGATTATGCCCAGCGTGCGTTCTGGAAACAGGTCTCGGCCCACTCGCTGACGAAACTGTAGCCGGCATCGATGATCCCGGTCGTCCAGCTGTAGCCGGGATCGATGATCCCGGTCATCCAGCCGAAGTGCTGATGGACTTCGGTGACTACGAATTGCTGGAGGAAATCGGCCGGGGGGGCCAGGGAGTTGTTTATCGCGCCCGCCAGAAAAGTCTCAACCGAACAGTCGCGTTAAAAGTCATTGGCCTCGGGCAATGGGCCACCCAGGCGCACCTCAAGCGCTTTCGTCGGGAAGCCGAGTCGGCAGCCAACCTGGATCATCCATGCATCGTTCCCATTTACGAAGTCGGCGAACGCGAGGGTTCCTGCTACTTCAGCATGAAGTTCATCGAAGGCGGACAACTCGATGAAATGACAAAGCGCGCGCCGATGTCATTTCGCAACGCAGCGGAACTGATCGCGAAACTGGCGCGCACGGTTCACTACGCGCACGAGCACGGCATCCTGCACCGCGACATTAAGCCGGGTAACATTCTCCTCGATGCCAAAGGCGAACCGCATCTGACCGATTTCGGGCTGGCCCGGCTGGTCGAGACAGAGAGTACCGTCACTCGCACGATGGAAGTTTTGGGCACTCCCAGCTACATGGCGCCGGAACAAGCGGTGGGAAATAACGCGCGCGTCACGAGCGCCACGGATATCTACGGACTCGGGGCAGTATTTTACCAACTGCTTACCGGTCATCCCCCTTTTGCTGGCGGAACAACCTACGAAACTATCCGGTTACTGCTGGATACTGAACCGCGGCAACCGCGCCTTTTAAATCCGAAAATAGATCGCGACCTCAGCACGATTTGTCTCAAATGCCTCGAGAAACATCCAGAGCGACGTTACTCGTCCGCTCTTGCGCTCGCCGAAGATGTGGAACGCTGGCTAAAGCACGAACCGATTCGCGCACACCCCACCGGTATCTTCACCCGAGGAAAGAAATGGTTACAACGCAAGCCAACAACGGCGTTGGTCTTCGCGTTGTCGCTAGCGTTTGCCACTACACTGGGTGTCATGTTTTGGAAGAGCGAATCACCACGCCCGCCGCCCCGTGGAATCGCTGTGCTTCCATTTGAAAATCTAAGCGGCGACAAAGAAAACGCGTCCTTCGCCGATGGTGTGCAGGACGACATTTTGACCAAGCTGGCGAAGATCGCCGATCTCAAAGTAATCAGCCGGACCAGCGTGATGGACTATCGCGGCAAACGAAATGTGCGCCAGATCGCCGATGCGCTTCGCGTGTCTCATGTGCTGGAAGGAAGCGCACGCCGGAGCGGTGATCGGATTCACTTGAATGCGCAGTTGATCGACACGCGCACCGACACCCACGTCTGGGTCGAACAATACGACCGCGATTTGAATGATTTGTTCGCAATCCAAAGTGAGATCGCGCAAAAGGTCGCCGAGCATCTTCACGCCAAGCTGTCAGCTAGTGAGAAAGCGTCTATTGAAGAGAAACCAACTCCGGACTTGGTGGCCTATGATTTTTATATCCGCGCTATCTCCCTAATTTCCAACGCCCAGGTGCCCTATATGGAGGATTTAGTGGACCTTTACGAGGCTGTGGGCTTGCTTAATCAGGCAGTTGCTCGTGATCCTAACTTCTTTCTCGCCTATTGCCAGCTAGCCTTTGTGCACGATTTGATTTATCAGGAAGAGTTTGACCGTACCCCCGCTCGCTTAGCCCTGGCAAAGTCGGCCATAGATTCTGCATTTCGGTTGAGGCCAGATTCGGGCGAAGCGCACCTGGCGCTCGGGTGGCATCTCTACTGGGGATATTCCGATTACGACGGCGCCCGCGCCGAACTTGCTGTTGTTCAACAGAGTTTACCCAATAACCCGCGAGTCTTTGAGTTGGCTGGATTGATCAACCGAAGCGAGGGTCGCTGGGCTGACGCCACACGCAATCTCGAGCGCGCATGTGAGCTCGATCCTCGAAATGTCCCTTGCCTGACTACCCTCTCATCGACCTACTACTGGTTGCACGACTATGATCAAGTGGCCAGACTTATAGATCGTGTCATTGCACTTTTACCAAACCAAAAGGATTACCGGATCATTCGTGGTTGGCTCGAGGCAGACCAGCGTGCGGACACAGGACCCGGCCGTGCCGCAATTGAAAAGATCCTAACCAAAGAACCTGGGTCAGAGAAAGATCCGTTTGTGGCGCACTGGCGCTTGAGGCTTGCTTTGTTTGATCGCGACTTGGACGCGGCTGGCAGCCTTGCGGCGGCGCGTTCCCAGAGGCATGGGGTTGGGGGTTGGGGTGGGCGTGACTTTTGGCTGGGTGTAGTTGCTCGTTTGAAAGGAGACGTCGCGGCTGCGCGCGCTGCCTTTATGAGAGCGCGCACACAGCTGGAGGAAGAGCTACGCGATCTTCCTGATAATCTGGGTTTGCTTGGTGATCTCGGGCTGATCGATGCAGCCTTGGGAAGAAAAGAAGAGGCGCTGAGCGAAGGCCGGCGCGCGATGGAACTGGTGGCCATCGCTCCAGAAGAAATAAGGGGGCCGTATACTAATGAGGGATTTACAAGAATGCGGTTTGCCATGGTTTGTGCCTGGGCGGGCGAACGTGAACTGGCCCTTGAGCAGCTTGAGGTCCTTGCCAAAATTCCGGGGGGGCCAAGCTATGGCAGGCTGCGCTTGGATCCGGAGTGGGATCCGCTGCGCGGCGATCCGCGCTTCGAACAAATCGTCGCCTCCCTCGCGCCGAAAGAGAAATAACCACGAATTGCACGGATAACACGGATAGGTAGGGCACGACCGCCGGACGAGCCGCAGCGACCTTTTTTAACAGAAGATAACGAAAGAAACAAAGATAGATTCCGATCCGACCTGATTGCGGAAGACCTTCGCTGCCTTCGTTTCCTTCTGTTGGAGAAATTCCAACGTTCCGCGCAAGCTGGTTTCCAAATAGCTGCTGCCTTGGTTTTCGTTCTGTCTTCTGGTGATCTCCGCGCAATCCGCGGTCCTCACAATTTCGCAAACTTTCCGCGTAACCTCGCGCCGGATTTTCTCTAGTACCTGAGTGAAAGGCCCGAAATGGCTCCTCAATAACAAGGAGTCAGCGAAGGCCAAAACAAGAAAAGGAAATTAAATTTATGAACAAAAAAAATATGAAAACCCCCCGTCGTTTAACGGGAAATGGTGCCTTCTCACTCGTCCGTCTCACAACTGCGGTCGCCCTGATTTCGGGGGCCGCTGCAATGGCTTTTGTGGCCGCCTCGCCGGGTGGCTCCCCTCAGCCCGCTCGCACGGGCGATGCCGGCTCTAACATGCAAGTGGTGAATTGCGATCGCGGAGAGGAGATCGCGAGAGCCTTGGCTAGGGCCGAACCGGGCGACACCATTCGCGTCACCGGGACCTGCGTCGAGCGGGTGAGCATCAAGACAGATCGAATAACACTGGACGGACAAGGGGCGGCAACCCTCGATGGCGGGGGCGGGCCCACTTCGGAATTCGACGGCGTTGTCACCATTGACGGCGCCAGCGGCGTCACGATCCAGGGGTTCACAGTCCAAAACGGCCCAGGTGAGGGCATTCTTGGCACGCACGGCGCTGCCTTCAGCGTGC
>Ga0137403_10001671_pt1 | contig 27656 bp, 29 predicted proteins | sample CZOMad2_1_16fung_FD_122057 | JGI IMG/M metagenome (GOLD analysis project Ga0137403, IMG submission 122057) | Vadose zone soil fungal communities from Angelo Coast Range Reserve, California, USA - CZOMad2_1_16fungal (Hybrid Assembly) | ecosystem: Environmental > Terrestrial > Soil > Vadose zone... | reverse complement strand
CAACATTTCTTTCTTAACGCGCTAAATGGCCAGGATCAGCTGCGCCAGCGGCTTGCGTTTGCCTTGAGCGAAATCCTCGTCGTGTCCGCTGCCGACGTGCCGCTGCCGAGTTGGATGCGCGGTTACCAGCAGCTTCTCTACAGCAGCGCCCTAGGCAACTTCCGCCAGCTTCTCTATGACGTCACCCTGAATCCGACCATGGGGCGCTTCCTCGATATGTTGAACAACCGCTGCCAGACGCGCACGCCGCCGGATGTCAACGTCTGCCGCAACGGCCTCACCTCTCAGCCCAACGAAAACTATGCGCGCGAAGTCCTGCAGCTTTTCTCCATCGGCACTTTCGTTTTGAATCAAGACGGCACCCGGGTGCTGGACCAGAGCGGGAATCCGATTCCGACCTATGATCAGGCAACCATCGAGGAATTTGCGCGGGTCTTTACGGGCTGGGTATTAGCTCCCGCGCTTCCCGCGCCCGCGGAGTCCGGCGCTACCACGGTGCCGAATTACCGCGACGCCATGGTTGTCCATAAAGATAGTCAGGGCCGCGAGGATTATCACGATCGGGGGCCGAAAACACTTTTGAACGGCTTTCAGCTTCCCGGAGGGCAGAGCACGGAACAGGAACTTAACTCGGCCATCGACAACATCGCCGACCACCCCAATGTTGCGCCTTTTATAAGCAAGCAATTGATCCAGCGATTGGTGACGAGCAACCCGAGCCCCGCTTACGTACAGCGTATCGTCAATGTTTTCGTAGCGAATCGAACGTCGCCCACGCAACTTCTTCAGGTGGCGCGCGCGATCCTTCTCGATGCGGAAGCGCGGGGCTCTGCCAAAGACCCGATCAGCGATCCCAATTACGGCAAGTTACGCGAGCCGGCGCTTTTCATCACGAACATCTTGCGGGCGTTCAATGCGAGCAGCGACGGCATATTGAATTCGCTCAGCGTCGGCGGCTCTGCCATCGGTTCCGCCGACATGGGAGAGGACTTGTTCAACGCGCCGTCGGTGTTCAATTTCTTCCCGCCGACCGCGCGTGTTCCCGGAGAAAACGCGGTAGGACCGGAGTTCGCCATCTTCTCTTCGTTGACCTCGTTGCGTCGCGCCAATTTTATCAATCGAGTGATCTTATCGACAATCCCAGCCGCGCCGCCCAATCGGCCTTCAGGGACATCGATCGACCTTGCTCTCTGGGACCCGCTGGCGGCCGATCCGGATCAGCTTCTCGACGCGCTCAACCTGCTGCTCTTGCACGGCGCGATGTCGGCGGAAATGCGCGCAACTATCAAAACCGCCGTGACGAGCGTGCCGGCGAGCGACCCGAGGCTGCGCGTGCGCACGGCCATCTATCTCATCGCGACTTCGTCGCAGTATCAAGTGCAGCGCTAAAGGAGTAAATCGTGGCACTCACACGGCGAGAATTTCTTTGTCGATCTTTCGGAGCTTTCGGCGCGGCAGCTGTGGCGTTTGAAAGATTCGGTATTTTCAACGCCATGGCTCAGACGGCCGGCGACTACAAAGTCTTGGTCTGCATCTTCCTTTTCGGCGGCAACGATGCCGGCAACATGGTGATTCCTGACAGCGACTATGCCAGCTACGCGGCTGCACGGCAGGCCGCCGGCATCGCGATTCCACAGAGCAGTCTGTTGCAAATCTCTCCGCCGAGTATCGCGGGCAGTACCTTTGGATTACACCCGAGCTTGACTGGCCTGCACGAGCTGTGGGGTCTGGGAAAATTGGCCGTAGTCACCAACGTGGGCCCCTTGGTGGAACCGACCAATCGAACCAGCTACAGAAACGCCACGGTACGCATCCCGCTCAACCTCTTTTCGCACTCCGATCAACAGAACCAGTGGCAGACATCGGTTTCCGACGCGGCGAGTTCAGCCGGTTGGGGCGGCCGGGTCGCCGACAAAACCGCCGACTTGAATATCACAACGTTTCCACCGATAACATCGGTCGCGGGCACGCCGATTTTTACCAGCGGAAACATTGAGCGCCCATTGGCGATCGCCGCGGCTCCAACGCGGCTCGACGGCGCCTTGCGCCTGGATGGATTTCCCAACCCGCCGGATAACGACGCGCGCTACCAGACTCTACAGAGTCTTTTGCAGCTCGATCAATCGTTGACGTTGGTGCGCGGCGCAAGTCGAGTCACCAATGAAGCCTTGACCGTGGAGCGAGCGTTGAGAGCAGCGGGCGATCCCGCAGTGCCGCCATTTCCGTTGAACCCGCGAACAAGTCTCGGCAATCAGCTCGAGCAAATTGCCAAGCTGATCAGTTTTCGAAGCGCCTTGGGCATGAAGCGGCAGATTTTCTTTTGTTCGCTCGGCGGCTTCGACACCCACAACGGCCAGGTCACCGGCGGCGTTCCGACGACCGGAACGCACGCGAACTTGCTCGCCCAGGTCAGCGGCGCCATGAAGACGTTTTACGACGCCACCGTGACCCTCGGGGTGGCTTCGCAGGTCACCACGTTTACCCTGTCGGATTTCTCCAGAACCTTCGTTCCGAACGGAACTCTCGGAACCGATCATGCCTGGGCGGCGCACCAATTCGTCATGGGCGGCGCAGTTCGCGGCGGTGACTTTTACGGCGTACCCACTTCGAACGGCACCGTTTTCCCGACCTTGGCGCCCAATGGTCCCGACGACACGGACAGCGGAACGAGTGCCCGCGGCCGATGGATACCGACGGCCGCCGTAGACCAATACGGCGCGACGCTCGCTTCGTGGTTTGGCGTAACGATCGCGGATCTCCCCGCCGTATTCCCAAACATCGGCCGCTTCGGTGGGACGAATCTGGGGTTCATGTCGTAAAAGAGCTATCCGGAACCTGCAGCTACACTAAACCGCCCGCAGCGCCTGAATAATGTTGAGCCTTGCGGCATGCACCGCCGGTAAAAATCCGCCGACAAATCCCATCAATAAAGAAAATGCCAACGACGTGGCAACGATCGAGGGCGAGAGCGCAAAGGAAAACGCCAGCTCCGAGAACGAGCCGAAGTTGAGCGTCGAGATCGTGAAGAACTGCAGCAGCGCGACGCCGGTGAGGATCTGCGGCAGCAGCAGCGGGGAGGTGACGAAGGCGTTGAGGAGATCCCGGCCACGGAAGCGGCCCCGCACCAGGGCGATGGCGGCCGCGGTGCCGATCACAGTGGAGGCGAGCGCGGTCCAGAGGGCCAGCTCGCTGGAGAGCCGGAGGGCCTGCATGAACTCCCGGCGCTGGAAGAAGTTGTCGAACCACTTGAGCGAGAAGCCCTGCGGGGGAAAGGTGAAGTAGTTGCCCGCGTTGAAGGCGGCCAGCACCACGATGACCATGGGCAGCAGGAGAAAGGCGTAGACGAGGCCCACGACGGCTCGGAGGATCACACGATCCCCCGCAGCGCGCGCTCGGTCACTGCGGCGGCCGCGATGAGGGCCACCGAGATCACACAATCCCCCGCAGCGCGCGCTCGGTCACTCTTATGTAGACCCCGATCAGGACCACCGAGATCACGAGCAGCACGAAGGCATTGGCGGCGCCGAAGGGCCAGTCGAATACCGAGAGCACCTGCTCGTACACCACCATCGGCAGCACGTGCACCTTGAATCCGCCCACGAGGATGGGCACCACGAAGGAGCTGATGGCCAGGGAGAAGACGAGGAGCGAGCCGGCGAGGATGCCGGGCAGCGAGAGCGGCAGGGTGACTTCGAAGAAGGCGCGGCGGGGTGAGGCCCCCAGCGTCTGCGAGGCTTCGATCAGCTGGGGCTCGATGCGCTTGAGCACCCCGGTGAGCGACAGCACCATGAACGGCAGGAACACATGGACCAGCGCCAGCGTCACGCCGAACTTGTTGTACATGAGCGGCAGCGGCTTGGTGATCCAGCCGGCCCGCACCAGGGACTCGTTGATGAGGCCGCGATCGGCGAGCAGGATCATCCAGCCGTAGCACCGGATGACGATGCCGACTAGGAGCGGCGACAGGATGCACACGATCAGCAGCGGCTTCACGCGGGAGCGGGTCAGGGCCAGATGGTAGGCCAGCGGGTAGCCGAGGAGCAGGGAGATCGCGGTGGTGATCACCCCCAGCCAGAGCGTGTCCGCGAGCACGCCCAGGTAGTAGGCGTCGGAGAGGAAGTGGATGTAGTGCTGCGGGGTGAAGGCCCACTCGAGCTGCCCGAACGACTGGCGCGAGAAGCTGATGGCCAGCATCAGCAGGAGGGGAGCCACGAAGAACACCGCCAGCAGCACGACGTACGGCCCCAGCAGCAGGACGCGGGCGCCGCGGGTCACGGGTCAGCGGCCGAGGAGCTCCGCGGCCACGCGGGCCACGAGCAGGTTCGCCACCAAAGTCGGCGCCCCGGTGAGGGCCGCGATCTCGTCGCGCGTCTTGCGGCGGAAGCCGATGCAGTCCATGACCACGAGGCCGGCGTGGCCGGCGCGCAAGGCGTCCGCCGCCCGGCGGACGGCGGCGGGATCGTTCTCCTCGTAGGGGGAGAGGGGGGCCACGTGCGCGTCGAAGCCCGAGGCGCGCCAGCGCGCGATGGTCTGGGGCACGTGGCGCTCGGATGGGGTCAGCACGCCGAGGCGCCCGGGGAAGACCAGGGCGCGGAGGAGCCCCAGCAGGAGTGGCTGCGGCTCGAGGAACGGCCGGCGCGCGGCGAGCTTCGGGAACTCGCCGGTGCACAGCAGCACGTTCAGCGCCACGCCGCGGTCTTCGAGCGCGGCGATCTTCGCCTCGATGCGCGGGATCATCTTGGTCTTGCCGACGAAGACCGACGAGCCGTCGGCCAGCCGGGTGACCAGGATCTCGTCGTCGCCCTCGGGGGCGAGCGGCGCGATCTGCTCGCGGGTGAGCCCGTCGAGCGCGCCCGCCTCGACGATCTCGACGTCGCCGCCCAGGATCGCCGCCATGTCCGGCACCACGTCGCTGCGCGGAGCCTGCCCCACCGTGATCAAGCCGACCTTGGTCATGCGCGCTCCTCCTGGATGATTCTGGCGTCCGCGGCGGTCCAGCCCGCGCGCACGCGGGCCCCGGCCGCGAAGCGCACCTCGCCGAGCTCGACGGCCTGGAGCTCGAGCCCGGCCTCGGACTTGAGGATGTAGCGAACCGTCTCGCCCTGGTAGACCACGTGGGCCACCGTCATGGAGAGCACCGTGTCGAGCACCGCGGCGGGATCGAGCCGGATCCGCTCGGGGCGCAGCACGATCGCGACGGGGGCGCCGGCCGGGGCGGCCCCGGTGGCCGCGAGGGTCGCCCCGCCGCAGGCCACCGCGTTGGCCCCCGCGGCGTGGCCGCTCAGGAGATTGATGTTACCGATGAAGCCGGCCACGAACGCGGTCGCGGGCGTCTCGTAGAGCCCGCGCGGGGGGGCCACCTGCTCGACGCGCCCGCGGTGCATCACCGCGATGCGGTCGGACATGGTGAGGGCCTCCTCCTGGTCGTGGGTCACGTAGATGGTGGTGATGCCGACTTCGCGCTGTAGCCGCTTCAGCTCGATCTTCATGTGGTCCCGCAGCTTCTTGTCGAGGGCGCCGAGCGGCTCGTCGAGCAGGAGCACCGCGGGGCGTGTGACCAGCGCGCGGGCCAGGGCCACCCGCTGCTGCTCGCCGCCCGAGAGCTGGCCCGGATAGCGCGCGCCGTGACCGGGGAGCTGCACGAGGGCCAGCGCCTCGGCCACCCGGCGGGCGATCTCCGCCTTCTCCACGCGCTGCATGCGGAGGCCGAAGCCCACGTTCTGGGCCACGGTGCGGTGCGGGAAGAGCGCGTAGTGCTGGAAAACCATCCCCACCTGCCGCCGGTGCGGGGGCACCCGGGTGACCACCGTGCCGTTGATCGCCACCTCTCCTGCGTCGGGCGTGACGAAACCGGCCACCGAACGCAGGGTAGTCGTCTTGCCGCACCCGGACGGGCCGAGGAGAGTGAAGAACTCGCCGGGGGCCACGCTGAGCGACACGCCGTCGAGCGCCCGGGTGGCCCCGTAGCGCTTGACGAGGCCGCTCAGCGCCACGGTCCCGCTGGCGCGGGGAGCTTCGCTCAACGCATTTCCTTGTTCCACTTCTCGGTCCACTGCGGCCGCTGCTTCGCGACCTGGGCCCAGTCGAAGAGCACGAGCTTGTCCACCTCGGCCGGCCCGCTGATGATCTTCTTGGCCACGTCGGCAGGCACCTTCACCGTCCGGTTGGTGGGGCTCCAGAACAGCTCGGTGGCGAAGGCGAGCTGAACCTCGGGCGAGATGTAGGCGTCGATGAACTTCCACGCCAGCTCCTTGTGCTTCGAGCCGCGCGTGACCTGCACGATCTGGTCGAGGATGGGCAGACCCTCGCGGGGGGCGGCCCAGTCCACCGGAATGCCCCGCTTCTGCAGATCGTAGGTGGAGGCGTCGTGGAGCACCGCCATGACGACCTCCTTCTGCTCCAGCTGCTTCTCCACCGTGCCGGTGAAGTCCACCAGCTTGGGCTGGGCGCGCTTGATGGCGGCGACCCCCGCATCGATGTCGAAGTAGTCCTTGCCGTAGATCTTCGAGACCATGAAGAGGAAGTTGATCCCAAGCGTATTCCCGATGACGTAGGTCGCCCGCTTGCCCACGTAGGCCTCGTCCCAGAAGTCCTTCCACGAGGTGGGCTTCTTGAGGCCCATGTCGGTGCGGTAGGCGAGGCCGATGCGGCCCCAGAACATGGCCAGGCTCGTGTCACCGATGAGGGCCGTCGGGTAGAGGTTCTTGATGTTGGGGGCGAGGGTCTCGTTCCGCTTGTCGAAGAAGCCACGCTCGCGCGGAATCGGGAAGGCCGGCTCGTTGCCGAAGACGACGTCGTAGGGCGGGTTGTCGGGGCCGGCGGCGAGGAGCTTGGCCACCCACTCGGTGGTGATGCCGGTGACGATCTCGACCTTCACCCCGTGCTTCTTCTCGAAAGGCTCCACGAGGACCTTCTTCATCACCTCCGACCAGCGGCCGCCGTAGCCGGTGACGACGAGGGTCGTCGACTGGGCATCGGCGCCGGCCAGGGGGACGAGCGAGCCGGCCAGGATGGTGAGCAGGATGAGCAAGGCCGAGCGGGAACGCGGTGCACGCCTCATGAGCAAGCCTCCAGTGCGGGTTGGCCTCTGCTTTTCTCACGAAGCCCCACGATATTCAAGAGGAAGAAGTGCGGCATGAGCGCGCAAATCATACAAGGCCGCCCGGCTAGCGCTTCTGGTACTCGGGGCGCCAGCGGAGGAGACGGACCTCGATCTGCCGGATGCCAAGGGCCATCACGATGCCGATGGCGCCGAGCACGAAGAGCGCCACCATCATGTCGGCGGCATTGAGGGTACCCAGCGACTGGATGATGAGGTAGCCGAGCCCGCCCCCCGACTCCCCGCCGATGAATTCGCCCACCACCACCCCGATGAGGGCAAAGGAGATGGACGGCGTGAGCGAGGCGAAGGTCCAGGCGAGGGTCGAGGGCACGATCACCGTGCGGAGGATCTGGCGCTCGCCCGCGCCGAGGAAGCGCGCGCTGTGAATCAGATCGGCATCCACGCTGCGCGCGCCCTGGAAGGTGTTGAAGAAGACGATGAAGAACACGATGCTCCACGCGAGGACGATCTTGGCGAGGAGCCCGAACCCGAACACCATGGTGACGAGGGGGACGAGGGCGATGCGGGGCAGCGAGTTGAAGGCCACGATGAAGGGGTCGAAGACGCGCGCGACCTGGTCGCTCCGCCCGAGGAGCAGCCCGGTCACGAAGCCCGAGGTGATGCCCACCATGAAGCCCCACAGCGTGGACTGCACGGTGGAAAGCGCCATGCGCCAGAGGGGAAGGCGCACCTCGTCCGACATCAGGTAGGCGAATCGATGCGCGATGGCGGAGGGCCGGCTGATGAAGAACGGATCGATCCAGTAGAGTCCCGGCGTCTTCGAGACGGCCTTGATGCCCGTGAGGTATTCCCAGGCGGCGAGGAAGGCGATCAGGATGCCCAGCCGCCACGCCCACACGCTCCAGTTCCCCCCCTTCACGAGAGCCGCTCCTGGAACTCCTCGCCCAGCGCGTGCCAGATCTCGCCGTACTCGCGCAGGTACTCCGAGCTCTCCCGTAGCGCGATCACGTCGCGCGGCCGCGGCAGCTTCACGTCGTAGACCAGCTTGATCCGTCCCGGCCGCCGCGTCATGACCACGATGCGGTCGGCGAGGGTGATCGCTTCCGACAGATCGTGGGTGACGAAGACCACCGTCTGCCGGCGGGAGCCCCACAGCCCGAGCAGCTCGGCGTGCAGGTTGAGCTTGGTATGCGTGTCGAGCGCGCCGAAGGGCTCGTCCATGAGGAGGATCTCCGGATTGACGACGAGCGAGCGCATGAGGGCGACCCGTTGCCGCATGCCCCCCGACAGGGTGGCGGGAAACACCTCCTCGAAACCCTCGAGACCGGCGAGCTTGACGGCCTCCTTCACGCGGGCCCCGACCTCGGCCCGGCCCACGCCGCGGTACTCGAGGCCGAGGGCAATGTTGCGCTCGACCGTGCGCCAGGGGAAGATGGTGTCTTTCTGGAAGACGTAGCCGATCTGGGGGGCGGAACGGGCGCCCACGCGCGAGCCGTCCACGAGGATCTCCCCGCTCGTGGGAGCGACGAGCGAGCCGATCATATTGAGGATGGTGGACTTGCCGCAGCCCGAAGGGCCGACCACGGCCACGAATTCACGGTCGTGCACGTCGAAGGTGACGCCGGAGACGGCGCAGATCTCTCGAGGACCCTGGTGGAAGGTCTTCGAGAGGTCCCGGATGGCGATACGGACGCGGGACACTACTTGAGCTTCGCCTGCGCCTTCCTGACGAACGACATGTCCACCGCCTGTTTGAAGGGGATCGGCTTCTCGACGGCGAGAGGCACCCACACCTTCATGCCCCGCTCGTAGTCCCTCTCGTCGATGACGAAGTCCCAGTCGAAGATGGTCCGGTAGTAGCGCACGGACTCGAGGATTTCGTCACGGCTGTACGTGGACATGTAGGGCTTCTGGAGCAGCTCCACCACTTCCTCGTCCTTGGCCTTCCTGATCCACTGCTGGGCCCGATAGCAGGCGTTGACATAGCCCTGCACGAGGTCGGGCGACTTCTCGATCGTCTCCTTCAAGACGTAGCCGACGGTCACGGGGATGGGGCCGCCGAACACGCGGTTCCACGCCTTCTCGTCCTGGACATCGTAGATGGGATGGCCGAAGCCCTGGGCGACCGCCTTCGACTGCCATTCCGGCACGGCCATGATCGCGTCGAACTTGGCGCCCTTGAGGCCGGCGAGCATGGTGAGGTCGCCGCCGCCCCCGACCCACTCGACGGAATCGTTCACCGGCTTGCCGTCGGCCCCCTTGATGTTCTTGAGCACGTAGACGCCGTAGACGTAGGTGCCGGAGCCGATGGCGGTGGCCGCGATCACCGCCTTGCGGCCCACGAGCTTCTGATCGGCCAGCGCCTCGACACTCTTGACGCCGTTGTCGAACAGCTCCTTGCGCACGACGATGTTGGCGTAGGAGCAGCGCGTGTCGGTGGCGAAGATCATCAGGGCGTCCTTGCCCTTCTCCGTGATCTTGAGCGGATGATTCGAATCGCCCAGCGCGAACAGCACCTGCCCCGCGGCCAGCGCCTGGACGACTTTCGCGCCGCCCCCCGGCACGATGAAGTCCGGGGTCAGGAGACCTTCGGCTTCGAAAAACTTCTTCTGCGCCGCGACCAGGTGCTGGCCGTAGACGAAGGTGGAGACGCTGTGGGAAGCGCTGATGGGCTTCGGGGCCTGGGCCCACCCGCGGGGAGGCAAGCCGGCCGCGGCCGCGCCGCCGAAGAGCCCGGCGGTCTTGATGAAATTCCGGCGCGTCCAGGGCGCCGCGGTTGGCTTCCGTGCCATCGGGTGTCCTCCGTGAGGGGGTGGGAAGAGCGGCCGGGGAACGGGCGGAAATGTACACGCGGACGAGGCAAGTGTCAATCGCACATTGGCCCAAACACGTTGACAGCAAAGGTTTTTTGGGCTATTGTCCATGAGTGGAACCGGCGCTGTCTTTCCCCTCCGTGCGCAGCCAGAGGCTCCTATGATCCGCAGCATGACCGGGTACGGCCGCGCCGAAGTCGCGGGGGCCCGTCTGAGCCTCACCGTCGAGTGCAAGTCCCTCAATCACCGCCACCTCGACATCGTGGTCAAGCTGCCGCGCGCATTCTCGGCGCTGGAGCTCGATGCCCGCCGAATCATACAGGCCGCGGTTCAGCGCGGCCGGGTGGAAATCGGCGTGAGCGCGGCGCCCATCGAAGGCACGCCTGCGACCGGGCTCTCGGTAGACATGGCCCAGGCGCGGGCCTATGTCGCGATGGCCCGCAGAGTAGGCGACGACCTCAAGCTCGGTGACCGGCTCGATCTCCAGTGGGTGCTCGAGCGGCCGGGGGTGCTCTCGCGCGACGACCAGGAGGCGCCGTCACCGGAGGACGGCTGGCCGCTCCTTCACGACGCGCTCAGCAAGTCGCTCGCTGAGCTCTGCGCGCGACGGGAGGCGGAAGGAGCGGCGCTCGGCAAAGAGCTCGGCGCGCTTCTCGCCACTCTTGGCGAGCACGTGGCCGTCATGGTCGGCCGCGCGCCGGCCGCGCTCGAGCGCAAGCAGCAGCGGCTCCGCGAGCGGGTGCAGGCGCTCCTCGGCGCCCAGCCCCTCGACGAAGGGCGGCTCGCCACCGAGGTCGCGATGTGGGCCGAGAAAAGCGACATCTCCGAGGAGGTGGCGAGGCTGCACGCCCACCTGGGCGAGTTCGCTCGGCTCCTCGACGAAGGCGGGCCGGTGGGGCGCACTCTCGATTTTCTCATCCAGGAGATGAACCGGGAAGTGAACACGGTGGGCGCCAAGGCGGACGACCTCGAGCTGTCCCAGTCCGCCATCGCCGCCAAGACCACGCTGGAGAAGCTCAGGGAGCAGGTCCAGAATATTGAGTAGTCCAGCTCGATGGAACTGATCAAGCGGCGCGGCGCGCTGATCGTGGTCTCGGCCCCCTCGGGAGCGGGAAAGACCACGCTGTGCCACGAAGTTCGACAGCTCGTACCTGATCTCTTCTACTCGGTCTCGCATACCACCCGGGCCCCGCGCCCGGGCGAAGTGAACGGGACGGACTTCCACTTCGTGACGGAGGCCGAGTTTCTCGAGATGCGTGACCGGGACGCCTTCGCCGAATGGGCGGCGGTTCACGGCCACTACTACGGCACGCCCGTCCGGGCCCTCGAAGGGGCGCTGTCCCGCGGGCTCGATGTCCTGCTCGACATCGACACCCACGGTGCGCGGCAGCTCCGCCAGCGCTATCCGGAGGCGGTGTCGGTATTCATCATGGCGCCCTCGATGAAAGAGCTCGAGGCGCGTCTTCGGGAGCGGAGAAGCGATGCGCCGATGGAAATCGCCCGGCGGCTCTCCCGCGCCCGCGAGGAGATTACCGCGTGGCGGCAGTACGACTATCTGATCATCAACCGGGACGTGAAGGAGGCCGTGGACCAGCTTGTCACCGTCATCGAGGCGGAGCGCTGGCGGACGAGCCGTCTCACTCTCAAATTCCCCGACGTGGAGGTCCCAGAGTGATGTCATTCCCCTCGCTGGAGCAGTCCCTCGACAAGGTCTCGAACCGTTACCTGCTCGTCGTCCTCGCCGCCAAGCGGGCCCGCCAGCTGAACCGCGGCGCCGCGGCCCAGGTCGACAGCAAGCACAAGAAGCCGACCAGTATGGCGCTGGAAGAGATCGCCGACGCCAAGGTCGGCTATCGCGTCCGCGAAGAAGACGCCCCCAAGGAGTAGCGCCGAGAGCGGGGAGCGAGCCATGAGCGTGGCGGGTCAGCACATCATCCTCGGCGTCACCGGCAGCATCGCGGCCTACAAGGCCGTGCTGCTCCTGCGCGAGCTCACCGCGCGCGGGGCGGTGGTGACGGTGGTGATGTCCGGCAACGCCGAGCATTTCGTGGCTCCCCTCACCTTCCGGACGCTATCGGGCCGGCCCGTGCTCTCGAGTCTCTTCGACCCGCAGAGCGAAGACGCGGTGGAGCACGTGGCGCTGGCGGAGCGGGCGCAGGCCTTCGTGGTAGCGCCGGCCACCGCCAATCTTCTCGCCAAGGCCGCCCACGGCATCGCGGACGACTTCCTCACCACCCTCCTCCTCGCCGCCCGCTGTCCCATCCTGCTCGCCCCCGCGATGGATGGCGGCATGTGGGACCACGCAGCGGTGCAGGCGAACGTGGAGACGCTCCGCGAGCGCGGCGTCACCGTCCTGGAGCCCGAAGCGGGCGCGCTCGCCTCGGGGCTCAGCGGCAAGGGCCGGTTGCCCGAGACGGAGACTCTGGTCGAAGCCGTGGAACGGGCGCTCACGCCGCGGCGCGACCTCGCGGGCGAGCGCTTCCTCGTGACTTCGGGGCCCACCCGAGAGCCGATCGATCCCGTGCGGTATTTGTCGAACCGCTCCTCGGGCAAGATGGGCCATGCCGTGGCCACCGCGGCCCTCCGCCGCGGCGCCGAAGTGGTGCTGATCTCCGGGCCGACCACCCTCAAGCCTCCCGCGGGCGCCGTCTACGTGCCCGTGCAGACGGCCGAGGAGATGCGCGAGGCCGCGCTCCAGCATCTGGCCGCGGCCACCGTGGTGATCAAGGCCGCCGCGGTGGCCGACTACCGTGTCGAGAAGCCGAGCGCGACCAAGATCAAGTCCGGGGGGAAAAACGATGGGCTCACTCTCTCGCTGGTGCCGAATCCCGACATCCTGAAGGAGCTGGCGCAGAAGAAGGGGGGCGCCTTCCTCGTGGGCTTCGCCGCCGAAACCAACGACCTGCGCGCGCACGCCACCGACAAGCTTCGCGCCAAGGCCATCGATCTCCTCGTGGCCAATGATGTGAGCCGCCACGACATCGGCTTCGAGGCCGACGACAATCAGGTGATCCTGCTGGATCGCTGGGGCGGCACCCAGGAGCTCCCGCGCATGACCAAGATACAGGTGGCGCACGCCATCCTCGACCGGGTTCTCGCCCTGCGCCCGACGCCCGAGCCCCGCCGCACCTCCTCCCGCTGAGCACGATGGAAGATCCGCGCGAGGCCCTCGGAGAGGCGCTCGCCGCTGCCGCCGACACCCTGCGCCACCACCGCGCTCTGGGGCTCACCGAGGTGGCGCTCCACCGCCCCGAGCCACTGGATTCCGCGGTGGCGCTCGCGGAACAGGAGCGGGCGCTCCAGGGCTGCACCCTCTGCAAGCTCTGCCAAAGCCGCAAGACTATCGTGTTCGGCTCGGGCAATCCGAAGGCGAAGCTCGTGGTGATCGGCGAAGGACCGGGCGAGGAAGAGGACAAGCAGGGCAAGCCTTTCGTCGGCCGGGCCGGGCAGCTCCTGACCAAGATGCTCGCCGCGGTGAAGTTCGACCGCGAGCGCGACTGCTATATCTGCAATGTCGTGAAGTGCCACCCGGAGCGGAACCGCAATCCCGAGCCCGACGAGGTGGCCGCCTGCAATCCGTTCCTGCTCGCTCAACTCGACGCCCTGCAGCCCGCGGTGATACTGGCCCTGGGCAACTTCGCCGCCCAGACTCTCCTCGGCACCAAGGACGGCATCACCAAGCTGCGCGGCCGCGCGTACTTCTACCGCGATATCGTGCTCGTGCCCACCTTCCATCCGGCCTTTCTCCTGCGTAACCCCGGCGATCAGTACAAGCGCATGGCGTGGGACGATCTCAAGCTCGCCCGTCGCGAGTGGGAGCACCTGACCACGGGCACCACCTGACCTCCCCCGCCGTCTCACCAACGACGGCTTCGACGTCCTGGATGCCGTGACTGTCTGCGATCACCGCGAGTACCGCAAACTGTGGCGCGCTCGCGACGGGCGCGCCTGCGCGTACCGGCAGCTGTCGCGCGCCCGTCCCCGGGCGCGCTCCCGTGACAATGGGGGAGTGCGGGGGCCATTTCGAGGCCCCCGCAGTTAAATGACCACCGCGGACGTCGTGTTCGATCTTCCGCTCGATCACCCCTTCTCCTACCGGGTTCCCGATGCTCTGCGCGTGACCGTGGGTCAACGCGTGAGCGCGCCGCTGGGTGGACGCCCGCGGGTCGGCGTGGTGGTGGCCCTTCGACCGGACGCCGACGAAGAGCTCAAGCCGATACAGTCTCTGGTCGAGCCCGCGGCCATTCTCTCCAGCGCAGGGCTCGCACTCGGCCGGTGGATCGCCGACGAGAGCCTTTCCTCGTGGGGCTCGACGCTCTCCGCCCTGCTGCCGCCGCCGCCCCGTAGCAAACGAGCGGAGGTCATCGCGCCGGCCGCCGGTCCGAGCGCAGCGGCTCTCCCACAGGCGGCCGAGCTATGGACGGACGCCGAGCGACACGAGCGGCTCGCCGCCGAGCTCGGCCAGGCGCCCGCTGGCGCCCTCGTGATCGCCCCCGATACGGAGAGCGCGGCAGGCTGGGCCCGCCGACTCGACGCGGGCCGCCTCGATAGCGGGGCGAGCGCCGGGGAGCGCCGCGCGACCTGGTTCGCTTCCGCGCGCGGCCGGCCGCGCGTGGTGGTGGGCACGCGCGGCGCGCTGCTCGTGCCCCTCACCGCGCCGGCGACCCTCGTGCTCCTCGACGAGCAGGACTCCGCCCACAAGCCTCCCGGCCCCCCACGGCTTCACTCGCGCGACATCCTTCTCCATCGCGCCGAGCTGGAGGGCAGCCGCCTCATCATGCTCGCGGGCGCGCCATCCGTCGAGAGCTGGCACCGAGCGAATTCAGGCGCCCTCATCCGCGCGGGGGGCCCCCCGGGCGCATGGCCCGAGATCATCACGGCCGACACCCGGGGCATTCTCCGCAACCATCCCTTGACCCTGCCCATGACGCGCGCCATCGAGAACATGTCGCGCGCCGGTCGGGGAGTTCTTCTCGTGGTAAGTCGCTCCGCCGGCGCCCTCGGCTGCAATGACTGCGGCGCCGTCCTGCGCTGCCCCGACTGCGGCGTGGCCCTGGCCGTGCGACGCGATCGCCGCTCGCTTGCCTGCCGGCTCTGCGGGAGAGCGGATCCCCTGCCCGAGCGCTGCCCGAGCTGCGGCGGCCACAAGCTTCAGCCGTTCGGCTGGAATGCCGAGCGCGTCGAGGCCTCGGTGCGACGCCGCTTCCCGCGGCTCGCCGTTTCGTGTACCGACCCGGAGGCCCAGGTGATGATCGGCACCCCGGCCCTTCTGCGCGCGATCCGCCCCCGCCCCTGGGGCGCCGTCGGCTTCATCTGGCTCGATGGCCTGCTCCGCGTACCGGACTTTCGAGCGGGAGAGCGCGTCTTCCAGCTCCTCTGGGCCGCCGCGGAGGCCACCGGCACCGGCGGACGGCTCATCGTCCAAACGCTTCATCCCGACCACTACGCGCTCGCCGCCGTGCGCGATGGGAACCGCGAGACCTTCTACGGGGCCGAGCTCGAATTCCGCTCCGAGCTCGGCTATCCGCCCTTCCGTCGGCTCTGTCAGATCTCCGCCCGCGGCAAGGCGGCGGCCGGCACGCGCACCCTGCTCGACGAGGCATCGGAAGCGCTTCGCGGCATTCCCGGGCTGACCGTCTATCCCGCCCTCGCCCTGGGCACCGCGGGAGCCGCGACCGCGTCGCGCATGCGCTTCGTGGTCAAGGGGCCCGATGATCTGCCGCGGCGCATCGGCCCCGCCCTCCGCCCCTTCCTCGAGCGCGGACGACGCTCGCACGGTGTGGTAGAAATAGAGATGGATCCCGTTTCGATATAGGAGACTCGTTCTCGTGGCTCTACTCGACGTCAGGCTCTACGGCGACCCCATGCTGCGGCGCAAGGCTGCGCACGTGCGGGAGGTGACGCCCGAGATGCGCGGGCTCATCGCCGACATGGTGGAGACCATGTTCCACCAGGTAGGCATCGGCCTCGCCGCCCCGCAGGTGGGCATTCCCTATCGGGTGCTCGTGATGGACGACGGCAAGGGGGCCGCCCGGGCCCTCATCAATCCGGTCATCACGAAGCGCAGCGGTTCCGTGGTGGACGAGGAAGGCTGTCTCTCCCTCCCCGGCATCTACGCCGACGTTGAGCGGAGCAAGACGATCACCGTGCAGGCCATGGACGAGGACGGCCAGCCTTTCGATCTCGAAGCGGGAGGCATGCAGGCACGCGTCATCCAGCACGAGATGGACCATCTGGACGGCGTCCTCTTCATCGACCACCTGTCGCCCGTGGCGCGCGACCGCATCAAGAAGAAGATCCAGAAACACGGCTTCCCAAAGGAGAGGCGATCTCGAGCCTTCGCCCTCTAGCTTGAAGGTCTTGTTCTATGGGACGCCCGAGTTCGCGCTGCCGACACTCGAGGCCCTCCTCGAGCATCACACGGTCGTGGCCGCGGTCACCCAGCCCGACAAGCCCGCCGGCCGCGGCCGGCATGTGAGCCCCCCGCCCGTCAAGGAGCGCGCGCGCGCCGCGGGCATCGCCGTGCTCCAGCCGCCGCGCCTGCGTGAGCCGGGCTGGCCCGAGCGGCTGGCGGAATTCGACGCCGACGCGGCCGTGGTGGTCGCCTTCGGACAGATCCTGCCCAAGACGGTGCTGGAGGTCCCTCGGCGCGGCTCCATCAATGTCCACGCGTCGATCTTGCCGCGCTACCGCGGCGCCGCGCCCATCGCGTGGGCCATCATGCGGGGCGAGACCGAGACGGGCATCACCACGTTTCAGATGGATCCGGGCATGGACACGGGCGACATGCTGCTTACGGAATCCACCCCCATCGGCGCCGAAGAAACCGCGGGCGAGCTCTCGGCACGGCTGAGCGGGTTGGGGGCCCGCGTTCTCATCCGCACCCTCGACGCCCTCGACACTCTGTCGCCCATTCCGCAAGATCACGCGCAGGCGACGCTGGCTCCCCGGCTCAAGAAGGAAGACGGGTCGCTGCGGCTGGGCGAGCCGGCGCGGCAGCTCGTCAACCGGGTGCGAGGGTGCAATCCGTGGCCGGGGGCGGCGGTCATGACGCCGGCGGGCCGGCTCCTGATCTGGCGCGCCGCCGCCGTGCCTCATCCGTCGCGGGCAGAGCCCGGCACTCTGGTGGTGAGCGGGCCGGGCGCCCTCTGCATCGCCACGGGCGAGGGTCTGCTCCTGCCCGTCCAGGTCCAGCCGGAGAACCGCAAGGCCATGGCGTGGGAGGATTTCCTTCGCGGCGCGCGGATCGGTCCGGGGGCGCGGGTCACGGAGATCGGCGCGTGAGCCCCGTGCTCCGCGCCGGCCCGGTTTCGCAGTCGCGCTACGAGGCCCTCCGCGTCCTCGTCCGCGTCGAGGAGGACCGCGCCTTTGCCGACATCGTTCTCGAGCACGCGCTCGAGCATGCGCGCCTCGACGCCCGCGACGCCGGGCTCTGCACGGAGCTGGTCTACGGCACGCTCAGATGGCGCCGGCATCTCGATTGGCGGCTCGCGCCCCACCTGAACCGCCCCCTCGAGAAGCTCGACCCCTGGGTCCGCGCGCTGCTGCGGCTCACCGCCTATCAGCTCTTCCTCCTCGACCGCGTGCCGCGCTGGGCGGCCGTGGACGAGGCAGTGAGCCTCGCCAAGCTCAAGTCGCGCAAGCCCGGGCCACCGGAATTCGTCAACGCGGTGCTGCGCTCGCTCACGCGTGCCGCGGGCCCTCCTCCGTTGCCCGCCCTGCCCGTGGAGGCCGCGGCGGTGCGCTGCTCTTTTCCCGACTGGATAGCCGCCCGCTGGATCACGCGCTATGGCGTGACGGAGGCGGAGGCCCTCATGGCCGCCTCGAACGAGCGGCCGCCCACGACCATCCGGGTCAATGCGCTCCGCATCACCCGCGAGGCGTTCGCCGCGCGCGCGCGGGACGAAGAGCTGGCCCGGACACGGCCCACCGAGCTCGTGCCCGAAGGACTGATCATCGATCACGGCGCGGTGGGGCGGTGGGCCGCCTTCGCGGAGGGCGCATTCACGGTGCAGGATGAAGCCTCCATGCTCGTGGCGCGTCTCCTCGATCCGAAGCCGGGCGAACTCGTGGCTGACACCTGCGCCGCCCCCGGCACCAAGGCCACGCACCTTGCCGAGCTCATGGGCAATCGAGGCCGCATCATCGCCATGGATCCGCAGGCCGCACGCCTCAAGTTGGTAGCAAGGGCGGCGGCGCGGCTCGGCATCAGCATCATCGAAGCCCACCTGGGAGGAGCGGCGGCGCTCGCGGGCCGCTGGCGCGGCAAGTGCGATCGCGTCCTCGTCGACGCCCCCTGCTCGAACCTCGGCGTGCTCCGCCGCAACCCCGACGTGAAGTGGCGCCGCACCGAGGAAGATCTGGGCCGGCTCCAGGAGAAGCAGAAGACCATCATCGCCGCCGCCGCCTCGATGGTGAGGCCGGGAGGGCGGCTCGTCTATGCGACCTGCTCGCTCGAGCCTGACGAGAACGAGGCCGTGGTCGCCTCGCTACCCGGCTACGGAAAAGACTGGAAGCCGGATCCGCCCGGGGCCTGCCCCGTGCCTCCCGACGCACTGGGCTTCGTGCGCCTCTACCCTCACGTGCACGGCACCGATGGCTTCACCGCGATCAGACTCCGGCGAACAACGTGAGGCGGTGCCCGCGGGTTTGCCGGAGCGTGGGCCATGGGGTAAGGTCATAGCGACATGAAGATCGCCCCGAGCATTCTCTCCGCCGACTTCGCCGCGCTGGGCGAGGCGATTGCGCGAGTCGAGGCAGGTGGCGCCGATCAGCTCCACCTGGACGTCATGGATGGCCGCTTCGTGCCGAATATCACGATCGGACCCCCTGTGATCGAGTCCATCCGAAAGCGCACGCGCCTGCCCCTGGACGTCCACCTGATGATCGTCGAGCCCGAGCGCTATATCGAGACCTTCGTGAGAGCAGGTGCCGACCTCCTGACCGTCCACGCCGAGGCCTGCCCCCACCTGCATCGGACCCTGCATCAGATCAGGGAGGCGGGCGCCAAGGCCGGGGTCGCCCTCAATCCCTCCACGCCTCCCGAGGCCATCGAATGGGTGCTGGACAGCCTCGATCTCATCCTGGTCATGTCCGTGAACCCCGGCTTCGGCGGGCAGTCCTTCATCCCGTCCTCCCTCGCAAAGCTGCGCCAGATAAAGACCCTCGTCGGCAGCCGCCTTGTGGAGGTCTCGGTGGACGGCGGGGTCAACCTTGACAGGGCCGCCTCCCTCGCTCAGGCGGGGGCGACCACCCTGGTGGCCGGCTCGGCTGTCTTCGGCTCCCATGATCCCGGTCAGGCCGTCAAGGATTTGCGGAGTGCGTCGGAAGTATTGAAGTAGGCTTGACTTTTCCCCTCCCCGCCATTATAGTTTAGCGTTTCCTGAAGGCTACTTCAGGGTTACGCCATGCTCGACAGCCTTACCGCGCGCCTCACGGGAATCTTCGACCGGCTCCGTGGATTCGGCCGGCTGACGGAGGAGAATGTCCAGGAGGCCCTGCGCGAAGTGCGCGTCGCTCTTCTCGAAGCCGACGTCAATTTCAAAGTCGTCAAGACCTTCATCGAGCGGGTTCGCGTCAAGGCCATCGGACAGGACGTGCTCACGTCGCTCACGCCGGGCCAGCACGTGGTCAAGGTCGTGCACGACGAGCTGGTCGAGCTGCTCGGCGGCTCGGGACACCGGCTGGCCATGGCGTCGCATCCCCCTACCGTCATCATGCTGGTGGGCCTGCAGGGCTCGGGCAAGACCACGTCCGCCGCCAAGCTTGCGCGGCATTTCCAGAAGCAGGGGCAGCATCCCATCCTGGCCTCCGCCGACGTCTACCGTCCCGCGGCTATGGAGCAGCTCCGACGTCTCGGCAAGGACTTGGGCATCCCCGTGCTCGGCGAGGAGAAGCAGAGGCCCGTCGACATCTGCCGCGCGGCGCGCGACGAAGCGGCCCAGCGCGGGCTCTCCCCGCTCATTCTCGACACGGCGGGCCGGCTGCACATCGACGAAGAGATGCTCGACGAGCTCCGCGCCATCAAGAAGGACGCCTCACCGCACCACGTGCTCCTCGTGGTGGACGCCATGACCGGCCAGGACGCCGTCACCGTGGCGGACAAGTTCAACGCGGCCGTGGGCATCGACGCGGTGGTACTGACCAAGATGGACGGCGACGCCCGCGGTGGTGCCGCGCTGTCGGTGCGCGAGGTCACGGGGCGGCCTATTGCCTTCGTCGGGGTGGGCGAGAAGACGGACGCGCTCGAGCCCTTCCATCCCGACCGGCTCGCCCAGCGTATCCTCGGCATGGGCGACGTGCTCTCGCTCGTGGAGAAGGCCCAGGCCACCGTGGATGCCACCCAGGCCGAGGAGATGGCGCGGAAGATCCGCGAGGACAGCTTCTCCCTCGAAGACTTCGCGGCCCAGCTCAAGCAGCTTCGCTCCATGGGCCCGCTCGGGCAAATCATGGAGATGATCCCGATGTTCAAAAGCGCCAAGGGCATGCCCAAGGAGCTGAAGGGCGAGGAGCAGGACCTCAAGCGCTTCGAGGCGATCATCAGCTCCATGACCCCCGACGAGCGCGTGAAGCCCGCGATCATCAACGGCAGCCGCCGGTCCCGCATCGCCAAGGGCAGCGGCACCCAGGTCGCCGATGTGAACCGGCTGCTCAAGCAGTACGCGCAGCTCAAGCAGATGATGAAAGGCCTCAAGCAGATGGAAGGGCGCATGGTCAAGCTCAAGGGCGCCCTCCCCTTCCTGCCCAGATAACCACACGAAAGAGGTGAGCCAGTGGCTGTACACATTCGATTGAGAAGAACCGGGACGACGAAGAAGCCCGCCTACCGCGTGGTCGTGGCCGACTCGCGCGCGGCGCGTGACGGGCGCTTCATCGAAGTCATCGGGCACTACAACCCGCTGACCAATCCGCCGACCATCAAGATCTCCACCGAAAAGGCGGCGGAGTGGATCAAGAAGGGTGCGCAGCCGTCGAACACCGTGAAGCACCTCCTCGCCCAGGCCGCGAAAGCCGCCCAGGTGTAGGGACGGACGCGTGGCCGCGGGAGCCCTCATTGCGGTGGGAGAGGTGCTCCGGCCCTGGGGCCTCCTGGGCGAGCTGCGCGTGAAGCCACTCACGGATCGGCCGGAGGAGCGTTTCCGGGGCCTGCGCGACTGCGTGCTCTGGGAGCCTGCGGCCAACCGGCGCGAAGACTGCCGCATCTCGGGCTGCCGCTTCGAAGGTCCCGAGCTCTTCGTGAAAATGGAAGGCGTGACGTCGCCGGAGGCCGCGAAGCGATTCTCGGGGCGGCTGCTCGCGGTGGCGCAGGAGGACGCGCTGCCCGCGCCCGAGGGGCATTTCTACCCCTGGGAGATGGCGGGGGCCGTGGTCGAGACGCGGGACGGCCGGCGCGTGGGCGAGTTCGTGGGCGTGGACGACCATACGGCCCAGCCGCTCTGGATCGTGGCCGCTGAAGGTCGTGAGCATTTGGTGCCGGCGGTGCCGGAGATCGTGGTGGACGTGAACGTCAAGGAACGGCGGATCGTCATCGACCCGCCCGAAGGACTGCTCGACCTGTGAGAATCGACATCGTGACGCTCTTTCCCGGCATGGTGGAGCCCGCGCTCAGCGACTCCATCGTGGGGCGCGCCCGCACGCGCGGAATCGTGAACATCCGCGTCCACAACCTGCGCGACTGGGCCGAGGGGCGGCATCGCGTGACGGACGACACCCCCTTCGGGGGCGGGGGCGGGATGATCATGAAGCCCGAGCCCATCGCCCGCTGCGTCGAGTCGCTGCGGGCCCCCGGGGCGCGCGTCATCCTCCTCGACCCGGCGGGGCGGCGCTTCACCCAGGTGGTCGCGCGCGAGCTCGGCCAGGCGCCGCACCTCGTGCTGCTGTGCGGCCGCTACGAAGGGGTGGACGAGCGTGTGCGAGAGCATGTGGTGGACGAGGAGCTGTCCATCGGCGACTACGTCCTCTCGGGGGGCGAGGCGGCCGCCCTCGTCGTGACGGAGACGCTCACACGGCTTCGTCCCGGCGCCCTCGGCGACGAGGCGGCATCGTCGCGCGATTCCTTCTCCCGCGGCCTCCTCGAGCATCCGCAGTACACGCGACCCGAAGTCTTCGCGGCGTGGGCCGTGCCCGACGTCTTGCGCTCCGGCGACCACGCCCGGATCGAGCGGTGGAAGCGCGTCATGTCCGTGTGGCGGACGTGGGAGCGGCGGCGGGATCTGCTGGAGACGGCGGATCTCTCCCCCGAAGAGCAAAAGTGGGTGGCGGGCTTCAGTCAGGGCCGGCCGCCCGAGGACTATCTCGAGTAAGGAGCCACCAGCATGCAAGCCATTCACATCGTCGAAGCGGGACAGCTGAAGAAGGACCGGGGCGGCTTCGAGCCGGGCGACACCATCCGAGTGTCCGTCAAGGTCGTCGAGGGAGAGAAGGAGCGCCTGCAGGCCTTCGAGGGCGTGGTGATCCGGAAGCGCGGCGCGGGGGCCTCGGCCTCGTTCACCGTGCGACGCATCTCCTACGGCGTGGGCGTCGAGCGCACCTTCCCCCTGCACTCGCCCCGGATCGATAAGATCCAGGTGATGAAGAGGGCCACGGTGCGGCGCTCGAAGCTGTACTACCTGCGGGATCTGGCGGGCAAGGCCGCGCGTCTGAAAGAAAAGCGCATCGCCGTTGTCCCCGCCTCGAGCGAGAGCGAGTAGCAGGAGCCCGGACCTACGGCACCCGCGGCGTACCGCTTCGAGAAGGCGGCCTGGCGACAGGGACTCGTGTCCGTGGCGGGGCTCGACGAGGCGGGGCGCGGGCCGCTGGCGGGGCCGGTGGTGGCGGCGGCGGTGGTGCTCGGGCCCGGCACCCGCATCGCCGGCGTGGATGATTCGAAGCGGTTGACCCCGGAGGAGCGGGAGTCGCTGTACGTGGTTATTCGCGCGCGGGCGGTGGCCATCGGCGTCGGTATGGTGGACGCGGAAACGATCGATCGCGTGAACATACTCCAGGCCACCCGGCGGGCCATGGGCCTGGCCCTGGGCGGGCTCGGCCTGGAGCCGGAGCTGGTGTTGACCGACTTCGTCGCGCTGGACGGCCTCCGGTGCCCTCAGCGCAACCTGGTCAATGGGGATCAGCGGTCGGCCACGGTGGCCGCCGCATCGATCATCGCGAAGGTGACGAGGGACAGGATGATGGCAGAGGCGGATCGTGAGTACCCCCAGTACGGCTTCGGCCGGCACAAGGGCTACGCGACCCTGGAACACTTGGCCGCGTTGATCATGCACGGCCCCTGTCCTCTGCATCGACGGACATTCAACGGCGTGATCGTGCAGCAGGATCTGTTTTCCATCATCGCGGACGAGGAGTGAACCGTGCCGACCGATACCAGGAAGATCTCCGGCATCAAGGGCGAAGAAGAGGCGGCCCGCTTCCTCACCCGCTGCGGGTACGCCATTCTGGAGAAGAACGTCCGGACACGCATGGGCGAAATCGATCTGGTGGCGAAAGAGGGCAAGACGCTTGTCTTCGTCGAGGTCAAAACACGGCGGGACCTCGAGAACGCCCCCCCACCCCAGGCCAGTGTCCACACGCGCAAGCAGAACAAGCTGGGCAAGCTCGCCCAGAGCTATCTGCGCTCCAAGCGCCTGCGTGAGCAGCCCTGCCGCTTCGACGTGGTGGCCGTCGTCGTCAACGACGAGGGCGGCGTCAAGGCCATCCGTCACATCCCCAACGCGTTCTCCGTCGCGGCGTGGTAGTTCGAGGCGCAGCCGCAGGCGAGCCGAGGGCTGAATTGATCGTTCGAGGCGCAGCCGCAGGCGAGCCGAGGGCTGAATTGATCGTTCGAGGCGTAGCCGCAGGCGAGCCATGGACCGCGCCGAGGCTTTTGACGCGGCGCTGAAGCTGGCTCCCGGGAAGACGGCGCTGCTGGTCGTCGACATGCAGCGCGCTTTCCTCGATCCCGGCGAGGCGATGGAAGTGCCGGCCGCTCGCGACATCGTCCCGCAGATCCAGACGCTCCTCGACCTCTTCCGGACCCGAGGCCTCCCCGTCGTCTTCACCGAGTTCACGTATTCCGAGCGCGTGCCTGTCCTGGTCGGGCTCCTGCACCCCGAGCATCGACGCGCCGCTCCCGGGGCCCGACGCGGATTCGGCCTGCCCTCCTCCTCCTGCCTGCTCGGCGAGGCCAATGTCCACGTGATTCCCGATCTCGCCCCGCGGCCCGACGAGCTGGTCGTCACCAAGCACTACTACGATGGCTTCAACGGCACCGCGCTCGATCAGGCCCTCCGCTCCCGCAACATCACCCACCTCGTGCTCACGGGCACCATGACGGACATCTGCGTGCTCGCCACCGCGATCGGGGGCATGAACCGCGAATACCGCATGACGGTCGTGGAGGATGCTACGGCCACTCTGTGGCCAGAGACCCAGCGCGCTACCCTCGACATCGTCGGCCGCGCCTACGGCCGCGTGCTCACCACCAAGCAGGTCGCCGAAGAGATGGGCCGCTGGTAGCCACCGGTAGGTTCTCTATGGTAGCGTCGTGGCCATGAACAACGGATATCGCTTCTCGGGCTGTATCCCGGCGAACCTTCTCCCCTTCACCGCCGATCTCCAGATCGACGTGGTGGCCTACAAGAAGCACCTGAGGTGGCTGGCCGACACCAAGGGGGTGACGGCCATCGTGGCCAACGGGCACGCGGCCGAGGTGTCCTCGCTCTCCCGGGAGGAGCGGAAGCGGTCTCTCGCCCTCGCCCTCGAAGAAGTGAACGGCGAGGTGCCGATCATCGCCGGTGTCTACTCCGACGGCACACAGGAGGCGATCGCGCTCGCGCGTGACGCCAAGGCCGCGGGCGCCTCCGGCCTCCTCGTCTTCCCGCCGACCATTTTCATGTGGGGCGCGCAGGTGAAGCCCGATATGGTCCTGCGTCACTTTTCGACGCTGGCCGATGGCGTGGACCTGCCCCTGATCGTCTTCGAGTATCCCATCGTCTCGGGCATGGGCTATAGCCCCGAGACCCTGGCCGATCTCTGCAAGATCCCCACGGTGGTGGGCGTCAAGGACTGGTCCAACGACATCGTGAGCTACGAGAAGAATCTGCGGGCCCTCCGTGCCTCGGGCCGTCCCGTGGCCATGCTCTCCTCGTTCACCATGTCGCTCATGGCGACGTTTCTGCTGGGCGCCGACGGATGCATCTCGGGCATGGGCAGCGTGGCCGCGGACCTTCAAGCGGAGCTCTTCGCCGCGGTGGGGACCGGGAATCTCGCCCTCGCCCATCGCGTGAACGAGCGCCTCGCCCCGCTGGTCAATGTCTTCTACGCGCCGCCCTTCGTGGACATGCATAACCGCATGAAGGAGGCGCTGGCCATCCTCGGGCGCATTCCCACCGCCCATGTCCGGCCGCCGCTCACCCCGGTATCGGACGACGAGCGCCATCGGATCCGCCTGGCCCTCCGCTCCGCAGACCTCAGCGCCTAAGGTCCTGCCGGCGGATGCCCGAGTTCTAGGCATCGGGCTGAGTCCGGGCCTGCCGGCGGGTCCGATGCTTGCGGGCGCTGGCGCCTTTGCGGTATCGGGCCCCATGCTTGCGGGCGCTGGCGCCTTTGCGGTATAAGGTAGCGACCCGATGGCGCCGGAGAACTCCATGACGCCCCGCAGCCCCCAGGAAAGCGCACTGCTTCGGACGGCACATCACCGCTTTCCCGGCGGTGTGCTCGGCGGCTACTGCGCTCCGGATGATCTCCAGTTCGTCGTCAAGGAAGCGCGCGGCGCCCACCTCTACGATTTCTCCGGACGCGAGTACATCGATTATGTCCTGGGCAGCGGACCCATGGTGCTGGGTCATGCCCATCCCGCGGTGGTCGCTGCCGTCGAAGCCCAGCTCCGGAAGGGCACGACCTATTTCCAGCTCTCCGAGCCCGCGGTCGCCCTCGCCGAGGAGATCTGCCGCGCCGTGCCCTGCGCGGAGCAGCTGCGCTACACCTCGTCGGGCAGCGAGGCGACCTTCTTTGCCCTCCGGGTGGCGCGGGCCTTTCGCAAGCGCGACAAGATCCTGAAGTTCGAAGGTGGCTTCCACGGCACCCACGACTACTCGCTCATGAGCGTGGGGCCGCGCGTGCCCAAGGCGTTTCCCGCGCCGACTGCGGACTCCGCGGGCATACCGCACGCGATCAGCGAAGAGGTGCTTGTCGCCCCATTCAACGACCTCGCCGAGACGGAAGCGATCATCACCGCGCATCACGAGAGCCTGGCCGCCGTCATCATGGAGCCATTCCAGCGGCTGGTGGTCCCGGACAAGGCGTTTCTCGCGGGCGTTCGCGAGGTGACGCGGCGGTTCGGCGTGCCCCTCATCTTCGACGAGATCGTGACGGGCTTCCGCTTCGCCTATGGCGGCGCCCAGGAGTACTACGGCGTGGTGCCGGACATCGCGGCGCTCGGCAAGATCATCGGGGGCGGCTTCCCGCTCGCCGCCGTGGTGGGAAGCGAGGAGATCATGCGTCACCTCGCCCCTGCCATGGAAGAGACGGGCGACTTCGTGCAGCAGGCCGGCACGCTCAACGGCAATCCCGTGGCCGCCGCGGCGGGGCTGGCCACACTGGCCGAGCTGCGCAAGCCGGGCACGTACGCCCGCCTCTTCGAGACGGGCCGTCGGGTGAAGACGGCGCTGCAGGATGCCGCGCGCGCGGCCGGCTTCCCGGCGCAGGTGGCGGGCGAGGCGCCGGTATTCGAAATCTACTTCACGGACCGGCCCATCACCGACTACCGGGCCACCCTCACCGCCGACCGCGCGCTGCATGCCGCCTTCACACGCGCGCTCCTCGAGCGTGGGGTTGTCAAGGCCGCCCAGAAGATCTACGTATCGCTCGCCCACACTGAAGAAGACATTCAGCGAACCGTCCAAGTCTTCAGCGCGGCTTTCGAGGCCGTAGCCAGCCGAAACCCTAACGACCCCAAGGAGAAGCGAAACCATGGCTGAGAGCTGGAAAGAGGAAAAGTGGGCCCGGGCTGAAGAGTTCTGGTACAGCGGCAAGACCACCCGGCGACGGTTCATCGGTCTCTCCGCGGCCGCGGCAGGGGCCTTGGGCGCCACGGTGGCGGTGCCCGCGTGGTGGAGAGACGCCTTCGGCCAGGCCAAGGCGTACAAGGTCGGCACCATGGAGCCCCTGTCCGGAACCGCGGCGGCGGGCGGAAAGACCGCGCTCGTGGGCACGCAGATGGCGGTGGACCGCATCAACAAGTCGGGCGGGATCAACGGCCGACCCATCGAACTGATCATCGCCGACTACGAGTCGAAGCCCGACGTGGGCCGCCGCAAGGCGGAGAAGCTCGCCGTGGAGGACAAGATCGACGTGCACCAGGGCGGTTTCCTGTCGAACGTGTGCCTCGCCTGCATGCCCGTGTGGGACGAGCACAAGATCCTGAACATGATCGGTGTCTGCCTCGACACGACGATCACCACCAGCAAGTGCAGCCGCTATACCTTCCGGCCCTTCGACTACGCGCCGGCGCAGGCGGTGGCTTTTGCCCCCTACCTCGTGAACAAGATGGGCAAGAAGTGGCATATCGCCTACGCCGACTACTCGTGGGGCCAGTCCACCCGCGACGCCTACGCCGAGCAGATCAAGAAGGCGGGCGGCGAAGTGGTGGGCACCACGGGCATTCAACTCGGCACCCCCGACATGACGGCCTTCCTTTCGAAGATCACGGGCAACTTCGACGGCTTCTTCGGCATCTTCTTCGGCAAGGACGGCGTGACCATCGGTAACCAGGCCTATGACCTGGGCATGACCAAGAAGTACAAGTG
>Ga0137403_10001669_pt1 | contig 27670 bp, 21 predicted proteins | sample CZOMad2_1_16fung_FD_122057 | JGI IMG/M metagenome (GOLD analysis project Ga0137403, IMG submission 122057) | Vadose zone soil fungal communities from Angelo Coast Range Reserve, California, USA - CZOMad2_1_16fungal (Hybrid Assembly) | ecosystem: Environmental > Terrestrial > Soil > Vadose zone... | reverse complement strand
CTGGCTCTCGGCGATGAAGCCGAATACAGTGGCGGGTCCGCGGCCGAATTGCACGGCACTTCCCCACTTCCCTTGCCTGCTGGATGTCCAAATCAGTTTACGGGGCGTCGGTAGGGGTGTCAATCGAGCGTGGAATTTTTTCGAGATTCATTTGGTGGTGATGGAAACATTCCCCGCGCCGGGGAGTCGCGGACAATCGAACCGGGTATACGATCGTGGAAGTTCTCGCAACCTGAATGGGCGATGTGCCACGGGAGATGTTGCACGAATGGCCCCGACACTTCTCTGGCTCGTCATGGTCCTGTGCCTGCTGATTTCCGTCGTCAAGTATGTGATGGGAATCATCCTGAAGCTTGCGTTCCCCAGCACACAAATCCAGAAAGATTACAGCTACCAGCGCACGGTAAGCGTTCTGATGCCCTGCTTCAACGAGGGCAAGACGGTCTACGAAACGATCGAAAGCATCAGCAAATGCAACTATCCGAACGAGAAATTCGAAGTGATCGCGCAGGACGACTGTTCCGTAGACGACAGCTACGAATGGGTGCTCAAGGCCCAGCGGGATTTCACGAACATTCGCATCCACACTGGCCGGAACGCGGTAAATAGCGGAAAGGCGCGCACGGTCTGCAACGCACTGCAGCATTCCGCTGCCGAAATCATCATCTCAATCGATTCGGACTGCATCTTTCACAAGGATGCGATTCGAGAGCTGACCGCCTGTTTCTCCGAGCCGCGAATCGGGTCGGTGGGCGGCAGAGTGGGCGTCCGGAATCCGAACGACAATATAATCACAGGCATCCAGACGGTGATTTATTTTTCGGCGTTTCAACTCTACAAAATTCCGGAGAATTGGACGCGGAGCATCTGCTGCATCAGCGGATGCCTGTTCGCCATCCGGCGCGAGTTGCTGCAGGAGATCGAACCGGCAATTCGGGCGCGCCATTGGTTCGGTATCCCGGTGAATCAAGGCGAAGACAGATTCCTGACCCACCAGACGCTGCTGCGGGGTTACGGAACCTATATCAATATTGACGCGCTTTGCTGGACCACGGTCCCGAACACGCTGTCGGTGCTATTCAAGCAGCAATTACGCTGGCGACGCAGTATCGTGCGCGATTTTTTCTATACGCTGCGGACACTTCCGCAGCATGTCTGGAAGCTGCACCCCAACACGGTATTCACACTGGTGCTTACACCGCTTGGAGCACTTGTCGCGGCGCCGGACACTTCTGCGGCGTTCGACTTCCACAACCAATTGGCCGCCACCCAACTGATACTGCAGATCGAGACCGGCGATGCAGCTTTCCGAATCGGCCGCCTGCGCGAATACCTGGCAAGAAATTACTGAGTGATTGTCCGCGCTTGTCGCCGATTTCCTAGCTAGCCGCAGTGAGTGATTAAATGTGGAAACCGAATCGCTGAAAGCTAACGATTTTTCCAGTTGGGTTTGCGTTTTTCGCTTAGGGCGCGGAGGCCTTCCTGGGAATCTTCTAGGCGATAGAGTTCGTTTAGGAAAATGTTCATGGAATTGCGGAGGCCGTCGCGGAGAGAGAGACCCATGCCACCGAGAATCGCTTTCTTGGCCATGGTGAGGACCGGGCCGGAGTGGCCGGCGATGCGCGAGCAGAGGTCGTTGACCGTGGCATCGAGCTGGGCTTCTGGAACGAGGCGATTGACGATGCCCATGTCGAGGGCGCGTTCGGCGGTGACGGGTTCACCGAGGAGCACTAATTCAAGGGCGACCTTAGGGCCGACGAGGAATGGAAGGATGGTGGATGCCAGCGGCGGAAAAACGCCCAGCGTGATTTCGGGCTGGGCGAAGCGGGCTTTCGGCGTGGCGATGACCAGATCGCCGAACGCGGCAAGCTCCGCGCCGCCGCCGATGGCCGGGCCGTTTACAACACAGACGACAGGTTTCGCGGTTTCGAGAATGCCCATAAAGACGGAGTGAAATGCATCGAGCATCTGGAACACGCGATCGGTGGTGTATTCGCCGACGTCGATGCCACCGCAGAAAACTTTGCAGGCGGAATCGAGGACGATAAGTTTCACGTCGGGACGTTCCCCGGCGTGGGCGATTCCGTCAATCAATTCGCGAAGCATGAACTCGTTGAGGAGATTGTGATCGGGGCGGTTGAGGGTCATGCGGGCGGCGCTGGCCTCGATACGGAATTTCACGTATTGAAAATCGGCGGGATTGCGGCGGGTGGGCTCGGTGCGAACCTCGACGTTGCGATCGGCCAGAGTTGTGCGGCGTGCTTCCACGGGAGTTTCTCCTTCCAGAATGGGTCCAAAGCGGATGGTAGCATGCGAGGATGGACGCGTTTTGGCGACGGCGGGGCGAGTTGCGCAAAGAGTTTGCCGGCCGAAGAGGCGGCTGGAATCTTAGTGTAGGCCTGGCCCTTGAGTGAGAAGGAAGAGAATAACGGGCGGCTGGTGGACTACACTATCGAGACGATGAATGGTGGAACGGTTTTGAAATTCGGCGGTTTGCCAACGGCGTATGCCCTGCGATTGAAAGAAAGCGTGGGGCTGGATGGCTTTCCTGGGGCGGGGTGGTGGGAAAGGTCGCCAGCGATTCGATTTGAGCGCAATTGGCGAGGAGAGCAAGCCGATCCGCAGCGGGCGACCGAGGTGCGTCTGCTTTGGAACGAGCAGATGCTGTATATGCGGTTTGTCTCGCACTATCGCGAGGTGCATGTGTTCCCGGATGCGCGGGCCGACGGATGGCGTGACGAATTGTGGGAGCGAGATGTGGCGGAAGTGTTTCTGCAGCCGGATAGGAGCGATGCGCGCGTCTACAAGGAGCTGGAAGTCAGCCCGAACGGTTTCTGGATTGATTTGAATATCGCGCACGGGAAAAAAGAGGAGTTGCGCAGTGGCTTGCGGCGGCGGGTGATTCAGAATCCGGCGGCGCTAACGTGGACGGCGGAACTGGCCGTGCCGATGAGGAGCCTGACGCTGGAATTTGATCCAAAGCGCAGCTGGCGCGCAAATTTCTTCAGAGTCGAGGGAAAAGTGGAACCGAGATTTTATTCGGCGTGGAGCCCGACGATGACGCCGGCAGCGAATTTCCACGTGCCCGAGGCATTTGGGCACCTGGTGTTTCGCGACGGAGAGTAGGAGGAGAGCCGTGATTTGTGGTTTGCGCTTCGTGTCGGGTGAGGAAAACCCCAGGTGCAGCACCGGCACCTGGGGCATCCGGTTTCGTGGATTAGCTTTATTGACCATGATCGCCGGAATGGCGATAGGAATTTCGCTGCGGGCACAGGAGAGTGCGAACCCGGGCGCTCCCGCCGTGATGAAAGTGGAGCCGCCGAACTGGTGGGTGGGCCTGACGCCGGATGTGATGCTCCTGCTCTCCGGAAGGAATTTGCGGGCGACGCATGTGAGTTGCAATCTTCGCGACGTGGTGGTTAGCCGGACGGAATCCAGCGCCGCCGGCGATTACCTTTTCGTGTGGCTGAAATTGGGGCCGGCATTGCATAGCGGCACAACGGTTTGCCGGCTTTCGACGGCCCATGGAGAGACCACATTTGAGCTGCCGATTGCGGCGCGGCAGCAGGCCCTTGGAAGAAATCAGGGGATTTCGCTCGACGACGTGATTTACCTGATCATGCCGGACCGATTTGCGAACGGTGACCCTCTGAACGACGAGCCTGCGGAATTTCCGGGGTCGCACGATCGCAGCAAGCCGAGGGCGTTTCACGGCGGCGATTTGCGCGGCATTGAGCAACACCTGGATTATCTGAAGGAACTGGGGGCGACGACGCTCTGGCTGACGCCGATCGTGAAAAATGGTGCAGCGCAGGATTATCACGGCTATGGCGCAGTGGATTTGTACGCCGTCGATCCGCACCTGGGCACGCTGGCGGATTATCAGGAATTGATTCAGGCGGCCCACAAACAGCACATGAAGGTTTTGTTTGACGTGGTGCCGAATCACGTCGGGCCGCGGCACCCCTGGGTGGCGCATCCGCCGATGCCGGACTGGTTTCACGGAACGCTGGAGCACCACTTGACGGCCGCTTCGCCGTTGAAGGGATCGTTTTACGGTTTGCCTGAGAAGAAAGAAATCACAAATGATGCTTTCGAATCGCTGGTGGACCCGCACACTCCTCCGCAGTTGCGGCGGAGTTTGACCGAGGGATGGTTCGCAGGAATTTTGCCGGACATGAACACGGAAAATCCGGTGGTGGCGGAATACCTGGCGCAGAACAGCATCTGGTGGGCGGAAGCGACGGGACTCGATGGCTACCGCATTGACACTTTCCCGTATGTGTCGCGGGAGTTCTGGGAGCAGTGGCATACCGCGCTACGACGGCTTTATCCGCGGCTCTCGACGATCGGCGAGGTGTTTCATCCAGACCCGACAGTGACTTCTTTTTATCAAGGCGGCAGAAAAGGGTGGGACGGAATCGACACGCAATTGACGGCGCCGTTTGATTTTCCGCTCTATTTCACGCTGCGCGACGTTTTGATGAATGGCGCGCCGGCGGGAAAACTGGCGAATATTCTGCGGCAGGATTCACTCTACCCCCATCCGGAATTTCTGGTGCCCTTTTTCGGGAATCACGATACGACGCGCATCTCCGGAACTCCGCAAGAAACGCCCGCGCGTTTGAAACTTGCCTTTGGATTGATTTTTACGGTGCGTGGAATTCCCGAACTTTATTACGGCGACGAAATCGGCATGCCCGGGGGACGCGATCCGGATAATCGCCGGGACTTTCCAGGCGGCTGGACCGAGGATGTGCGGAACGCATTCACGAAGGTGGGACGCACCCTGGAGCAAGAGGAGATGCATTCTTACGTGAGCGCGCTTCTGTCGGTGAGGGCGCAGCATCCGGCCTTGCGCCACGGGAAATTGTGGAGCATGGCTTCCGATGACACGACTTACATATTCTTGCGGGAAACGGATGAGGAGAGGATCGTGGTGGCGTTTCATGCCGGCGGGAAGGCACGGGAGGTTACGGTGCCGGTGCAGGACTCTCCCGCGGAGCATGCGACCAATGCGACCGTGATTTTTGGAACGGGACAAGCGGAAATGACGGGAAAATCGATGAAACTGAGCGTGCCCGGGCAAAGCGTCAGCGTGTTTTTGCTGCGATAACGCGGAATTGATAGGCAGGAAAGTGGGCTTCGCCGGGCAGGTAGCCTATGATTGATGCTGGCCGTCTATCGAGAACGCAGCTGGGCGGCTGAGCTGAACTTTTTCAGACTCCGCGCAAACTCAAATCGGGAGACGAAGATGAAGAGGTTTTTCCTACTTTTGGCACTTTTGGGGACTACGATGATGGCAGCGGAGAAAACGGTGTACGACTTTACGTTGAATTCGATCGAAGGGCAGGCCACGCCGCTCGCTTCGTTTAAGGGCAAAGTGGTGCTGCTGGTAAATGTGGCCAGCCGCTGCGGGTTTACGCCGCAATATTCGGGGCTCGAAGCGCTCTATGAGAAGTACAAGGACCGCGGCTTCGTGATCGTCGGCATACCTGCGAACAATTTCGGTGCGCAGGAGCCGGGGACGAATCAGGAGATCAAGACCTTCTGCACGTCGAAATATCATGTGTCGTTTCCGATGATGGCGAAGGTTTCGGTGAAAGGCGACGACATCACGCCGCTTTACGCTTTCCTGACTGATAAAATGGCGAACCCGAAGACGGGCGGTGAAATTGGGTGGAACTTTACCAAATTTCTGATTGGCCCGGACGGCAAGGTGCTTGCGCGCTTTGATTCGGAGGTCGAGCCGGATGCGAAGGACCTGACCTCGGCAATCGAGAAGGCGCTCAACAATCTAAAGTAGTGGCTGAAGTAGCGGCCGCGCGGGCGGCGGTTTGACGCATGGCGATTCTTTCCCTTCAAAACGTCAGCAAAGAATATGCAAGCGACGGCCAGAGCGTTCGCGCACTGGAGGGAGTCACATTGGACGTGAACGAGGGCGAGTTCGTCGCGCTCGTCGGGCGGAGCGGCTGCGGAAAATCGACGCTGCTGCATCTGGCGGGCGCAATGGATTTTCCTTCGTCAGGGACGGTGCGGATCGAGGGACAGCCGACGACGGATTTGAATGACGCGCAGCAGACGCGATTGCGCCGTGTCAAAGTCGGGTTTGTCTTTCAATCCTTCCAACTGCTGCACACCTTAACCGTTCAGGAAAATGTGGAGTTGCCGCTTCTGCTGGCGGGAAAGGCTGGAGCACGCGAAATGGCGCTCGAGCGGCTGCAATGGGTGGAGCTCGACGGGCTCGGCGCGCGCTATCCGCACCAACTTTCCGGCGGGCAGATGCAGCGCGTGGCGATTGCGCGGGCACTGGCACACCCGCCGCGGATTTTGTTGGCGGATGAACCCACGGGAAACCTGGACACAGTGACGGGCGGCGTGATCCTGCAACTGCTGCTGCGGCTGACCCGCGAGCAAAAAACCGCGACGATCATGGCCACGCACAGCCGGGAAGCGGCAAGCGTTTGCGACACGCTGGTGAAACTGCGCGACGGACGCGTGGAGGAAGTGACGCGGCGCTGAGATGGCTCGATGGAAACTTTTTTACAGGTTGATGCTGCGGCCGCTGTTTCTGGAACCCGTGCGGCTGGGCCTGATGGTGCTGGCGGTGGGGCTTGGCGTGGCGGTGGTGCTGGCGATTGAGCTGGCGGGAAATGCGGCGGCTGGATCGTTCCATTCCTCTATGGAAAGTCTGGCCGGGGACAACGACCTAGAAGTGGTGGCCACGGGCGGAGTGCCGGAAACAGTGCTGGCGACGCTGGTCACAGAACCTTATCCGCTGCGAATTTCACCCCGAATCGAAGATTTCGCCGTAGACATGCGCACACGAGAGACGTTGCCGCTGATCGGCTTGGACCTGATTGCGGAAGGCAGCCGCTACGCTTCGCTGCCGGATTCAGGCGCGGCGAATTTCAAGCACAAAGCGACGATGGAAGAGTCCGTGCGGGATCTGGAAAATCCGGAGAGCGTGTGGGTGAGCGCAGGCATGGGAAAACAGCCTGGCGAGCACATTTTGCTGCTGATCAATGACCGGGTGCTGGATTGCGTGGTGCGCGGTGTGATTCCGGCCGCTTCGGGAAATGAAAGCGCAATACTGATGGACATCGCCGGGGCGCAGCGGGCGTTGAATCGCTTTGGACGTGTGGATCGCATCCTCATCAAGTTGTCGGCGAACAGTAATCCGGAGAGCTGGCAGAAGCAGTTGAGCGGCGTGTTGCCGCCTGGCGTGGAAGTGCGACCTCAGGGAACGGGAACGGAAGAAAACCGAAAAATGCTGGCGGCGTTCCGGTGGAATTTGAGGCTTCTGAGCTACATCGCTCTGGTGGTTGGCGCGTTTCTGATTTACAACACGATTTCTGTTTCGGTAGTACGGCGGCGCAGCGAAATCGGAATTGTGCGGGCGCTCGGCGCGGACCGAAAGGAAGTGCTGGCCGCGTTTTTGGGAGAGGCAGCTTGCCTGGGACTGGCTGGCGCATTGGTGGGATTGCCGCTGGGGCGCTTGATGGCCGGGGGCGCTGTGAAGTTGATGGCAGCAACGGTGGAATCGCTGTATGTCAGCAGCCGGCCTGGGGCGATTGCACTGACGCCCGACTCTCTGGCGCTGGCTTTGCTGATTGGAGTGGGAGTCGCGGTGGTGTCCGCGCTTTCGCCCGCGCGCGAAGCAATGCAAGTTTCTCCTGTGGATGCGATGGCGCAGGGAAGGCGGGAATATCTTGCGCGCTCACATAAAGGACGCGACTTGGCGATCGCGGGCGCATTGGGCGGGCTTGCGGCTTTTGCGGCGCGCCTGCCGGCGGTCGCCGGGAAACCCTTTTTCGGATATTTTGCGGCGATGCTGCTGATTGCCGCGGCCGCATACGCCATGCCCCCACTGGTTAATTTTGTTTCGGGGATCGCCGCGGGTGTGCTGGGGAAACTATTTGGAGTAGAAGCAATGCTTGCTTCGCGAAGCCTGGCGGCTTCGCTGCGGCGGACATCGGTGCTGGTGGGGGCGCTGGCCACGGCGGTGGCCATGATGGTGTCGGTCGGAATCATGGTGGGAAGTTTCCGGCAGACCGTGGTGAGCTGGATGAGTCATCAGTTGCCGGCGGATTTGTATCTGCGGCCGGCGGGCAGCCCTGCGGCGGACCGGCATCCCACGATTTCCGTGGAGTTGGTGGAGAAAATTGCTGCCTTGCCTGGCGTTGCTGGCGTAGATCGTTTGCGGGCGTATGAAATCAGCTACGAAGGCATGCCAGCAACGCTGGCGGCGGTGGATTTGCGGGTGCCGCGCGCCAACCGGAACTCGGAATTTTTCTCCGGGCGGCCCGCAAATGAGGTGCTGGAGCAGTTGCGCGGGAAGAACAACGTGGTGGTCAGCGAGCCGTTCACTTACAAGCACAAGGTGAAGGCTGGAGACACGATCACGCTGCCGCTGGGAGCGAATCGCGCCAGCTTTCGGATCGTGGACGTTTATTCCGACTACGCCAGCGAGCGCGGCTACGTCCTGGTGGACCGCGATGTGCTCTTGAAATATCTGCCCAATGAGGCGCCGACGAACCTTGCGGTGTTTGTGGCGCCCGACGCCAGTGCGGGGGAAGTACGGAAAGAAATACTGGAAACGGCTGCCGGGCATCCTATCCTGATCTTTTCGAACCGTGAGTTGCGCACGGAAGCAGTGAGGATTTTCGACCGGACATTTGCAATTACGTACGCCCTGGAAGCGGTGGCGGTGGTAGTAGCGGTAATGGGAATCGCGGGGGCGCTGATTGCCCTGGTGATCGATAGGAGGAGGGAACTGGGGTTGCTGCGCTTTCTTGGCGCGGCTTCTGGCCAGATCCGAAAGATGATTCTGGTGGAGGCGGGGCTGATTGGATTATTGGCGAATCTGGCGGGATTTGTGCTGGGGTATTTACTTTCGCTGATTCTGGTGTTTGTGATCAATAAACAGTCGTTTGGATGGACGATCCGGTTTCACTGGCCGGTGGCGGTGCTGGTGGCGGCGCTGTCAGTAGTGTACGCGGCGACGGTGATATCGGGCCTCTATCCGGCGCGGGTCGCAGTGCGGCTGAATCCGCTTGAGGTGATTCATGAGGAGTAGACGACTGCTCTTCGTGCTTTTGTTAGTGTGGCTGCCAAGCGCGATGGCGCAATACAAAACTGCGCTGCCGGGTTACCGCTACGAATTTCCACGCGATCATTTCAATCATCCTGACTATCAGACGGAGTGGTGGTATACGACCGGCAATTTAACGGCTTCGGACGGGCATCACTACGGATTTGAGTTGACGTTCATTCGCCAGGGCGTGGATCGGGATCCGGGTAAAAAGGAGGCCTGGGATATTCAGGATTTGTATCTGGCGCATTTGGCTTTAAGCGACCTGGACGGCGGGAAGTTTTATCACACGGAGCGGACGAACCGTGCGGGGCCGGGGCTGGCGGGAATCGATGAACAACAGAAGCGCATTTGGAACGGCAACTGGGAGATCCGATGGAATGGTGATGAAGAGATTCTGAGCGCGACAGACGACAAATTCTCACTGTCGTTTTCGCTCCATAGCGAAAAGCCGCCGGTGATTCACGGAGTTAACGGCGTTAGCCAGAAAGCAGCAGGCGAGGGACGCACGTCACACTACATTTCGTTCACGCGCGTGCTGACGCGCGGAACAATCGAGATGGCGGGCAAATCGATCTTCGTGCGGGGAACATCCTGGATGGACCACGAGTTTTTCACGCATTCGATGGACGCGGAGCAGGTGGGATGGGACTGGCTGAGCCTGCAACTTGAAGACAATACGGAGCTGATGTTGTATCAATTCCGGCGGAACGATGGATCGGCCGATCCATTTTCGTCGGGAACGTATGTGGATCCGCAGGGAAAGCCGGTACACCTGACGGCAACCGATTTCCGGCTGGTTCCGTCCGGAGAGACCTGGACAAGCGACGTTACCGGGGCAAAGTACCCGGTGGCGTGGAACGTGGAGATACCGAAACTGGGGCTGAAATTGGCGGTAACGACGCGGCTGAAATCGCAGGAACTGGCGGGCGGGAGCAAGATTGCGCCGAGCTATTGGGAAGGCGCGATTGCGGTCGAGGGGAACCGCAGCGAAGCGAGAGTCCGGGGAGTGGGGTATCTGGAAATGACGGGGTATGCGCGGCCGTTTCAGATAGGTAAGTAGTGCGAAATATAGAGGTGACCGGTTGCCCGTGTTCCCTGGCCCGAGGAGGCCGGGGCGGAGACGGTGTTTTGGGGCCGGATTGGCCTGGTTGCACGTGGAACGTTTGGGGTGGTGAGGGGCTAAGCACGTAAAAGCGATGGCCGAGCCATCGCACTCCAAATGAAGAACCCCAGGTGCAACACCGGCACCTGGGGCACCCTTCGGAAAAACTGAAAACCGAGACTAGCTCTCAATTTGGGCTTGCAGGATTTCTCCTGGCAAGCGGGTCATTCTGAGGCCTGGCGCGGAAGAGCGGTCTGAATGAAATGAGCCGCGATCGTGGCGGACAGAAGCCCGATCGGATCGAGGGGAAACGTTCTCCGAAACAACCAGCGCGCGGTCCTTTTTGGGAGCCGCTTGGCCGTTCGAGGAAACTCGTTCGATCTTGATGCCGAGCTGGCGTTCGAGTTGAAAGAGGTCGGTGCGCTGTTCCCGCAGAAAAAGCGTGGATGCGACGCCGCGTTCACCGGCGCGGCCGGTGCGGCCGACGCGATGAATGAAGTTTTCGGCGACATCGGGAAGGTCGTAATTGATGACGTGGGCGATGTCCTGGACGTGGATGCCACGAGCGGCAACGTCGGTGGCCACGAGCACGCGATACTGCCCGCGCTGGAAGCCAGTGAGTGCCGCGGTCCGCTGCGACTGCGAGCGGTCGCCATGAATCATGGCGGCGTTGATGCCCTGGCGGTTGAGGTTCTTGGCGATGCGTTCCGTGCCGCGCTTGGTCCGCGAGAAGATAAGGCAGCGGCCGCTTTCGTTGTCGAGCAGTTGGAAGAGCATATCGGGCTTGCCGTTTTCGGGGACTTCGAAGGCCTGGAGACGAACACTTTCCGAAGGTTTCGTAGTCGAGCCAAACGAGAGGCGGACGGGATTTTTTGTGTAATCGCGCACGAGTTGCGCCATGGCGCCTTCCATCGTGGCGGAGAAGCACAGAGTCTGGCGCTCCTTCGGCAATACGCCGACGATCCGGCGGATGGCCGGGAGGAAGCCCATATCGAGCATGCGATCGGCTTCGTCGAGAACGAGTGTCTTGACGGCAGTCAAAGAGACAAGGCGCCGATCTAGATAATCTTCGAGGCGGCCGGGCGTGGCGACAACGAGCCGCGCACCCTTGCGGATGGCATCGAGTTGGCGGCCTTCCGGAAGACCTCCCACGACGAGTCCCGCGGGTTGCGACTGCTTGGAACGCAGGGCGTTATATTGCGCGACTACTTGCATTGCGAGTTCCCGGGTCGGCACAAGAACCAGAGCGGCGATTCCGGGAGTTTGCGACTGCCCCAGCTTCTCCATGATGGGAAGCAGGAACGCGAGCGTTTTGCCGGTTCCGGTCTGGGCCGTGGCGATGACGTCCTTGCCATCCAGGGCTTGCGGAATTGCTGCCGCCTGCACGGGAGTGGGCGTGGAAAACTTCGCCGCGATGAGTCGCTCCTTCAAAGAAGGAGATAGAGTGAGTTCTGAAAAACTTTGCATTTTGCTTTCTTGCTGGCGAGAGAGCGGCGACACACACGAATAACCGGTGAGCGCGGCAATCTGAGTTGCCAGTCTTATTTTAAATTACGCTAAGAACGAACGGAGGAAACGTAGGGCGGGTAGTCTCAGAAGGTCTAACCAGAGGGACCGCACAACACAACCGATGCATTAAGCGCAAAACCAGTGTAACACAGTTCCACATTTAGAGCAGGGGGAAAATCGCGGGGGACTGTGGCCAAGTAGTACCCCGAAACAAAGGATTTCCTTTTTACACGCCCACCCCGGTGTGAAACAATTTGTATCCAGCCAGAAAATCAGGTTCGCCAGAAAATTCCTCAACCAGCAGGCCGTCCGGTTTGGCGGACCGGGACCGGGGAAGCCACACACAATCGGACAAAGGAGAGAAGATGCGGAGATTTGTTTCGATTCGTTCGCTATTGGGTTTCATCGGGTTTTTGCTTTTGTCGGGAGCGGCTTACGCTCAGGTTGGCATAGGAATCGCCGTTTCGTTCGGCCCGCCAGAGTTGCCTGTCTATGAGCAGCCGATCTGCCCGGGCGAGGGATACATCTGGACACCCGGATATTGGGCGTGGGATGGCGACGATTATTACTGGGTCCCGGGGACCTGGGTGCTCGCGCCACAACCGGGATTCCTTTGGACGCCTGCCTATTGGGCCTGGGGCGGCAGGGGATATTATTTTCACGAGGGCTATTGGGGTCCGGTGGTGGGTTTCTATGGAGGGGTAAATTACGGGTTCGGTTATTTCGGCCGCGGGTATGAGGGCGGACGATGGGAGCACAATCATTTTTATTACAACCGCACAGTGAACAACGTGAATGTGACGGTGATCCACAACACGTACAACACGACGGTGGTCAACCATTACGGCAATTCGCGCGTCAGCTACAACGGCGGCCGGGGCGGAATCAATGAGCATCCGACATCATCGGAGGAAGCAGCGTACCGCGGAAGGCATATCGGGCCTGTAGCCGACCAGAGGCACCACATGGATGAGGCACGCGGGAATCCGGAGCTTCGGGCTTCGTCCAATCACGGGCGGCCGCCCATCGCGGCTACGGAAAGGCCGGGAGCCTTTTCTGGGCACGATGCTGTACCCGCCAAAGAAGGCGGGCGCTACGATCGGCCTCCCCAGTCGAGAAATTCCGGCGGGCAAGGAGACCACGCAATTCATTCCAACGAACTGCCGGCGCATACACGGGCATCGGCACCCAACACGGGGGATTCGAACCGCGACAGAAAATACCAGCAACAGCAGGACAAATTGTATGCGAGGCAACAGCAGGATCACCAGAAACTCGAGCAGAAACAGGAGCAGGATCACCGCCAACTGGAACGCCAGCAGGCCAACGACGCGAAGATGCAACAAGTCGAGCAGCGGCACCAGCAACAGACGCAGCAGTTGGCCCAAAAACACGAACAGCAGCAGCAACACATCCAACAGCACCAACAGCACACGCAACCGCATCAGGATTCGCACCAGAATCAGCCGCATGGAAAGCCGTAGCGGGTAAACCTTCCCGACACGCGTTTGAGGTTCAATTTGGAGCGAGGGCGGGGCGCCTCGCTCCGTTTTTTTTATATTCCAACTTGCCGCGCATCACCTTGCGCACCTTAATGCTCGGCCTCTGAAAAGAATTGGCCCTCTGCAGGAATAAATTAGAGGCATTTCGTTCTATTGGGAAAAAAATGTATCCTGTTGGTCGTTCGGGGCTCGACGGAGTCAGGACAACGGAAGATCATCGATTGGCATCAGGAATTGGAGAACGAGGTGAAAAGGTCGCTTGCCCCAGAATCTTTGAAAGATATTTTCGCGCCACTGCAGCGCGCGCATGAGGCGTTCGCGCTGCGGTATCCCGGCCCGCGAGGCGACCGCCAGCCGGTGCATACGGTTTACGGCGGGGCGCATCTGTTTCGCACCGATACAGCAAAGCGGCTGGGCGAGCAGGCGTTGCAATCGCTGGACGAATTCGCGCCGGATTTTATTGCCTTTGCAAAGGCGATCGACCTTCCGTGTGTGCATCATCTGGGAGAATCACCGGACGCGGCTGCTCTTGCCAGATCCATTCAAGCCGATCCGCAGAGAGCGCGAAAAAACAATTGGCATGCGTGGTTTGCCAGCGTGCTCTACCAGCGCATAAGGGACAAACTCCAGCGTGAACCGGTCGAAGATTTTCGCATCGATTTTGAAGACGGGTTCGGCAACCGGCCGGACGAAGCAGAGGATCGTTTTGCGGCCGCCGCGGCAGGAGAACTGGCGGCCGGAATGGCGGCGGGCAGCTTGCCACCGTTTATCGGGCTCCGCATCAAGCCGTTCAACGAGGAATTGCGCAATCGCAGCGTGCGGACGCTGGACATTTTCCTGACCGAATTGCTGGAGCGAACGGGAGGAAGGCTACCAACAAACTTTCTTATTACGCTTCCCAAGGTTACGATTCCCGAAGAATCCGCAGCACTGGCAGCGGCTTGCATGCGCCTTGAAACTGGATTGGGCCTGCGCGCGAACTCGCTGCAAATTGAATTGATGATTGAGACTCCCCAGTCAGTTTTCAATGAGCGCGGCGAACTGAATCTGCTGCCGCTGGCCGTCGCGGCGCAGGGGCGCTGCGTGGGCGCGCATTTTGGCACGTACGATTACACGGCCGGGCGCGGGATCACCGCGGCTCACCAGCACATGCTGCATCCCGCGTGCGACTCTGCGAAAGAGGCGATGCAGGTGGCTTATGCGGGCACCGGCATTTGGCTTTCGGACGGAGCGACGAATATTCTGCCGGTTCCAGTGCATCACGCCGGGCCGGGAGGGCATTCACTCACATCCGTGCAGATCGCAGACAACCGGAAGGCCGTGCACCAGGCGTGGAAGTTGCACTTTGAGCACATTCGTCATTCGCTGGTGAACGGATTTTATCAAGGATGGGATCTGCACCCCGCACAACTGGTCACGCGCTACGCGGCAGTGTATTCGTTTTTTCTGGAAAGCCTGGATGCGGCGGCGGAGCGCCTGCACAACTTCGTTGACAAAGCTGCGCAAGCGACTTTGGTCGGCTCAGTTTTCGATGACGCGGCCACCGGACAGGGACTCTTGAACTATTTTCTTCGGGCGATCAATTGCGGCGCGATTACCGCGGACGAGGCGCAGCGGCTGACGAGTTTAACGCAGGAGGAGTTTCGCGGCGCTTCATTCGTGAAGATACTGGACGGAAGGAAACAATAGCAGTGCGGGTCAGTCGTTGCGGAGGGTGGCTTCGATCAGGCCGTGTGGTTCGTCGGTGGGCAGAAATATTTCCTTGGGATTATCGAGATTAAACGGCGAGAGATCGGCGAGATTATAGTGTTTGTTCGGGAGCGAGAGCCGAATTTCCCGAATGTCCGCAGATTTCTTGAGCACGGCTTCGCCCATCGCGTAGAGCGTGTGTTGCAGCGATTCGCTGTCGTGACCTGCGAAGGTTTCCAACAGGGTTTGCCGGACGCTGTGCCAGGTTGAGTCGAAGTCAATCCTATTTTCCCGGTAAAGCCACACCGCACGGATTGTAGTGGCGAGAATCCGGTTACGATCTTCCCTTAACGTCGTGTATTCATCCTTCAGAAAGTTTTCAAACGCAGAATCCGTGGTTTTCAGCGCGACCAGGCCTTCGAGGCCGGCATGCAGTGTTTTCTCTTCGCACGTGGCAGCGATAGTGGCAATCCGCTTCTCATTGCCCGAACTGGTGAAGGTGTGCGGGTGAGGTTTCCCCTCGACAGAGAGTCGCGACCAAAGTGTCTGGGCCGCTTCGACCGAAACACGCGACACTTGCGGGTTGCGTGAAAGAAAATGCTCGGCGAGGCGCAGGATAAACTCTTCAGGAGTTTCAATCGCATGCTGTTTCGCAAGGGCGTACACCGTATTCTTCATCGTGTCGGTCGGCAACACCTTGCGATTGTCGCCTTTGCTGTGCACCGATTCGAAATCGCCTTCGAGCCGAATGCCGAGGGTCAGTTCCTTGATGTCGTGGCGATCGGCATGTCGCGCAACCTGGAGGATGCGGACGCGCTGTTTGCCGTAATTGTTTTCGCCAAGGCGGATGGCCATCGTTCAGCTCCCGCGATACGTGGAATATCCGAAAGGGCTAAGCAGTAACGGAATGTGGTAGTGCTCCTGCGCGTCGCGCACTTCAAACACGATCACGACCTGCGGGTAAAGGCTGGCAACTTTGCGGGCGCCAAAATAGTCTTTGGTATCGAAAACCAGGCGATAGATTCCTGTTGGCACCGTTTTCGCGGTGGGCCAGTCGCGCAGGCGGCCATCCGTGTCGGTCGCACCGCGCGCAACCTCTAACCAGCTACTTCCGGACGATTGCGATTCAAGAATTACCGCAATGTCTGCGGCGGGCTTCCCTAGTGAAACGTCCAAGACGTGCGTCGTGATGTGGCTCATGATTCGAGTAGTTTCTCCATGCGCAACCGCGTGATCTTGCGCTGCTCCTCTGCCGCAATGCGCAATTCGGTGGCTGGCTCGTTGGGGAGGCGCAGCCGAAGCGCGTCCAGAATTTCCTCGCTGCTTTTCCCGGCAGCACAGATCAGAAAGACGTAGCCAAATTTATCGGCATAAACGCGATTCTGAGCGGCGATCTCCTGCAACAGTTCCGGCGCTGCCTTTTGCGCGGCAGATTGCTCATTCGCCGACCAGCGGATCGCGGCGGCGGATTGTTTGGCTTTGGCCTTTGATTCACCAATCGGCGGATGATGGAGAAAAGCCTGAAGCCAATCTTCGCGCGAGAGTGCGGCCCACGTTTTATCAGCGGCCTCAAAAAACTCGCGCTCACCGACGAAAGGTCTGCGAAGGACCATCTGATGCGCCCATTTCCTGGAGCCGCAGCAATCGAGCAACGTCCGCAAAGCCCGCTGGCGAGGCTGTCGATTGAATCGCTCCAGCGATTTTTTGCGATCGGCAGGAAGATGCGCCCGGCCAAAGAGGCGGAGGCGGCTGACTCCACCATCGGGAAAAATCTGGAATCGCACGTGAGTTGCAACACCTGCTTGTTGAACGTTTTTGAAGACGTGGCGATGATTGGCTTTCAGCTTGGTGCTGGGAAGCAGCTCTTCCCAGGAGAGCGACGATGCGTTCGACGAATCAACGGAAGAACTTTTGGCCGCAGCGGCCTGCAGTGCGAATGAGTCAGGATAATTTCCCTTGAAATGGGCTGTGTCGACCTCCACGCGATGAATCGCGCCTGGAACCCCGAGTTTCAGGATTACCCAATCGTGGCCCGGGCCGCGCCTGCGTTTCGTTTCCCAGCCGTCGCCCATGTTTTTCGCACGATACGGCATCAGGAGGTTCCGGGGAGCGCCATAAAATTGATCACTGGAGACGACCACGCTGCCTCCATTTTCCACAGAGACCAGATTGATTTCCGCGCGCGACAGCAAGCCGGGGCCGGGGAGGGCTTCGCCATGAACACGCAGGCGAGCGACGCCTCCGTCGGGGTAAATCTTCAAACGCAAATGGGTAAACCTGGCACCGTTCTCGACCGCAAAAAGATTCTGGGAATCACCCTTGAGCGGCGTTTCGGGGAAAATCGTGATCCATTTTGCTTTATCCGATTGCAGCCGGCTCTTCTCGCTTTTATACGGGTGCTGTTCGCCGAGGTCGCAGCCTTCCAGCGAAAACCGCTCGGGATAGTTTCCCGTGAAGAAACTGGTATCGACGATGATGCCGCGAATCACCCCTGGCAATCCGAGTCGCACGGTGCACCAGTCATAGCCGGGTGTGCGGCGGCGGCGCGATTCCCATCCATCCATCCATTTTCCGCGATCGGTGTATTTCCCTTCGATGAAAACGGGGTTGGGCTCCTTGATGAGATTTTTCTTGGGTGCGAAAAAGTCATCGTTGGCCTCGAGCACTCGGCCGCCGAGGCGTTCGGCAGCGAGATCGGCGAGTTGAGTGAAATCCTTCATCGTTTGCCTCGAAGGAGAACTCTCCCAGCGGGCGAAGCGCAGAATTTCCCACGGTCGAAAATCTTCACGCCGCGCAGGAAAGTGGCTTCGACTATACCCATAAGGTCGCGTCCCGCATAGGGTGTCAGCTTGTGGCGATGATGAAGTTGTGCAGGATCGACTGTGAAGCCGGCGTCTGGGTTCCAGATCACCAGATCGGCGTCGCGGCCGGGCGCAATCGCTCCCTTTTGTTTATCGAGGCCGGCAAGACAGGCCGGTGCTTCGCAGAGCCACCGAGCAAGATGAATGAAGGAAAAGCCGCGAAGTTTTGCTTCAGTCCACACGGCGGGCAGACTTAGCTGCAGCGAGCTGATGCCTCCCCATGCATCCAGAAAATCGCCGCTGTTCTGGCGTTTCATTTCAGGTGCACAGGGAGAATGGTCGGTGGCGATCATGTCGATCGCTCCCTCGCGCAAGCCGGCCCACAGTTGTTCTCGATTTTTGCGTTCGCGTATCGGCGGCGCACACTTGAAGTGCGTGGCGCGATCGGGAATCTCTTCCGAGGCGAAGGTCAGATAATGCGGACAGGTTTCGACAGTCAATTGCCGACCGGCAGCTCGTGACGTTTGAATTTGTGGAATCGCTTCGGCGGAGGACAGATGCACGACATGAACGCGCGCTCCGAACTCAGTACCAAGCCGCAAGAGGAGATCAATCGCCACACTCTCGGCGGCTTGCGGGCGCAAGGCGAGCCAGGTTTGGTAAGACGTCCTCGAGGCATTGTCAGGAAGGTGTTCCGCCGCTTCGATAATGGGCCCCGGCAATTCACAGTGGCCAAGCAGCGGCGCGCCGATTCTTGCGAGTAAGGGCAGCGCATCCCGGAGATCGGGTTCGCCGACGCTGGCGAACTCCTGCACGCCGCTATCGATCAGAAAACATTTAAAACCGAAGCAACCCGCTTCCCAAAGGCCGCGAAGCTCGTGAGCGTTGCCGGGGACGACGCCGCCCCAAAATCCCGTGTCCACAGATAATTTACCATCCGCAGCGGCGAGCTTCGCTTGAAGCGCGGCGACGTTAGTTGTTGCAGGAATACTGTTCAGCGGCATTTCGATGAGCGTGGTGATGCCGCCTGCGGCCGCAGCGCGTGTGGCGGTGAAAAAGCCTTCCCATTCGGTGCGCCCGGGTTCGTTGATATGGACATGGGTATCCACCAACCCAGGCATCACCGCGGAATCGCCCGCTTCGTAAATGTTGGTTACTGCCGGAACGTCGTTAAAACTGGAGATCTTCTCAATGACACCGCCTCGAATATGAATAGATGCGGCGCATTCGCCATCGGGAACGATTACGCGATTGCCGCGGACAATCAGGTCCAGTTTACCGCTGGAACCGCCGGAAATATCGGAGTGGTCTGGCATGTTCAGCTAGCTCGCGAGGCTCTCGCAAAATTCAGCGAGAAGATTCTGCGCTACACGGAGGCGGTAACGCGCTGTGGAGCGGATATCGTCGATCGGCGCAATTTCACGGGCAAGCGCCTGTTGCGCGGCCCGCAGTATCGGCGGCGCTAGTCTTTCACCTCGCAATATTTTCTCTGTTTCGGTCGCGCGGAGGACTGTTGGAGCAACACTTCCGAGCGAGATTCGCATATCTGTGATTCGCCCTTCGTTCATGCGTGCAGCGCCCGCAAAGCAGACCTTTGAGATCGCTTGCGCTTTTCGCGTGCCGACCTTGCGATAATAGTGCTTCGAAAAGCCATGGTTTCGCGGCAGGCGAATCGCACGAATCAGTTCGTCGCTGCGCAGGTCAATCTGCTTGTAGCCCTTCCAGAAGCCGAGATAAGAAACCCAGCGCGCGCCAGCGGCGGAGACCAGCTCGAGTTCCGCTTCATAAACGAGCAACGCAGGCGGCGAATCAGCGGCGGGGGAGGCGTTGGCGATGTTTCCCCCGAGGGTCCCGCGATTCTGCGTGGCGATGCTCCCGGTTTCGGCGGCTGCCTGGCACAGCAGCGGAAATTCGTGACGGAGAACTTCGTGGCGGCGGATTTCGGAATAGGTTGTGAGCGCGTTCAGCTTCACATGCCCCGGGGTCACGGCAATGCCGCGCAATTCCGGAAGTTTCCAGAGACTGAGAAATTTTCGGTGCGGAAGTTTTCCGGCTTCCAGAAGCACCATCAGGTCAGTCCCGCCGGCGAACGGTTTCCACTCCCCGGGCTGGCCTGCCATAAGATCCAGAGCGTCAGCGAGGTTTCGGGGTGCCAGCAATTCGTAACCCGGGACGTACGACCTCATGGGCGGAGCCTTTGCGCACGGCAGGCTTCGAGGACTGACTCGAAGATTTTGGTGTAGCCAGTACAGCGGCAAAGATTTCCAGAGAGCGCCTCGCGAACTTCATACTCCGTTGGCTGCGCGTTGCGCGACAAAAGATTACTTGCCGCGAGAATCATCCCCGGCGTGCAGATGCCGCATTGCGCACCGCCATGCGCGAGAAACGCCTGTTGCACCGCGCTTAATGTGCCCGCGTCCGCAACGCCTTCGATCGTGCGGATTTTCGTTCCATCCGCCTGCAGTGCGGGAATCAGGCAACTGTTGACGAGCGCGCCGTCCATTTCGATCGAACACGCGCCGCATTCACCCTCGCCGCAACCTTCTTTCGTTCCGGTCAAGCCGGCTTGCTCGCGCAAGACGTCGAGCAATCGCGCCATAGGATACGCCTCAAGGGACAGTGCATTGCCGTTGATCTCGCACCGCAGGCGGATTTTGCGCGCCGCCTCAGGCATACATATGCTCCAGCATCTCCATCAATTTTTCGGGCGTTACCGGAATTTGCCGGACATCCGCTCCCGTGGCGCGCGCAATTGCGTTCGCAATCGCGGGCGCAGTTCCATCGAGAGGAAGTTCTCCTATGCCCTTGGCGCCGGCGGGCCCGCGCGCATAGGGAAGCTCTTCGAAGAAAACACGGATGGGTGGAACGTCCATCGAAGTCGGCATGATGTAGTTGGTCATCTGGCCGTTCACCATGCGGCCTTCCTGCCACACCACGTTTTCACAGAGGGCAAAACCGATGCCCTGCGCAACACCGCCTTCGATTTGTCCCGCGGCCAGAATGGGATTGATCACCTTGCCGACTTCTTGCACGGCGACGAAGTCTTCCACGCGGACTTCCGCGGTGCATGGATCCACCGACACTTCGGCGACATAGACGGCCCATGCGTACGCGCCATACGCGTCGCCTTGATATTTGGCGTCGTCCCAATGGAGGTCACCGGGATGCTGGTATTTCACCAGCGATTGCAACGGACCGAATTTGCCGGTGTACTTGCGGCAGGCATCCGCGAACTCGGTTGCCGAATAGCTGCTTTTTAGGAAGCTGGCATCCAGCAACAATTTCTTGATCCCCAGTGCCGCGCTTTCAACAAGTTTCCCAACAATCATCGTGGTTCGTGACGCAACGGTTGGGCCGCTGTTTGGCACACGCGAAGTGTCGGGTTGCAGGATTTCGATCTGCTCGCACTCAAGGCCGAGTGCTTCCGCCGCGATTTGAGTGAAAACTGTGTTCGTTCCCTGACCCATCTCCGTGCTGCCGGCGAGGACTTGCACCCTGCCATCGGGCATGGCAGTTACTAGGGCTTCCGAGGCGAGATACTCCTCGCCGGAACCGGTGAATCCCGCGCCGTGGAGAAACGAGGCAAAGCCCATGCCCCGCTTGACCGTGCTGCGGGGATTTTCTTCCGCAAAGCGCGCCCGTTTTTCGTGATACCCGCTCAGTGTGAGCGCGCGGTCGAGCAATTCGTCCATCTGCACTTTTTCGTGGACCACTTGGCCCACCGAAAGCGCCTGTCCCTGGTGAATGAAATTGCGGCGGCGCATTTCTTCCGGCGAGATTCCAACGACGGCGGCGACTCGATCGAGATGGCGTTCGAGTGCAAACACGCTCTGTGGCGCGCCAAATCCGCGAAACGCGCCATGCGGGGGTGCATTCGTTGCCACAACGCGGCTCTGGATCAGCACATTTGGGCAAGCGTACGGCCCAGCGGCATGGATGGTGCCGCGCGACAGCACCACCGGTGAAAGCGTTTCGTACGCGCCGCCGTCGAGCGTAAAGTCAATCTCCATCGCCATGAGCTTTCCCTCGCGCGTGACGGCCGTGCGGTGACGCGTGCGCGATGGATGACGTTTTGTGGTGGCTGCCATGTCTTCAGCCCGGTCGTAAATCATTTTCACCGGCTTGCCGGATTTCAACGCCAGCAGAGCGGCATGGCCGGCGATCATGGAGGGATACTCTTCCTTGCCGCCGAAGCCTCCACCAGTCTCTGTCTGTACGACTCGCACTTTTTCCTTGGGCAGGCCAAAGAGACGCACCAGAGCTTTGTGCACGTAATATGGGCATTGCAACGAGCCCCAAACGATGACACCTTCGGCGGAATTCGCGCGCGCAATCATGCCCTGCGGCTCGATGTAGAGTTGTTCTTGTGCCCCGGTTTCGTATTCGCCTTCGACGATAAAATCGGCGCTTCCCCAAACGGAACCAACGTCGCCCTTTTCGACGCGATACGATTTAAATATGTTGTCGTCCCCCCAGATGATTTGCTTGTGCGAGAGCGAATCATCGATCGTGAATACTCCGGGCAGGGGTTCGTACTCGACATGCACTGCCCGCCGGGCTTCCTCGAGCAGATATTTGTCGGGATGGGCAAGCAGGACAACCGCCTCTTCAGGGTGATTTACGAATTCATCTGCGAGGCAAGGCTGATCTTCAATCAGGAGGGCGATGCAATTTTTACCGGGGATGTTTTTTGCAGTAACAATGGTGAATTCCTTCCACGGAATTCCTTCGCCAAACCGGATTCCAAGAATCTTCCCGCGTGCGAAGGAACTTCGCACAGTGGCGCCGTGAATCATGTGAGGGAAAGTTAAGTCGTCGACGTAACGCGCAGCGCCGGTAACTTTTTCGCGGCCTTCCTTGCGCGGGACCGACTTCCCAATCTGGCGGTTTTCCATGGCCATCCATCTGCACTTCAGGCGCGGCAGCAATCGATTCCACTGCGGCACGGCCTGCGCTTCGCTGATTTCGAGTGATTGTAGCGCACCCGCCGCCGTAAGTTCGCGCCATTCTGAGAGCGCACCGAAGCGCTACATTGATATTGATATTTGCCGGGGGTAAGGGCACCCTGAAACGGGAAGAATCCAGATGATGCAAGAGTTCATGCGCCGCGCGATCGCGCTGGCAATGGAGAACGTCCGCACAGGCAGCGGCGGCCCCTTCGCCGCGGTAATCGCAAAAGCCGGCCGCATAATCGCGGAAGGCGCGAACCGCGTTACCGCCACGAACGATCCCACCGCGCACGCCGAGGTAGTGGCGATTCGCGAAGCTTGCCGCATACTGGGCGATTTTCAGTTGACGGGCTGCGACCTTTATACGACTTGTGAACCGTGCCCGATGTGCCTGGGAGCCATTTACTGGGCGCGGCCGGCGCGGGTATTTTACGCGTGTGTAGCCGCGGATGCGGCCGCGGCCGGCTTTGACGACGCTTTCATCTACGAAGAATTGAACCGCACGCATGCGGATCGGCGAGTGCCAATGCAGCAACTCCTGCGCGAGGAATCACTGCGGATTTTCTCAGCATGGAAGCAGCAGGAAAACAAAACCCCGTATTGAAAGCAGCTCTTCGGCCCGCTTCTGCCCCAGCCAGCCTCTGCCACGTGAGTAAAACCTGAAACATATTGTTTGCGTAAGAGTGACATTTCGCTGACAACTACGTTTTCGTTTTTCCGTAGGCTAGGTATCTGTAGAGCTTCCCACGAAAGTTGCTCTAACTGGGGAGGAGAAGTGAAAAACAGGGCATTCATTATGCTGGCATTGAGCGGAAGTTTTGCCGCCGGCTTGATTGTGGGGGAGTCAAAACGAAAACCGGGCCTGCCGGCGGTCGAAGTTAAACAAGTAACGGACGCGGCCTTTCGCGATGGCCTATACCAGGCGAAGCTGGACGTCGAGGATGGAAGAAAACCACACCCGGCCATGGGGCGATGGAGCTCGGCCGAAGCACGCGCATCATTCTTGGCGGGATATCGGAGCGGCTTCCGTCCTTCGAATGAAACCCCGGTGGGCCGACTAGCAGGGCCGAGCATCGCGGAACTGGCAGCGGCTGGGTACAGGGATGGAATGCTGGATGGGAGCTGGCACCGTCTCGCTTCGCTACCGTTCCAGGCAGAGGAGACGAAGAATTATCAGGCGGCAGGCGCTGCCTACCCGGGGATGACTGCAGCGCCGGACGAATTCAAGAATTTCTACAGAGAAGGCTACAGGAACGGATACCAGCACGGGTACTTCATGCAACCCGAACCGCATGGAAAAAAGATAGTGCAGTAGGTACGTTTCCGCTCTTTCCCGGGAGCGGACTAGGACGAAAGCTACCCAGCCGTATTTCCAAATCAGCCCAGACGAAATCTCAGAACCTCTTTGACGCAGCCGAAGAGTCGGCGAAAGCTACGGGAGAAACTTTCTTAAAGAGCTGAAGCCTAATTCAGAGGGCTCTTTACGCCGAATCTTTGGGCTTCGACCCATTTAAAGAGGCTATTTCCCCGTGGACCAAAGGGATTCTATACCATGCCAGGAGGAAGACATGTACGAAGTTGCAGGATTAATCCGTAGACGAACTGAGAAGATCACATGCAAGGCAAGCGTCAAGATCTTCACGGCAATTATATTCAGTTTGCTGCTCTCATCGTTCGCAACGAATGTCACAAGTCTGCTGAACATTTATGTTCCAACCTCAGGACTTTCGTGGAACGCGACGCTAAAAGGCTATCTGGAAGCCGCGGAGAGTACCCCGGTGCCAAATCTTTATCCATCTTCCCGGGCACCCCTTCCGGCATTCCCCGGTCAGCCCGATGCCGGCGGAGAGATCAAGGGAAAGGTGACTTATGAAGGCACGCTGCCGAAATACAAGCCACTGAATATGGTCAACGAACCGACTTGCGCAAAACAGTATACGACGCCAGTGCTGCCAGAAAACGTGGTGGCCGGGCCCAACAATGGTCTAAAAAATGTGGTTGTCTACATCTCGGCGGGGATCGAGGAACATTCCGCGCCTACGCAACCCATGATTCTGAAACAGTGGGGATGCCGGTATGTTCCGCATGTGTTGACAGTGGAGACCAACCAGGAAATCTGGGTAAAGAATGAAGATTCGGTTGCCCACACGGTTCATCCGATGGCTCGGACCAACAAGGATGTGAACAGGTCGCAGCCACCAGGTACGCCACCGCTGGTCATTAAATATGACCAGCCTGAGGTTATCCGGGTCAAATGTGAACTTCATCCTTGGATGCGCGGGGTCTTTGTGGTGCTGAAGAACTCGCACTATGCGATCAGCGATGAGAACGGGAGCTTTTCGCTGCCCGATTTGCCTCCAGGAAAATACACGGTTAAGGCGTGGCATGAGCAGTTTGGTGAACAAACGCAAGTGGTGACTATCGGCAGCGCCGAAGCGAAGACATTGAACTTCGCCTTCAAGGCTACGCCTTAAGAACGCAAGACGGGCGAAAAAGGCACCTCCGATAAGAGCCACCCCACAATTGAAGTTGATACGCAGGTCGCAGACAATTTAATCTGATCATTGCCGGCTGGCCGGAGGAACGATTCCGTTCATCCGTAGATATTCAACCATTTGGCCGTAATGATCGTAGGCATGGGCGACGCCGAAAGTGGCCCGGTGCAAGCGTGAGGATTTGCTTTGCTCAGGGTTCTGCAACATGTTTTCGGAAGTCAGCATAGCCGCGCCCCTATGACCGAGGGCAAACGAATCCTTCAGGAACTTTAGGATGTCGGCCTTGGTCTTGACGGATTCCGGGCCATTCCCGTCCTTCAATCCTTCCGGAAGTTTCTCGCCAGTGAGCGGCGACCAAAGAAAATAATTGGAAGCTGCGATGTGTTTGACCTCCAGGGCAAAGGTGCGCACCCCGCTGTAATCGCTTCCGGGAATGTTCAAGTTCGCCGGAGAGAAATTGTATTTCTCTTCCGGCATGACTTCCGCGGCATCCACGATAAGTTTTTCGACGGCGGAAATCTGCCGATCCACTATGGAAGCAAGTGTTGCGGAAGGCTGCTCGGACTCTTGCGGCGGCTGTTGCGCATTGCGCCGCGAATCCGGCGGGACCAGGTTGTTCGCGCGATAGTAGACCACCAGCTGGCCGTAGTGTTCGCCGCTGTGCTCGATGGCGAACGTCCAGATGAAGGAGTTATGAGCCAGCCGGTTCCCGAAAAACTTCGACGTTTTGTCGAGCCCCGCGTCGCCCTGCTGTTGAATCACTTGCGCTCCGTCCGCGACGGCCTCCTGCACGAACTTCACCACGTCCGCCTTGGTCTTGAAAGCGTCACGCGTGGGATTGTCGCCCGGGCCGAAGTCTGGCCCGAGGTTTGATCCGGAAACTCTGCGTAGCAGGACGAAATCCAGAGCGGCGGCGTGGAGAAGATTCAGTGCGAAGGTGCGCTCGTCTTTCTGCAATTTAAAGTCGTATTTGTCCTCCGGAAAATCCTGGGCCATGGCGACGAGTTTGTTACCGATGTCGTTCCACCTGTCCAATATCTCCTCGGATCGAGACAGTGCCGGACGCGGAGTTTGATTCTGTGGATCGTTCTGGCCGTACAGACGCGTTCCGGCGGCGAGCAGCAACATGGCCGCGGCCATCGCGAGCGAATATCGTTTCATGGCGAATTCCTCCTTGAGATTGGCGAGAAATCGAAGCAGAACACCCGCGCGGTGCGCGATCGGCGGGAGCAAGGGACCTCGTGCACGGCTTAGACGGAGGAAAGTATGACTCGTTTTGTGGAAGCGCACATAAAATTGCTGGGCTGGCGCTAGTTTCGAGCGAAAGTACGGCGAACCAGTTTGCAGCCGCACGGTGAACCTTTTTTCCAACGGGGCCAGCCGACATTATCATACGGCCCCCCCGACTATAGGAAGGTTAGAGCCAAGAGCCGATTCAGTTGGAACCGGAGCTTGCGACGTGGGTCCTTTCCCAGTTGCGGACTTTGCGGCGCGCTTCGTCGAAAATCCGCAGGTAGTTTTCCAGGCGAACTTTGCGGGAGGTTTCAACGTCGAGTGATTTCCATAGCGGTTCGTACTGCTGGAAGACCTTGAGATACCTGGCTCGATCCGCGGGTGCCGCTCCATCCGTTCCAAACAGAAAGCGGTCTGGATAGCGTTGCATCAGAGCGGCCAAGGTTTTTGTTGCTTCCGGGCTGGCGACGAAATATTTGGCGACTTCATCCCAGGAGATGTCGACGTAAATGTTCTGCAAGGCTGGGTCGCGTAGGAGTTCATCAATCATCGCCGCGTGGTTTGCAGGCGGCCGAACCGTGCGGCCCAACCCCATGTGAGCCCAGATGATGGTGGTATTCGGGTGGCGTTTGAAGAGAGCTTTGACCTGATTGAAGTACGCCGGAGCAGAACCTTCTTTCGCAAAAGGAAGATCGATGTCGTTGTGGAGGATGACAACCAGGCCGGCTTCGGCGGCGAAATCGAGGATGCGATCGAGGGCGGGGTCCTGAAGGCTCGCAACCGCGCCGGGAATTTTCGCTGAGACGAATTCCTTGTGAATGGTAAATTCGCCGATGCCCGTGAACACTCCGGGGAATGTCTGAAGCACACGGCGAATGTGGTCGGCGGCGTACATGTCCGCAGGATTAAAACCGGTGATCATGGGATCGAGCCGCGACTGTTGCTCCTTCGGCAGCGATTTGTAAGCCATAGCGATCCACGCGTCTGTGAACGAGTAGTAGTAGAGCGGCGCATCGGAGTGAAGGTAGTAGGTTGGCGCGCGGTCTCCATCGACGCCGTAAAGCCACGCCTGCTGCAGAGGGACACCGAACACGGTGGAGCGGCCGACCGTATTGCCCATCATATGGAGCAAATCGCGGATGCTGGGGCCTTCCTGAATGTTGTTGGTGAGATGGAAGTGGGAATCGTTGAATTCGTAATTGCCGGTTTGCCCGCTGGCCAGCGGAATACGATACAGCAAAACCGCAGCCATGACACCCGCAATCAGCAGAAATTTCGAGCACTGCAGCGACG
>Ga0137403_10000580_pt1 | contig 27671 bp, 25 predicted proteins | sample CZOMad2_1_16fung_FD_122057 | JGI IMG/M metagenome (GOLD analysis project Ga0137403, IMG submission 122057) | Vadose zone soil fungal communities from Angelo Coast Range Reserve, California, USA - CZOMad2_1_16fungal (Hybrid Assembly) | ecosystem: Environmental > Terrestrial > Soil > Vadose zone... | reverse complement strand
CCGTTCGGCGGCATCAAGGAGAGCGGCTTCGGCCGCGAAGGCGGCTCGCTCGGCATCAAGGACTATCTCGACGTCAAATACACCAACATGGTGTTGATGTAATCGACCGACACCTGGCCACAGACCCTCACCCTAACCCTCTCCCGCTTCGCGGTAGAGGGGACACCGGCGGAGCGGCGTCTCGATCGAGTCCCCTCTACCGCGAAGCGGGAGAGGGTTAGGGTGAGGGTGCGTAGAGAAGGGAGAAAGAATGCGCGAGAACACACTGCGTCGCCTATGGAACGAGGGCAAGGCGGCGGTCAACGGCTGGTGCGCGATCCCCAGCTCCTTCTCGGCCGAGACCATGGCCCATCAGGGCTGGGATACCGTGACGGTCGACATGCAGCATGGCGTGATCGACTACCAGGTCGCCGTGACCATGCTCCAGGGCATCTCGACGACGCCGACGATCCCCTTGGTCCGCGTGCCCTGGCTGGAGCCGGGTATTCTCGGCAAGGTGCTGGATGCCGGCGCCTATGGCGTGATCTGTCCGATGATCAACAACCGCGCCGAGGCCGAACGGCTGGTCACCGCCTGCCGCTATCCGCCCAAGGGCAGCCGCAGCTTCGGCCCGATCCGCGCGCTGCTCTATGGCGGCGCCGACTATGCGAAGAACGCCAATGATACCATCGTGGTCTTCGCGATGATCGAGACGCGTGATGCTCTTAACAATCTGGATGAGATCCTGTCGGTGCCGGGTCTCGACGCCATCTATATCGGTCCGGCGGATCTCTCGAACGCCCTCGGCTGTACGCCGACGTTCGATCAAACGGAGAAGCCGGTGGTGGAAGCCATTGATTTCATTCTGGCCGGCGCCAAGAAGCACAAGGTCGTCGCCGGCATCCACAACGGCACGCCGGAATATGCACAGAAGATGATCGACAAGGGGTTCCAGTTCGTCACCATCGCCTCCGATGCCCGCCTGATGGCGGCCAAGGCGACCGAGGTCATCGGCAAGATGAGGGCGGCCACGGCCGCAGCGACGCCGAAGGCAGCGGCCGGAGGCACCTACTGATGGTGCAGAGCATCCTCATCCTCGGGCGCATTCACGAGGCCGGCCTTGATATTCTGCGGGCAAGGCCGGGCGTGAGCTTCGAGATCATGGCCACTCCGGCCGAGCCGGACATCCTGGCGCTGGCGCCGACAGCCGACGCCATCATCGTGCGTACCACCAAGCTGACGGCCGCCGCGATCGACTCCGCGCCCAAGCTGAAGATCGTCTCGCGCCACGGTGTCGGCTACGACAATGTCGACATGGCGGCGCTCGACCGCCGCCGCATTCCGCTCACCCTGGTCGGCAATGTGAATGCCCTGTCGGTGGCCGAGCACACGCTGTTCATGATGCTGACGATCGCCAAGCGCGGCGTCGCCTACGACCGCGCCACCCGCAACGGCGACTGGAAGATCCGCGACAGCTTCGGCGGCACGGAACTGGCGGGCAAGACGCTGCTCCTGCTGGGGTTCGGACGCATCGGCCGCGAGGTGGCGCGACGCGCCCAGGTCTTCGGCATGACCGTGCTGTCCTACGATCCCTATGTCCGCGATGCCGCCATGTTTGCGGCCCGCGTACAGCCGGTGGCGAAGCTGGCGGAGGCGCTGCCGCAAGCCGACTTCATCAGCGTCCATCTGCCGATGACGGGGGAGACCAAGGCCATCATCGGGGCGCAGCAGTTCGCCGCCATGAAGAAGTCGGCGATCGTTATCTCGACGGCGCGCGGCGGCCTGATCGACGAGGCGGCGCTGGCCGAGGCGCTCCGCTCCGGACAGATCCGGGCCGCCGGCCTCGACGTCTTCGTCGACGAGCCGCCGGCGCCGAACGATCCGCTGCTGAAGCTGGACAATCTGCTGCTGAGCCCGCATACGGCAGGGCTGACGGAGGAATGTGCGATGCGCATGGCTGAAGTGTCGGCCCGCAATGCGCTCGCCGGCCTGGACGGCAAGGTCGATCCGGAACTGGTCGTCAACAAGCACGTTCTCAATCATTCGTAGCGGCGGGGCACGAGCCCGCCGCTCATTCGGACTCCCGGGAGCGATCATTCATGGCAAAGGACAAGTTGACTTTCTGCGTCTTCGGTGCGGGCCGCATCGGCAAGCTGCATGCCCGTAACGTCGCGGCGCATCCGCAGGCGCGCGTCAAATACATCGTCGATCCCGTGTCCAAGGCCGCGGCCGAACTGGCGCAGCAGATCGGCGCGCGGACGGCGTCCGATCCCGCCATGGCTCTTGCTGATCCCGAGATCGATGCCGTCGTGGTTGCGTCGTCGACCAACACCCATGTCGACCTCATCACGGCCTCGGCACGCATGGGCAAGGCCGTGCTGTGCGAGAAGCCGATCGATCTCGACATCAAGCGGGTCAACCGCTGCCTCGCCGACCTGAAGAAGCATCGCGTGCCCGTGGCCATCGGCTTCAACCGTCGCTTCGACCCCACCAACCGCGCGCTCCAGGCGGCGATCCGCAAGGGCGAGGTGGGCGACGTCGAACTGGTCGTCATCACCAGCCGCGATCCCGGCCCGCCGCCGCTGGAATACATCAAGGTCTCCGGCGGCCTGTTCCGGGACATGATGATCCATGACTTCGATCTCGCCCGCTGGCTGCTGGGCGAGGAGCCGGTCGAGGTGGTGGCCAAGGCCAGCTGCCGCGTCGACCCCAAGATCGGCAAGGCCGGCGACATCGACACCGCCATGGTCATCCTGAAGACCAGGAGCGGCTCGCTCTGCCACATCAACAACAGCCGCCGCGCCACCTACGGCTACGACCAGCGCGTCGAAGTGTTCGGCTCCAAGGGCATGGTGCGCTCGGACAACCTGCGGCCGACCGCCATCCTGAAGTCGAATGACACGACCACGGAAGCGCGCGACGTGCTGATGCACTTCTTCATCGAGCGCTATCAGCAATCCTATCTGAACGAGCTCAACGATTTCATCGATGCGGTGCTCGCCAAGCGCAAGCCGTCGGTGGGCGCGGAGGATGGGCGGCGCGCGCTGCTGCTGGCCAACGCCGCGGTTGAATCGCACAGGACCGGCAAGACCGTGACTATAAAATAGGCACCTGCTGTAACGCGCCGATTTCTGCTGGACAGGTGCGAAGACCCGCGCTTAAGGTCTTCACAACGCTAAATAATGGCGGGCTCGCCAAGGGGCACCGCCAGGCGGCGATTGGGCCAGGGGAGGATCGGTGGCTGTTCTCGAGCTCAAAGGCGTTTCCAAGCATTTCGGCGCCATCGAGGCGGTGTCGAACGTCGATTTCTCGCTCGAGCCGGGCGAGGTCGTCGGGCTGATGGGCGACAATGGCGCCGGAAAATCCACGCTCGTAAAGATCATCGCCGGAAATTTCCCGCCTTCGGGCGGCGAAATCCTGCTCGAGGGCAGCCCGGTACATTTCCACAAGCCCGCCGACGCACGCGCTGCCGGGATCGAGGTCGTGTACCAAGATCTTGCGCTCTGCAATAACCTGACGGCCGCGGGAAATGTCTTCCTGGCGCGCGAGCTGAAGCGCGGGTTTCGCCCCTTCCAGATCCTGCATGATGCGCTGATGCATCGCCGTTCGCGCGAACTGTTCGGCGAGCTGAAGTCCGAAACGCGACCGGGGCAGATGGTGCGGCGCATGTCGGGCGGACAGCGTCAGGCGGTGGCCATCGCCCGCACGCGCCTGTCGAAGGCCAAGGTCGTCCTGATGGACGAGCCGACGGCGGCGATCAGCGTGCGCCAGGTGGCGGAGGTGCTCGAATTGCTGCGACGCTTGCGCGACCAGGGGATTGCGGTGGTCCTCATCAGCCATCGCATGCCTGACGTTTTCGAGGTGGCCGATCGCATCGTCGTGCTGCGGCGCGGGCACAAGGTGGCGGACAAGGGGATCAAGGGCAGCTCACCGGAAGAGGTGACCGGCCTGATCACCGGCGCCATCCGGGCGGCTTAGGGCAGAGCCATGAGCACGCAAACGAAAACTCCGCCGTCCGCCGCCGTGGGAATCGAGGACTACAAGCCCGACGTGCTCCCGGGCTTCGGCAGCAGGCTTCTGGCCGAGCAGTCGTTCTGGGTCACGGTCGCCGTCGTCGCCATCTGCGTCGTCATGACGTTCCTGCAGCCGGACTCGTTCTCGACGGCAGACAATTTCTTCAACATCACGCGCAACTTCGCGTATGTCGGCATCATGGCATTGGGCATGACGGCGGTGATCATCACCGGCGGCATTGACTTGTCGGTCGGCTCGGTCATGGGGTTGGTCGGCGTGGCCTGCGGTCTGGTGCTGCAGGCCGGGTATCCCTGGTGGCTTGCCGTGCTCGTCAGCCTGGGTGTGGGCGGGATCTGCGGCGCGGTCAACGGGGTCCTCGTCGCCTATGTCAAGCTGCCGTCCTTCGTCGTGACTCTCGGCATGCTCGCGGCCGCCCGCTCGATCGCCATCGTCGTATCCGCGAACAAGATGATCTACGACTTCGGGCCCGATGGCGACATCTTCGATGACATCGGCGGCGGCGAACTCCTCGGCCTGTCGCACATGATCTGGCTGCTGCTCATCCTCGCGATCGGCTTCGGGCTCGTGTTCCGATTCACCACCTGGGGCCGTCACCTCTTTGCCATCGGCGGCAACGAGCAGGCGGCGCGGCTGACCGGCGTGCCGGTCGACCGCATCAAGCTGCAGGCCTATATCGTCTGCGCGCTGACAGCGGCAATCGCATCCATCATGGTCGTGGGATGGCAGGGTTCGGCCATCAATGCGCTGGGCACCGGTTATGAGTTGCGCGTGATCGCCTCCACGGTGATCGGCGGCGCCAACCTGCTGGGCGGCGAGGGCGGCGCCTTCGGCGCGTTCATCGGCGCCGCCTTGATCGAGGTCATCCGCAACAGCCTGCTCATGGCCGGCGTCGACAGCAACTGGCAGGGGTTGTTCGTCGGCGTCGTCATCGTTTTCGCGGTTCTGCTCAATCGGATCCGCGGGAGTCGGGGGGACTGACATGCATGTCCTGTCCACCCATCCATCAACCAAGGGAGGTACACGAATGCTTAGGAAACTGCTGGGCGCGACGGTTGCAGCGATCGCAATCCTCGCCCTGAGCCACGGCACGGATGCCGCGTCCAAGAAGTACGTTTTCGCCCTCGTTCCCAAGAACATGAACAATCCGTTCTTCGACCAGGCGCTGGCGGGCTGCAAGAAGGCGGAACAGGAACTCGCTGGGGCGATCGAGTGCCTCTATATCGGTCCTGGCGAGCATGGCGGCGGCGAGGAGCAGGTGCAGGTCGTGAACGATCTCATCGCCAAGAAAGTCGACGGCATCGCCGTTTCGCCGGCGAACGCTGCGGCCATGGGCAAGGCGCTCGAGGGTGCGAAGGCGGCGGGCATTCCGGTCCTTACCTGGGACAGCGATCTCCTGCCCAAGGACAAGGGGCTGCGCCTCGCCTATGTGGGCACGCATAACTATGAGATCGGCGTGAACCTCGCGAAGCTCGCCCAGAAGATCAAGCCGAGCGGCGGCACGATCTGCATCCAGTCCGGCGGTGCGGCGGCCGCGAACCACAATGAACGCATGCAGGGCATCCGGGATACGTTGGCGGGTGCAAAGAGCGCGGAATCGCCCGGCGACCGGCTGACCGGCCAGAACGGCTGGACCGAGGTGGACGGCTGCCCGCTCTACACCAACGACGACTTCCCGCTCTCCGTGCAGCAGATGGAGGACGTCCTCGGCAAATATCCGAAGCTGGACGCCTTCATCCCGACCGGCGGCTTCCCGCAGTTCATCCCGCAGGCCTATAAGAAGGTCGCCGAGAAGTACAAGTCACGGATCGATGACGGCTCGCTGGCGCTCGTCGTCGCCGATACGCTGCCGGTCCAGATGGACCTGATGAAGGCCGGTCTCTCCAAGGGCCAGGTCGGCCAGCGGCCGTTCGAGATGGGCTACAAGACGATGTACTTCCTGAAGGACATCAAGGAAGGCAAGGCGGCGCCGGCCGATCCGACCTATACGGGTCTCGATGTCTGCACGCCGGAAACGGCCGACACCTGCATCGGCAAGTAGCGCTTTCAACCGATACGACGTTCGGAAGGGGCGGGTCGAGACCCGCCCCTTCCTCTTCTGACTACAGCGTTTCCGAGATACCGCCGTCGACGGTCAGCACGTGGCCGTTCACGTATGAGGCCGCGTCCGAGGCGAGGAACACGGCGGCGCCGCCGATCTCGCGCGGCTCCGCCCAGCGACCGAGCGGGGTGCGGCGGCAGACCCACTCGTTGAATTCCTTGTTGGCGATGAGAGCCGTGTTCAGCTCGGTGGCGACGTAGCCGGGGGCGATGGCGTTGACCGTGATGCCTTTCGGCCCCAGTTCCGCCGCGAGCGAGCGGGTGAGGGCGTGGATGGCGCCTTTGGCGGCGATGTAGCCGTGGATGGTGGGCCGAGCCAGGATGGCGCCGATCGAGCCGATGTTGATGATGCGGCCGAAGCGCGCCGCGATCATCACGCGGGCGGCTTCGCGGGCGAGCCGGAAGCAGGCGGTGAAGTTGGTGGCCATGACGCGTTCGATGTCGGCGTCGGTCCATTCGGTCAACGCCACCCGGTGCTGGATGCCCGCATTGTTCACGAGAATGTCGAGCCGCCCGAACTTGTCGGCGGCATCGGCGACCGCTTTGACCACCGCGGCCGCCTCGGTGACATCGAAGGCCGCCACCTCGGCCTTGCCGCCCTTGGCGCGTATTTCCTCGGTCTTGCGCATGAGCATGGTGCGGTCGCGGCCGTTCAGCAGCACGCGGGCGCCGTTCTCGGCCAGCGCCTCGGCGATGGCGAAGCCGATGCCGCGCGAGGCGCCGGTGACCAGGGCGACCCGCCCATCAAGCGAAAAGGCGTGTGTCATTTGCGTCTCTCGACCTCATCGATGCGGACCCAGCGGCGACCGGCATCCGAACGGATGACGGCATCGACCACGCGCTGGATCTCCCAGGCTTCACGAAAATCGGGCCAGGCCTTGCCCTTGCCGGCAACGGCCAACAGCAGATCGCGCACCTCGATGACCTTCATGTCGTTGAAGCCGAGCTGATGGCCGGGCGCCGGGCAGAAGGCGCCATAAGGTGGATGGTTGGGATCGGTCGCGATGGTCTTGTAGCCCTCGCGCCCCGGCTTCTGGCCGGCGGTGTAGAGCTTCAATTCGTTCATGCGCTCCTGCGTGAAGGCAAGGGAGCCCTTGGTGCCCGCGATCTCATAGGCCAGCTGCATCTTGCGCCCGGTCGTCACCCAGCTCGCCTCGATGGTGCCGCCGCTGCCGTTGGCGAAGCGCACGAGAAAGCGGGCCTGATCGTCGGACACGACGCGCCGGCGTCGGCGCGCCCCAGGCGCCACCGGCCGCTGCTTCACGATGGTGTCGAGCGTGCCGCACACGGACTCGATCGGCCCGACGAGGTGGCGGGCGAGCGAGACGATGTGGCTGCCGAGGTCGGCCACCACGCCACTGCCGCGCGGCCCGCTGCAGCGCCAGGTCATCGGCGCCTGCGGGCTGATCATGTAGTCCTCGGCATGGATGCCGCGGAAATCGATGATGTCGCCGATCTCGCCGCTGCTGATGATGTCGCGCGCCAGGGCCTGGATCGGGTTCTTCAGATAGTTGAAGCCGACCATGGTGACGACGCCGGTCTTGGCCGCGCGCGCCGCCAGCCCGCGCGCTTCGGCGGCCGTCAAGGCCAGCGGCTTCTCGCAATAGACATGCTTGCCGGCGGCGAGCGCGGCGATGGCGATCTCGCGATGCGCGGCCGTCGGCGCGGTGATGTCGACGAGATCGACGGCGGGGTCCTGCACCAGTTGGCGCCAGTCCGCGGTGGCGCGCCGGAAGCCCAGCTTGCGGGCGGCCGCGGTCGCCGTGCGGGCATCGATTTCCGCGATGAGTTCCAGCACCGGCGCGGCCGGCAGGTCGAACACGGCGCCGACTTCGCGATAGGCGATCGTATGCGCGCGGCCCATGAATCCGGCGCCGATCAGGCCGATGCGGATCGAGTTCATTTCTGGCAGATCGAGCGACAGGCCCTCACCCTGGCCCTCTCCCGCTTCGCGGTAGAGGGGACTCAGTCGAGAAGACCAGCTTCGGCAGCCCCCTCGCCCGCGAAGCGGGAGAGGGCGGGGGTGAGGGTGTGTGCAGCATCTAGAATGTGAAGCTACATCGTCGCGCCGAAATGCCAGGGCGCGAACTCGTCCTCGCCGTAGCCGAACTCCTCGCTCTTCGAGTGTTTGCCCGAGGCGGTGTCCAGGATCATCTGGAAAATGCGCTGACCGACCTCCTCGAGCGTTGCCGTGCCGTCGACGACCTCGCCGCAATTGATGTCCATGTCGTCACTCATGCGCTGGTACATCGGCGTGTTGGTGGCGAGCTTCAGGCTCGGCGCCGGCTTGCAGCCGAAGCAGGAGCCGCGGCCGGTCGTGAAGCAGACGATGTTGGCGCCGCCGGCCACCTGACCGGTCACGGACACCGGGTCGTAGCCGGGCGTGTCCATGAAGACGAAGCCGCGCTTCGATACCGGCTCGGCATAGCGATAGACACCGACCATGTCGCTGCTGCCGCCCTTGGCAGCCGCGCCCAGGGATTTCTCCAGGATGGTGGTGAGACCGCCGGCCTTGTTGCCGGGCGCCGGGTTGCTGTCCATGGTCTCGCCGTGCTTGGCGGTGTAGTTCTCCCACCACTTCAGGAGATCGAGCAGCTTGTCGCCGACTTCCTTGCTGACGGCGCGGCGCAGCAGCATATGCTCGGCGCCGTAGATCTCCGGCGTCTCGCTCAGGATCGCCGTGCCGCCGTTCTGCACCAGCAGGTCCGAGGCGACGCCGAGCGCCGGATTGGCGGTGATGCCGGAGAATCCGTCGGAGCCGCCGCATTGCAGGCCGAGCGTCAGGTGCTTTGCCGGCAGGGTCTGGCGCTTCACCTTGTTGGCCTCGGGCAACAGCTGCTTGATGCGCTCGACGCCCGCGCGCACGGTGGCGTTGGTGCCGCCCGTTTCCTGGATGGTGTAGGTGTGGATGCGGTTGCCGACGGGGATGCCCTCGGCCTCGCACAGCCGGTTCAGCTGGTTGGCTTCGCAGCCGAGACCGATGATCAGCACGGCCGCGAAATTCGGATGCTTGGCGTAGCCGGCGATGGTGCGGCGAAGCAGCGAGATGGCCTCGCCCTCGGCGCCGGCCGCGCAGCCGCTCTTGTGGGTCAGCGCGACGATGCCGTCGACATTCGGAAAATCGGCGAGCGCCTGCGGCCCGCGGAACTGGTCGGAGATGAGGCGGGCCACGGTGGCCGAGCAGTTCACTGTGGTGAGCACGCCGATATAATTGCGCGTGGCCACACTGCCGTCGGCCCGCAGGATGCCCTGGAAGGTGGCCGCCTGCGCTTCCGGCAGCGGCGCGGTGTTGCGGCGGTCGGCGCCGATGGTGTGGTCGGCAGCGCTCGGCCGGAAGGCGAGGTTGTGGACGTGGACATGCTGGCCGGGCTGGATCGCCATGGTGGCATTGCCGATGATCTGCCCGAACTTGCGCACCGGCTCGCCGGCGGCGATCGGCAGGATCGCCACCTTATGGCCGCGGGTGATCGGCTCGGCCGCCTTCACTTTAGGCGCGACCGTTTCCCCGGCCGCGATATCGCGCATGGCCACGACCACGGGATCGCTGGGATTGAGCTGCAAGGTGGCCGGCCGGTCCAGGACTTCCGCCATGGTTAACCTCTGACGCTAGGAACGCCGCCATGGGGCGGCAGGGACAAAGCAGCCGGATGATAGCACCGCTGTCAAGGCTGGCGCACGCGGGTTAAGGGCATGCCGGGGTTGCGAAATCGGATCAAACCCTTGGGGTCGGCGCGTTGAAGGAACGACGCAGGATTGCCCAACTTTCGGGCGTGAAAGGTTCATGCCGGCGGAAGAGGCTGTGAACAAATCGCCGAGGTTGCTGGATTGCGATTGTGCGTCCTTCGAGATGGCCGCTTCGCGGTCTCCTCAGGATGAGGACCTTTCTTAACGCCATCAACAATCTACCTCATCCTGAGGAGCGCCCGAAGGGCGCGTCTCGAAGGACGCACAGCGTCCATGCAGCGCTCTCGAGAGCTGCTTGCAGATTCCACATTACACGCTCGGAAACCAGCATCCATGAACTCCGCAGCGGCCAAGCTGGCTACCGCGTTGCTTTAGTTCGCGCGCCGGCGTTCCAACGCCCACGCGCGGTGGCGCCGCTTACGCAAGAATGAAATTCAGTTTCCTCTTGACAGGAATAGGATCGATATCCTAGAATGCCAAAATTATGTGATGGAGTCGTGCGCCCGAAAACTGGCGCCGGCTCCATCGCTTTTTGGGCCGCCGTGCACGGCGGTCTGGGCCGTGCAAGACGGCCCCGGGCGCCGCATCCCTGATCCGGCGCCGTCGACCGCCCCGGCCTCGCCTGATAACAAGAGCGGTCAAGAGCTCGCCATGCGGGGTCCAACCTGGACCGCGGGAACCACAACCCGCGTAGCCGTCGCGTGCGTCCGGTTAAAAGCTGCCCGTCGTCCGGATGGCGCGACTCATCAAGATTGCGACCCGGCCTGCCTTGTTCTTCCGGCCGGTGCTCGCTTCGGGCAGCCCAGGCCGGCCTCCGCGCCTTCGGGCGGGAGCGTGTGACCGGTTGTGCAAGCGCGCGCGAACAGACGCCTATCCCCTGGCGCCGGGCACCTGAGGCCGTCCTCGTCAGACGGCCGGGAGCTCCCCCGGTTGCCACTCGTCCCGCCACCAACGACAGGAAAGAACGCGAGGGTTCGATGAGATCTCCGCCATAGTGAGAATTATTGCACGAGCGGTGCACATGATCCGGTTATGCAGTATTGATGGGGCCGAAACGGGGAGGAGCCATGGAGTACGAGCTCAGACGACGCTTCGGCCGCCGCCTGCGGCTCGGCATGGTCGGCGGCGGGCTGGCGTCCCTGATCGGCGAGACCCACCGCATGGCCGCGCGGCTCGACGACCGCTATGAACTGGTGGCCGGCTGCTTCTCGTCCGATCCATCGCGCGGCCGCGCGGCGGGGGCGGACCTGCTGATTCCCGCCGAGCGGATCTATTCCGACTTCCGGCAGATGGCCGAGGCGGAATCCAAACGCTCGGACGGTGTTGAGGTCGTCACGGTCTGCAGCCCGACCGACAGCCATCATGCGGCCGCCGTCGAGTTCCTCCGCCGCGGCGTCGACGTCATCTGCGACAAGCCGATGACCTCGACCCTCCAAGAAGCAACCGACTTGGTGAAGATTGTCCGCCAGAGCGGCCGCCTGTTCTGCCTCACCCACAACTACACCGGCTACCCGATGGTGCGGGAGGCGCGCGCCCGCATCGCCGCCGGCGACATCGGGGCAGTTCGGCTGGTGATCGTCGAATTCCCGATCGGCACCTCGCGCATGGTTATCGAAGAGCCCGACGCGGCCAAGCGTCACTGGCGCTTCGATCCGGAACGCGTCGGGATGGCCGGCATCCTCGGCGAGGTCGGCACCCATGCGCATCACATGGCGAGCTTCGTCTCCGGCCTTGAAGTCACGGCGGTGTCGGCGACGATGGCCACGTTCACGCCGGGACGGCGCGTCTATGACAACGCCTTCCTCACCGTTAAATTCTCAAATGGCGCGCAAGGCATCTTCTGGTCCAGCTACGTGGCCGCCGGCAACGAGCATGGCCTCAGCTTCCGCGTCCATGGCGACAAGGGCGGCCTGGCCTGGCGGCAGGAGGAGCCGAACGAGCTGTGGCTGATGCCGTTCGATGGGCCGCGCCAACGCTTGTCGCGCGGCCAGGATGGGCTGTCGCCGGCGGCCGCGCGCGCCACCCGCATCCGCATCGGACATCCGGAAGCATTCACCGAGGCGTTCGCCAACCTCTATCGCGATTTCGCCGACGCGGCGATGGCGGCGCGCCTGGGCCTGGCACCCGATCCCGCCGCCCTCGACTTCCCACGGGTCGAGGACGGCGCCCACACCATCAAGCTGATCGAGGCCGCCATGGCGTCGAACGAACGCAACGGCGACTGGGTAGACGCTTCACTCGATCTGTCGCTTTTAGGAACGACCCCACAGAATGTCACCCCCGCGAAAGCGGGGGTCCAGGGCCAGTGACGGATCGGTCGCCCTGGATGCCCGCTTTCGCGGGCATGACAAGAATGGGGAATATGAGCGAGGTTCTGTTAGATCTCGCATAGGGAGAAGACATGGACATCGATCTCGATCCCAAGACCTCGCTGCCGACCGATTTCGGCCGCGCCTGTCTCGTCGGCCGGGCCTGGGTGCCGGGAACGCCGCCGGGGCCGAGCGTGGTGCTGGTGGATGGCAGCGAGGCGATCGATATCTCCCGCAGCTACACGACGACGTCGCTCCTGTTGGAGGCGGTCCACCCCGCCGCGGCGGCGCGGGCGGCCAAGGCGCGCGGCACCCGACTCGGGAGTGTCGCCGACATCCTCGCCAACAGCTCGGCCGACCGGCACGATCCGGACAAGCCGCGCTTCCTGGCGCCCTGCGATCTGCAGGCGCTCAAGGCCTGCGGCGTCACCTTCGTATCCAGCCTGCTCGAGCGCGTCATCGAGGAGAAGACCAAGGGCGAGCCGGGCCAGGCCGACCATGTCCGACGCACGCTGATCGACGCCATCGGCATCGACCTGTCAGCAGTGCGGCCGGGATCGGCTGAAGCAGCCAAGGTGAAGGACCTGCTGGTCCAGCGCGGCCTGTGGTCACCCTATCTCGAAGTGGGCATCGGTCCGGACGCCGAGGTCTTCACGAAGAGCCAGCCGATGGCGGCCGTCGGCACCGGCGCCGAGGTCGGCCTCCACCCCGCGTCCACCTGGAACAATCCCGAGCCGGAGATCGTGCTGGCCGTCAACAGCCGCGGCGAGACCGTCGGCGCCAGTCTCGGCAACGACGTCAATCTGCGTGATTTCGAGGGCCGCAGCGCCCTGCTGCTCGGCAAGGCCAAGGACAACAACGGCTCCTGCGCCATCGGCCCGTTCATCCGGCTGTTCGACGAGCACTTCACCATCGATGACGTGCGGCGGGCCGAAGTGGGGTTGTCGATTCACGGCGACGATCAGTTCACGCTGAAGGCGACCAGCTCGATGGCGAAGATCAGCCGCGATCCCCTTGACCTCGTCGCCCACGCCACCGGCAAGACCCATCAATACCCCGACGGCATGATGCTCTTCCTCGGCACCATGTTCGCGCCGACCCAGGACCGCGACCGGCCCGGCGCCGGCTTCACCCACAAGCGCGGCGATCTCGTGACGATCGCGACGCCGTCGCTGGGCGCCCTGGTCAACCGCGTCAGCACGAGCGACGCGATCACGCCCTGGACCTTCGGCACGACAGCGCTCATGCAGAACCTGCGGGCGCGCGGATTGTTGTAGGCTGCGCGAATGGAATTTCACATGATCGTGTCGGTTCAGCGCGGCCTATTACTGGCTTCGCTGCTGCTCGCGGCTTGCACCAGTTCCGAGACACCCGATGCGCACCGTGCCGGCGACAGGTGCCTCTACGGCGTCGAGGCCGAATATGGCCGGATGATGCAGTGGGGTTCCTGCGCGCACCCGCCGCCTTACTCGGTGCGTGTCAGCGGGCCCGACTAACGCTTGCGGAGTTCGCAGGCGGCGCGGGCGAGGGCCGTGATCTTCTGCCAGTCCTTGGCGATGACGGCGGTGCGCGGCGCCACCCAGGATCCACCGACGGCCACCACATTCGGAAGCTCCAGATAGGAGGGCGCCTTCGCGGCATCGATGCCGCCCGTCGGGCAGAACGCGGCGTCGGGGAAGGGGCCGTGCAGCGCCCTCAGCATCTCGATTCCGCCGGCCGGCTCGGCCGGAAAGAACTTGAGCAGGTTGAGACCGACGGCCAGCGCGGCCATGAGCTCCGACGGAGTCATGATGCCCGGCAGGAACGGCAGTTCCGATTGCCGGGCCAGCTCTGCGATCTCCGTCGAGAAGCCGGGGCTGACGAGGAAACGGGCGCCGATATCGAGCGCTGCGGCGATGTGGTCGCGCCGCGTCACCGTGCCGAGGCCGATCACGGCGTCCGGGACCTGCGAAATCATCGCGCGCGCGGCGTCCACGGCGGCTTCGGTGCGCAGCGTCACTTCGATGACCGGAAGGCCGCCGGCGACGAGCGCACGCGCCAGCGGCACGGCGGTCGCGGGGTCATCGATGGTGATGATGGGGATGACCGGCGCCAGGCCGGCGATGTCACGAATGTTCATGCACAACCGATATCTCGTTGGGGTTGCCTCATTCCCGCAACACTAACAATGTAGGCCGCCCGGGGTTGCGAGGAAAACGGAAATCCTCATGAAGCGCGTCGCCGCCATCGGTGAATGCATGATCGAGTTGCGCCACAGCGACGCGCAGACGCTGAAGCTCGGCTTCGGCGGGGACACGCTCAACACCGCCGTCTACCTCGCGCGCACCGGTCGCGCCGCCGACATTCACGTCGACTACATCACCGCCCTCGGCGACGACGCCTACAGCCAGGGAATGGTGGATGCGTGGCGCGAAGAGGGCCTCGGCATCGATCTGGTTGCCCGCCTGCCCGGACGACTGCCGGGCCTCTACATCATTCGGACAGACGAGCGGGGCGAGCGGTCTTTCACCTATTTCCGTTCGGCCGCCGCCGCCCGCGACATGCTGAGCGGCGGGCGCGATGCAAGGCTGGCGGAACGACTGACGGGTTACGCCTGCCTCTATCTGTCAGGCATCACCCTGTCGATCCTGGATGATGGACAGCGGCACTCTCTGATGGAGATTCTCGATCGCCTCCGCGCCGGGGGCACGCAGATCGCCTTCGACAGCAACTATCGCCCGGCGGGCTGGCCGCGCATCGAGGAGGCCCGCATGTGGATGAATGAGGCGTTCCGCCGCTGCGATATCGCGCTCCCCACGCTCGATGACGAGCAGCGACTCTTCGGCGATGGCGACGCCGACGCCTGCCTGGCGCGGCTGCGCGAAACAGGCGTGCGCGAGATCGTTCTCAAGCTGGGCGGCGAGGGCAGCCTGGTCTGGTCGGCGGGAAAATCGACAGCATCGCGGATCGCACCCATGACGGTTGCCAAGATCGTCGATACGACCGCAGCCGGGGATTCGTTCAACGCGGGATACCTCTATGGCCGGCTGACCGAGAACGATCCCGTTGCTGCTGCTGCCATCGGCAGCCGGCTTGCCGCCAGCAAGATACGGCATCCGGGCGCCATCATCCCGCGCAGCGCGATGCCGACACTCGACCCCATCTGAGATCCATCGTCACGAGGGCCAATGAGCACCATGCGTATCCTGATACCGGACGCGATCTTTCCGGGCGAGGCGACGATAGAACAAGCCGCCTGTCCGCCGGGAATGGAGATCGACCTGCGGCGCGGCAGCAGGCCGGCGGACATTCCCGACGATGCGTGGCGCCGATGCACGGCGATCGTCATCTGGCAGGTGATGGACCTGCGCGCCGAAACCATCGCCAAGCTCGACAATTGCCGCATCATCGCGCGCGCCGGCGTCGGCTTCGACGGCATCGATCTGGCGGCGGCGGCGCAGAAGGGCATCCCCGTCTGCAACTGTCCGGACTACGGCACCACCGACGTCGCCGATCATGCCATTGCCCTCTATCTCGCGCTCTCGCGCGGCATCGCGTTTTTTCAGGATGCGTTGCGAGCGGATGTGGTGAAGCGCTGGGACTGGACCGCGCCGCCGCTCATCGGGCGGGTGCGCGGCAACTGCTTCGGCGTCATCGGCATGGGCCGCATCGGCACGGCCGCGGCACGGCGCGCCCGCGCCTTCGACATGCCCGTGCTGTTTTACGATCCCTATGTGCCGGACGGACAGGAGTTGGCGCTCGGCTTCGAGCGCACGCGCAACCTCGATGATCTGTTGGAGCGCGCCGATGTGGTCAGCCTGCATGCGCCGCTGACCGACGAGACCCGTCGCATGATCAACGCAACCACGCTCGCCCGCATGCGCAAGAACGCGATCCTCATCAACACCGCGCGCGGCGGCATCGTCGATATCGACGCACTGTACGACGCGCTCAAGGGCGGACGGCTCGCCGGCGCCGCTCTCGACGTGTTGCCGCAGGAGCCGCCCGATCCCGCTCACCCCTTGATGCGGGCGTATGGCGCCAATGAGTCCTGGCTCGCCGGCCGCTTTCTGCTGTCGCCGCATGCCGCCTTCTACAGCGAGGCCGGCATGGCCGACCTCCGCCGCAAGCCGCTGCAAACCGTGGTCGCCTACCTCACCGAGGGCAAGTTGCGCAATTGCGTCAACGCCGCGCTGCTGGCGGAGCACGGAATGCGCAGTTAAGGCCGCGTGCCCAGGGCAGCGCGGCGCTCCTGCAGAAAGCCGCGGACGGCCGGATCGGACTCGAGGCCGATCGCCAGCTGATAGGCGCGGTCGGCCTCGTCGACCGCGCCTGTCCGCGCGAGCAGCCCGGCGCGTGCCGCCCAATAGGGTTGATATTCGGCGAGCCGGGGATCGTCCGCCAACGCGTCGAGCACTGCCAGGCCGGCGGCGACGTCCCGCGTCTCCGCGACGGCGATCGCCCGGTTGATCGCCACGACCGGCGATCCGGTGAGCGCCGACAGGGCGTCGTAGAGCCGCTCGATGGCCGCCCAGTCGGGCCGCCCGGTGCGCCGGCGAACGACATGGGCCGACTGCACCGCTGCCTCCAGCTGATAGCGGCCGATCGCATCCATGCCGCTGGCGCGGAACAGCAGCGCTTCGGCCTCCTCGATCATCGGCGTGTCCCATAGGGCCGGATCCTGATCGGTGAGCGGCACGTATTCGCCCGCGGTCCCGCGCCGCGCGTTGCGCCGCGCCTCGGCATGCAGCATGAGCGCCAGCAGGCCGAGTGCTTCCGGTTCGTCCGGCAGCAGCGACGCCACGAGCCTGCCCAGCCAGATCGCTTCTTCCGCGAGATTGCGGCGGCGGATTTCCGTGCCGGCCGGATCGGACCAGCCTTCGGCGAAGGCGGCATAAATGGCCTCGAGCACCGCGTCGAGCCGTTCGCGCAAATCGGCGCGCTCGGGCACGCGGAAGGGAATGCCGGCCTGTCCGATCTTATGCTTCGCGCGCACCAGCCGCTGGCCCATGGCGGCCGGTGCGACCAGGAAGGCCGAGGCGATGGTGGCGGCATCGAAACCGAGGATGGTCTGCAGGATCAGCGGCGCCCGAATGCCGGGGTCGATGGCCGGATGGGCGCAGGCGAACATCAGAGCCAACCGGTCGTCGGGAATCGGCGCCGCGCTGGTCGCCACGGCCTCCAGCTCGGCGGCAATCAGTCGAAGCTCGCCGGCGGCGTCCACGCCGGTGCGCCGCCGTCGATCGGCATCGATCATCTTGCGCCGCGCCACGGCCAACAGCCATGCTTCCGGGCTCTTGGGAATCCCCCGCGTCGGCCAATCGGCGAGGGCGACTGCGAAGGCGTCCGATAGAGCGTCCTCCGCCCCCACGACGTCACGCGTGCGTGCCGCGAGAAAGGCGACGAGCTTGCCGTAGCTGCGGCGCGCCACTGCTTCGGCGGCCGCGCGGGCAAGCGCGTCATCCTCTCCGGCCATGGTGCCCTCCGGGCTACATTTCCCAGATGGCGCGCACCTCGATGGCGCCATGGCTGGCGCCCGGGCAACGCGCCGCCCAGGACAGCGCGGCGTCGAGGTCGGGCACGTCGATCATGTAGTAGCCGCCCAGCTGCTCCTTGGTTTCGGCGTAGGGTCCGTTGAGGACGCTGGTCTTGCCGTTGGCGACGCGCACCGTGGTCGCCGACGTCGATGGCCGCAGGCGCTCGCCGCCGGCGATGACGCCCGCCTTCACCATGGCCTCCGTATAGGCGTTGTAGGCGCCGTGCATCCGCTCGGTGTCGGCCTTGCTCGCGGCCTCCATGGCAGCCTCGTTTCCATAGATCAGCAGCAGGTACTTCATGGTCGTCTCCTTCGTCCGTTGCGGCCGGGCATCATGCTCCGCCGGTTCAATGACGTTCGAACCAGCCGGAATTCGACAGGGCCGAAAAAGATCTCGCGGCCGCCTGCGATCGCGGTAGCGACCGAACTGAAGCCGGACGTTAGCCAGCGAAGTACGCCTCCGGCAGCCCCCTCACGCCTGGTTCGAAGGCGAAGATGCCGCCGGCCTGAGGTTGCCGCTTGAGTTCGTCGGGCGTGAGCTGGATCGAGGCCGAGGTGACGTAGACGACATCGAGTTCGGATCCGCCGAACATCGGGCAGGTCGGCTTCTCCACGGGCATCTTGACGACGCGCTCGACCCGGCCGCGCGGATCGTAGCGAGCGACTCGCCAGCCGCCCCAATGCGCCACCCACACACCGCCCTCGGCGTCGACCGTCGCGCCGTCCGGATCGCCCTCGGAGTACGGGACCTCCACGAATACGCGGCGATTGCTGATCTCACCGGCGTCGGCATCGAAATCCCACGCCCAAATGGTGTGCTTGCAGCTGTCGGCGAAGTAGAGAGTCCGATTGTCCGGGCTCCAGCTCAACGCGTTCGAACAGATGATGCCGTCGACCGCACGCTTGCAGGTGAGATTGGTGCCGAGGCGATAGAGGCCACCGCTCGGCAGCCTCTCCGCGTCATCCATGGTGCCCGCCCAGAAGCGGCCCTGGCGATCGGGCTTGCCGTCATTGAAACGGTTGCCCGGCAGTTGGTGCTCGGGATCGAACACAGGCGTGAACTTGGCGGTACCGGGATCGAAGAAGTGGAAGCCGGTCTTCATCGCCACGACCAGGCCACCCTTGGCGCGGACGGCGAGCGAGCCGATATCTGCCGGCGTCGACCATTGCTCGTCCCGCCCGCTCGCCGGATCGAAGCGGTGAATCTCGCGCCGCTTGATATCCACCCAGTAGAGCACCCGCGCCTGCGGATCCCACAGCGGACCCTCGCCAAGCAGGGACTTGACGTCGAGAACGCAGCCGACGTCACTCATGGCCGCGTTCTTTCTCAGTGGATCTCGTCGGCTTCACGGATCGCCTGCGCCAGCTTCTCGAAGCTGAAGTCCGGGCGACGGCTGGCGCCGATCAGAACGGCCTCGCGGCGGGCGATGGTCGCCGCTGCCGCCGGCAGCTCTCGAGCCGCGCTCAGGGGAATGACGACCGCGCCATGCTGGTCGGCGTGGATGAGGTCGCCCGGCCGCACCGTCATGCCGTGCACGGTCACCTGCACGTCGAACGCCTCCAGATGCACGTAGGCGTGGGAGGGGTTGACGCTGCCGGCCAGCATCTGGAAGCCCTCGGCGCATTGCGGGATGTCGCGCACGCAGCCGTCGGTCACCACGCCGAGGCAGCCGAGGCCCTTGTGGAGGTTGCTCTGCACCTCGCCCCAATAGGCGCCATAGCCGGGCGTGGGATCGAGGTCCTCGATCACCATGACGCTCGGCCTCGGCCCCTCGCTGACATAGCGGTAGTAGGCCAGCCGCTGCTCCTTCATCTCGCCGGCGCTCCGGTCGGAGGGATGCATGGCGCGAATGGTGGCCGTGCGGGCATAGCCGACGATCGGCGGCAGCTGCGGTCGTGCGCTCACGAACGGCCGGGTCGTGTAGCCAAACCCGCGCCGCTGCGGCGCCACCACTTCGAGGGCGTTGCAGATCGTCGGCGTGTCCAGCGCAGTCAGGCTCTTCAGTTCTTCGGCGGTCAACGGGCCTTCGGCCACAATGCATCTCCCCTAGGCGTGTTCGACGGTAAAGCGGATGACGACGCGCATGGTCTTGCCCTGCTCCAGGATTTGGAACCCGGTATCGCTGCGGCCGGCATTGACGTTGTTGACGGCATCGGGCGCGTGGCTGACGGGCTCGACGCAGAAAAAATTTTGCTTGGCCGGCGTGTACACGACGAGGAAGTCGAGCGGCGCGTCGGCCGTCATGGTGAGGCGCGCCTGCCACTCCGGCCACTCGACCACCGCCTTGCGGTCCCAGCCGCCGAAGCAGTTGTCCATGGCGACCGCGTCGACACGGATACCCTTGCGCAGGTCGTGGCTGGCCGGCGGGTCGACCGGCTTCGTCGGCATGGTCTCGCTCTCGTCGAGCCACATCTTGCCGATGCCGGCGGTGACCGTGGCTTTCGGCGTGCGCACGAAATAGGGATGCGGCCCGATGCCCGCCGGCATCGGCCCCGGCCCCAGATTGGTGAGCGACATTTCGAGCGTCAGCTGTTTCGGCTCCAGGATGAAATCCTGGCTGGTGCGATAGGACCACGGCCAGTCGTCGGCCTGATGGTGATATTCGAGCGCGGCCAGCGCGTCCTCGGCGTGAATGACCTTCCAGGGCAGCAGCCAGCTGTGGCCGTGAATGCTGTGGAGCTCGGGCAGGAAGTTCAGGGGCAGCACGACATCGCGACCCTGGAACTTGAAGCGCCCCTCGCAGATGCGGCCGGAGTAGGGGACGAGCGGAAAGCACGACATGTCCAAAGGCATGCGGCGCTGCAACGCCGTCGCCGATGCCGGCCGCATCCACTCGATGGTGCGGCCCTTGGCTTCGGTCCAGAAACGGGCGATCGAGCCGCCGGCGAGCGGTGCAAGTGTCAGGCCCGTGGCGCCGCTGCGCAAAGTTATGTTGGTCACGTCATTCCCTCTCGCGTCGAATCCGTCGCCGACATAGGTCGAATGCCGGACTGACGGAGTCAATGTGCATGCAACGGCCGACGGTTGACAATATCGGCATATGGTATGACCATTTAAACAACAACGGACCGACCGCAACAGTCGGCGGAGACGACATCGGGGAGGAGCACCGCAGTTTGCCGGATCGGCGACGAACCAGCCTCATTTATTCGAAACGCAGCCTGCATGGGCAAGTCGCGCATGATCTTGGCGGCCGCATCATGTGCGGCGAGCTGGCGCCGGGCGCCGTGCTGCCCAACGAGGCTGACCTTAGCGCCAGCCTGCGGGTGAGCCGCACGTCCCTGCGCGAGGCAATCAAGGTGCTGGCGGCCAAGGGCCTGGTCGAATCGCGGCCGAAGACCGGCACGCGCGTCCGTCCGCGCGCCGACTGGAATGTGCTCGACCCGGATGTGCTGGCCTGGCAGTTCGCCGCTGGCCCGTTCGCGCGCTTCATCGAGGACCTGTTCGAGTTGCGGCAGATGATCGAGCCGCAGGCGGCGGCCATGGCGGCCCGGCGTGCCGGGCCGGCCGAGATCGAGCGCATCGAGCAGGCCTATCTCGGGATGGAAGAGGCCGGCAACGACAGCGACCTCTGGATCGATCCCGATCTGCGCTTCCACCAGGCGATCATCCGCGCCACCGGCAACGAACTGCTGTGGCCGCTCGGCGCCATCATCGAGACTGCGCTGGCGACGAGCTTCCGGCTGTCGAGTGCGCAATGGGACGGCCCCATTCATTCGCTGCCCTTGCATTGGGCCATTTTCGACGCTATCCGCAAGCGCGACGCTGCGGCGGCGCAGGCGGCGATGCACCGATTGCTCGACGGGGCGGCCGACGACGTTCGTCGTGCGCTCGCGGACGATCGTCTCAAGGCATCGAAGGGCAGCAAGGCTCGCGATCGCAAGGCGGGGGTCGGCAACGCGGCATGACGATCTTGCAGACGAGCCGGATTTTGGCGCAGGTTGCGCCCGCGGTTGCAGCGCTGGCTGTGGGGGCGCGTCCGCTGATTGTGCGTTCGGAAGGTAAGGGGAATGTCGAGTAAGAACGGCAAGTTTCGCTCCTCGGGCTGGTTCGGCAAGCCCGACCGCGATGGCTATCTGCATCGCAGCTGGATGAAGAACCAGGGCCACCCGCAGCATCTGTTCGACGGCCGGCCGGTCATCGGCATCTGCAATACATACTCCGACTTGACTCCCTGTAACGGGCATTTCCGCCAGATCGCCGAGCATGTGAAGCGCGGTGTCTACGAGGCCGGCGGCTTTCCGGTCGAGTTCCCGGTGATGTCGCTCGGCGAATCCAATCTGCGGCCGACGGCCATGCTGTTCCGCAATCTCGCTTCGATGGATGTCGAGGAATCGATCCGCGGCAATCCCGTTGACGGGGTCGTGCTGCTGACCGGCTGCGACAAGACGACGCCGGCCCTCGTCATGGGCGCCGCGAGTTGCGACGTGCCGGCAATCGTGGTGTCCGGCGGGCCGATGCTGAACGGGCACTATCGCGATCAGATCGTCGGCTCCGGCACCAGCGCGTGGCAGCTGTCGGAGGACGTGCGCGCCGGCAAGATCTCGCTGCAGGCCTTCCTCGAGGCCGAGGCGGGCAACGCGCGTTCGGCCGGCCATTGCATGACCATGGGCACCGCCTCCACCATGGCCTCGATGGTGGAGGCGCTGGGCATCGCCCTGCCGACGAATGCGGCGATCCCCGCGGTCGACTCCCGCCGCTCCGTGCTCGCGCATATGGCGGGACGGCGCATCGTCGAGATGGTCCATCAGGACCTGCGGATCTCCAAGATTCTCACCCGCCCGGCTTTCGAGAATGCCATCCGGGTCAACGGCGCGATCGGCGGCTCGACCAATGCCGTCGTTCATCTGCTCGCCATTGCCGGGCGGATCGGCGTCGATCTTTCGCTCGATGACTGGGATCGGTTCGGCCAGGACGTGCCCTGCCTCGTCAACCTCATGCCATCGGGCAAGTACCTGATGGAGGATTTCTATTACGCCGGCGGATTGCCGGTCGTCATGAAAGATCTCGGCAATCTGCTGCATCTCGATCACGTCACGGTGACGGGCAAGACGGTCGCCGAGAACATCGCGGGAGCCGAGTGCTTCAACCGCGACGTCATCTTCCCCCTCGCCGAGCCGTTCAAGCCCCAGGGCGGGATCGCCGTCCTGCGTGGCAACCTGGCGCCGAGCGGGGCCATCATCAAGCCGTCCGCGGCGACGCCGGAACTCATGCAGCATCGCGGCCGCGCGGTCGTCTTCGAGAACATCGAGCACTACAAGGAGCGGCGCGACGATCCCGCCCTCGACGTCGACGAGACCTGCGTGCTCGTGCTGAAGAACTGCGGGCCCAAGGGCTATCCGGGCATCGCCGAGGTCGGCAACATGGCGCTGCCGCAGAAGGTCCTGCAGAAGGGCGTGCGCGACATGGTGCGCATCTCCGACGCCCGCATGAGCGGCACGGCCTACGGCACGGTCGTATTGCATACGGCGCCGGAGGCCGCTGTCGGCGGCCCGCTGGCGCTCGTCCGCGACGGCGACATGATCGAACTCGACGTTGCCGGCCGCCGGCTGCAGCTCGATGTCGCGCCGGCGGAACTCGAGCGCCGGCGCGCCGCCTGGGCGCCGCCGCCGCCGGCCATGACCAGCGGGTACCAGAAGATGTACGTCGATCACGTTTTGCAGGCCGATCGCGGCTGCGATCTCGATTTTCTCGTCGGCAAGCGCGGGGCGGCGATTCCGCGCGAGTCGCACTAGATGACGGCGGCGGCGCCGATTGAGCCGCCGGTAATGTGAACTCCGGACTATATCGTTAGCAAAAGGGAGGATGGATATGAGTAGGAGGCTTCTGATTTCGGCGATCGTCGGCGCGGCCTGCGCCTTTGTCGCACCGGCATGGGCGCAAACCTCGGGCACGGTCGGCAAGGCGGTGGGCGGCTACAATTTCGATGACGCCGCCAAGCCGAATCCGGACACGCCCAACTTCCATTCGAAGGATGGCAAGCTGACCTTCGCCATCGTGACGCACACGGCCGGCAACGGCTTCTTCGATCCGACCTATGTGGGCGCCAAGGCGGCCGCCGACATGCTCGGCGTCAATCTCATCATGTTGGGCTCCGAGGCGCCGGTCGACGACATTCCGCGCGAGCTCGAGATCCTCAATCAGATCATCCAGGATCCGACCATCGACGGCCTGATCATGACGACGCCGCAGTCCGGCGCCTATGACGACATCGTCAAGAAGGCGTGGGAGCTGGGCATTCCCGTGGCCACCACCAACAGCTTCGATCCGGTGATCCTCAACCGCAACGCCATCAGCCATACCGGCCAGCACGCCCAGGCCGCGGCGATCGGCGGCGAGGCGCTCGCCGACTGCGTCATGAAGGCGGGCACCAAGGGCACGATCATCTTCCCGAACACGACCACGCTCGGCAACGTCGAGGTGAACAGCCGCATCACCGCGGCGTTCCAGGCGACGGTGGCCAAGCTGAAGGCGGCCGGCAAGCTGGCGGACTACAAGGTGGATGCCGGGCCGGAGAATATCGGCATCGACGTCGACGCCAACAACATCGTCAGCTCGATCGTCAGCCTGATCGAATCGCGCGGCGACGTCGTGGGCGTCATGGGCGCCAACGGCTTCGTGACGCCGGCGATCGCCGACGCGGTCGGCCAGCTCAAGATCGGCGACAAGGTCTGCTCCTACGGCTTCGACCTCGGACCGAAGCAACTTGAAGCGATCCGCAATGGAAACCTCGACGGCGCCCTCGGCCAGCAGCCGTTCCTGCAGGGCTACTGGCCCGTGATGATGCTGTACCTGCAGATCGATCGCGGCGTTGCGGCGGCCGATCTCGACACCAAGGCCCAGCTCATCACCAAGGCCAACGTCGACACCGTCGGCAAGCGGTTCGAGAACTAGGCACGGCTGTAGATTGAATGACAGATAGGATTGTCATCGCCGGGCTTGACCCGGCGATCCATGCCGCCAAGCGAACGATGGTGCGGCTGAAGCATGGATGCCCGGGTCAGGCTTGTCCTCGGGCCGGCCGGAGGCCGGACCCGGGGGCCCGGGCATGACGATCCTATTTGGCTTTCGCCGGTGGGGCACCCGACAATGAAACAATTGTCGAGGGCGTTCGGCACCTGGGAATTCGGCCTGCTTGTCTTCATGGCCGTGTTGTACCTGGTCGGCACCTGGATCAATCCGAACTTCTTCGGTAATGCCACGGCGCTGGCCAGCGTGCTGCGCGACGCCGCCCGCTTCGGCGTCATGGCCGTCGGCATGTCCTTCGTCATCATCAATCGCGATCTCGATCTCTCCATCGGCTCGACGCTCGGCCTGGTGTCGGTCGTCTTCGCGATCACGATCGGCCCGACCTTTTACGACCTGTCGCCCTGGATCGGCGTCGTTACTGCCGTCATCACCGGCCTGGCCGTCGGCCTGGTGAACGGTGTGTTGGTGACCTATCTGCGTGTGCCCGCCTTCATTGCCACGCTGACCATGCTGTTCATCGGCCGCGGCCTGGTGCTCGGCCTCACCGGCGGCCAGAACATCGGCTTTGCCGCCAAGGACAGCAGCGTGTTCTTCATCGTCGGCGCCACCAATTCACTGGGCTTCAACAACCAGGTGATCGTCTTCGCCCTCGTCGCCATCCTCGGCGGGTTCGTCCTGGCGCGCACGCGCTGGGGCTATGAGACCTACGCCACCGGCGGGAATGCGCTCGCGGCCGGCTATGCCGGCGTCAATACCAACGTCGTGCGCATCCGCGCCTTCGTCCTGTCGTCGCTTTGCGCCACGCTCGCAGGCCTCATGAACATGGCGCAGGACAAGGGCGTGCACAGCCAGTATGGCCAGGGCAACGAGCTCATCGTCATCGCCGCCGTCATCATCGGCGGGGCCAGTATCCTGGGCGGCCGCGGCCGCGTCGCCGGCGCCTGCCTCGGCGCCATCCTGATCGTGCTCATCGACAAGGTGCTGCGCGAGGGAGTGCCGATCACCCGCATCGTCGATGTCGGCGGCGAGCAGATGGAAGTACAGGCGATGGCGCAGCTGCCGCCCGGCGCCGTTCCGGCCTTCCTCGGCATCATCCTGATGGCGGCCGTGCTGATCGAGCCGTGGGTGATCCGGCGCCGCCTGATCGCGCGCGCGGTCGCTCGCCTGCGCGGCCTGCCGCCGCCGCCGGTGATACCCGACAGCATCGCGATCGAGTCGGCGCGCACGATCGGCACGCGGGCGGCGAGCCGCGAGACCGAAGCCTTCTGGCTGACGCGGCTGGTGGCCCGGCGCGAGGCCGCGGCGGTGCTCTTCGTGATCATCCTCTGGCTGATCGGGATGTGGCTGCGGCCGGACTACTGGGGCAATCTCGACAACAGCTTCAACCTGCTGCTGGCGTTCAGCGAGATCGGCCTGATGACGGTCGGCATGACCTACGTCATGCGCAACGGCGACGTCGATCTGTCGGTGGGATCGACCCTGGCGGTGGCGGGTGCGACCGCCGCCTTTCTCATGAAGATGGAAGGAGTGCCGCCGCCGCTGGCCGCGCTGGCCGGCTTCATCGCGGGAACGCTGGCGGGCGTCGTCAACGGATTCCTCTCGACCAAGGCCCGGTTGCCGGCCTTCGTGGCCACCCTCTGCATGTTCTACATCGCCCGCGGCGTCGCCGCGTGGCTGGTGGCCGGCCGCCAGCTGAACCAGTTCCCCGAGAGCTACAACCTGCTGGGGCGCAAGCTGATCGAGGTGCTGAATGCCTGGGGCGTGACCCTGGATCCCAATGGTCTTCTCGGGAGCGTCGCCGCGGCCCTCAGCACGCAGACGCTGATCCTCTTCGTCATCGCCGTCATTTTCGGCATCATCCTCTGGCGGACGCCGTTCGGCTACATGGTGACGGCCACCGGCGGCAACCGGCGCGCCGCCGGCTATGCCGGCATCAACACCGACCGCGTGCGCTTCCTCAGCCTGCTGTTCTGCTCGATGTGCGCGTCGCTGGCGGGTCTCATCTATGTGGCCTACTACCGCTCGTTCAACCCGTCCGCCGGCATGTCGCGCGAGCTCGATGTCATCGCCGCCGTGGTCATCGGCGGCGCCAGCATCTTCGGCGGCTACGGCTCGGTGCTCGGCGCGCTCGCCGGCGCCCTCGTCATCACGCTGATGCGGGCGCTGCTGTCGCTGCAGATCATCACCGCCGCCGGGTCGTTCGTGATGCCGCAGCATTGGGTGAACGTCTGGATCGGCATCATCCTCATCATCGCCGTGCTCGGCGACATCTGGCTGCGCCAGGAGCATATCCTCCAGCACCTGCCGAAGCGGTTGAAGTTCCGGACCCTGGCAAGCGAGGGAGCGGCATGAATCTGCCCAACAATGTTCCCGTCGTCGAGATGCGCGACATCGACAAGGCCTTCGGCGCCATCCAGGCGCTGCGCGACGTGCAGCTTCGGCTGATGCCCGGGGAGATCCTTGGCCTCGTCGGCGACAACTCCGCGGGCAAGTCGACGCTGATGAAGATCCTCTCCGGCGCCTACCAGAAGGACGCCGGCGAGATCCGCATCGAAGGCCAGCCGATGCATTTCCGCAGCCCGCACGAATCGCGCATCCGCGGCATCGAGATGATCTATCAGGACTTCGCGCTGTGCGGGAACATGGACATCGCCAGCAACATGTTCCTGGGGCGCTGGCCGAAGAAGGGCCTCTTCGTCGACCGCAAGCGCATGGAGGCGGAAGCGGCGGTGGTGCTGGCCAAGCTCAAGGTCGACGTGGCCTCGGTGCGGCTGAAGGTCGAGAGCCTGTCGGGCGGCCGCCAGCAGTCGGTCGCCATCGCGCGCGCCATCAGCTCCGACCCCAAGGTCGTCATCCTCGACGAGCCCACCGCCAACCTCTCAGTCACGGCGACGGCGCAGCTCCTGGACACCATGCTCGAGCTGAAGAGCCACGGCGTCGCCCAGATCATCATCAGCCACCGCCTCAACGACATCTTCGCCGTCGGCGACCGCGTCATGGTCCTGAAGCGCGGCCGCCTGGTCGGCGACCGCGTCATCAAGCAGACCAGCGAAGACGAGGTGCTCGGCATGATCGTGCAGGG
>Ga0137403_10001667_pt1 | contig 27710 bp, 30 predicted proteins | sample CZOMad2_1_16fung_FD_122057 | JGI IMG/M metagenome (GOLD analysis project Ga0137403, IMG submission 122057) | Vadose zone soil fungal communities from Angelo Coast Range Reserve, California, USA - CZOMad2_1_16fungal (Hybrid Assembly) | ecosystem: Environmental > Terrestrial > Soil > Vadose zone... | reverse complement strand
GGGGATTTCGTTCTGATTGATAGAGGAGAAATGAGTAGGAAATTCAGCCAAGGCGAGGCCGAACCGCTCGCTTCTTTGAGCCGTTTTCCGCCTTGGCCGCGCTGGCGTACGCACCGCGGCGCCAGCTAAACCCTCAGCTTCGGGAATGCACGTTCATCGGTCTTGCGGCTCAGCAGCCATCCGATTTCCGAAACCGAAGTCTATTTTTTTAGGGTACTCTGCGGTGTATCTCTCCCCTCGTACATCTCTCGATTCTGAGGCCTAGATGGGTGCCGGTTTCCGCCTGAGACAAATACGTGAGCGTTTGGGGTTGACCTACCGCGACGTTGAGCGAGCCAGTTTCGAGTTGGCAGTCGCGCGCGGCCACGCTGCATTCACTCTCCGGATCAGTCGCTTGGCTGTCATTGAGAACCATAACGTTATTCCCAGCCTCCACAAGCTCTACACGCTTGCTACGATCTACCATCTCAACCCCCTAGAAATCGCCGACTGGTATGCTGTCCCCTTTAGAACGTGTTTCGCCACCTGTGATTCCGTATTCTCCACGGACAACTATCCCGCTAGACTGCCCACGTCGCTCCGTGTGCCGCTTCGATTCGATCCAGTAGGTGATCCTCGCCGGAGCGAACACCTGAATCGCATCCTCGAAAATTGGAAAGAGTTCGAAGCGATCATCTTCGGTCTGAATACTCGATATCTATACGGCTATATCGGGCTCAATGACTGCGCCATGCAACCGCTACTCCGGCCAGGAGCGTTGGTATTAATTGACGCTGATAACCGAAGGATTGACAACGACGACTGGCATACCGAATATGATCGGCCGATATACTTTGTGAACTTAGGCGAGAGGTATTGGTGCGGTTGGTGTTACAAAGCCGGCGCGACGTTGATTCTTCAGCCGAACCCTCGATCAAGGTGCATCCCAGAAGTGTACCGCTACTCGGGCGTGGACGTGATAGGGAGGGTTGTTGGAATGGCCACACGACTCACCCCGTGGTGACCTTCTCTTACGCAAACACTAGTTAAAAGGTATGGCGCTGTGGGCAAGACGAGAATCAGAATGGTTTCGGTTTTTTATCGGACACTATGGTTACATTGGATCTAAGGATGGTTGGGCTGAACCCGCAAATATGCAAAGAGAAGCGCCTTTCCCGTTGGTTCACGGCTTCCGCCTTTCGGCTCGATCGTCACGAACACTGCTCGGATCTGTTGAAGTGTCTTGGGGTCCTCAATTTTTAGGATCCACCGTTTGTTTGCGGAAACATCCTGATAAAGAATTCCAAGGTTTAAAGCACCGTTACGAAAAGAACCGCGGTCTCCCCAGACTTGGAAGGAATTCGCATTTGTTACCTCGGGTTGCTTGTCCAGGTCGAAGCCGTAAAAGATCAAAGACTTGTCTTTGGTGAAGAAAGCGCGTGCAAACGGCTTCCTATCTTTGCCGTCCTCGCCAACATCGTACACGTCCGTGACCAAGAGCTCGCGCGCACCCATTAAATCGCGGATGTCGCGATCAGACGCCAGCATCTCGCGCTGCTGTTCGATCGTACGGTCCAATTCCTTTCTCAGAGCAGAGTCCTCTTCAACACGTTTTTCCAGAGCGGCCGTTTTAAGGGCTTCGTTCGCATGCTCTCGGCGTGCCGAATCCAGTTCATCACGCACGCTGGCAAGGGCTGATTGCGCCTCCTGAAGACTTGCATTCAGCTTCTCCTGAGCGGCCTCCAATCGTCGCTTCTCTTCCTCCGCTTTCAGCGCCGCCGTTTGCAACTTCTCCATTTGCTGACGCTGCTGCTCGATCCTGACCCCAAGATTCGTCCTTGGACCTGTCTCCTCCTTAAGCTGGGAATTCAACGTGTCCCGCTCTTTCGACAGCTCATTGACTCCTTGACGCAAACTACTGGCGTCACGCTCCGCTTGCGTCGCATGCAAACGGAAGGAACTGAGCACCTTCCTCGGCCCGTTCCAATACAAAATGGTGCCCAGTCCGCAGGCCAGCAGAAATCCCGCCGCATAGGAAAGTAACCACTGTAACCTTCGCAGAGATATCTGGCGTTGGTTTCCGCCCCTCAAATCCTCGCTCCTCATGCCCGGGGCCGCGCCCGAAGACTCGCCTTGATCTCCCAGCGTGCCGCGGCAGTTGTCATCCCCGGGGAGGCGCTCGAATAGTTTTCTCTTCGCGCCCTCCTGGTCCCAAGATCTCTCCGTCGGAGTCACTCTGGACGCGCAGTCGGGCGCGACAGCGGCCATCGCAACATTTGCGATTCGCTCAAACTGGTCCATATATTTCTGGCAGGCAATACAGCCCGGCAGGTGGTTCAAAAGCCTCACCCGCTGTTCGTCAGTGAGACTCCCAGTGGACCACACTGTACAGAGTTCTTCGAACTCCGCATGGCCCGTCATTTGAAAGTGGGCTCCTTGTACGAAAAACAGCAACTACAGGGTATAGCATGCCCGGACAGGCTTGAGTCAATCAGGGTCGCCGGACGTATCTAATAAGTTGTTTGAGACCTCGGTAGTAGTGATTTCTCACGGCACCGAGCTGCTCAGCTGTTTCTGTTGCAATCTCCGCGAGCGTGTATCCCTCAAAGTAGTACAACGTCAGAGTTCTGCGCTGGCTCTCGGTTAGACTTTCGAAAGCTGGTTTCAAGAACGATTGCCAGTAGAAGAGCTCTCCCAAGTTGTCAATTCCCGAAGGAAACTCAAGTGCTCCATGGATAGGATGTCTGCGGTCGTGGGCAGAAAGCCAGGCGGGGGCAGTCCCAGCATCACGCCGGAAACACCTCTTGAGAAAGGTTCGATGGTTGAATGCGCGGTGGTAAAACACTTGCACAAGCCACCTATGCGCGTCACCCCTTCTCGGGTCGAACAAGTCGCCCCGAGTCCAGATAAAAAGAAAAACATCCTGCACGAGATCTTCGGCTTCGCAGGGATCCCGCAAAACCTTCCAACCGATGCTGAGAACTAACCTGGAGTATCGATCAAACAGCTCCGCAAGCGCATCGCGGTCTCGCTTTTGGATTCGTAACAAGAGGGCGCTTGGATCAGTTTCACTTATATTTTGCGATACGGCGCCAGCAAAGCCTTCTCTGTCAGTTGAATCAGCTGTCTCAGACACGGCGGAACAACACGGCTGCGAGGGAGACAAGGCCTCACAATCGTTTGCTGAATCGGCCAGTTGTTTGCCGTCAGGGATCACTTCCTACCCTTAAAACGACCGAGTGCTACCGCGCCGGCTGCGCTCGCCATAGTCAGAACAGAACTCCAACCCTCGCTCCAATGTCGGCCTCGATTAGCAACATTTCCTTTACCAAAGTCTCCATGCCGGTTTTCTTGCCTGAGTGGCTGGACCTATCCCAGCAGCCCATACATACCGTGCGTTGGCGTTGAAGGTCCGCCGAGTACCAATCTAGTGAGACCACACCGATCTCGCTCCCTGCTGAGCACTGCTAGGAGGAAGCGCACATTTGAGATGAAAAGGTTACCCATGTACCTAGGCGCATCTGATGGAACCAAGAACCGGTACGATTTCAAATCTTTCCAATTCGCGCCGGTGTGCTTAATATCTCTCGCCTTCGGTCCTACGAAATCGCGAAGATCAGCTGCCTGAGCTTCGAGACTCGATTCCAGTGTCCGATAGAAGAGTTGCTTGTGGCAGAAATCTAAAGTTTCGTGCACTGCCTCTCCAGAAAAACTCGAGCTGAGAGCATTACAACGATAAAGACCGCTTTCATGGTCTCGGAGGGCAGCGACGGTATGGAGTCGCCCATAGGATGTACGGACCTGTGCGAGAGTACCCAACACGAATTCCTCTATTACTCTCCGATTTTGGTAGAAGGACTCCATCAACATCGCGGCCACTCCCTACCGCTCTGGCTACGCCTATTGAGAGGCCGAGTCGCACCTGACAGGACTCCAAACCTTCGTCGACAATCCTGCACCAAACAGCCTCAGGGCGTTCTCGATTGGCCAATATTCTGGGACTGCGTATCGACTCCGTCAACCTCCATCGTAGGTGATCCAAAGGCATTACCCAAAGCCCGTGCCATGATGAGCGATTCCCGCGATTCATGCTTACTGCAAACGCCGAAGCACCGATCGAGAAGCAGTAAGCAGCACTTTATAGTCCAATAAGTACTAGTCCATTTTGGAATGTACGTCAATACTCCCGTATATTCGCGCCCTATGGCTCGAACCTCGGCTCGCCCGGCACGCAGGCAAAGCGACCGTAGAATCCTTCTCGATTTGATTCGCGGTCTCCGGGAGAAAGCGAAGTTGCTCCAATCCGACGTTGCCGCTCGGCTAGGCATCACCCAAAGCCACTACAGTAAGTACGAACGCGGAGACCGACGCATTGATCTACTCGACCTTCTTGACCTCTGCGATGCGATCGGGGTATCCCTCGAGGATTTCGTCCGGCAGTTTCAAGAGCGCCGGCGAAGGGCACGGATCTAAACCTCCCCAACTGGTCCCATTCCAAGGCCTGTTTCAAACTATCCCGGACGAGCAGTTTCGCAAGAATTAAGCCGTGGCGTCGCTACGCTGGTCCAAGTGAGCCTGAGCCGGGGGTTCGGCAAAGCCAACCACGCGGCCAACAATTTTCGCGCTCGTCGGATACTCATACCTTTTAACCCTTTCACCAGAAAGCGGATGAGGAATGACGACTAGGTCGCTCTCTTCGATCTCGCACCAGCCACAGACATACCCATCTCGTAGCTCTACCAGATATATTGGGCGTTCCAACTCAGACCCGCACAAAGCAGACTGAATTCTATTCTGTTGGGGATCGATCCGGACCCACATCCCAGGACGAAGTACGGGATAAAACGTAAGATCGCCGAGGCCAATCTGGCCATACAGGAAATTCCGCGAGGCCGTTGTTTCCAGCTGTGTCGTCGGAATGCGCGACTCCTCTTCACGCAGTTCGCTGTCGAGTATTGTTCCGCTAGGTTTGTCGTCCGGTCCGTGACTCCTGGGCACGGCAACTATGTCTTCGGTTTGCGCCGAGATTGCTCCAAGTGTGGTCCATTGCAAATGAACCGCAATTGATTTCTCGACACCGACGAGGTCCGCGTCGAGATCAGGTAGCACGTCACTGAGATCGCAACGATAAATGGTCATCAAGCTGTGCAGCTTAGGTATGCTCAGACTGGCCTTTTTCGTTTCAAGCTGGGTGACCCAGCGATGTCCAAGGACGTACTCTTGACTCCCTCTCCGGTGGGCGATTTCACGGCTGATCCGCTCAACGTCTTGAATCGTCAAGCCAAGCCGGTCGCGCATACTCCTGAATTGTCCGGGAGAGGTCGACGCGAACCTCCTATTTGTTCCCTTCATGGCCAATGTACGTCACCCCACTCTGCAAGCGATTAAGATACCGCATTCTTGTGACCTTTGGCTTCCCCGAACTATGAAAACCCACTCCAATTCATGCAAGCGATGAATCGGCATTTTACTCGAGGAATTCGTTCGGCGATTTCTGGAGGGCCGCCAGGTATGAGAATCGCCAACTTTACCGGAAGCGACTTCGACTCAACCACTCTCTCCTTCCTTCGGCTTCGGGGGGTTCTCCGCGATGGTTTCGAGCACCAACAGGTGACTGCGGACCAACCCGATTTGCCGCTGCAATCCAGCGAGCGCAGTTTCCATGCCCAATCCCGCTTGAACTAATCCGCATTCCGCCACTTCGCGCGCCAGACGATAGCCGGTCAACATATCCCGCTCGTATTCCGCCACGCGAAGTCGCAATGTCCGGCGGTACTCTAAGATGGCCCTGTTGTCTCCCATGACCGACGCACCTCCGGAGAGCACGGCTTCGAACCGCCCACCGCCCCGCGCGGTGCGATAGCTTCGGGGAAGGCTCTTGCTTTTAAGAGTTACATGCCCGTATCCAGAAAGACAATAGAACCATCGTTGACGTCACGCGCTCCATTCTTGAAATTCGAAAAAGACAGTCCGCAGCATCTAGATGGGTAGGATTGTTCCACTGCAATTCTCCCATTGGTACGCGTTTGCTACAGGTCAGTTTAAGAGCATCCGCTGGTATTCCCGCAGTTGACACACTTGTAGCAGCTGCCGTTCGGCACCATGAGCATGCCGCAAGTGGGGCACGAGGGAGCGTCGCCGCTTATCGCCAACCTGCCCGTTGCTGGAATAGATTGGGGCTTTGTGGAGGGCGCCGCAGGCTCAGTTCCGCCCACCGTGGTGCTCAGCTTCAGATAGTCTGCTGAAATGAACTTGCCCCCGAGCCAGCGGGCAATATAGTCGAGCACGGAGCTGGCGTAACGGATTTCCGGATTCTGCGTGAAGCCCGAAGGCTCAAATCGTGTGTTCGTTAGCTTGTCCACCATGGCTTTGAGTGGCACACCGTACTGCAGGCCGATGGAGAGCGAAAGCGCAAGACCGTCCATGAAGCCCGAAAGAGTGGAGCCCTCCTTGGACATCTTGATGAAGACCTCGCCAGGCCGCCCGTCTTCGTACATGCCCGCCGTGATATAGCCCTTGTGGCCTCCGACCTCGAATTTGTGCGTGATCGAACGGCGCTCGGCTTGGAGCTTCTCGCGTCGGGCGCGGGCGAAAAGCTCCCGCTGCTGAGGGGCTTCGGCGGGAGGTGTCTTCTCGTGGGCGCTGTCGGCTTTGCCCGCAGCTGAAAGTGGCTGTGAGCGCTTCGAGCGGTCGCGGTAGATGGCTACGGACTTCAGCCCCAGCTTCCAAGCCTCGACGTAGACCTCCATGATGTCTTCGACCGTGGATTCGGCCGGCATGTTGATCGTCTTGCTGATCGCGCCGGAAAGAAACGGCTGCGCCGCGGCCATCATCCGCAGGTGCCCGCGCCAGCAAATCGAGCGACCGTCAGCGGCGGTCGCGAGCGAGCAATCGAATACAGCTAGGTCCTCGGGTTTCAGGCCTGGCGCGCCTTCAATCGTGCTGTTCGCGTCGATATAACCCACGATCATGGCTACTTGCTGCTGCGCATAGCCAAGACGCAATAGCGCCTGTGGCACCGAGTTGTTCACGATCCTGATGACGCCACCACCGACCAGCCGCTTGTGCTTGACGAGCGCGAGGTCGGGCTCGATGCCTGTCGTGTCGCAATCCATCATGAAACCGATGGTGCCCGTTGGCGCCAGCACGGAAACCTGAGAGTTCTTGTAACCGTACTTTTCGCCCTGGGCCAGCGCATCATCCCAAGCTCGCTGCGCCGCGTCGAGGAGCGACGAGTGAACGTTTTCTCGAGTGATCCGCTGCAGAGTATCGCGATGCATACGAATTACGTCTAACATCGCACCGGCATTTTGGACATAGCCTGAGAACGGGCCCAATCGCTCCGCCATGTTCGCAGACTGGCAATACGCTTCGCCGGTCATCAAGGCAGTAATTCCACCGCAGATGTCCCGCCCTTGGTCGGAGTCGTAAGGGACCCCGAGAGACATCAACAGCGCGCCTAAATTGGCGTAACCCAAGCCGAGGGGGCGATACTCGTGCGAATTCCGCGCAATTCGTTCGTTCGGATAGCCTGCGTTGTCGACGAGTATATCCTGCGCGGTGATCGTTATGTCGATCGCGCGCCGGAACGACTCCACATCAAACTCACCGTTCGAATCAAGAAATTTCAGAAGGTTCAGCGACGCAAGGTTGCAGGCCGTGTCATCGAGGAACATGTATTCGGAGCAAGGATTCGAGGCATAGATTCGATCGGTGGCTTTGCATGTATGCCACCTATTGATCGTCGAATCGTACTGTATACCTGGGTCTCCGCAATTCCATGCGGATTCGGCCATCCGACGCAGGAGGTTGCGCGCGCGGAATTGGTCAGCTGGTTTGCCGTCGGTCACATTGCGGGTCCACCACGCGAGATCCTCTTCGGCGGCCTGCATGAATTCGTCGGTCACGCGCACGGAGTGATTAGCGTTCTGGAAGAAGATAGAGCTGTAAGCTTCGCCGTCGATGGAGGAATCGTAACCCGTCTCGATCAGCACTCGAGCCTTTCGTTCTTCCTTTACTTTGCAGTCTATGAATTCGGGAATGTCCGGGTGATCGACGTTGAGGATTACCATCTTCGCTGCGCGGCGCGTCTTTCCGCCACTCTTGATGACGCCGGCAAACGCATCGAAACCCCTCATGAAGCTTACCGGGCCCGAGGCCGTGCCCCCGCCTGAGAGCGCTTCCCTGCTCCCTCGCAGCGTCGAGAAATTCGTGCCAGTACCCGACCCCCACTTAAATAGCATCCCTTCGGTCTTCGCCAGCTCCATGATCGATTCCATCTTGTCCTGCACGGAGTTGATGAAGCACGCGGAACACTGCGGTTTGCGTTGCACACCAACGTTGAACCACACCGGCGAATTGAACGCCATCTTTTGCGCGAGTAGCAGATGGGTCAGTTCATCGCGGAATATCTCTCTCGATTCAGGGGATCCGAAGTAACCGCCCTCTTCACCCCACCGCACGATCGTTTCGCCTACACGCGCAATCAACTGCCGTACCGAGTGCTCGCGCTGTACCGTGTTCGGCTTGCCGTGAAAATATTTTGAGGTGACGATGTTTGTTGCCGTTTGTGACCACGTCGTCGGAACCTCAACATCTGTTTGCAGGAAGATTGTGTTTCCCTTGTCATTCCTAATCTCAATTGTCCGCTGCTCCCACTCGACTTCGTCAAATGGATTCCGTCCCGGCTTCGTGAAGTTCCGTGAAAACTCCAGTCCCAGTGTTGGACGCAGCTCGTCTACGAGATATCGGCCGATTTCACCTCTCTTGTACCCGTCCGGATGATCGAGCAGATATAAAACCTTAGCCGTTCGACGTCCATGACACTCACCAGGCTCGAGTTCCATGACTTCAACTAAACCTGCGGGGTCATACGGAGTTCGATAGACTTCTCCTACTCCAACCTGTTTGCCCTCAGCTATTGCGCGATTCGAATCGATGATCTCTGCCCCATCAGCCATATCTCACCTTCTACCCCTCCCGCCCGACCCGATTTTGAATGAAGAGCTTATTTTTCACGCCCTATCTGCAGGTACGGTGCCTTCGACTGCAAAACTATCCTTCCCACTTGGCAACAGCACTACGCGTGAAGTGACCGCCGCTGCCTCTCCAGCCCCTAGGTAGTGGTTATGCGAGCACGGCACACAACACACGGCACGAGTTGCCATTCTAACGGCCGGCACAAACACGTCTGGAATTTCAAGCCTTTCGCCGCTGCGCGAATAAAAATCCGGAACTACCGCCCCCGCGAGCTGGCGATCCTTCCCCCACAGTTCCGCTTCGAGGTGACCTTCCAGGCCCTGAAAGACCACTTTGTTCTCAAGCTGTGGTCGTCGCCCGGGCGCGACTGAACAGGGCCGGTGGTGTGTGATCAGCAACTGATAGCTTTGCCCGGAGCGGAATACATCGATCCGCACGAGCGCGGGAGCAACAACTACCGCATGAGCCCCGTTGACGCCGACAGAGTTCATCGTGTGCAGGTATGCGATCTGTGCGCCGCTCTCCCCAGCGAACGTGACGTAACGGCCGATGCTGGCTATTGCGCCACCCGATTCCACGCCACGCACGACATACCGTCGCGCCAACTGCTGATACTCGAGACTGACCTCTGGCCGAGCGTAAATCCCGACCGACGCCAACCTACGCCAAGTCCGTTTCGGCAAAGGCAAGCCACGCCGCGCCACGAGATCACGCCTTGTTTCCATAGGCCCTCCTTATGCAGATCGTCGAATCGGTATCGGGAAGCCCAACGCAACGCGAATCATCTCCTTTGTGCATCCCGCCCAGCACTTGTATTTCCAGGGTTCCTCGATCGAGATCGCCAAATTGTCGCCACTTCTATCGAGCCCAGCTTCGGCGCACGATGGGCAACGCGTCACGTAATTCCGACCGACTTTCCGAAGATTCGTTACGCGTTCTAAGATTTGGAAAACTGCCTGCCCTCTCTGGCCGTCCTGACCAGGAGAAGCTGCTTGCCGTTGCGATCGCGTGGATTCCATCGGCATGGACTTACCGTCGATGAATCGGCCAAGCTCCGCCGCGGTCACTCTCCGCAGACCTTTGAGGTATGCCATCTGCTCCTCAAGCGTATAGTTCGCCCCGTAGAACCAAAACCGCTTCCGAGCCCCACGGTGAATCCCGAGCGGACCTCGAATGGCGTTCCCGAACTCTCCTCTTCTCAACTCATCCTGCTTTGGAAAGATTTCGATTCCTTCTCTCACGTACTTGGCTGTCCCAGAAGAGCTGTCTCCTGCCAGCCCTGCGCCCTTTACCGGCACGCCCAGCCGCAACGCCAGGTTGTAGACGTAGATTCGACAGTCACGTGCGAGTTGAGGTGTTTGCAAGAAGATCCAAAGATGGCCGCCTCGTCTGCTCATTTCCAGAGCCGGCGACACGCTGTCCTGCGTCAGATAGAACTGAAGCTTCAGAAGATCTTCCATGGCCCCCTTGTAGTCCGCGTCGATCGCCACCCACTTGCACCGCTGGGTGGCAGGATTTATTGCATAGAGGCCGACCGTGATAGCCCCTTCCAAATGTCGACGAATCGTGTCTTCGCTGAGGCACAGCGGCTGATCGCCGCCCTTTGTTTTTGGACGGTAGTAGTAGTAGTGGCCGTTTTCCGCGTGCGGGCGCATGGACTGGACCACATACGCCCGCCGGTTCACGAACAGACCGAAGTAGTCTTCCACGACTTCCCGCCCTGCCTTCAGCGCCATGGGCATAGGGCCCTCCTCTCCATCCACCGTCCGGTCACATGGGTCTGGTCGGTAGATACGTCAAACAATTTTTCTTGTCAAACGAGCCTCTCAGGGGCCATACCGGGCTGAATCAGCCAGCGGTGGCTGCGTCGCAGCAGCGATGGGCGCTCCACAAGCCGTAAGAACCGGCAGTCCCGTAGCAAGCATCGGAAGTCCGCCAGGGTATAGCCTCCATACGCCTGATCCTTGAAATCGACCCAGATCCACGTGCGAGTCCTTCGATTAAAGACATAGAAGGCACCCGAAGCCGGGTCTTTAGGCACAACTAAGAACACCAGCAAAGCACTTGGGAACTGCACCCATCCGGCGATCTCAGGGGATTCTGCAAGCCTAAGAAGCGCACTGACTGCCGCGTCCAGGCTGAGCGAAGCCCTGAACCGCAGGAGCGACTCTGTCCTCATTTCTCCGAACATATCTTTTCTCCTTTCCGTGATTTGAAAGCTGCCAAACAACTAACCAGGCACGCCACGCCCCTTGCGCGAAAGTCCGTCGAATTCGCACTCAGAACGGTGGAGGTGCCGCCAAGCTACATTCAGGGAACTATTTTCGCGGGATGCCTTGAGATGACGCAGGGGAGGGTTAACCGGGAGGGTTAATTGTGCACACCTGTGGCCCGTTGCCTCGCGGCCGCCACGGCAAGCCTGTCGGCGCGGTCTTGGTCCTTATTATGTGGGTTATGACCCTGTATCCATACCCACTGAACTTCGTGTTGCCCAGCCAAGTCTACTAGCTCCTCCCAGAGATCCCGGTTCAACACAGGCCTGCGGCTAGCCGCGATCCAGCCGTTCGCCTTCCAGCCAGCGGCCCATTGCGTCATGCCGCGCACGACGTACTGCGAATCCGTCATCACTTTGACGATAGACTTTTTACTGAGAGCGCGCAGCCCTTGGATTGCTGCCGTCAGTTCCATCCGATTGTTGGTTGTATCTGCGTGTGATCCTGTAAGGACTCGCTCCGCATCCCCGCACCGCAATATGCAACACCACCCACCGGGGCCGGGGTTACCAATTGCTGAGCCGTCTACTGTCAACTCCACTTGATTCATGATTACCTCCTCTTCAAGATTGATTCGCATTGGTTGTTTCCTTCAGACGCATAGGGCCGCCTCAAGCGTCTCCGTCATCCGGCCGATCTCCGAATATTTGAACGTCCCGTTACTCGCCCACGCGATGACTTGTGCGATGGGCTACGGATCATCACACAACCGACACGGCTATCCTTACTTCTTGACCACAGCGCAGATGTCCGTCAGAAAGTACGGACCATTTGAGGAAATCAAGGAAGAGGGGACGAACGAGAAGTAAAGCTCTCCACCGCAATTTCCGCGGCTAGCCCTGTACTGAACGATATAAAGCTCCTTGACCAACCCGCCGCAATTCAAACATGTAAGTGCGTCTTCGTATGCTCGGTTGAACCTCGCATGCTCGGACGGGTAGGAAATCAACTGGTGACAGCTCACTAGCCTCTCGAGATTCTGCCTCATATCCAACTTCCTTTCCGGCCGATGGCCACGCTCTCACATTCTCGCTACTGCGACACTCACTCACCTTCAGATCGTTAAGGCAGTGCTTTACTCCCCGGCGCCAGGAACATTGCTCGTGCAGTGGGTGAGCGTCGAAGATCAATTCGAGAACCGACACGTTTTTGATGGCAGCAATTCCGACCGAACGCTACGCATCGACGGCGTTACTCGCGCCAGAAGGGCCGGACTTCTCAATTCGTAAGCGTGCGTTTCAAGCGGTGGCATACACGCAGATGACCACGGTCCTTAGAACCTGGACGAAGGTGCGTTGCCGAGTGCTTGCAGCGACCACGACGAGCGCCCGCTAGACTAGCATTCAGGGAGGCGAACATGCCTGGCAACGAAGACATGCGGAGCCAGGATGAGAACGTGGGGTGACTCCTGCGGGCCACTCTGCGTTCATAGTCGGCGGCATGTGTCTGGACTTGCTCTGGGTCCACTTCCTTTACGCTTGACCTCTAATGAACTGACCAAACCCCGCTAGAGTCAGCTTTGCTTGGGGTGCTGGTTGGTCAGCAATTCGCGCTCGGAGCGACGAGGCACAACTGACGGTACTAAACAACTTCATCAACTGGTCTTCCATCGGACATCATCCACCTCCTTAGTGTTTCAGTATTCCAAGTTGTCGTCCGTGCCGGTTGAGCATCAACTCTCGATGCTCAAAGAACAGAACCGTCTACGTGCGTCACACCAACATGTCCAGTAACGCGTCACGCACACCCGCCCGTTGTATTTCCACAAGGGTCCGCCACAGAGCTAAGGCACACTTGGAGCCTGGGCTGCATGCAGTGGGCTTCTTACTTTTCGCGTCCAGCCCATTCGTCCCGCCGTCCACGACGCTTGGCGGTTCACTCTGGGGATTCGTGTCTACCGCACTCCAGGCGAATAATCGGCGAGAGCTCTTCCCGTATATATAAGGAACATCCAGAAGGGAAAGAGGGAGAAACAATTTCACAGGATGGAGAGTCACCGCGTGCATTACACTTTTCGGCTTGCATCTGTGCCAAAGTTGCGATACGAAGATCTAGGTAAGGCGGGGGTTAACGATGCAAGTGCAAGCGCCCAAGGGCCAGTATCGGGTAATAGGCCTAGATCATATCGACACTCTTGACTCGCCGAGCGGCCCGCTCAGTAAGGACTTCGAGAGCTTCGATGCTGCCAAAGACTTGGCGGACAGGATGACGGAGGAATACCTGTGGACTTACGTCTACGATGACGCAGGCGAGCTTCTTTACGAGGCGAGCTCCTACCGGGAACAAGCTCAACAGGTTGAAATGTTAAGTCAAGAACCTCATGACAGTTCCAAAGGCGACCCTCGAAGAAAGCCACAGTAGTCTTGCCAGGCTGCAACAGACCTCAAGCAACTATTCCAAACACCAAAGGCCGCGACCACATTGAGCGCTGCTGTTCCCACCGAAAAGACAGCAGGACGAATCTATCCGCCCATCACGACCATCGGTGTCAAGATCTACTCCGCACGACCTCTGCCAACTCCGCAGCCCTCACGTACGAACGCGCACTAGCCCAAGCAGCGCCTCCGAGCGGAACTCCACCACAAAAACGACGAAAAATGGGATTAGTAACGCCGCAATCTCTTCATAAAAAATGAGTTAGCGGTCGGCGAAAACAGGCATGCAATAGCTGTGGAAAAGGCGTGGAAAAGTCAAAGCGTCTCGCCAAACTTCACCCGTCGCCCACTCGCCGCCTCGACGACGAGTGTTTCCAAAAGATGGAGAGGAAACTCTCTGGCCTTGCCTATGTAGAGACGTTGCTTCGTTGAAGATAGACACTGCAACAAGAAAGATTGGATGTGTTCATTGGCGGTCAGGTACAAGAACTGATGCACGATTGTTTCTGCATCGATCGCCTTCCGAATGCGGTCGTACTGACTTATTGTCTTGGGCGATCGCTCATACTCGAGTGCAAAGCGGGGACGACTCGACCCGATCCGCAGGGTAACCACCGCGTCGTAATCTTTCGCAAAGCCATGATCGGTGAGTTCATTCCTCGAGCGGATCTCGTTCTCCGGAATCCACGCTTCGACCAAATTCGCCCTCGCAAGTGATAGGTGCAACTCGTTCAACTCAATCGCGTGGAAGCTCTTCAGGTGGTCTGGAGTCTTGGTCAGGGAGAAGACAGAGCTTGGGCAGTATTCACCCATACCTTGAAGGTACAGAAATCCGAGCGTGTCGATTGAATAGATGTAAGTGCTCGCAGCCGCTGGCGCGTAATGGCGCTGTACCATGCCGTGGTCTACGAGCCGCTTGATTCTCCAGTTGAACGATTGCCGACGGACCTCATGACATCCCAGTTTCATGAATTCGAACAGCTGGTCATGCGTTACGCATTGGCAACGCAGCACTTGGCGGAGTAAAGGAAAGTCCTGGGCGCGACTTAGCTCGAAGCTCCCTTTTTGGAATCGCATCGCTCCCCAATCCTCAACTCACGGGGCTGAGGCGCAGTGTGGCCAGCCACGGGTGTGTAGGCGACGGTTCCAGAACGAATGTGCCTACCTGAGTTGTAAGCCAGGAGTATGCCGGCATTAGGAGAAGCGCTTCCTGCTGATCGCGCCACTCACTGAAGGAGATCAGTAGTGCATTGTCAGACTTCCATCCCTCCGCATCCACACTCACGTGGCCCATATTATTCTGAGTAGCAGCCACGAGGTAGTAGTCAGGCGGTTCGGGGTGAGGCAACAAATGCTTGAACAACACCTTAAACTGTCCTTGCCAAATACACGGATCCTCACATTCGAACACCCGGTTAAGCATACGCGCTGGGCAGTTCGGGTCGAACCCGCCTATACCGTTGAACCGCACGTGGCCAATGAGTTTGGGGCGTGTCCTTATATGTCCTCCTACAGTCACTCCAGTAGTGTTGTAGTATGCGGATCGGAGGAACCGTTTTGGGTCATTGACGTCCTTGCCAAAACGACGCCGCCAGACACTCCCAAATCCCAGCACGGCAACTCGCATCATCAACTATGCACCTTTCAAGCGCTTGTTCTTTTGCCGCTCCGCGTACAGTTCTTGATTGAGACGGTTGATGTGAGCCACCAGGTCAGCATTCGAGCCCTGGATGTTGATGGCTTGCCCGTTGCCGACTTTGCCGTCGAACTTCTTGGACAGCGCGTCGATGCGGAGCGACATGTCGGCAATGACGGCGGACTTCTGCGCGAGCTCCTCCATCGCCTTGTCTCTCTCTCGTGCTGCGGTCGCATGGTCTGCCGCCACGCGCTCTAACTCTGCTCGCAAGGTTGTCGATTCCGATCCAGAACCCATGTGCGCATCGCCCACGCTACCGGCCTCAATCGCCCGGTTGCACAACTCGATGTGCCGGTTGTACTTCTCGATCGCGAGCCGTGCGGTTTCACGCGAATATTGGTCCTGGTTAAGAATGTCGGTCATCATTTCCGCGGTGACGAGCATCTTGCGGCGGTCATCCATCCACAACTTCCAATAGGCTAGAAGCACGAACAGAAGAGAGGCTGTCGCCACAAGACTGTAGTCAAAGTAGGGATTCTTGATTGTGGACTCGATGAAGGCCTTCCTGCGTTGTTCAAGCCAGGAACCGTAGTCGACATTCTCGCTGTTAAAGCGCTTCAGTGCGAATTCATACCACGTCTCGCGGTTTTGATACAGCGGCTGCGGCGATTGCTTCGGTGTGTTGGCAGTTCCAGGCTGGATTGACAACAGCGCCGTTATCGCGAGGTGTGCGGCCCAGTGGCTCATCCTACCCACCCTGTTCGGGCACGGCGCGGAACCCTGGTCGGTGCCGGTGCGTCTTGCCTCTTGAAGCGAAGATTTGCGCCCGGGGAGCCGGCTTTTGAGTGTTTCAGTCGTGGGTAGAGCTGCGGCTCGAAGTTCGGCACGGTCACGTCCGTAGGCGGACGGACATGCAATAATGTGTGGAGCGTCCCCCGCGTATCATCGGTCATCAAGATCTCCATCTGTCCTTTTGGTAGGTTCTTGATGTGTTCGTCCAGTGCTCGGGTCTCCTTGTCCTCGCTTTGCATAGCGCGGCCGGTTTCCTCGTACTTTTCAAATCCGAACAGCTTCCAACGGTGCATGGAAAGACTTCGCCGTGTGACTTGGTGCTCCGCCGAAGCCCGCAAGAAATACCGAGCCGTTTCCTCGTCTTTCGTGCGCAGGGTCATGGTTGTGTTCGGCGCCGACGAGACGTCTTCCTTGAATCCGCGGCCTACTGCCGTGAGTTGGGGCAGGCTTTGCATGGAAAACAAAAACGCGGTGTGCGTTCCCCGGGCCGTCTGCAGGATCTGTGCGAAGTTGCGGTAGCCGAACGGCGCAAATTCATCCATCACCACGCTGAACAATGGCCGGTTGGTCTTGCGCCGTTGTTCTTCGCTCTCATAGCGTTTCCCTATTTCAAGCTGCAAGTTCTGCAGAAGCATCTTGCCAAGGGCCTTGACCGGCTCAGGATTCTTATTCACGTTCAAAGTGACAAACAAAATCTCCTCGCGGTCAATGACATCGCTGATTGAGACCAAGTCTTCGTAAGGGCCAGTCAACACACTCAGTTTGTCATCAAGGAATGTCATACACTCGTTGAGGAGGCCCTGGATCTTGGGCACGCGCTCCCTGTCTTCGAATGATTGATAGAGGTTCTTCACTGACATTTCGAAGTTCAGGCGTCGCTGCATGCTGATGCTGGAGTCGTGTTCGACTCTCTGCTTTGCCTTTTCAACCTGTTCCCGGAGAACTTGTTGATCGAGAGCCATCACGAGTACATCGTAAAAATTGAATTTCAGCCCGGTGTAGAAGAGCACACGCACGATGTCCGCCAGGTAATTCAGCTGGTGTTTGGAGAAGAACTCATCGTGGAGATTGAACGAGCCAAATACCATGTTAACGATCGGCATGTAATCGTCATCGTTGCAGTGGAACGGGTTATAAAGGACCGAGATGTCTGGACGGGCCGGATTCAGCAATCGCAATTGATGCAGGCGTCCCGCGCGATGGATATGTGGCAACAAGTCGTAGAAGAATTCGAGGTCGCCCTTCCCATCAAATATCACCATCGGTATGCGATGCGGCTCTTCAGGCGTTCCCACTACCCTCATAAGGTCCTGTGAAATAATGTTGCGCAAGAGAGTGGTCTTGCCTGTCCCGGTCATCCCGAGGACAATTCCCTGCATGACCCGTACGCTGTCCGGCCATGGCCAGGGGCGCCCGTGCACGTCATAGCCAAGCACTACTGCATCTTGAGACCACGCCTTGTGTGTGTATCGTTCGTCTTTTCTTGTTGGAACCACCATCGGTGGATGCGGCCACTCCATTTCTCGCCGAGACCGCCGCGTCGCAGCCAAAATTACTGTGACGCCTAGAGTAGTCAAGCCAATTACGGCGTAAGCGACGATCTCGGCTACCTGCCGGTCGGTGAGGTGATATCTCTCTGTCCCTACGTACCATACAGCGCACACAAGCAGGATGACGGCAGCACCACTCAGGATTTCCAGGGACTCCAAGAGTGGTGGATGTGTCTGGCGATCGTAAGGCTCAGCTCTCATCGAGACACCGGCATTGAGGAATCGAGATAGAGGGCGCAGCCTTGGAGCAAGACCAGCGCGAGCAGCCAAGGCCAATGATGCAACAACGATTTGTTGATCCTTAGAGAGGTGCGATCGCCATGGAATCCGCCGGACCGAACGGCCTTGAGCAACCGAAAGATCAGGATGAAGACTCCACCGATAAGCCCGCATTGGGAAAGTGTGGGGCTTATCCTGTAACCACAGATGGATACGGATCCCGGCGGAATCTCGCAGAAGGAAGGTTGGTGCCAGATGGTGTAGACACAACTTCCTTCAACGGCCACAAAGAGAGCCAGGGCCAAAAGAAAGAAACAAGTCTCCAATCGCCGCAACATGATCCCATCACGAGTTACTGCTCACGAATTCGACGCCCTCTTCTCGTATCCTCTCGTTACAAATAATTGAAATAAAGAGAGACGCAGGCGCCAGCAATAATCAGGACGCTGATGCCCACAAATTCTTTCTTAGGCCGCCGTCTCGCTCTACGGTCGAACGGATTGGGCGGCTCGAACACCAAATTGACAAATGCCTTCCAGAGTCCAAGGTCGGGCCGCGCTTTCAGTTTCGCTTCAAGCGCATTATGCACTTCCGAGACTGTCAACTGCTTCCCCATTTTTAGAGCACCAAAGTGGCCGATACCTGTGTCTTGGCGTCAGCTGGAAAGTAGAATCGCAACACCCGGGGGCCCGGCATGACTGGAAACTTGACAGCAATGATGCCCTGGGTTTCCTGCCCCGGTTCCAGACGTTCGGTGCGGATCTGCCCGTCTACGACTTCAACCGGAACCTGCCCGGACGCTTTCAAATGAGCTGCTTCCTGCTCGCTGAGTTGTGAAGTCTGAACTCCGGTTAGATCTTCAGGAAGAGCCTTCACATTCAGGGAGAACACTACGGGGGTACGTCCCATGTAGGGATGTGTTCCCTGGTTGCGGATTGCATACCGGAGAAAAACTCGGTCCCCGTCCGGGATCAGGTCCCGGAATACGACTTCGATCTTGTTCTTTCCGTGTTTGGATTGATCGAGCCGTACGGATTTTCCAGAAAGGAGTACCTCCATCGCCGACTGCGCGGGCGAGGGGCCTGGCTCTTTTGTCGCTTGCGGCTGTGGAGGCTCTGAGGGCGGGTCATCAACGGCGAAATCCATCTGTTGCACATCGCCAGCCGGCTCAAGTTCGTAATTGAGCCGCCCGGACGCGGTCCAGATAAATAGATTCGTGGAAATGTTCTCCTCTGTGGGTTGGATGTACACCTTGTTTTCACGCCACTCGACTTTGAACGTTGGGCTCCCGGCCGCGACTGACATCACGGGTTCTCCGACTTCGATCACCGTCAGATGATTCAGCGCCGTATGAAGATGCACGATTTGGTTTCGGTCGCTCTTCTGAGTTGTGACTCTCTGAGCTCGGGCAGGTGCTGAAATAAATAGAAACGCTGCAAGTACCATCCAAGACCGCCTCATATTTCCTCTCTTTTCCTTTTTCCACTCCCTCATGGGGGACCCAGGAGACTCTGCGGGTGAGAGTCTCCTGGGCGGTTGGTGTGTTTATTTGGGTGGTGGAACATAAGCAGGGTTTGACTCTGTGGGAGATACGGATGGACGCTGCTGTGAACCAGGAAAAACGACCTGCCCATTTCGTACTTCGCTTCTGCCTGGCTCAAAGTGGAAGGGTCTGACGCGATTGACGACCACAGGGGTTCCGCGGCCGTCCCGGTCCATGAACACATTGCCTTCGGGCGTGACTTGGGCCACGAAGATATGGCGTTCATAGTTACCGCCAGCACCGTCGGCGACTTGGTTGATCAAGAAGATGCGTCCTTCCGGATCAATTTCCACTTCGCCGTCGCAGAGATCGGGGATCTCAACATTGACCTGACGGCCACCGGTGCGTTCCACGATCTTGTTCACGATCTCCTGGGGGAAAGCGTAGAACACGATTGACCCCGTACTGCTCCATCCTTTCTGCTCTTTGCCCTGCCGTGTTGGTCTGGATGCGTACGCGTGCAGGGCTGAAAGATAGGCCAATCGGTTCCCGTTTTTCCCCAGTGCCCATTTCCGTACCATGTCGATTACGCTTCTGAGGTCTTGGCGCGTTCGTTCTTCGTTGACCCGAACCGCCGCTCGTGCCTGGGTGCGCCGAAACAAGGCCTCTTTCCGAGCTTCTGGATCATTTTTGTGAGCCTCGAACTCGGCGTCAGCTTGCTTCAGTGCTTCATCGACCTTCGTGCGGCGTTCCATGATTTCGCCGACGCTCGCACCGTAGAATTGTGAGACCAGCCGGCACTCCTCGAAGATTTCCCTGGTATAAGATTCACCCGCAATCAATCCAGCAAAATCACGCAAGGGTGCCGTGGCTTCTTTGGAGAAGAACCGGCCGAGTTCTTTCCGTACGAAGTTGTACAGGTTTCCGACCTTGTCGGTTTCCGGAACGTCGATGTGTTCGGCCGTTTCGTCGATCCGGCGTTTGTTCTTGAACTTGAGCCACGGCGCGGCCGTCACCTGCTGCCGGATGTTCTTGATTACGTCCTGGTCGGGCTCGGTTCGATGCTTCAATTGATCCAAGGCGTTCTGAAGCTGGTCGACGAGCTCCCGCGCGAGGTCGCCTCTACCGGCTGCAAGGCACGAAGTCTTCAGGTCGGTGATTGCGCCGATCTGATTTCCGCGCGCTTGCATTGCGACCTGCGGGAGGTTCCACCAGGGGCTGCACACCTTGGGTGCTTTGTTCTTTTGACTGGTGTGCTGCTCACTGTAAAGGAAGCGGTCTTCGACGAACAACGGAAAGCGGTTGCCCTCGACGACACACACCGAGTCAAAGTCGTAGTCTCCTCCGTTTTTGGCTGCGGTTTCAGAGTGCAGTACTAGCGTTCCCTTTAGCCGCAATTGCTGCTCCGCCAAGTCGAGGACGCGGTCTGCGTTCATGCTGCAGCCGCTCTTCCCTAGCTCAACGGTCAGCAGGTGCACGGTTTTATCTGCCGTCAAAGTCTCGAACGGAAGAAGATCTTCTTTCATGCGAATCGGATAACGAACCACCAGCCCTCGGAGGCAGTTGAGCGGTGCGATCACCCGATTCTTAGGCATCCAGTCGGATCCCCAGAAGACTTCTCCGTCATGCAATATGAGATAGCCATCGTCTGCCAATGTGAATCCCGGCAGTCGAAACCCACCCGATGTGCATAGTTTGAACGCCCATCGCGCCAGCAACCGTTGGAGTTGGCCGTTGACGAACGGATGCTTTGCCATGTAACCGGTTGGGTCCGCCTTTAATACAGCTTCGACGACCGTATGTTCTGCACTGGTGAACTCAGGGTTGTGGTCCTCGCTGATATCGAGAGACCGTTGTGCTTCGGAGGTGCCAAGAAGCTGGAACAGCTCCGTAAAGTTGTTCTCTTCAAACGCCGCTTTCACCTTGGCAATCTGGGAGAGGGCGTACGGTTTGATTTCGAGTTCGATCGAGGACCCCGGCGCGTGCTCAACCAGCGTGTAACTCGACTGGAACTCGAGATCTCGCGAAACATCTCGGATCCCAAGGACGATGAAACCACGGTACAGGTGCGCGTGGCGGTCCCCCCAAAATGACCGAAAAGATCGCAACACGCCGCCCTTATACTCAGGCTTGACCGAAGATCTTGGCAGGATGATGTCGGCCTCTAACTTCGCGGCCACCTCATCCGTCATCACCTTGAATGACCCCTTGGCCTGGGTCTTCCCAAAACCCAAGCGGAATTGGTAGAAGCGATGCGGTTGGAGTTTCAGTTTTCCGAACAGAGACTCTGAAATCCAACCTCGGCAATCGTTTGTTCCGAATTCGTGGTCATCCACGACCAGGACACTCCGGTCTGGCTCCTCGATCCGCACGCGGCACGAGGAAACCAGAATGCCGAAGTAAGTGATGGCCGCTTGGGGTGATTCCCGAAACCGCTCCGCCAGCTTCTTTTCATACGCCACATCCGCGGCGTAGAATTTCCCTTTCTTCGCACTGCCACTGGCGCCGATCAAGCGATACCGAACTCCCTCGCATTCAAGATTCTGGAGGGCATGTTCGACAATCGCCTGCTCGAAAGGGTCGAGCGGCTCCTGGGGCACATCCACACTGGCCACTTGCAAGCCCGGGTAGAGTGCCTCAAGGAGGGTATTTCCGAGTTGTGACTGTTGCCTCACTTCGACCAACTTCTTTGATACATGACCTTCCTTATTAATCTGCAGTGAAACGACTGACAATCCACCGCAGTTCGTAACGTTTGTCATGGTTTTTCTCCTTGTTGTAACGGCACAGCACAACAAGGAGGCCGCTGATGCGGTCGCTTCGCTGTCCTGCACCGAAAACGAGTGAAGTTCCCGGTCAGGTTCGCGAAGAACCGACCAGCACTGATCCGCAATGAGCTTGCGGAGGGCTTCTACAGATCAACTTCATCTGTGGATGAAGCCGTGTTATGAAATCGATTGTTCCAGCACCATCACGCGTGCTTGTGGATTACGGTCTCCCTTCTGACCTGTGGGGTCTTCCCGGAGAGGTCCGCGACGGGCCGCCACTCGGTCACCACGTAGTAGGTGATGCCCGATTTCAGCGCTTCCACCATCGCCTCACCTTCCTTTGAAAACTCCCGGCCGAACACAGGGCTTTCCCCGCTCCCACCGGGCTTAGCCAGGAAGAAACGGCATCCCGTCTCGGCCGATTCCGTACCGTTCTTCTGCCGACGAATTTGACGCTTCGTAGGCGGAGAGGACTGCTCGGGCTTTTCTTGACCGACTGGCTGTAATGTAGTTGTGCTCATTTGTTGGACCACCTTTCTCGAGGTTCATTTCCGACAGCACGACACTGCTCTGCCGCCACCTCCGTGCGATGAAACGCTTCAGGACCCGCTCACCTCTGTTTTTCGAGGGTACTTTCCTGCAGTAGACCAGCCTCGCGGTCCCCGACCATCTGACGCTCCGAATACTCGGCGATTAGCAGACCGCTCGGATTCCGCTCAGACCGCTGCTCTTCGACGAGACGGATGTCGTAACGACCCACAATCCGGTCAATAACCTCGGAAGTGTTCTTTACTCGATGCACCTCTTTGACTCCGAAAACGACGTAGGTCCACGGCGCATCTTTTGCTTGATCGATGGAACGAATCCGAAAATCAGAGATGATGTGATCCTCTTTAATCTTCCCAACCGTGTCCTGATCCCGCAGCTTGTTGAGCGTGAACGTGCGAAGGTTCGTGGTCATCATGTTGAGCGATTCCGCAAAGCTTCGGTCGACTGACTCCGGCGTGTAAGCGAGGTAATGCTCAAGAAACCGCCTCACAATTGCTTTCCCTTCGAGGGGTATGGGAGCGGCGTCTGTCGCATCTGCGCCAATTTGAGACGCTAGAACAACCGAAGTAGCCGGATCAGGATTGACGCTTGCGGGACGCCCAACGACTGTGGCATTGCCACTGCTGTCCACATGGATGACTGTCGGTGGTTGAAGATGCACAACAACTGCGAAGCCAAGTGCGCCAATCGCGACGACTGCGAACAGTGTGGTCAATAGCATTGCGCGGTTCGCGTACGCCCGAAGCTTGCCATCCTGTTCGTAATATCTTGTGTATCGCAGGATCTCCGCTTTTCCGTCGGTCCGTTTCATCCCTCACCTCGCCCCAATCACCTTCATAGTTTTTCCTAAGGCCCACCCCACAACGTACGCAGAACTCCAGGACGCCGCGTGGGCGTAGTTAAACCCGCGGAATTGTCCGGGCCGACTGACACTGGACGATGAACTACTATCGGAGCCCCCGCTCACGTGAGCAACGCTCGGCGCCGACGCGGGTCCGCCTCCAGCGCGCTGCGGGATCGCTTCTTGGGAGCTGCCGGTTGGAGATGAGGCGAGCACAGCATCCGAAGGCGAATCCGCACGAGAAAAAGCGGTCTCGGGTTCCCCTCCGGCAATAACGCCCGTGACTGGGCTCGGCGCCCGCGACCCTCCCAAAGATCCTTCTCCCATATCCCGTGAACTTCCCGATGCCGAAGCTGAAGCATTCTGAGAGATGCCGCCAGATCCTCTCGGCGCACTTGTGGAGCTGAGCTGCGCAGCGCCCCCACCGCCGCCGGCTGCACCACCACCACCTCCTGCGGCTGCGGCTACACCGGCCTGACCGCCTCCGATCGCGGCAACTGCTGCAGCCGCCGCCACCTGGCTAGCCGTGTAGGCGGCACTCATGGTGGCCATGACCGCCGAACCGACGTCCCCTCGCACGAGACGGCTGGCAATTAGAGGAATCAGGACAATTGAGATAGAAAATAGGATGCTTATGACTCCGAGGAGGATCATTTGGGTCGAGCCAATAAACCCATTCAAAATGCCATTCGCACTTAGGACATTGCTCATACTTCCCAGGTTGATGGCAGACATCAAAACTTGCATCACCGCATAAATCAGCCCCCATGCTTGGAAGATCATGAGGTTGACGGCATACGTGCGCGCCAGTTGACCAATTCCTCTTGCCGGAAGAAGCGCGAGAACGAAGGGCCCAACCACGTACAACACCGATCCGTACATGGCGTAGAAAAGTGTGAAGAGCACATAACTGATTGGAAGGATCACGAGCCCCACCAGAAACAAGAGGGCTGTGAGTAGTCCTGGAATTCCGCCCGTTACGAGTGCCCAAAATGACTGAGCGCCGTTTGTTGTCACGTAGTTTCCAATTTGGTCCAACCAGGCCTTGAGCACATCCCCTACTCCCGACTGCCTGTAGATGAAATCGGCGACAGAATTAAACATGGTGTTGACGCCACGAAACGCGGTGCCGTACTGGAGAAAGATCAACGCAAGAACCAAGTACTTCACGCCGGCAACTCCTAATATCCTCACGTCACCTCCGCTAGCAAAAGCTTGGTATACAGCGTAGAGGAGACTCAGAATCAGAATGGTTCCAGCGATTTGGAGCACGGCCGGCATGATGCCGGTGCCGTCTATCCCATTGAGCGCCGTCTGAAATAATTGTTCAAAATAGAACACGGGTCATTGCCTCTTCAGGAGATTTTGAATTTGCTGGTTCAAGGTCGCAGTGTTGGTCGCTCCCATTTTCACGTCGGCGCCCGCGTTCGCGAGGCTGATGGCTCGTACCCTCATCAGGTCAGCCGTTGCAGATTGCGTGTAAGCATTGGCTCGCACGAGCCAGGCGTCGGCTTGAGCTTCGATGATCGGCGCACTTCCTGGCGCCGCGGTTTGAATACTCTGATTCAGCTGGTCGGCTGCTTGAAGTTCCAAGTCCGCAAGGGCATCGATTTCGATCGCTCTCTTCAGCGCTGCCTGGGCCGCTGCATCTGTAGAATCAATTAAGTCTCGTACCTCTGGTGATGCGTCGGTCGGAGTTGGAACGGCTCCATAGACTGCCTGATACTGCGCGCTTGTCTGGGCGATTTGTGCAGGGTCGCGCGAGAGAAGATTTTGTTCCAGCTGTTGTGGCCCCGCCAGAGTTGCGCTGTTCACCGGCACTTGGGTAATGGTCTGGATCTGAACGAAAATACCGCGCACGTTTCCTACGAGCGACCGCGCTTGGTTGATGAGATTTTGCGGCCAGACGACTGTCTGTTCGAAGTTTCGGATGCCCTGTTCAACTCCAAGAATACTGTTAAGGCCTCCTCCTATTACACTGGTGAGCGCACTCGAAATTGAGGAAAGGCCAGCCGTGATAATCGCGCAACAAGGGTCCACGAACTGGCTCCTCACTTGTTGCGGTGCGGCAACCGCGAAAACCAAGATTAGAAACGCGACCCTGAATTTGTGATTCCAAGACCAGCCGAGGGCGCGCGCGAACATCTCAGATAGCTTCATCATCTGCTTTCTCATTTCCCGTTCTCCTTAAACCGTGGCCAGACCAGGCTCCGGCTAAACTTGTCATCTGGACAAGCGCATTCACGTCCACGCTCGAACATTGGCCAGATGACTGTCCATTTCTGTGCTTCGATATCGCTCCGGGTGCCGAAAATACACTCCAGCTCCCGCCCGACCGCGCCGCTGAGTGCACTTACAACCGAGGAAATCCCTTCTGTTATGCTCTCGCAGTAAGAGTCCAAGAATCGGGTCCTGAGTTGCAGCGCTGCCACAACCAAAATCGTACTCACTACAGCAATTCTGATTTTGTAGCTTCGCAACCAACCAAGACTTCTCGCCAGAATCATTGGCGCACTTTTCATCTGAGTTCTCATTGGCAAAGTTCCTTATTTTCTTTGCAGCAAATTCGTTATGATGCCGCGCAGTTGGGTGGTAGAGGTTGCCCCCCGTTTGCGAAGTGCGTTCTCATGCGCGGCACCTGCGGCTTCTTGGCGAAGCTCGGCGGCTAGCATCTTCTGGGTTACGGCCTGACTCTCGATGGTTGCTACGACCGCACTCGCGGTAAGGAATGGTGCAGACCCCGGCGCCGCTTGACTTGCTCCGTTCTCAAGGAGGTCTGCGGCTTGGAGTGTCAAATCTGCCGCCTGGTCGCTTGCCTTGAGTGTCTTCAGATTGTCGAGCGCAACGGCGTCGTCCATGTCGGCCATCATTCGGTCCGCCGGGCTCGCGTTTGTCGCTGTCGGAATGGCTCCGTAGGTGGAGCCATAGGTGGTCGCCACGTTGCCAAAATTGTTTATTTGGTGATCACGGATCACTTTCTCTAGAGCCGCAGGGTTTGGCAATGTGGCGCTGCGTAGGTCAATATTCAGAATATTGCGCATGAGGTTTCGATATTGGCCAATCATCTGTGTCACCTGAGCTTTCGCCTGGTTTATCAATTGCACTGGCCAAGTCACGGTTTGATAGAGATTACCAATCGCAGTTCTGACCGAATTGATTGAGTTGAGCGCGGTTTGGATTACACCGTTTATGGTGTTCAGCACTGCCTGGATTGCAGCAATCAAACTGGCTTGTGCCTGTGCGGGAGGCGCAGAGATCAGCACCGCCGCCATTGTTCCCGCCACAACCAGCGCTACGACGCGGCGCCTTGAGTTCGCTGTTAACACCAGCCAAGTGAAAACAAGGAAAAAACCAAAGAATAGGATCGTCACAGTCACCCCCATCCGAATTCAGCGTAAACTCATATGCGCGTCCGCCAATCGCTGACGGCCTTCTCGATCCACTCGTGGATTTCACAACTGAGAAACCTGTACACTCCGATTGCAATCAATCCGCCAAGAACAAGCAGGACTCCCTGCAAAAGGCGCATCCCAAAAGCGCGCGCTGAAAGATCCCATCGTGGGGCGTTCATCGCGCAACCTCCGGCGCATTCATCAGGCCCGACATTTCCTCAGGCAGCGGCGCTACCTCCGCAAGCCCCCGTGGGAACTTGTCAGCCAGGTCCTTGTAGCAATCGAGCAGTGGCCGACCGCCTTGCTTCTTTAGGAACCAGGAACGGTACTTCCGCTCCCGTGGAAATGTGGTGCAAATCCAGTAGTCCAGAGCCGTTGGCACGATCCGTATCGTCTGCGTGGTTTCGGCTTTTTCCCCCAAAACCATCAACACCTCGGCACTCTGGCCCTTCCGCGGAGCACCGAACTGCTTGATTTCGTTGATTGCCACGGGATTCAGAAAGAGATGATTCACCAGGGCAGTTACATCGCCAGGCTGTTGCCCGACAATCTTCGTGGTGGCGTTCTTGAGGATCCCCGGCCCATGCTCGCGTGGCTGGAACTCCGAGCCGACGAAATCTTCGACAGTTTGGCTGATCCCCCACACGCTCGAATTTCGTTTGCGTGCCGTGCGGAACAGTTGCACGACTTCGGGCGCCAGCGTTGGAGAATCGAGCAAGGACCAGCATTCATCGAGAACCGTGATGCTTGGCAGTCCAGTCTTACTCGCTGCGCGCGCGGCCATGGCGTTGGCGATGAGCATGCTCATCGCAGTTTCGAGTCGCGGGTCCGAACTCAGACCCTCCACATTGAAGAAGAGCCAGTTGCTATCAAG
>Ga0137403_10001666_pt1 | contig 27728 bp, 23 predicted proteins | sample CZOMad2_1_16fung_FD_122057 | JGI IMG/M metagenome (GOLD analysis project Ga0137403, IMG submission 122057) | Vadose zone soil fungal communities from Angelo Coast Range Reserve, California, USA - CZOMad2_1_16fungal (Hybrid Assembly) | ecosystem: Environmental > Terrestrial > Soil > Vadose zone... | reverse complement strand
AGCTTTGCCTCAAAAGTCGGAACTAGCTCGAGGCAGGAGTGTTTTGCTTCGTGTTGGTTAGTGTGACTTCGTGGATCGTCTTTAGTTTTCCGGACAAAGAAACGATCCACGGAGTCACACGAATTAAACACGAAACTCGTTACTACCGAAATCGACTTTTGAGGCAAAGCCGCCTCGCATTAATCTCAATGCCAGAGTAGATCATCGGTCGCACTTATTCAGCGACCCAACTTTTAGATGAATCCTTTCTTGACGAGCCATTCATGCACGACAGTCTTCTTGTCGCGCTTCGAGCCGTCGACTTCGTAGTTGAGCTGGCGCATTTCGTCGGTCGAGATCGCTCCACTCAGTTTTTGCAGGACTTCAGACAGCGCCGGCTCGCGCGTCAAAGCCTCCTGGCGCGTGAGGAACACCGCTTCGTAAGGCGGAAAATAGTGCCGGTCGTCTGTGAGTTGGACCAGGTCGAGCGCGGCGATGCGGCCGTCGGTCGAGTTGCCCGCGATCAGATCGACTTTGTGCGAAGCCAGCGCAGTGTAAGTTAAATCCAGCGCCATTTCGCGGGGTGGTTCGGCAAATTGTAAACCGTATGTGCGCGAGAATCCCGGATAACCATCGGCACGCGAGACGAAGTCATGGCCAAACCCGGCGGTCCATTGCGGCGCATAGCGCGCTGTCTCTGAGACAGTTTTCAGATTGAGTCGCCGGGCGTCGTCGCCGCGCACCAGAATGGCAAAGGTGTTATCGAACCCCAGCGGCGGACTCACTTCGACATTGAATGCTTCTGCATATTCGCGCCTGACCTGATCGAAAACCGCTTTTGGATCCGTGATCGGAGCATGATGAAGGATTTGTGCGAAAGACGTGCCGGTATATTCGGGATATAGATCGATCTGCTTTGAGAGGAGCGCGCTGTGGGTCAGGTTCCCGCCGAGATCGAACCGGCGATCGACTTCGACCTTTCTTGCTTCCAACATCTGGGCAACGACTTCGGCAAGCAGCACCGACTCAGTGAAATCTTTCGAGCCCACGGCAACGTGACCGTGACCTGGGGACGAACTCGTGCGGTTCTTAATTCCACGCCAGGCTCCATAGCCCATCATTACCACGCCGAGAACAAGCGCGGCGAAAGCCAGCACCCGCAAAGGTCGAGCGCGTGAAGCCCTTTGCGAGTTGGGATCAAAGCGTCTTTCGATCAAGCTGAACCCAAAATCCGCCAGCAACGCCATCAGGGCCGACGGTACCGAGCCGGCCAGCAACAAACGATTGTCGTCCATTCTCAGACCGCGGAAGATGTATTCGCCTAGTCCTCCCGCGCCGACCTCGGCAGCGATGATCGCCACGCCGATCGTGATCACTACGGCGACCCGGACACCGGTCAGGATCACACTCATTGCCAGCGGCAGTTCAACTTGCAACAGCACCTGGCGATCGGTCATGCCCATGGCTACGGCCGCCTCGCGCACATTGCTATCGACGCCCAGTATTCCCGTGACGGTGTTGCGAATGATTGGCAGCAGTGCGTAAAAGACGAGCGCGACGATTGCCGTCCGCGGTCCAATGCCGCCGATGAAAGGCAGCGGAATGAGAAAGCCGAACAGCGCCAGGCTGGGAATGGTCTGCATCACGTTGGCGATGCCCAGCACCGGGCCGCGCAGACGCTTGCGCCGCGTAATCAGAATCCCCAACGGCAAACCGATCAGCAGCGCAATCGCAATCGAGATCGTCACCAGCCAAAGATGCTGCGCGATGTGCGACAGAATGTCGGACCAGTTCTGTTTGAGAAACTCGAGCATGAGAACAATTCGTTTCGGGGCTGATTTTCCTGAGTCCCGTTAGGAAAATATTTATAGACCCAGCAACCCCCTGAACCCTTTCGAGCGAAGTCTCATTGGTCGAACGGTTGCTATGAATATTTCGCGCCTACGGCGCTGCCAAAAAATCACTCTTCAGCGTTTCCAAATACGCTCTTGCCAGATCATTCTCTGAACTCAAAAAGCCCTTTGGTGTCTCCAGCAAAACAATCCGCCCTGCATCCATCAAGGCAATCCGCGACCCGAGCAGTAACGCCTCGCGCACGTCGTGCGTTACGAACATGACCGTCTTGCCGAGTCGCGTTTTCAGTTCCGCAAACTCGCTCTGCAAAGACGCGCGCGTCAGCGGATCCAGCGCCCCAAACGGTTCGTCCATCAACAGCAAAGGCGGATCAGCCGCCAGCGCGCGCGCCACCCCGACACGTTGGCGTTGGCCGCCCGACAACTCGCGTGGGTAACGGTGCGCGAACGCTCCGGGATCCAAACCAACCAACGAAAGTAATTCGCGCACTCGCTCCTTCATGCGCGCTTCGTCCCACCCTTCGAGATGCGGCACCAGCGAGATGTTTTGCTCGACCGTGAAATGCGGAAACAGTCCGGCTTCCTGAATGACGTAACCAGTGCGACGACGCAGTCGGATTACATCCCACTCGATGGTCGCTTTGTCTTCTACCAGGACTTTGCCTGAGGTTGGCGTGAGCAGGCGGTTCACCAACTTGAGCGTCGTAGTCTTGCCACAGCCGGATTCGCCGAGCAACACAAATGTTTCGCCTTGCTGAACCTGCAGACTCAGTCGATCGATAATTGGGCGGCCAGGGTCGACGGCGAAACTGACTCCGCGGAATTCAACGAGTGGTTCGTGATTGTTAACAGACAGCGGCACCATCGTTCGAGGTCCAAGAATATACGTTTTGCCAATCAGCGTGTTAAGCTTACGTCATGCTAGTCACAACCGGAAAGGTAAACGGTGGTGCGATCGAGATTGAAGCAGGCAGTTTGCCGGAAGGCGCCACAGTGACCATCCTCGCAACCGAAGACGGTGAGGTCTTCGAACTCAATCCTTCCGACGAGGCCATGATTCTTGCCGCGATCTCTGAAGTAGAGCGCGGCGAAGTCATAGACGCCTCAGATGTACTGCGACAGATTAGCAACTCTTGAGCGGTCAACTCCCGGTTCATATTGTTGGCAGCGCGGCACGCGCGATCACAGAAGCTGCGGAGTGGTGGAAGGCTAATCGACCGAAGGCGCCCCGTGCGTTCGTCGAAGAATTAGAGCGAGCGCTTCAGCTTGTTTCATCGCAGCCTGCCATAGGCACACGCGCTCAAAATGTGAGACTCGCCGGAGTTCGACGGATTCGGTTGGCGCGAGTGCGTTTTCATTTGTACTACCGCGTGGCTGCGTCACCACCTGGAATAGAAGTCCTCGCCCTCTGGCACACCAGTCGCGGTTCATCACCGCCAATCTAGCGCGGCCACTTTCGCATCCCTCTTTTTGGGTGCTAAAGTCTCTCGGTTAAGTAGAAGTCGGCTGAGGCGCAGATGAGCCAAATCGATCACATTCATGCGCGCGAGATTCTCGACTCACGCGGCAATCCCACAGTCGAAGCCGACGTGACTTTAGTCAGCGGCGTCGTGGGTCGCGCAGCCGTGCCCTCGGGCGCGTCTACCGGCGAACACGAAGCTGTCGAATTGCGCGATGGCGATCCGAAACGCTTTGGCGGCAAGGGCGTTTTGAGCGCGGTGCAAAACGTTAACGAGGTGATTGCCGGCAAGCTGAAGGGAATGAGCCCACTTGGGCAAGCTGAGATCGATCGCGTGCTTATCGAACTCGACGGCACGCCGAATAAATCGAATCTCGGCGCGAATGCGCTGCTCGCGGTTTCAATGGCCACCGCTCGCGCGGCGGCGAATTCTCAGAAGCTGCCGCTGTACCGCTATCTTGGAGGCTCGAGCGCGAACACTCTGCCGGTGCCGATGATGAACATCATCAACGGCGGCGCCCACGCCGACAACAATGTCGACTTTCAGGAATTCATGATCGTGCCGGTCGGCGCGGGCACGTTTAGTGAAGCGCTGCGCATGGGCGCCGAGATTTTTCATACGCTGAAATCAGTCCTGAAGAAAAAAGGCTACGCCACCAGTGTGGGTGACGAAGGCGGCTTTGCCCCGAACCTGAAATCAAACGAAGAAGCGATTGAAACTATTCTGGAAGCGATTGCGCAGGCAGGTTACCAGGCTGGCGAGAATGTTCTGCTCGCGCTCGACCCGGCAGCTAGTGAGTTCTACGACGGCACATCTTATGTTTTCAAAAAGTCTGACGGCCGCAAACTCCGGAGCGACCAGATGGTTTCATTCTGGAAAGCCTGGGCCGGCAAGTATCCGATCATTTCAATCGAAGACGGCATGGCTGAAAATGATTGGGACGGTTGGAAAGCTTTGACCGGCGCGATTGGCGGGCGCGTGCAACTTGTCGGTGACGACTTGTTCGTCACGAATACAAAGTTTCTGCAAAAGGGAATTGAGCTTGGCGTGGCCAATTCGATCTTGATCAAGGTCAATCAGATTGGCACCCTGAGCGAGACTTTGGAGTGTGTTGAGTTGGCCAAAACTAATAACATGACCGCGGTCATCTCGCATCGCTCAGGCGAAACCGAAGATGCCTTCATCGCCGACCTCGCAGTGGCCACGAACGCCGGCCAGATCAAGACCGGTTCGCTCTCCCGCAGCGATCGCATCGCGAAATACAATCAACTGCTAAGAATTGAAGAAGAGTTAGGCGCCGCAGCGGTCTATCCAGGCCGCGCGGCTTTCCGAGCGTTTCAGAACCGGGAGCGGTAGCGACCGGATCACGGAGGCAACTTGAGTGTACGATCCCATCGCTATCGCCCGGGGTTCTGTAACAAAGTGAGGTACCCATGAATCAATCGGACGTCAAGCATCTATTTGATTACACGGAATGGGCCAATGGGCTCGCGCTTAGTGCGGCGGCTAATCTCTCTCAAGAGAATCTGCGGCGCGACTTTGGCATCAGTCACGGTTCGATTTTCGGCACGCTGCGGCACATGGCCGGCGCTGAATGGATTTGGCTGGAGCGCTGGCACGGGCATTCGCCGCCGAAGGCCGAAGCCTGGTCGCTCTGGACCGACGAAGGGTGCCCTGACCTGGCGAAATTGAACGAGCGTTGGCGAGACATCATCGAGCGCCGCGCCAGCTTTCTTTCGGAAGTGGACGAGTCGTGGTTGGCGGCGGAGCTGCCGTTCAAACTGCTCAGCGGCGATCCCAGTTCACTGCCGCTGGTGGAGCAAATGCAACACGTCGCCAATCATGCCACGCTCCACCGCGGACAAGTGGTCGGGATGATCCGGCAACTGGGGCTAGCGCCGCCTTCGACGGATTTGCTTTTCTATTTGCGGAGCGAGATTTCTCCGAAGTAAGCGGGGCAGTAGCCCGACCGTTAGGGAGGGCGTTGTTCGGTAGTGCGCCCTCCCTAACGGTCGGGCTACTGCCCCGCTTTGCGACCTATGTCTGAAACCTGGAAGAGAGATGACTACTCGATCAGTACCGATCGTTCGCGACTTAACGCCGAGCTGATTCACGACTTTCTTTCAAACACTGCGTACTGGGCGACGGGCCGCAGTCTGGAAGTGGTGCAGCGATCGATCGAGAACTCGCTTTGCTTTGGCATCTACAAGAACTCTGACCAGGTCGGATTCGCGCGCGTAGTCACCGACTATGCGACCTTCGCCTGGATCGCCGATGTGTTCGTGTTGCCGGAACACCGTGGCCGCGGACTGTCAAAGTGGCTGATGGAAGTGATGATCGCGCATCCACAGCTACAGGGATTTCGCCGCTGGGTCTTGTCCACAAAAGACGCGCACGGAGTGTACGAGCGGTTTGGTTTTATCAAGCTGCACCGGCCGGACCGTTGGATGGAACGTCCCGATCCGAACATGAAAGAGAGTCCGGATTACTGGAAGGAGTAGCATCGACTTCAGTCTGTGATTCTTGTGGGCGATCACAGACCGAAAGTCTATGCCACCGGGAGCAGAATGTTTTTCTTCTTCATTATCGGCACGCACTTCTTCACATGGGGTTCACAGCCCGCGGCCAACCAAATGAAGTGTGGCAAGTGCGGCACCATGGGCACCTTTGTGAAAAAGCAGGGGATGCGCTTCATCACGTTGTTCTTCATCATTCCGGTAATGCCGATTAGCGGGATCAAGAACCTCTTGCAATGTCCGGTGTGTGGAACAAAGTATCAAACAAAGTCATAGCGCCGACCTGGTTCGGAAGGAAAACATTGGAAAAAAGACAAGGGCCACTCGCGCTCATAATCCTTGACGGCTTTGGCTATCGCGCCGAACGCGAAGGCAATGCGATCGCGCTGGCCCAGATGCCTTACTACGACGAACTCGTCGAGAAGTACCCGCACACGTTGATTGAAGCATCAGGAGAATGCGTCGGGTTGCCGAAAGGCGTGATGGGCAATTCGAATGTTGGCCACCTTTCCATGGGCGCCGGCCGCGTGGTGCTTACCGACATCGAACGCATCAACCATGCGATTAAGAGCGGCGAGTTCGCCCATAACCTGGCGCTTGACGCGGCCATAGACAGCGCCGTAAAGCACGACCGCGCTTTGCATATCATGGGCCTGGTTTCGGACGGACTGGTCCATTCTTCACAAGAGCACGCCTATGCGCTGCTGCGTTTGGCAAAGGATCGCGAGGTGCGACGGGTCTATGTGCATTGCTTTCTGGATGGGCGCGACACGCCGCCGTCGTCCGCCGAAAAGTACGTCGCCGCTATGCAGGACAAGTGTAAGGAGATCGGCGTCGGCGAGATTGCGACCGTAGTCGGACGCTATTACGCCATGGATCGCGACAAGCACTGGGAGCGAATTGAGCGCGCCTACAAACTCTTGGTGCATGGCGAAGGCCAACGCACCAGCGATCCCTTGGCAGCGATCCGGCAATCTTATGAGCGCGATGTGACGGACGAGTTTGTCGAGCCCATCGTGGTCACGCGGGAGAACGGCGAGCCTGTAGCCACTATTCAGGATGGCGATTCGGTGATCTTCTTTAACTTTCGCGCCGACCGCGCGCGGGAAATCACAGCCGCGCTCGCTGTCCCCGGCTTTGATGCCTTCGCGACACCAACGCGGCCGCACTCGCACTTCGTTTGTTTTGCGGTTTACGACAAGACCTATCCTCTGCCGGTCGCATTTCCTCCGGCGCGTCCGGTCAATGTGCTGGCCGAAGTTTTCGCCGGCCTCGGCGTGCGCAACTTTCGGCTGGCAGAAACTGAGAAGTACGCCCACGTCACATACTTTTTTAATGGTGGCGTCGAGCAGGAATTCCCTTTTGAAAAGCGTCTGCTCATCCCTTCGCCCAGAGTTGCGACTTACGACCTGCTGCCGGAGATGTCCGCGTTTAAGATCACCGATAAGCTTTTGCGCGCGATTGAAGAGAACGAGACGGACGTGTTCATCGTCAACTTTGCGAACCCTGACATGGTGGGCCACACGGGCATGCTCGACAAAACGATTGAGGCCTGCCAGTACGTGGACACTTGCCTGGGCTGGATCACCAAAGCGATGCGCACCGCGCGCGGCACAACCTTGATCACGGCGGATCATGGCAACGCCGAGCAGATGTTGGATCTGAAGACGGCACAGCCGCACACCGCGCATACATCCAATCCCGTTCCATTTCATCTGATCGACCAGGATTCTATTGGCGTCAAGTTACGCGAAGGTGGGGCGTTGGAAGATGTGGCGCCGACGATGCTCGCGTTGTTGGGAATTGAAAAGCCTGGGGAGATGACGGGGAGAGATTTGCGAGAGGGGTTGTAGCGCAAGTTGTTAACTTGCGTCACCTTGCCGAAGACACAACGCAAGTTAGCAACTTGCGCTACATCAGACATATGTCCGTCGCGACTGAAATCATCACCGACCAAGTGCGCCCTCGGGCCATCTCGCTGCGCTGGATCATCAACGCGCGCGAGGACTTGATTTGGTTTGTGGGTTCCGTGGCATCGAGCTACGCGCTGTTGGTGCTGTATGTCACTGGGGTCCTGCCGTTGATCCCAATGGTCGCCGCGTGGGCGATCCTGATCGACGCGCCGCACGTTTTTGGCACGTTGTCTCGCACTTACTTTGACGCTTCTGAATGGAAAACGCGCAAGCGCCTCATGCTTGGCTCGCTCCTGTTTTTCGTAGTTGGCCCGGTGATGGTTCTGCTTGGCATTGGCTTCACTTTCTTTTTTGCGGCCGCGATGTGGGCCTACTACCATCTGGTGAAGCAGCACTATGGCTTCATGGTGCTCTACAAGAAAAAGAACCAGGACCTGGCGCCGGTCGACAACGCGCTTGACCGGTGGTTGTTGCTGTTCGCTTTTAACTATCCGTTCGTGGCGTTTATCGCGAGCGACCCGAGTGCGATGGCCCGCGTGCCGCCATTCCTTCGCAGCGGCGTCAACACGGTGACGAGGTTGTTGCTGGCGGGGACGATTGTGGTTGGCGGGTGCTGGCTGATTCGTCAGCTTCAGCGGGCTTGGTTGCGAGAGTCTTTGAACCTGCCGAAGTATCTGCTGCTGGCGGCTGCGATTCCTATGCACTGGATCGCGTTGTTGACGCCGATGCCCAACAAGCCGATTGCGCTGGTGGCGATTCTGACGATCTATCACAACCTGCAATACCACCGCCTGATCTGGTTTCATAATCAGAAGTACATGGCAGCGAGCGAGGCGTCGCGGGGCAGTAGGCCGACCCCGGGGCCCCCGGCCGGGCAGCCCGGCTGGGGTGGGAGGGTCAGCGAGGGCTCCATTAACCAGCCAGAGCTTAAGAAAAAATACGGCCCCGCAGTACTCATCAGTCGCCGTCTGCTCTACTACATCGGCTTCGGAATTCTCTTCGGTCTGTTTTACCAGGGCCCGCGCCAGGTCCTCGGCTACTTCGGCCTGAAAGCATCACACGGCGACGTGACCGCTCAGCTTCCCATACAGATTCAGTTGGGCGTCGCAGTTCTGTGGGGCGTCGCTTTCATTCATTACTATCTCGATTCAAAGATTTGGCGGGTGCGCAGGGATCCGTCGGTGGGCAAGGCGCTTCACATGAATTAACTCAACCGACAACGTGCAGTCAGTACCGGGAGCGGTAGCGACCGGGTCATGGCCTCACTGTCTCGCTGTAGGACGCTGAGACCCGGTCGCTACCGCTCCCGGTACTGACCTCAAATTCTTTACAGAAGTCAGCGACCACTTCGACGAACTTCTCCGGATACTCAGTTGGCGGCAAGTGACCGCAACGGCGGAAGACGATCAGACGCGAGTTGGGAATTGCATCGCGCAGGCGGAGAGCTTCGCTAATCGGAATATGTGTATCTTCCTCGCCCCAGATCAGCATTGTCGGTTGTCGGATCAAGCTCGCCTCGCGCGAAATTCGATTGGCGCTCCAGCGGCGCACGGTGCGAATCATGGCGCGATGCGTGTTCGCCGTCTCCAGCAGATGATGGCGCGCCTCGAGCTTGCGTTCGTCGATAGGGAGTCCGAGGCGCCGGTACACGTCCGCAGTGCGCTTGCGTAGGATCCAGCGCGAGCCGAGAAAGAGCGGCGTGGCCAGATCGCCTAAGAGCGGCACGCTCGCCAGTCTCAGCAGCAGCTTCTGCTTTGGCTCGTCATTACTCACCGCGCCGACCAGGACGAGTTTCGCTACTCGCTCCGGAGAATCCAGAGCCAGCAGCGCCGCAACCGCGCCACCGTACGAAGCTCCGACAATCGTCGCCCGATCAATCTCCAGTCGATCCATCAAACCCAGTACGGCTCGCGCCTGGGCCGCGATGGTGTACTCGCCGTCGACGGGCTTGTCGGAATAACCATAGCCGGGCAGGTCAGGCGCGATGACGCGAAAGCCTGCTCCCGCCAGCGGCAGAAACACTTCATTCCAAACCAGGTTCGAAGAAATGAAACCGTGAATCAGAATCAGCGGCGGCGCGTCTTCGTCGCCGGCTTCCTGATAATGAATGCGCACGCCGTCGATCGTCGTGAACCACGAATGTTCCGCGTGATAGATGAGGTTGATGCTGTCGGGCCAACTGACGTCCCTTGGGCGAGTGAGAAGTTTCGCGGCCACCGCTCCCGCAACGATGCCTGATACTCCGGTCAACAGATGACGTTTCTTCATGACGGGAGAATCTTAACGCGGCGGGCTCAAAGAGTGAAAGATGAGAGGTGATTACGGCGCTGCAGTTTGGGGAAATCTCCGATGCTTTAGCCCCGTATGGGCAGAATGTTTTATAGCTCGGAAGCATTCCCAACGAATTCAAAGCTCAATTCCGAATGCGTTGGAGCTATAAACATTTCGCTCCTGCCGGAGCGAAGGCAGAGAGAAGTTTTCCGCGCCTCAGGGCGGCAAAGCCGCAACTATGTATTTATGATCACTACTTGTGGGTGGACTGTCTTTCGCTCTTGATCATAAATTCCCACCGCGATCAGCTGGCCGTCGCTATTGCGCAGACGCAGCAGTTGGTCATTCGGCCAGGGCGAGGAATCTGCTTCCTGGATCTGAAAATCGATCCCCTGACCAACTCTCCGCACCGCATCAACTTCCAACTGCACTCCGGGTAGAAACGAGAGCGCGGCGTCCGGCGAGATCAGCACTTGATCGAGCGATCCTGCCTGCGCCGCTTCATGCAACCGCTCTAAAGTGATCGCATCAGAGATCTTAAATTCACCGGCCCGCGTGCGGCGCAGTTCCGATACGTGTGCGCCCACCCCGAGCTGCTTGCCAAAATCTTCAGCCAGTGTGCGAATGTAAGTTCCCGCAGAACACACGACGCGAACTCTTAAGTCTGTGGTGCCGTCGTCATTCTCATTAGGAACACCGTCGCTCGCTACGGTTTCGAACTCGCTGATCTTAACGCGAACCGATTTTCGCTCAATCTCCTCGCCACGTCGCGCGAGTTCGTAGAGCTTTTTCCCGCCAACTTTTTTAGCTGAGTACATCGGTGGCGTTTGCTCGATCTCTCCGCGAAGGGAAGTCATTGCGCTTTCGATCTCTTCTCGGTGAATCTCTGTGTGCCGCTGTGTCTCTGTGGTGAAACTTGTTACGCGCTGGCCCGTCACATCGCCGGTGTCGGTTGCATAACCCAAACGAATGGTCCCTTCATATTCTTTCTCAGCGCCGCTCAGGAATTGCGCCAGGCGCGTGGCGCGGCCGACCAGCACTACCAGCACTCCGGTCGCAAATGGATCGAGGGTGCCCGTGTGCCCGACGCGCCGGTGACCAGTGACACGGCGGATCCGGGCAACCACGTCGTGCGAAGTCATTCCCGCCGGCTTATCGATAATCAGAACGCCATCCATGCCATCATTCTAGATTGCCCAACGCTGATTAGCGATTGAAGTCGGGTTCTTATTCCTGGGTACAGAATCGCTCGCGGTAGCGAGCGGGTCGTGCGCGCCAGCGTCACCCGCTCGCTCCCGCAAGCGGTTGCAGTATCCGGCGCTGGTTGGAAAAACTTAACGCGAGAGCTATAAAGATGTCGTCCCTACGGGACTCAGTTCTATCCGCGATTCAAGCAGAGCCCCCTATCAATGCGAAGACGGCGATCACAACCGACAGAGAAACATCAGGGGCAAGAGCCAGACGCCAATCCCGCGAAGGCTCGCGAACACGTGTTTCAGCGCGCGGGCAAGTTGCTCGCTGCCAAGCAACGTTCAGTCGCAGAACTCAGAGAACGCTTGCTCGAAGGGCGGGGTGCGACGGCAGCCGTCGTCGAGGAGGTTATTGAGCGGCTGCGTGAATATGGTTATCTTGACGACGCGCGGTTCGCGCACGGCTACGCATCGTTGCGAGTACAGCAGCGGCCAATCGGGCGACAGAGGTTGGAACGGGATCTGAGGATGAAGCAGATCGACAAGGCCACCGTCGCTGCGGCTCTCGATCAGGTTTTTGAAACGACTCCGGAGGAAGGAATGATCGATCGCGCGATCGAGAAGCGCATGCGCTTGCGCGGACGGCCGCAGACCCGCGCCGACGCCAAGAAGCTTTTCGATCATTTGCTGCGACAGGGTTTTGCTTTTGAGCTGGTCAGCGAAAAGGTCAGAGCAGCGTCGAAGGGTGATATTGATGATCCGGGGCAGTAGTCGGACCGTGAGAGAGGGCGTAGTGATGTGCCCCGAATACGCCCTCCCTGACGGTCGGGCTACTGCCCCGTTTGCCCTACTCTTCGATCCAGACGACCGGCACAGGAGACAGCAATCCCCCGCCGCTCGCCGGCGCTTGCGCAGACTTGGGAAAGAACGGCACCGTCTCGCCGCTTTCCGTGTCGATCAAAAGCAAAGACGCGGGAACGTCTCCTACGATCATTAACCTCGCAGATGACTTGATCAGCATTTTGGCTGCCGGCGAAAACGTTTGGCCGATGTGCGCACCTCTCTGGCGTTGCCAGTTGGTGGGGTTGAGATAGAACAACTCGGTGCTGGTGCTGCCGGTATCTTCGATGAAGAAAGGCACACAACTTTTGGCCGCGAAGCCGACGAACCGGCAACCGGAAACCGGGGCCGGAGATGGATCGAGCGTTTTAAGATTATCCAGGTTCCGGGCGATCAGAATCGGCTGGGCTTGATCGTGCGGCCGCAGGAACACCGCGTTGCCGAACTGACAGATGCTTTCGATCGACCACTTCCTTTCTGTGTCAGACAATTTCACCGGCTCGCTCAAAATTGCCAGCGTCGTGGTGTTCGGCTTCGGGGCCTCATCGCCCTGCTTTTGCCTGGAGACTCCGATGAATCGATCAAAGATAAGACGGTCGGGCGCGATCCAATGTGCGCAATTGGAAGAGGCTGCTGCCCTCTCAAGGACCGAAGCGTGACCTTGAGAGTTGTCCGCAATGAGATCTTCCCAAATCAATTTCGCTTTGCCGTTCAGGTCTGAGTAGTAAAGCCTCGTTTGAGTTCCTGCCCTCTGCTTATAGCTAAAACGATTACCGTCTGGTGACCAGGCAAGGCAGTAGTTCTCTCCGTTGACTAACGGTTTGACCGCGCCGGTGCGCAGATCACGGAGCATGATTGCGTCTTTGGTGGCGTACAACAAACGCGTGTGGTCAGCGCTCGCCACCGCTTCAAACACACCCTGGCTGAGGACGGCAGAATTGTAGGTTGAGCCTGTAGGCGCCGCGGTCAGTTCCAGCAGATCCGCCCCGTTAGGGTTATCGCCGGCCAACAAGAGCAGACGGCCGCTGAACTTAGGCCCGACCGGAACAGGCGGGCGGGTACACGCGCCAATGAGTACGCCGGAAATTATGATGAAGGCGAGCGCCTTGAGTCGTTTCGTGTGCACTTGACCAGTCATAACTTATCAATAACTCAAGATGGGATCGATACTCAACTAGCCGCGGAGCGGCGGCAGAACTTAGCCCAGGGTGAAGCGAGCGCAGCGAGCGGAACCCTGGGTCGACGAACAATGGAAGTCCAAGCCCGCTTTAGCGGGTGACAGAATCTTATCGGTCTTTCGCCCGCTAAAGCGGGCTCAGAAGATAAGGGACTCGGATCCCCGGGCTTACGCCCGGGGGCTACATTCTGCCGCCATCTTCGATGGCTCATTGGGTGAATCTTCCGCCAGCGTCTCAAGGGTCCATGAATTGGCTAAATTTCGCGCGCTGCTTTTCGCATGCTAAACTCGAACCGATCATGACAGGAAACGAAATTCGCGAAAAGTTTTTGCAGTATTTCGAGCGCCACGGGCATACGCGCGTGCGTTCCAGCCCACTACTGCCGGCTAACGATCCTACACTGCTGTTCACTAACGCCGGCATGAATCAGTTCAAGGACGTCTTTCTCGGAATCGAGAAGCGCGAGTACCTGCGCGCTTGTTCGTCTCAAAAATGTCTCCGCGCCGGCGGCAAGCACAACGACCTCGACGAAGTCGGCAAGACCGCGCGGCATCAGACTTTCTTCGAGATGCTCGGGAATTTTTCTTTCGGCGATTACTTTAAGGAAGACGCGATCAAGTTCGCCTGGGATTTCTTGGTCAATGAACTAAAGATGGATTCAAGCCGTCTCTGGTTCACGGTCTTCGCAGGCGACGAAGAAGTTGGGCCAGACGAAGACGCCGAAAAGTTGTGGGAAAAAGTTGGCGCGCCGCGGGAAAGAATTCTGCGCTTTGGCCGGAAAGATAACTTCTGGCAGATGGGCGACACCGGACCGTGCGGTCCGTGCAGCGAGATTCATTACTACCTCGGAGACGATCCCGACGATCCGACCAGGAATCGTGTCGACCTGGTTAATGGCCCCGGCGATACGACGATGGAGATTTGGAATCTGGTCTTCATGCAATACAACCGGACGGAAGTTGACCCTGGGAAGTACAGCCTCGAGCCGTTGCCGAAACCTTCGGTCGATACTGGTCTGGGTCTCGAACGCACCGCTGTGATCATGCAAGGGGTGAAGTCGAATTACGAAACGGACTTGCTCAAGCCAATGATCGATTTCACGGCTCAGTTGGCGGCGAGGAAGTAGCCAGTGGCGAAGATCTCGCCGACATCGAAAGGCTGGAAGATGAAAGTTGATATGTCTCCGCAAGCGGTCACGGCACGGTTGAAAATGCTCAACCAGCTTTGGGAGTTGAGCATTAAGTTATTGCAATCAAAACGGGCCAAAACGGAGAAGCGGCGAGCATCCTAACGATGTGCTGATGGTTATGAACGCGTACGATAAGTTCGATGAGCAGAAACAATTTGCCTGTCGCGTGATCGCTGATCACGCCCGCGCGACTGCGTTCTCGATCGCCGATGGGATTCTACCCGGGAACGAGGGACGTAATTACGTGCTGCGCAAAATCATGCGGCGGGCGATTTACCAGGGGCGGCACACGCTTGGTTTGGAAGATTTGTTCTTCTACAAGGTGACGAACTTTGTGGTCGATCAAATGGCGGATGCTTATCCAGAGTTAGAGGCTTCGCGGGATTTCATTGAGCGGATGGTTAAGCTTGAGGAAGAACGGTTTGGCTCGACGATGACGGTTGGGTTGCAGAAACTGGATGAGCTGTTAAGTAAAAACGATTTTGAGCCAGATCCAGATCGACCAAGTCCAGGCTACATTTCGATAAATGAGCTTGCCAAGCTATACGATACTTTCGGAACTCCGATTGACCTCATGTATGTTGTCCTGACTTCCAGTCACCCGAAAATATCCGAGGTATCTGGCGGCAATTCCTATTGGACACTTGAGAGGAAGGTTGGAGCATTTCCGAATCATAAGGACGAGTATTTTGCCTTTTCCCATGTGCCTCAGAATCATGACGAGGCAAGCGACCGGGAAACGGAAATCATCGAGGACGAAAGTGGATTTCGAGCCATCATTGAAACTGAGCTCAAAGAACTTCAGAAGAAGACCGGGATTACACAAACTAAGCAAAGCGAGAGCGCCAGAACTGTCTATGTAGCCCTTTCTCGTCGACGCGACACTAAATCCGAATTCAAGGGTCATCAAACGACTCGCATCGATAACGCCAGCATTGTTGCGCTCATCAAGGGCGACGCTGAGGTCTCATCAATAAACGAAGGCGATGAAGGCGAAGTCGTCTTGGATCAAACTCCCTTCTACGCCGAATCAGGTGGACAGGTGGGCGATGTCGGTCGACTCACAACGCCCTCCCTCACGGTCGGGCTACTGCCCCGAAGTGCGACGAGCGAGGTTAACGGGGCAGTAGCCCGACCGTCAGGGAGGGCGTCTTCTCCCAACGATCAAGCAGAGCCACTTCTTGCATCCGTAGTCGACTCGTATTCACCGGCTCAGCGTTTGATCGTTCATAAGGTCAGGGTTGAAAAAGGAACTTTGAAAGTCGGCGATGTGGTCACGGCGGAAGTCGACGCGGAAAAACGTGATGCGACGCGGCGCAATCACACGGCGACGCACTTGATGCATGCAGCGCTGCGCGAAGTTCTGGGGACGCATGTGAAGCAGGCGGGCTCAGTCGTCGCGCCGAACTACTTGCGTTTTGACTTCAGTCATTATCAACCGCTGACCGCGAGCGAGATTGATGAAATTGAACGCCTGGTGAACCATCACATTCTGCGCAACGAACCCGTGCAGACTGACGAGATGGCGGTTGAAGAAGCGATGCGTTCGGGCGCGATGGCCCTGTTTGGCGAGAAGTACGGCGAAAAGGTGCGCGTGCTTTCCATTAAGGGCGCGGAAGGAATCTTTTCCAAAGAATTGTGCGGCGGGACGCACGTGCGCGCGACCGGCGATATCGGCGTCTTCAAAATTACCAGCGATGAATCGATTGCTTCGGGCGTGCGGCGCATACGCGCGGTTACCGGCGTCGACGCTTATGAACGCTTTCGCGAGGACGAGCAAATCATCGGACAGGTCACCGGCAATTTAAGAACGTCGCGCGCTGAATTGCCCGCAATGATTGGCAAGCTGCAAGACGAATTGAAGAAAGCGCGGCGCGAAGCTGACGAACTGCGTTTGAAGATCGCCACCGGCGCCTCCTCATCTTCATCAAATGGCGACGACACGCGCGAAGTCAACGGCGTGCGGGTGACCGCTCGCGAAGCCAGCGGTCTTGATGCCGCCGGGATGCGCCAGCTCTCTGACACTCTGCTGGCTCGCATTAAGTCAGGCGTGGTGGTGGTGGGCCGCAGCAACGACGGCAAGGCTTCGCTGATTGTGCGCACCTCAGACGATCTCACCAAAAAGATTCCAGCCGGACAGGTTATCAAAGAACTCGCCCAAATCATTGGCGGCAAAGGCGGCGGCAAACCCGATATGGCAGAAGGCGGCGGCAACCAACCGGAGAAGCTCGCGGAGGCTTTGGAAGCGAGTTATGGTGTGGTTGAACGGATGCTGAGTTGAGTCGTCCGCATGAACTGGCACTGAAGTTCCTCATGCCGAAGGCGTGACATGCAATAGCCGGGGGCAACGCCCCCGGTAAGGCAAACAATCAATTTCGACCCTGAAAGGGTCGCACCGCATATAAGATCGTGCGACCCCTTCAGGGTCGAGATTCATTTGGATGGTGATCCGGGGGCGGCGCTTCGCTTGGCCCCGGCTATTCTCTTTGACGCCTTCAGCGTCAGATCAACTTCATAACGGCTGGTGGACATCCGGCGTTCGCACATGTTCCGGCCTGACCCCAATCCCAATCAAACGCGCTGGTATTCGTTGCAGCACCGGAAATCTTTTGAAGAGTTTGAGAAAAGCGGGCGCGGCTACTCGTTGTGAGTTTCCGAGCACGCGACCCAAGACACGCTCCTGTACCTGGACCTGCGCCCATTGGGTCACGCGCGTCGGGACTTCGCGGCGCCACTGAACCTTTTGCAAATGACTCAGCGAAACCCACCCCTGCGACAACGGTCGCGCCAGAATATTTACCGCCGCCACCGCATCCTGAATCGCGAGATTAATCCCGACGCCGCCCACCGGCGACATCGCGTGCGCCGAGTCGCCTATGCACAAGAGCCCCGCGCGATACCACTGGCGCAGACGATCCACTGCGACCGTCAAAAGTTTCACCGGCTCCCAATCCTGCAACTCACTGACGCGATCGCCCAGGAACGGTGCGACCCCAACAATGTCTTGACGGAAAGACTCCAGACCGCGCTGCTTAATTTCAGCGAACACGCCTTTGCGAATCACAAAACCGCATTGCCAGTAGGTACCGCGATTGAGCATTACCATAATCTTGCCGGCGACGAAACGGCCGAGAGCCTGAGCCGGATCGTCCGGTTTGCGCGAGAGTCGAAACCAGAGAACATCGATCGGCGCACCCAGGCTTTCGATTTCCAGGCCGGCGCGTTCGCGGACGATTGAATGACGGCCGTCAGCGCCCACCACCAGGTCGGCGCGAATCTCTAAATCGCCTTCAGGTGTCTTGGCCCGCACGCCGACGACGCTGTTTCCTGTCTCGATCAAATCGGTGACTTCGGCGTCCATCAGCAGCTTGAAGGTCGGATAGGTAGCCGCGTGTTCCTTGATGAAATCCAGAAAATCCCACTGCGGCATGAAGGCGAGGAATTTGCATTTTGTCGGCAAGTGAGAGAAGTCCGCCAACGGAAAGGTTTCGTCGCCGATCTGTCCGACAATCTGGGGAACTTCTGAATGCGGCCGCTGAAGAAAGTCTGCGAGAATGCCGAGTTCGTGCATTAACTCGAGCGTGGAAGGATGGATCGTGTCGCCGCGAAAGTCGCGAAAGAAATCCGCGTGCTTCTCAAGCACGACGACTTCCACGCCGGCGCGCGCCAGCAGAAACCCGAGCATCATTCCCGCCGGACCGCCGCCAACAATGCAGCAACGGGTTTTAATTCTGGTCGGAGGCTCCAGTGACATCGAGGGTAGACGTTAGCGACCGCCACAGAAGGCGTCAAGAGTTTTCGAATGCTGGTGGGGGAGTGTGGATTAAGGGCACGACGTATGGCTTCCCTGTTCGAGGAGCCCGACGAAGCGGAATTTGAAACGCCCCACTGCCCGAATGAAGAGATCGCTAACTGAGTTGCCCTGGCTTACGCTCGGGCTTCTGACACGGCTCTTGATAAAGCTTATACTGTCAAAGATGAAGAGACTGGGGCTTATGCTCGCGCTTTCCGGCTTATTGATCGTCACGCTTCTCGGCTCGTGCTCGCGCAAACAACCAAAGCCGTACATCGACGATGCAGCCTACGCTAAAGAGATTGCTGCATGGCAGACGCAGCGCCTGACCGAGTTGAAGAGCGAGAACGGATGGCTGACTCTGGTGGGACTGTTCTGGCTCAAAGAAGGCGACAACAAACTTGGCAGCGACGCGTCGAACGATATTGTTTTGCCGGCAGCGAAACTCGGAGCGTCGAGTGGCTTGTTCACGTTGAAGAATGACATGGTGCAATTCGACGCTCCGCCAAAATCCGGTTTCACTGTTGACGGCAAACCCGCAACTCATCTGGAACTAAAATCCGACGAGGATAGTTCACCCACTGTTCTGCATCTCGGTTCGCTCACCTTTCAAATCATCAAACGCGGCGACAAGTTGGGGGTGCGCGTCAAAGACAAAGAGAACTCTGACCGGATCAACTTCCCGGGTTTACAGTTTTATCCCGCGGATCTGAAGTGGCGCATCGACGCGCAGTTCGTACCTTACAATCCGCCGAAACCGGTTTCGATCACGAACGTCCTCGGCATGGAGAGCGGCGAATCATCGCCGGGCGCGGTGAAATTCAACGTTGAGGGAAAGGATTATCAACTCGACGCGATCACCGAAAAGGGCGAGACCATGTACTTCATGATCATCGCTGATAAGACCAGCGGCAAGGAAACCTATCCCGCGGGACGCTACCTGTATGTCGATCCGCCGGACGCTTCGGGACGAATGGTGATCGACTTTAACAAAGCCTACAGTCCGCCCTGCGCCTTCACGAAATTCGCCACCTGCCCGCTGCCGCCGCGTCAGAATCGGCTGCCGTTTGCGATCGAGGCGGGTGAGAAATACAGCGGACATCCGAAGTGAAGCGAGGGACTCCCTTCTCCTTCTGGGAGAAGGGTCGGGGATGAGGGCGCGTAGCATGCGGGCGGAATGTTTTTTTTCGTCGTTGAGTTTCGCCAGGAACAGTTTGAGGTAAAAGGGAGATTCGCTATCAAGCCCTCACCCCAACCCTCTCCCAAAGGGAGAGGGAGTTCGAGTTACCAATCGCGTCCTCTGCGATTTGTTAAAAGTTGTAAATTCTGTCGAAGAGTCGAGCTAACCCCTTGCTGACTGGCTGGTGCGCGTTACATAATGCGCGAAATTCTTGGACGAGGAGTACCAACATGATTTCCCTGAAACGACTTTCGCTTTTCACTTTTGCAATCGTGCTCATATCTATTTGCGCGGCGCCTTACGCGTTTGCGCAACAACCGCCGCTGCAAATCAAGCCGCTGCGGCCCAGCCAGAAGGCGAGCGTGATGCAGACCGTCGGCGTAACCGACATCACCATTACCTACAGCCGGCCGCCCGTGAAGGGGCGCACAATTTTCGCGGATGCTCCGGCCACGATGGAGGCGCGCGCCAAAGGCGAGGCCACGCTCGACAATCAGAACGAGCGCAAGGCCGGCGAACCCATCGTTCCCTATAACCACGTGTGGCGCGCCGGGGCAAACGAAGCCACGATGTTTCAAATCACCGATGATGTCTTAATCAATGGACAACCATTGAAGGCCGGCACCTACAGCATGCACACGATACCAGGCAAGGAAGAGTGGACCATCATCTTCAACAGTGATGCGGGGCAGTGGGGCAGCTTTAGCTATGATGATAAGAAGGACGTGCTGCGCGTCAAGACAAAGCCGCAGATGGCAAACGACAGTCAGGAATTCCTGATGTACAGTTTTGATCCGGTTACGGATAATTCCGCCACGGTCAATCTTCGCTGGGAAAAAATTCGCGTTCCGTTTACCGTCCAGGTAAAAGACATAAAGGCAGCCTGGCGCGCGCACGCGGACGCGCTCATCGCGGCGAACCCCAACAACGAGGAGCTGCCGCGTCAGGTGGCGAGCACTTATGCCAACGACAAAAATTGGGACGAGGCGCTGAAGTTTGTCGAGCAGTCCATCAAAGTCAAAGAAACGTTTCGAAATCTGTCGTCCAAAGCCAATATCCTTTGGGGAGCGGGCAAGAAGGACGAAGCCCTGACAGTTGCCGATGCGGCGATCGCTAAAGGCAAAGCCGATAAAGTTGATACGGCGGCTTTCGAAAAGCGCGTGGCGACTATGAAAGCCGGGAAGATGTAGTTTGTGTTGTTAGCCGTCGTCCCTCGCCGCGTCGCGGCGAAATGTTTATAGCTACGGTCGATATCTGTCTGGACTCGAACTTGGCGAAACGCTTCCGCGTTTCGCCAAGTTCGTTATGGACTTCAATATGACGACGGTCTATAAATATTCCGTGCCTACTGCACTTTTTGTCTGGCGATAATCGAGTTCCATGGATCGCAACATCACCCGTAACAAACCAATATGAAGAATGTGCTCCGATTCTCAGTCCTGCTGCTCTGCGTGCTTTCCCTAATCGCACCGCCGATCACAGTCGCTCAAAAGCAATTGCCGCCACCAAAGCCTTTCGAACTCACCGTCGACAGCATCATGCGTGGCCCTCGTATGGTCGGGTATCCGCCGACTGGCGTCTATTGGTCGCAGGACAGCCGGCGCATTTATTTTCGTTGGAAGCAGGCCGACGAGCCGCGTTTGAAAGAGACGAGTCTTTGCGTCGTCAATCGTGACGGCTCTGGTTTACGCCGTTTGACGGACGACGAAGCGAAACAGGCGCCGCCCGCCAACGGCGAGTTGTCGAAAGATAAAACGATGACCGTCTTTACTGACGAAGGCGACATTTTCATTTACCTGCACGCCGGCGGTACTCGCCGTCAAATAACGCGCACCGTCGATGCCGAAACCAATCCCCACTTCACTTTCGATCAGAAGCACATCTACTTTACGCGGCTGAGCAATCTTTATGTGATGTCGCTGGATGGCGGCTCTCTCGATCAACTTACTGATATTCGTATCGGCGCAGCGGCAACGCCGAGCGCCACACCGAAAGGCACCGATAGTCAGGAATACATTAAGAAGGAAGAGCGGATCTTGCTTGACGCCGTGCGCGAACGCGCCGAGCAACGCGAAGACCAGGAGAAGAAACGCAAGGAACGAGAGAAGCGCAAACCGCTCAATCTTCCCACCGGTCAAAATGCTATCGCGCTTAACCTGTCTCCGGATGGCAAGTATGTCATCGCCACGATCAGCGAACCCGCCACCGGCGCGAAAAATACCATCGTGCCGAACTATGTAACTGAATCCGCTTATACCGAAGACATTCCGGGGCGCACCAAGGTTGGCGACACGCAGGGCCGCACGCGGCTCGTGATTATCAATGTCGAGACGGGTGAATCGAAGAACGTCGATCACGGGCAGCGTCTGCCGGCCACGCCCGCGACTCAGAAAACCGAAATGAATGCGACTGAGGCCGCGCAAAGAGAGCGTGGCGAATCAAAGACCGCAGCGGAAACCGCGCCCACCCAACAACGCGGTCAGCCGCCTCAACCTAAAGATCGCGACGTGCAGTTGTCTCAGCTTCGTTGGTCTGAAGACGGCAAAAACGCCGTGTTGACGGCGCGTTCGGCCGACAACAAAGATCGTTGGGTGATGTTGCTGGACACGGCCAGTGGCAATACTAAAGCGCTGGCGACCATGCACGACGACGCGTGGATAGACGGTCCCGGCGCGGCTACGCTCGGCTGGTTGCCCGACAATGCGCACATCTATTTTGAATCAGAGCGCGACGGCTTTGCTCATCTCTACACCGTCGCGATAAATGGCGGTGAGCCGGTGCAACTGACTTCCGGCCAATTCGAAGTTTCAAATGTGCAATTATCGCCGGACAAGACAAAGTTCTATTTCACTTCGAGCGAGGGCAGTCCGTTCGAACGGCATTTTTATTCGATGTCATTTCTGGGCGGCGAGCGTCAGCGTATTACCGGACTGACGGGCGAAAATCAAGTTGATGTCTCGCCGGATGAAACGATGCTGGCTGATGTGCGTTCGTATAGCAACAAGCCGCCGGAGCTCTATTTACAGCGTAATCAGCCTTACTTCCCGGGAAAAACGATGGTCGCTGATAAGCCGGTGACAACTTCGCCGACCGCCGAGTTCTCAACCTACAACTGGATCGATCCGCCCATCGCCAGCTTCAAAGCGCGCGACGGCGCAACCGTCTACGGGCGCATCTACACGCCGCCGAATTGGAAGAGTGGCGGGCCCGCGGTGCTCTTCGTTCACGGCGCCGGTTATTTGCAGAACGTGCACAAGTGGTGGAGTTCTTATTATCGCGAGTACATGTTCAATCACCTGTTGATGGAGCGCGGGTTCATCGTGTTCGATATCGACTATCGCGGCAGCTCGGGCTACGGCCGCGATTGGCGCACCGGAATTTATCGTCACATGGGCGGGAAAGACCTGACCGATCATGTCGATGCGGTGAATTACCTGGTGAAGGAACACGGCGTGGACCCGAAACGCATCGGCTTGTACGGCGGCAGTTATGGCGGCTTCATCACGCTGATGGCCATGTTCACGGAGCCGGATGTCTTTGCCGCCGGCGCGGCGTTGCGGCCGGTGACTGATTGGGCGGCCTACAACAACGGCTACACCTCGAACATCCTCAACTTGCCGCAGAACGACGCGGAGGCTTATAAGCAGAGCTCGCCGATCTATTTCGCCAAAGGATTGAAAGGCGCGCTGCTGATCTGTCACGGGATGGTCGACGTCAACGTAAACTTCCAGGACACCGTGCGCCTGGTCGAGAAACTCATCGAGCTGCGCAAAGAGAATTGGGAAGTGGCGCCCTATCCGGTCGAAGATCACGGCTTTGAACGCGAAGACAGTTGGGCTGATGAGTACAAACGGATCCTGAAGTTGTTTGTGGATAACTTAAAGCCCGATGTGCGCGTGCCGTCAACGAAAGGAAGCGCGCGATCAAAATCGTGAGAGAACGCTTCGTTTGACCCGACGAGTCATCGCCAAAATCATGATCAAGACATGCCCCGCTTGTAGTAGAACCTATTCCGACGAAACAATTAGTTTCTGTCTCGCTGATGGCGCACTCCTTTCTGCCTCATATGATACGGCGCAAAAACACGCGGCCGATCAAGATCAGGCGGCAGCTCGAGATATTGAGAAGACTGGTGCACCAACTGAATTTCTGCCTCCGCAGTTTGTTCCAACTCAAGCAGCAGTCGCAGCAAAAGGCGTTCCCACGATCACTGCCGCCTTGCGAACTCCGCCGCGACAGACCATGCCAGATGTGGCCCAACCTTCAAGCAAGCGCCCGCTGGTTCTCGCGATTCTGACATTTATCTTTGTGTGCGGCGTATTGATGATTGCATGGTTCGCGATAACTCGCAGAGGTGATAAGAGCGATCATACCGCGACCACCACACCGAGCCCAGGCATCGTTATCGAATCTTTGGCATCACCCACTCCTGGCGTTCAGCGGCCCTCGCCAACACCGGCGGTGACGGTTTCACCAACGCGCAATCGCGATGCGTCGCCTTCGCCAAAGAATTCGCCCGATTCACCGAAGCCAGCCACGCTCGATGCCGATCCAGTTCTGTTTCCGCCTGACAGGAGAACAACTGACTACAACAAAGTGTTTTCGAGTAAAGAAACTGATTCCCCGGCACGCATAATTTCGCGGCCACAACCCAATTACACAGACGCAGCTCGCATGAATCAGATTTCCGGGGTGGTAGCGCTGCGCGCCGTGTTCTCATCTTCAGGCGAAGTAACCAACATCACCGTTGTGCGTGGCTTGTCTTATGGTTTATCAGAGCAAGCAATCGCCGCCGCGCGTCAGATCAAGTTCGAACCCGCCAGGAAGGATGGACGGCCGGTTTCGATGTACATGCAGATCCAATATAACTTCAATCTGTACTAACGCCTGTGGGAATGAATAGACTCTTCATCTCGATCATGCTGGTGGCTCTTGTAGGCTATTCACACGAGCCACCAGTGGCCTTACAGTTGGCGTCACGCCTCTCACAACAGATCGAGCGCGATCCGCGTTACCCGGCCCACTGGTGGACACCGGTCATTGATCCAAAGAAACCCGACTGGGAAATCCTGCCGCAGGCAGCCGGGCCGGGCGAAGTCATTCTTTCCAAGCGGCACGAACTGGGTCTGCTCTCGAACTTTGCCCCGACGCCGTTTGTCTTTCACGGGAAACTTTACGCGAGCCTGGAAGGCTTCTGGCAGATGATGAAATACCCGGAAGGCCCGCAGGATCCGCGCGCTAAGTTTCCCGGGCTCGAATGGAAGCACACCCGCGCGCAGGTCGCCCAGATGATCAGTTTCGAAGCGAACAAAGCCGGCGCGCTGGCCAGCGAAAACATGACGAAGATGGGGATCACCTGGATAAGCTTCGAAGGAAAACATTTTGAATATAAGCCGGCCGTACCGGGCGCGCACTACAAATTGATCGTCGCCGCGACCTGGGCGAAGGTGAAACAGAATCCGGAAGTGAAGAAAGTCCTCCTCGCCACCGGCGATCTGGTTCTGAAGCCAGATCACCATCAGGAACCAAACGCGCCGGCAGCGTGGCGGTATTACGAAATCCTTACAAAGATTCGTGGAGAGTTACAAAAACAGAAGTGATCGTTGTCGCGGCCATGGCTACGACTTTAGTCTGTTGAGTTGATCCTGAAGAGAAGAGACGTCCCAGGCTTTGATGTCGCCGCTGTCGCTGGTTTCTTTCAAATGCTTGATCTGAATCAGAGCCAGGTGCCGGTATTCTGCAGACCGATCTAAGAGCGCAATCTTCGTCAACGGCTCGATCTCGCTTATGCGCCCGAGCGTCTCAATTAAGACTCGTTTGACGTTTGGTTCACTGCTCTTGTCGTAGAGTTCGACCATAGCCGCTGTGCTACCGTCGCCTTCCGACTCGGTAAGCTTAGTTACCGCCAAGGCGCGTACCTCAGCATCGGGATTTCGCAAAGCCATCTCGATCAACTCGTCAAAGGCTTTGTCTTCACCCAGGCGTTGAACTATTTCCAGGTTGGAAGAGGCCTTGCCGGTTTGGCTTTGGGCCAGGCTGGTTCTGGCTGGCCCGGTGGGCACCAATATCCAAGCGGCGATTGCGATGAGCATAGCCGGCGCAATCATGTACCTCCATTGGCGCGTCGTGGCGCGCATTCGATCGTTCGTTAGAATCATGTCTAGTCTCCTTTCCAAAGTTTGTTTTGCTGAAAAAAGCGCGAGTTGATGCACGCGGCTTCGGGCGAGCGTGCGCTCGGCTACCTTGAGAATGGATTCGGCATAGACTTCGGCGATGGCGCCGCGCCGAACCACGCTATCGTCGCAAGCCATTTCTCTTTCCAGACTGAGCTGGCGACAGGCATAACACACCAGCGGATGGAAAAAGAAAACGAGCTGAACTATCGTTTGAAAGAAATTCGCCAGCGCGTCCCATCGTTCGATGTGGGCGAGTTCATGCTGGACCATCGCTTGTCGTTCGGCCGGCGTCGTCCAACTCATGATGTCGGCGGGGAGCAATATTGTCGGACGAAACAATCCGCACAGGGTTGGCGACTGAATCTTAGGCGACAGCCGGAATCTTATGCCGATCGCTCCGACATCCAGATCGATCGGCGCTACAACCCAAGCGTGCTTGAGGATAAGTTGTATCTTCATTTGAATCTTGAACAGACAACCTAGATTGATCAGCAGACCCGATAGCCAGATTACAAAGAGCGAGGGGTAGATGATGGAAAATAAGCGAGCTCTTTTGACGTTCGATGGCGGTGGCGTAGTTATCGATTTATTGTCAGTCAAGGTTTCCGTTTGCGGCGGTGGTGCGGCATCGGGAAGTACTCGAGGCAGCTCGATCGCGTAATTTGCAATGAGGCCGGGTGGCTGCAGCGAAGGGAATCTTTGCACTATCGTAGTCAGTAGCGGAAGAACTGCCACAGCGGTTATGCCCAGGAGCCAGATGCGATGTCTCAGAGCCGGAGACTTCGCCGGACGGACTTTCATTAACAAGCAAACCAGCGCCAGCAAGACCGTCGCCTGACAACTCCAAATCAGCAGAAAAACCGCACCGTGCCCGGCGGTGATTAGAATCTGATTGTTCATTTGGCGCCTCCCTTTGGTGTCTTCGCGCCGGCGGCCTTCGCCGCTTGCGTTCGCGCGGCGAGGCGCTTGCGGACCGCTTGCAAATCGCTCTCTGTTAACGCGCCGGTATCGACCAGGTGCAGCACCAGCGAAGCTGCGGAACCATCAAAGACCTGGCGAACCATATGCGAAAGGACTCGCCGGCGAGACTTCTCCGGTTGCTGGCGAGCGCGATAGACATGAGCTTTTCCTTCGACGCGGTGTGCAAGATGGCCCTTGCGCTCAAGCACTCGAATGATTGTCAGGACACTGTTGTAGTGGCGCTCACCCGGCAGCCGGGCTTGGATTTCGCGGGCAGTGGCTTCGCCGGATTCCCAGATTACGCCCATAATCTCGAACTCTTTCTCGGTAAAAGTCTTTGATGCCGTGCGCGACATTTATGGTTTCTCAATCAACGTATTCATACGTTGGTGGCCACCTTAACATCGGCCGCAGAGGTTTGTCAACGTATTTGTTAGTTGACGAGATAGAATATTACCTAGCGGTCCGGCGGCCTGGCGGTATTTCGAGATTCTCACGCAGATTCGTACCGTCCTGCAGCAGCATGAATCCAAGCCAAAATAAGGTCGGTATCCCGACGAATCGGGATAGCGACCGGCTCACGATCCATTCGATCTCGATCTTCGGCTTTGCTTGAGACCCGGTCGCATCCACCACCCCAAGCGAGCTGCCCGCTCGGGGTCCCCGGTCCGCTCCCGGTACTGACTCCGATTCTTAGCCGGAAAAAATCCAGCAACCTTTTTCGACAAAGCCTCACTAACTCACATGAACCCAAGTGAGACGGCCGGCCGAGCCGGCAATTCTCAAAACGAAATCATCAAGACGCCAGGTCCGCTAACTTTTCGGTCTGTTTTTGAAACCATACCGGCGGACGGACGTTTAAGCCGAAAGAAAGATCAACGCTTTTGGCCCAAGCCTGGTAGTAAGTAGTAATTAGCACGGCAGTAACGCCGAAACCCCAGAAACGCGCTATGTCGCTCGCGGCAACTTATCTACAGAAACTAATCGCCTACGGTGCGATCTCAATCGCATGCGTCGCCACTGCTTCGTCTCAACAGAACAATGGCTCGATCAAAGGGACCGTCACCGACCAGTTGGGCGGTCTGGTTATCAATGCCGAGATCACAGTCCGGGACCGAAGCGGCAAAGAGCGGACGACGACCAGCAACACCGACGGTAACTATGAACTCAAAACGCTGCCCGCGGGTAATTACGATGTCCGCGTAGTCGCCGCCGGGTTCAATGTCTTCG
>Ga0137403_10001665_pt1 | contig 27731 bp, 19 predicted proteins | sample CZOMad2_1_16fung_FD_122057 | JGI IMG/M metagenome (GOLD analysis project Ga0137403, IMG submission 122057) | Vadose zone soil fungal communities from Angelo Coast Range Reserve, California, USA - CZOMad2_1_16fungal (Hybrid Assembly) | ecosystem: Environmental > Terrestrial > Soil > Vadose zone... | reverse complement strand
CGGTGATGAGCGCGCTGGGTCGTTACAGCGTGGGCTTCGACGCCATCAAGCTGGACAGCGCCTGCACCGCGAGCCACGCTCGGATCGGTAGCTAGGCAGTAGGTTTCCCCGGGGTGGGCCCGGTTCAGTCCGGACCCACCCCGTTTTCGCTCGACTCCTGCGACCTGATCCCGGAAGCCGGTACAACCGGATAAAACCTGGAATCAGATCGGAAGAGCCGACCTCTCGTGACCTATGGCGAAGGCCTTGTCTGTGCAGGGCCTTCTGGCTAGTGTACTATCGGTATAGTGATACGTATTCGCAGATAGCCATATCATCGGGAGTTGCTCGACGATCAAGCCAGGCTCATCGCTCATCAGCTGGTGCGATGGATGTCGTCCGAAGTGTTTGATTCAAGCCGTGCAGGAGGAGTTCCGCCCATGAGAGAATCGTCGCCCTTCGTCTCCGGTCCCACTTCGCTGCTCCGCCGGAAAGGGTTGGCCCTCGCGGCTCTCCTCTTCGCCGCCTTCCTCGTCGGAGAATCTTCTCTCGCGGCGCAGACCTGTGACCGCAGCGGGTGTGGCTACATCTCTTGCGGAGTGGGGGCGACCCCGGCGCCAGCCAACCTGTGGGGAGAGCTGCAGCCGGCGGATTCCGGCACGCTGCCGCTCAACCGCAACTCGACGGCCTTCAACGACATCAGGGGGGATCAGTACAACGCCTTCCCCTGGTTCACCGGGATCGACACCGAGAACGGCTACCTCTTCACCTCTCTGGCCTATGGGGTCCAGATCTGGGACACCCGGACCAATCCGGCGAACCCGAGCCCCCTGGGCACGCTTCCCTGGACCCAGTTCAACCCCTGGGTCGACAGTGCCGAGGACAAGTGGCCCCTGGTCGCGGTCGACGCGCCGGCGGGCGACGACACCATCGCCGCCGCCGTCGGTCACTCCGGCATCGGCATCGCCATCGTGGACTTCACCAACAAGAACACTCCGCGGCTCCTCTACCAGAACTCGAAGAAGGTCGGGGAGGAGGTTTACGCCGCCACGCTCGGGGGGTCGCAATACGCCTTCATGGCCGCCTCGGGTGGAAATCCGTCGGGCGGCCTCTACATGTACAACATGACCAAGGCGCGCCAATTCAGCGGCTGCTCGGAATCGATTCCTGCGCCCGGCGATCCGACGGTCTGCCCCGGCGTCTTCCTCGGCACGTTGGGGAACCGGAACCCGGCGAAGTACGTCCACGGTGTCGACAACTACGTCGTGGTCTCCTCGGGGCCCCTCCGGGGATTCGACGTTTGGGACGTCTCGAACCCCGCGAGCCCGCAGCTGAAGCTTGCCGCTTTGAGCGGTCAGACCGTGTACGGCGTGGCGATGTGGAAGGACGGCGGTGGCCACTACTACGTGGCCATGCGCAACGACAGCCAGGGCCAGATCTACGACGTGAGCTGCATCGCCGGGACCTGCGGGGGGCCGGTCTCCCCGATCTGGACGCAGACCCTGGACAGCGGAGCCTCGAACTTCTTCGTCACCTTCTCGCGGGGTGGCGCGACACCGTTCCTCTATTTTGGCTCGGACAACCGGTGCGCGGGAGGCTCGCAGCGGGAGTGGCTCTTCGACGTCACCAACCCGGCGGCCCCCCATGACCTCACGCCGCCGACCGGCTACTGGGGTTGGTACTATCGCGGCAGTCCGACCGGCTTCAACTACGTGATGCCGCGCCGGGGCAAGTTCAACGGCTCCTACTTCTACCGCACCGCGCTGTCGCTCATGGACGTCCACCAGCGGACCGGTGGTGTCCCACCGCTCGCGGACTTCAGTTGGACGCCCAACCCGGCCTACTCGGGAGCCGCCAACGCGGTGACCTTCCACGACCTCTCGAGCGGGGCGCCGATCCTCCACTCGACGTGGACTTTCGCGGGGAGCGCCGGGCCGAGCATCGCGAGCGCCACCGACAACTCGAACCCGGTGGTCACCTTCTCCTCGCCCGGCACGGCGACGGTCACCCTGACCACCACCAACGCGGCGGGGATCTCGGCCCCGGTCACCAAGACCGTGACCGTCGCGAGCCCCATCCCGGCGGTCACCAGCGTGACGGTCGCTCCCAACCCGGCCTTCATCTGCCAGACCGTCACCTTCACGGCCAATGGTGTGACCGGCCAGCCGGCGCCGACCTTGAGCTGGGTGCTCAACAAGGGAGGCGTCCCGGTGGCGCCGCAGCCGGCGCTGGGGAGCGCGGCCGCCGCCAACTGGGATACCAGCGCGGCGGTGGCCGGCAACGACTACACGGCGACGGTCACCGCCACGAACGTCGCCGGAACGGCAAGCCAGACCTCGGTGGCCCTGAACCTGCAGGCGCCGCCGGCGCTGCCCACGGCCGGGGCTTTCAGCCCGACCTACGATGGCCAGCCGGCCGACCCGCTGGCGGGCACGGTGATCTACCACGTCAACGTCCCGGGCGCCGCCGCCTGGAACTGGGACTTCGGCGACGGCCTCGGTTTCCGCGGCTATGTCACCGACCCGGTCCTCGGTCCGAACCCGGCCGCCGTCACCTACACGATGCTCGGGATCAAGCCGGTCCGGGTGCTGGTCAAGAACTGCGTCGCGCCGGAGCGCCAGAGCGCCGTCCTCTCCGTCAACATCACCCAGATCACGCCGCTCCTGGCGTCGTTCCATACGAACCTCTTCTGCCAGTTTGGGCAGTGCTTCACGAGCATCGGGGTGCCGGTGACGTTCACCGACTTTTCGACCGGCGCGCAGTTCTGGGACTACGACTGGAGCCACACCGGTTCCAATACAGCGACCTGCAACTTCACGGACAGCAACCACACCACCCCGGTCCTCGCCCATACCTTCACCTCCCAGGGCACTTTCCAGCCCTGCCTGCGGGTGCGGCGCGGCGCCAGTGAGCAGGACGTCAAGTTGGCCCTCGACCAGAGCGGTAACAACACGGCGATCCTCAACGTCACCTCTGCGAACCCGCCCTCGATCAGCATCTTCGGCCCCACCACCGGCCAGGTCGGCCAGAGCCTGGGCTTCAGCGCCACGGCCCTGAACTGCGACGCCAACACCGGCACCTGGAGCTGGACGATGACCGGGGGAACCCCGAGCAGCGGCTCGGGCTCCGCCGTCACCGTGAGCTATGGGGCGGCCGGCGTCTACAGCGTCACCGCGACCAACTCGAACTGTGCCGGCGCCACCGGCGGTTTCCTGAGCGTCAACGTCAGCTCGATCACCACGGGGGGGGACCTCGCGGCCGCCTTCACCTTCTCGCCGGGCACGCCCAACCCCGGCCAGGCGGTGAGCTTCGACGGCAGCGCCTCGACCGGCGGCCCGAGCCAGTACAGCTGGAACTTCGGCGACAACGGCAACACGAGCGGCGCCACGGCTTCCCATACCTTCGCCGGGGCCGGGACCTACCCGGTCACCCTGACCGTCACCAAGGCCGGCACCGGCCCTGGCTGCTTCTCGGGGATCTGCGCCAACGCCTTGACCAAGAACGTGGTCGTCGGCGGGGGGACTCTCGCCGCCGCCTTCACCTTCTCGCCGGGAGCGCCGAACGTCGGCCAGGCGGTGAGCTTCGACGCCGGCACCTCGACCGGCAGCCCGACCCAGTACAGCTGGAGCTTCGGCGACGGCAGCAACGGGACGGGCGTAACAGCCAGCCACAGCTATGCCGGAGCGGGGACCTACTCCGTCACCCTGACGGTCTCCGCCCCGGGGACCGGCACCGACTGCTCGTCGGGGACCTGCGTCAACCAGGTCACCAAGACGGTGACGGTGACGCCGCCGCCTCTCGACGCCAGCTTCACCAGCAGTGCCCAGTGCGTCCTCCAGTTCGGCTTCAACCAGTGTAACGCCCAGACCGGGGATACCGTGACCCTGACCGCCACGACGACCCAGGCCACGACCTACAGCTGGGACTTCGGCGACGGCTCGACGGCGAGCGGCCGGGCGGTGAGCCACGCCTGGGCGAAGGCGGGACCCTACACGGTGAGGCTCACCGTGGCCAACGCGCAGACGAGCGCCAACCAGTCCACCTCCTTCGTGATCACCGGCGAGACGCGCGTCGCGGTAAGCCCGGTGGTCCTGCCCTGGGTGGCCCAGAGCCGCGGCGTCCTCACGCAGTCGAGCGATCTCTACATCCACAACCCGGGCAGCGCCCCCATCGACGTGACCCTGGAATTCCGCAAGCGGGGCACGCCGGACGTGAACCCACCGCGGGCCACCCGCACGATCCAGCCGGGACAGACCCTGTTCGCGGCCGACGTGCTGGGGAGTCTGTTCAGCCGGGAGAACCTGACCGGCTTCATCTCCTTGGTCGTCTCGAAGGGTGACACGACGCCGATCATCACCTCCTACAACACCATCTCCCACGCGGATGGCACGCAGTTCGGCCTGGCTCTGGGCGGCGTCTCGATGTCCTCTCTCAGCCCCTCGGCCGCCCAGGCGGGGACGAGCGTGCAGCACCTGGTGGGGATGAACGACAACAGCGACCGCACGGCGGTCTTCGGCATCACCAATCCGAGCGCCGGGGTCGCCACCTACCACCTGACCTTCTTCGACAACCAGGGGCGGGCGATCGGTCATCCTTCGGACGTCGTCCTCTCGCCCTATGGCCAGCGGCAGTTCCAGGTGCGGGAGATCCGCAGCACCTTCGGCATCTCGGCCACCGACGACTACCGGGTGAAGATCGAGACGGCGGACGGCAGCCAGTTCTTCCCCTACGATTCCGACCTGCGCAACGGCTCGAGCGACCCCGCGTACTTCCCCGCCGCGACCGGGAAGAGCTCGAAGGTCTACCTGCTCGGCGCCATGAGCACGCCGGACGGCTCGGGGAGCGTCTGGAAGACGGACGTCGTCCTGACCAACACCACCGACCAGCCGGTGACGACCACCATGACCTTCACCCGCATCGGTCTGCGCAGCACGCCGGAGCATTCGATCAGCGTCACCCTCGGTTCCGGCGAGACGAAGCGGCTGGCCGACGTGGTCGCCGACCAGTGGAAGCTCAGCAACGTCGCCGGCGTGCTGACCTTGAACACCGCCGGAGCGTCGGGGGTCTACCCCATCGTCCAGGGCGAGAGCTATGACGATGCCCACGCCTTCCAGTTCGGGCAGGCGATGGCGGCGTTCACCGACGGCGATGCCGCCGGCGCGGACAAGGTTCACTACCTGGTCGGCCTGCGGCAGAACTCGAGCTACCGTTCGCAGCTCTGGCTGTTCAACCCCGGCACCGAGGGCGGCTCCTACGACCTCGTCTACCGGGGCCTCGACGGCACGATCCTCGGACGGATCAACAACTTCATCGTCGGCCCGGGCTCCATTCGGCAGATCCGTCCGGTCGACCATCCGATCCCCGCGGCCGGGGTCACCGGCGGCTTCACCGTGCAGATCGTCGTGCACACCGGGAAGGTGCTGGCGGCCGGGCAGGTCATCAACATCCGGACCAACGACCCCGCCTACGTGAGCGGCAAGACCCAGTAGGGCAAACCGCGCTTCGCGAGATCTAGAATCGGCCGCCGGGCTCCTCGTCCGGCGGCTTTTTCATTTCTTTGTCGGGTAGCTATGTTCTTCCCTGCCGGTCCATGCTACAGTTCATAGCAAAAGTCGGATGTAACACCTGAAATCCCGTCCCGCGGGGCGAGGAGGGTCGTACTGATGGCGGCTCCAGCCGGTTGCGCGTTGGTGTTATCCCTGGGTCTGATCGCTGCTCTGCCGGGAGGGCCGGCGACGGCACAGACCTGTGACCGTTCCGGTTGCGGCCTGATCAGCTGTGGGGATCCGGCGCGGCCCGCCCCCGCAAGCCTCTGGGGTGAGTTGCAGCCGGTCGATTCCAACCCGCTGCCGCTCGAGCGCGATTCCACCGCCTTCGACGAGTTCACCCAGAACTACTCGACCTTCCCCTGGTTCACCGGGGTGGAGGCCCAGAACGGCTATCTGGTCGCCTCGCTGGCGTATGGGCTGGAGTCCTGGGACCTGCGGACCCATCCCGATCGCCCTGACTTCCTGGGGAGGCTCTCCTGGGGCGACTTTCCGGTCTGGGTCGACAGCGCCGAGGAGAAGTGGCCGATCCAGGACGTCGCCATGCCGGCCGGCGTCGATACGATCGCCGCCGTGGTGGGGCATGCCGGGATCGGGCTCGCGATCGTCGACCTGGCCGACAAGACGCACCCGCATCTCCTCTATCAGAGCTACAAGAAGAACGGGGAAGAGGTCTATGCCACCACCCTGGGCGGCACGCCGTACGCCTTCCTGGCGGCCTCCGGCGGCAGCCCGAGCGGTGGCGTGTTCGCCTACGACATGAGCCAGGCGAGCCAGTTCTCGCACTGCTCCGAGTCGGCGCCCGCGGATCCCGTGTTCTGCTCGGGGGTCTACCTGGGGAAGATCGGTACCCGGAGCTCGGTGTCCTTCCTCCATGGCGTCGACAACTTCATCATCTTCTCCTCCGGCTCCGGCAGCGGCTTCGACGTCTGGAACGTCGCCGATCCCAGAAACCCCCAGATGGTGCTCACCGCGCTCAACGACCCGCCGATCTGCGGCTTCGACCGGCGGAGCACCTACGGGGTCGCCATGTGGAAGGACAGCGCCAACCACTACTATGTGGGCCTGCGTACGGAGAACTACAGCTGCGCCCAGTTCCGCACCATCAACGAGGCGCGGATCTACGACGTCACCTGCAATCTCGCCGGCACCTGCGGCGCGCTGGGCAGCCCGATCTTCACCCAGGAGCTGGACAGCGGGACCTCCCGCTACTTCGTGACGTTCTCGCGGAGCCTGACGACACCCTTCCTCTACTTCGGCTCGGACGACAAGTGCCGGGGCGGCAGCCAGCGCGAGTGGCTGTTCGACGTCACCCATCCCGCCAGCGCGCACGACATCACGCCGCCCACCGGCTACTGGGGCTGGTACTACCGTGGCGGCGCGACCGGCTTCAACAACGAGATGCCGCGCCGCGGGAAGTTCTACAACGAATACTTCTACCGTGCCGCCCTGTCGATCCTCGACATCCACCGGCACACGGTCAACGTGCCGCCCGCCGCGGCCTTCAGCTGGGCTCCCGGGGAGATCTATCCCGGCACCCCGGTGCAGTTCCAGGACACCTCGACGGCGTTCCCGAACAGCTGGACCTGGACGTTCAGCGACCTCCCGGTGGGGGCCGCCTCGCCGCCGAAGCCGTAGGGTGCGGCGCCGGGCGGGGTACAATCGCGGCGGATGAGTGAAGCGGTCACGGTCGAGCACCTCAGCAAGATCTACCGGGTCTATGCCAGCCCGTGGGACCGCCTGCGCGAGCTGCTCACCCGACAGCCGCGCCACCGCGACTTCCATGCCCTCGCGGACGTGAATTTCACCCTGCCACGAGGGGAGGGGCTCGCCATCGTCGGCGAGAACGGCGCCGGCAAGAGCACCCTGCTCAAGATCCTCGCCGGGGTTGCCGTCCCGACCTCGGGCGCGGCGCGGACCGCCGGCAAGGTGGCCTCCATCCTGGAGCTGGGCTCCGGCTTCCATCCCGAGTTCACCGGCCGCCAGAACATCGTGCTGAACGCCGCCATGCTCGGGCTCTCCGAGGAGGAGGTGCGGCGGAAGATGCCGGTGATCGTCGACTGGAGCGAGCTCGGCGAGTTCATCGATCAGCCGGTCAAGGTCTACTCGACCGGCATGGCGATGCGGCTCGGCTTCTCGATCGCCACCCAGATCGAGCCCGACGTCCTGATCGTAGACGAGGCCCTTTCGGTGGGCGACGGCTACTTCCAGAAGAAGTGCATGGACCGGCTGACCGCCTTCGTGGACTCGGGAGGAACCCTCCTCTTCTGCTCGCACGCCATGTACTACGTCGCCGCCTTCTGCCAGCGCGCCCTCTGGCTGCGCGGTGGCCGTCCCGCGGCGCTCGGGCCGGTCTCCGAGGTGATCCGCGAGTACGAGGCCTTCCTGCTCGCGAAGAGCGAGGCGCGCGCTCCCGAGACCTCCCAACCCGGGATCGCGACCGGTCCGGCCCGCATCACCTCCGTGCATCTCGGCCCGGCGGCGCCCCAGTCGGCTGGTCAACCGACCGGGAATCCGGCCGGGAAGCCGCTCTATACCTGCGGCGACCCGCTCGCCATCGAGGTCTCCTGGGAAGTCGAGGAGCCCCGGCTCGGTTTCCATCTGGGGATCGGCGTCAACCGCATCGACGGGGTCGAGGTCTTCTCCTTCGCCACCCATCTGGACGGTCTGCCGGCCTTCACCGGCGAGCGGCGCTACCGCCTGAAGCTGCTGCTCCCGAGCCTGCCGCTGGTCAAAGGGGAGTTCTCGGTCTACGTCTTCCTCGTCGACGAAGGGGGGCTCCACGTCTACGACCAGCGCCTCGTCCGCCGCGCCTTCGCGGTGGCGAGCCCGGCGTATTCCTTCGGCCTGGTCCACGCCGAGCACCGCTGGGATCGCGGGGAGCTGGACGGGTGGAGCGCCTCCTCCGTAGAATTAGCGACCGACCGGCACGAGGTCCGGCCTGCCTCATGATCAAGACCGCCAGCCCGTCCCTCCTCGCCGAACCGGCCGCCGGCCTCGCTCTGCGCCTCCATCCGTTCCTCCATGCTACCGGCGACCGGCTGTACCACCCGCTGACCGACCGCACCCTGCTGCCCGGCGAGCGCGGCCACGCCTCGCTTTCCGCCCTGCTCCACGGGGGAGCGCTCGCCGCCGTGCCGGAAGCGGAGCGGGCCTGGCTCGCCGAGCAGGGCTGGCTCCTCCAGGAGGCGGAGGACCCCTCCCGGCATTTCCTCCTGAAGTACGTCTCGCTGGAGGCCCACACGGTCTGCAACCAGGCCTGCTACTTCTGCCCGGTCTCGATCGCCCCGCGCGAGGACTACTTCATGCCGACCGAGCTCTACCAGCGGATCCTGGGAGAGCTCTCGGCCCACCGCGACACCATCGAAGCGGTGTTCATGATCAACTACAACGAGCCGACGGCGGACCGCCGTTTCGTCGACCAGGTGCGGGCGATCAAAGCCGCCGGCCTGCCGCCGGCCGTCCTCACCAACGGCTCGGGGCTGACGCCCGAGCGCATCGACGCCCTGGTCGAAATGGGTGGCCTGCGCTTCCTGTCGATCAACCTCTCGACCCTCGACCGCGCCCGCTACCAGCGCGACCGCGGTGGCGACCACCTGGAGGCGGTGCTCAGGAACGTCGAGTACGCCAAGGACAAACCGGTCTCCGAGAAGATGGACATCGTGGTTCTCGGCACCGGCGACGACGACCACCGGCGCGACTTCGAGGAGATCCGGCAGCGCTTCGCCGGCAGCCGGTTCGAGGTCAAGACCTTCCAGGTGATGGACCGCGCCGGCTATCTGCAGATCGGTTTGAAGCCCACTCTCCCCAACCAGCGGCTCTGCGGCTGCGACAACGTCGGCTCCCGGCCGCTCCAGCACCTCCACATCACCCCGCGCGGCCTCTGCGTGCTCTGCTGCGAGGACTACGACGAGAAGTACGTCGTGGGCGACCTCACCCGGTCGAGCGTCGAGGAGGTGCTGCGCGGCCCGGAGCTGGCGCAGATGCGCCGCTGGATTTACGGCCTCGAAGAGGCGCCGCGCGATTTCATCTGCCGCGGCTGCACCTTCGCGCTCACCCGCCGATCGTAGCCGGTGATCGCCGGGAGCCCCATGTGCCTGGCGATCGTCATCGTCCACTATCACACGCCGGCGCTGGCGGCCGAGGCCGTGGCGGCCCTGGCGGCCGACCTCGCGGGCGCCGGGCTCACCGCCGATCTCGTCCTGGTGGACAACGGCAGCGACGCGGCCGGGCGGGAGATCCTGGAGCGCCTCCCCGTACGGAGGCTCGACCCGGGAGAGAACCTCGGCTACGCCGGCGGGGTCAACCTCGGGGTGGCGAACGCGCCGGCGGCCGAGGCGATCGTGCTGATGAATCCGGACGTGCTGGTCCTCCCCGGCTGCCTCGCCGCCCTCCTCGCCGAGCTTGCCGCCGGAGCCGAGATCGCCGGCCCGCGCGCCTACTGGGACCGCGGTCGGCAGCTCGTCCTGCCGCCCGCCGAGGCGAGGAGCCGGCGTGGGGAGCTGCTCCACCTGCTCGCCGGACGGGGCGAGGGCTGGGCGGCGCGCGCCCGCCGCCGCTGGCGCCGCCACGCTCGCCGGCACTGGGAGGCCGAGCGGCCGCTCCCCAGCCACGAGCTGTCCGGCAGCCTGCTCGCTCTCCGCCGCTCGGCCTGGGAGCGGGTCGGACCCTTCGATTCCGGCTACCGCCTCTTCTTCGAGGAGACCGACTGGCTGCTGCGCGCCCGCCGCGCCGGGCTACCCTCCCGCTACGTCCCGGCCGCCCAGGCGATCCACCTCTACAACCAGAGCGGCGCCCTGGAACCGCGCTCCCGAGAATGGTTTGAGGCCTCGGCCGAGCGTTTCCGCAAGCGCCACTATGGGGCCTGGTTCCCGCCCGTCTTGCGGGGGCTTGCCCGCCTGCCGGCGAGCCCGTCTCTCCGTCCGCCGGAACCTCTCGCCCCGGGCGGCGGCCTGGACCTCGGGGCGCTCGGCCCCTTCCCGCTCTGGATCGAGGTCTCGCCCAACCCGCTCGGCTTTCCGGCCGCCGCCCATCGGGTCGAGAGCGCGGCTGAGGGCCGCTGGCAGCTGCCGCCGGAGATCGCCGCCCAGTTCCCCGGTGGGGGGCTGTTCGTCCGGGTGACCGACCCGCACGGACGCGAGCTGCTCCGTCGGTCTCTCCCGGGGGGCCTCGCCTAGTGCGGATCACCTACGTCCTGCCGCGGCCGGAGCTGGGGGGCGGCAACAAGGTGGTGTTCCAGCACGCTGCTCTCCTCGCCGAGCGGGGGGAGGAGGTCACCCTCTTGGGCGAGGGGCCGAAACCGACCTGGATCGCGTCGCCGCTGCCCTATCTCGACATTTCGGCCGGACTGCCGCGGCTGCCGGAGCAGGACCTGGTCATCGCCACCTTCTGGACCACCCTCGCCCTGGCGCGACAGCTGGGAGCCGGGCCGGTCGCCCACTTCTGCCAGGGCTACGAGGGAGGGCTCGTCCATCTGCATCCGCTCCTCCCCGAGATCGAGGCCGCCTACTCCCTGCCGCTCCCCGCGATCACGGTCTCGCCCCATCTCCAGGAGTTCCTGCACACCCGTTTCGGGCGCGAGAGCACGGTGGTCCCGCCACCGCTCGACCCCGCCTTCCGGCCGCGCCTGCGCCTCTTCCCCCGGCGCCGGCCCTGGATCGTCATCCCCGGGATCTTCGAGGCCGAGGTCAAGGGGATTCCCCTGGCGCTCCAGGCGGTGCGACAGCTCCGGGCCTCGGGGCTCGCCTGCCGCGTCCTGCGCCTTTCGGTGCTCCCGCTCTCGACGGCGGAGGCGCGGCTGCTCGCCCCCGACCGCTTCCTCTGCCTGGTGCCGCCGGCCGAGGTCGCCCGCGAGCTGCCGCGCGCCGACCTGCTCTTTTTCCCTTCGCGGCCCGCGGAGGGGTTCGGCCTGCCGCTCCTCGAAGCCATGGCCTCCGGGGTGCCGGCGGTCGCCTCCCGCATCCCGTCGACCGTCGACATGATCGCCGGGTACGAAGCGGCGATCCCCCTGGTTGCCCCGGACGATCCCACCGCCTTCGCCGCCGCGGCGCGCGAGCTGCTCCATCCCGCGAACTGGCGCCGGGCGCGCCGGGCCGAGTCCCAGGCCGTCCGCCGTTTCCGGCCCGAGATCGTGGGAGAGCGCCTGGCGGCGGCGGTCCGCTGGGCGCGGGAACGGGCGCTCCAGACCGCGGGGTAGCCGATCAGCGGTAGGCGACGACGTAGAAGCCCTTGGTGGCAAGGCTCTCGACATCGGGCGGCACTCCGGCGATCGGCCTGGTCCGGTAGCGCTCCGGCAGCTCGGTCTTCTGGGCGAGGATCTCGAACGACTCGAAGCCGCAGCGCCGCAGCCAGTCGGCCAGGGAGTGGCGGGTGAAGAAGCGGAAATGGGTGTAGCAGAGGAGGCCGATGGGCAGGTAGTCCCAGCGCCCGGCGAGCAGGTCCTCGACGATCGAATAGTGCCCGACATTGGGGATCGAGAGCACCAGCCGGCCGCTCGGCCGCAGCAGCTGGCGTGCCCGCGTGAGGAAGGGCTCCGAGGCCGGCAGGTGCTCGACCAGCTCCAGGGCGAGCACGACGTCGAAAGCTCCATCGAGTGGGAGCGTCTGGATGTCCCCCTGGAGCACCGCGTGGAGCCGTTGCCGGGCCTCCTCCGCCACCACCGGGTTGAGCTCGACCCCGGTGACCCGGCAACCCAGCTCGCGCTCCAGCAGCTGGCCGGTCACCCCCCGCCCGCACCCCACCTCCAGCACCTCCGAGCCGGGCGGGATGAGGGGGAGGACGTCCCTCCGCTCCTCGCCGTAGTAGTCGATGAACTCGTGGCAGAGCCCGGCGCTCGCCGCACGGAGGGACGTGTTTTCCAGGGCCGCCGGTTCGCCGAGCAGGCGGGGGAGCGGCAGGCTCGCCTGGAGCGCGGCGAAAGCCCGGGTGGAGAAGAGGGAGACCGGGAGGTGGGACGAGAGAACGGGGTAGCGGTCCGGGCTCGCTCGGGAAGCCTGCAGAAACCGCTCCTCCAGCCGCTCGTAGCCGCGCAGGGTATAGACCGGCTCGACGGCCTCGCCGGTCTCGCCAGCCGCGGCCAGCTCGCCGAGGTCGGCGTCGGCCAGGCGCACGGGGGAGATCCGGTCGAACCCGGCCTCCAAACGGTCGCGCATGGCCGTCAGGCTGGCGGCCGAGAGCAGCACGTTCGGGGTCCCCAGGACGAGGACGGCCGCCACCCCGTCGAGATCGATCGGGCCTTCCGGGTTGGCGAGGAGCCGGGCCGCGCCGAAAGCCTTCTTCGCTTCGAGCACGGTCTGGGAAAGGAGGAAACGGAACTCCGGCGCTTCGGCGCTCTCGGCGTCCAGGGCTTTCAAAAGGAGCAGCTCGGGCATGGAGGCACTATTCTAGCGGCTATGACCGATCGCGGCCGCCGGGCCCTCCTCGCCCTTCTCCCTGCGGCCGTGCTCGCCTTCTACGGCCGTGCTCTCCACCGTGGCTTCACCAGCGAGGACTTCCTCCTCCTCCGCCTGCTCCGCGCCGACCCGCCCTGGCACGACCTGCCGGCCCGGTTCGCCTCGCCCTGGCTCGGCCTCCAGCTGTTCAAGTTCTACCGGCCGGTCTCGACCCTCCTCTTCGGCCTCGAAGCCGCCCTCTTCGGCACCGTGCCTTTCGGCTACAACCTGGTGCACACGCTCGTCCACGCCGGCAATGCCCTCCTGGTCTACGCCATCGCCCGGCGGATCGCGCCCCCCGCCGCCGCCATCGGCGCCGGCCTCCTCTTCGCCCTCTACCCGCTCCACCCCAACGCCGTCGTCTTCGCCGCCAGCTTCGCGACCCTCTTCGCCACCGCCTTCCTGCTCGGCGCCTTTCTTTGCCATCAGATCGCCGGGGAGCGTTTTTCCTGGAGCTGGGAGACCGGCTCCCTCTTCCTCTTCGCCCTCGCCCTGGGCTCCTACGAGGCGGCGGCGATCCTCCCCCTGCTGTTCGTCGCCCACGACCTCCTTCTCGCCCCGGAACGCCCGCTTCGTACCCGGCTCGCGAGGTGTCTGCCCGCGTTCGTCCTCCTCGGGCTCTACTTTCTTCTCCGCCGCCATCTCTTCGGAGTTTTCCTCGGTGGCTATGAACAGACCGGACGGCGGCTCCTCGCCCCCCAGCTCCGGCAGCTCCTGTCCGATGTCGTGCAGTCGCTCTACCGGCTGTACGTCCCGCTCTTCGAGCACCCCGCGGCGCCCTTCGCCCCCGGCCTCTTCCTGCTCGTGATGGGGCTCCTCCCCCTGGTCTACCTGGGAGCTTCCGCGGCGCGCCGCGACCTCCTGCCGCCGGTGCTCTTCGGCTGGATCTGGACGATCGCGGCCCTGGCGCCCTTCGCCTTCCAGCCGGTGGTGCCGGGCACCGGCCGCTACGCCTACCTGGCCGTCGTCGGCGCCAGCCTGGGCACCGTCTTCCTGGCCCAGGCACTCGCCGACCTCTGGCGCGGCCCCTGGCGTCTCCTGCCGGCCCTGGCGGTCTCCCTTCTCGGCATCGGGTGGGCGATCCTCCTCGTCGGAACCCTGGGCGTCTACCTGAAGGCGGGGCGCACGGCGCAGTCGATCGCCGATCCGCTCCGGCGCGCTCTCCAGACTCCCGGCGGCTCGCCGGTCTTCGTCGCCGGCGTTCCCGCTTTCCTGGAGAACGAGGCGGCGGCGCCGGTGGCCGCGGTCTTCCACTACGGCCTCGCCGATGCCGCCGCCCCGCCTTTCACCACCGCCGGGCCGCCGGTCTACCCCCTCCCGGCGCTCACCGCCGAGGAGCTTCTCCCCCTGGTCAACGGCCGGCCCCAGGCTCGGATCTACGAATGGGAGCCAATTTCCAGGAAGCTCCGGGAGATCGTCCTCACGGCCTCCTCCCGACCCGCCGAGATCGCCCTGGTGGCCCCCGCCGACGGCGCCCAGCTCGGCCCCGCCGACTTGACGGTCGCTTTCCAACCCGGAGCGGGGCGCCGTTTCCGGCTGATCGTCGTCGCACGGGGCAATCCCTCCGTGACCGAGATCACCGGGGTGCCGGCGGGTGACGGAACGCTCCGGGCCGCGTTGCCGCGCGACTTCCTGCTCGCCATGGATCACCTCTACGGGAGCGACGTCTACTGGTGGATCGAGGGGCGGGACGAGCACGGCCGTCTCCTCGGGAGCCGCGCGCGCTCCTTCCGGTTGGCGGTGCCCCAGGCGTCCTCCAGGGGAAATTGAAGGCGCTGCCGCGAAGTCTCTGGAGCTGCCGCGTACTCTCCAGCGCTGTCGCGAAGTCCCGGGCGCTGCCAGGGCGCCAGGGCGAGCGATGTATCTCGGTGAGCGATCGGCGAAGGTGTTTTCCGTCCCTCTCTGTAAACGGCCTTCAAGGCCAGTCTGGAGGGAGCGATGGCGGATCACGACAGCGGCTACAAGCTTCTCTTTTCCCACCCGCAGATGGTCGAGGAGCTCCTGCGGGGATTCGTCCACGAATCCTGGGTCGAGGACCTCGACTACGGGAGCCTGGAGCCGGCGGAGACGAGCTTCACCAGTGACGACCTGCGCGAACGCTATGGCGACCGGGTCTGGCGCCTGCGTTGGCGGGGCGGGGAGCGGGGCTGGCTCTATCTCTACCTGCTCCTTGAGTTCCAGTCGACCCCCGATCTGTTCATGGCGGTCCGCCTCCTGGGCTACGTGGCCCTGCTCCTCGCCGACCTGGTGCGGACGAAGGTGGCGACTCCTGCCCTGGGCCTGCCGGCGGTGCTGTCGATCGTTCTCTACAACGGAAAGCGTCGCTGGAGCGCGCCTCCCGAGCTGGCGAGCCTGTTCCGCTCCGTTCCGCCGGGTACGGAGCGCTACCTGCCGCAACTCGCCTACCTGCTGATTGACGAAAGCCGCCTGCGTCCGGAAGAGCTGGCCCTGCCCGGCAACCGAGTGGCGAGCCTGTTCCGCCTGGAGACCTGCGCCCCCGAGGATCTACCCGAGCTGACGGCCGAGTTGGCCGCCCTCCTGCCGCAGGAGAAGGAACCGGAGTTGCGGCAGCACTTCACCACCTGGCTACGGCGACTGCTCCGGCGCATGCAGCCAGGAGTTACAATTCCACAGTTCAGTGACCTGGAGGAGATCGCCATGCTGGAAGAGACCTTGACCGAGTGGCTGAACGGAGCGGAGCGCAAGGGGCGGATAGCAGGACGGTCTGAGGGGCAGGTAGAAGGGCGGACCGAGGGACGGAAAGAGGGACGCCAGGAGGGCGAGATTGCCGGGATGCGGCAGCTCCTCCTGCAGCAGTTACAGCAGCGCTTCGGGGCTTTGCCTTCCGGGGTACGCCGCCGGGTTCGGTCGATCACCTCGAGGAAAGAGCTGAAAGCGCTGGCCAAGCGTGTCCTGGTCGCCGGGTCTCTTGCGGAGATGGGGCTGGGAGGGTGACCCCTAGAACAGGTCGCTGTCTCCCCACATGTAATAGAGAGACCGCCGGAAGTCCTCCCCGGGATCGACCGCGAAGGGGACGTAGACCACCCCCAGACCCTGGGGCTCCGGCCGCCGCTCGAAGCCCAGGGCGGTGACGGTCTCATCCCACCAGGCGGGCCGGGTGGACAGCCAGCCCTCGACCACCCGCGTCTCCCGGTGCTCGGGGAGGGCGAGCACGCGGTCGAGGAGAATCCCCAGGCCGGCGCGGTGGCGCGGGTCGACCAGGGCGTCCCCCCAGACCAGCCGGTCGCCCTTCTGCCGGAAGACGCTCCAGCCGACCAGCCGGCCGAAACGGGTGAGGGCATAGAGGAAGTACTCCGTGCCGGGGCAGGTGGCATAGCGCCATTCGAGATAGCGGGCGTCGCGCTCGACGAGCAGCCGGTAGGCGTCGCGCACCCGCCGGAAGAGCCGGTCGAAGCGCCGGTCGAAATGCTGCACCCGCTCGACCCGCCAGCCGAGGCGGGCCAGGCCGCGGGGGAGGGAAAGCGGAGCCGGTCCGACCTCGCGCACCCGGTACGGGCAGTCCTCCAGCCGGTCGGCGCGCACGAAGCGCATGGAGAAGCGCTGGATGTTTCCGGTGTTGAATCCGTAATTGAAGGCGACATGGCCCTCGCAATAGCTGGCGTAGAAGTGGCGGACGCTGCGGCCGAGGAGGCTCGTCGGCCCGCGCCCGACATGGCGGACGGCGGGGGCGGTCATGGTGTCGCCGACCTGGAGCGCCAGGAGGTGGCGGGGCGGTCCGGACATCGCGTAGTAGAAGCGCACCGGGTAGCCGGCGTAGTGGGCGACGAGGCGACCGTCCGGCGCGAAGGCCTGGCTGATGCGGTGGGCGCCGTAGGGGTTCTCCCGGTACTCCCAGCGCCAGCGCACCGGGCTGCGGTCGACGTGGAAGCTGGCCCGGAAGAGAGCGAGGATCTGCTCCTCGTCCCCCTCCCGGTAGCCGCGGACCACGAAGGAGTCTCTGCGGGCGGCGAGGAGCTCGCGGCCGTCCTCGGCGCTCTCCTGGCGGAGGATCGCGAAGCCGGCCTCCGAGAGGGCCACCACGGCGGCGCGCACGCTCTCTTCGGGGGCGACGGCGGAAAAGAGCACGACGAGGCGACCCTCGTGGGCGAGGAGGGCGCGGGCGGCGGCGAGCTGGCGGGCGGAATCGCCGTCCAGCCCGGCGGGGAGGATCAGGGCGTCGTAGCGGCCTGGGACCTCCGGCGGCGCGAGCGGCAGATCTCCGGTCACGACCTCGTGGCCGGCGGCGGCGAGCTCGTCCGCGAGCCCCTCCGGATCGGCGCCCGCCCAGAGGAGGCGGGCGGCGCTGTCGGGAAGCAGGGACCGGAGGAGGAGGCGCATCGGAGTGGCGCGCCGATTGTACTGTACGCCGCCGCATATAATGCCCCCGCCGTCATGGACCTCTCCATCATCATCCCCGCCTACAACGAGGCTGCGCGGCTCGGACCCACCCTGGAGCGGATCCTCGCCTACCGGTCCGGCCGGGGGCTCGCCTGCGAGGTCCGGGTGGTCGACGACGGCAGCACGGATGAGACGGCCGAGGTGGTGGCGGCCTTTGCCGACCGCGGGGTGGACCTCTACCGCCAGGACCAGAACCGCGGCAAGGGGGCGGCCCTGCGCGCCGGGGTCCTCGCCAGCCGGGGAGACCGGGTGCTCCTGGTGGACGCCGATCTCTCGACCCCGATCGAGGACCTCGAGCGCCTGGAGCCTCACCTCACCGAGGCCCAGGTGGTCCTGGGGAGCCGCGCGGTGCCCGGCGCCAACGTCACCCTGCACCAGCCGTTCTACCGCGAGCTCATGGGCCGCATCTTCAACCGGCTCATCCGGATCCTCGGGGTGCGTGGCTTCCAGGATACCCAGTGCGGCTTCAAGCTGCTCGACGGCGAGGCCGCCCGGCGACTCTTCGCCGACCTCAAGACCGACCGCTTCGCCTACGACGTCGAGCTGGTCTGGCTCGCCCGCCGCTACGGCTACCAGGTGGCCGAGGTGGGGGTCACCTGGGCCAACTCGCCGCGCTCCAGCGTCGACCCGCTCAAGGACTCGGCGCGGATGATCTGGGACGTGCTGGTCATGCGCCTGCGGCACCGGGGGCGGCGATGAGGCTACGAAGCTGCCTCCTCCTGGGAGGCATGGCCCTCCTCCTCGCCGCCTGCGGCCGCAACCACCCCGAGGGCTTCCAGCTGCGCCCCCTGGTCGAACGGCACCAGTACCGCGTGGCCGGAGTGGCCGCCGCCCGGGAGGACGGCCTGACCTTCCCCACCCGCCCCGAGCTCTCCCTCGTCGAGCACGACCACGAGCGGCGGCCGGTGGTGCTCACCACCGTCGCCCCCTGGTCCTGGCGCGGCCGGATTCCCCGCGGGAAGGCGGCGCTCCACCTCGGGATGGAGACCCTGCCGGCGGCCTGGCGCACCCCCGACGGGATCACCGGGATCGAGGCCTGGGTGGTGGCGAAAGACGGCCGGCAGCGCGAGGTCGTGGCGGTCGGCCGCACCCGGGGCAAGGACTACGACGGCCCGCGCTGGCTGAACCTCGACGCCGATCTTTCCACCTACGCCGGCCGGGAGATCACGCTCGAATTCCATGCCGACCTGCTCGACCTGCCGCCGCGCTACCGGGGCGCCAATCTGGTGTCCTGGGGGCCGGTCGCGGTCTCCGCCCCGCCGCGCCGGCCCGCCCGGCGGCCCAACATCCTCTTCATCCTCGTCGACACCCTGCGCCGCGACCATCTCACACCCTACGGCTACTTCCGCGACACCAGCCCGGAGATCGCCCGCCGCATCGCCAAGCCCGGGGTGGTGGTCGAGGACGCCTACAGCCAGGCCCCCTGGACGCTCCCCTCGGTCGTCTCGCTGATGACCGGCCGCCAGCCCGGCGAGATCCTCGGCGCCGACCTCGCCACCTACGGCATCCCCGACGGCGTCGAGCCGATGGCGGAGCGCCTGGCGAAGCTCGGCTATGCGACCGGCGGCTTCCTCGCCAACCCGACCCTCCACACCGGGGCCGGCTTCGAGCGCGGCTTTGCCACCTACTACGCCCCGCCCCCCGACGTGACCTGGATCTTCCGCCATGCCGACGGTCTCAACGAGCACGCCCTCCCCTGGCTCAAGGCCCACCAGGACCGGCCGTTCTTCGCCTACGTCCATTACGTCGATCCGCACGACCCCTACGACAACCCGGACATCGTCAACGGCAAGTCGCCCTTCCTGCCCAACTACGACGGCCCGGTCACCGGCCAGTGGATCCACAACATCTACACCGGCTACTCCCCGGTCCCCGACCTGGCGCGCGACCTCCCCCAGATCCAGGCGCTCTACGACAGCGAGATCCACTTCGTCGACCGCTACATCGGCCGTCTCCTCGATGCGCTGGGGCCCGAGGCGCTCGCCAACACCCTGATCGTCTTCACCGCCGATCACGGCGAGGAGCACCACGATCACGGCGGCTGGAAGCACGGTCAGGCGCTCTACGAGGAGCAGATCCACGTCCCCCTGCTCCTGCGCTGGGACGGCCACATCCCGGCCGGCACGCGCCTGCCCGGCACGGTGCGGCTCTTAGACCTCCTGCCCACCCTGATGGCCGTGGCCGGCGGACCGATCGATCCGGTCTGGGAGGGGATCGATCTGCTGCCGGCGCTCACCGGCAAGGCCCATCTGCCCGAGCGTCCCGCCTTCTCCCAGCACCTGGCCGGCGGCCCCCTGCGCGCCGCGGCGATCCTCGATCACAAGAAGCTGATCCTGTTCAACCCGCTGGAGCCGTTCGTCCCCAAGAACGCCCTCGAAGACTACATCTGGAAGAAAGACCTGGCGCGCCTCCAGCCGGTCGAGCTCTACGACTTGGCGCGCGATTCCAAGGAGACGGTGAACCTCGCGGCGACTTCGCCGACGCTGCCGGCCATTGCCGCCCGGCTGGCGCCGGTCATCCACCGCCGGCTGGATTTCGACCTGCCCGGCCTGAAGGTGATGACCGACGGCGCTCCGGCCGGCGCGCGGCTCGCCGGCAGCCTCACCTTCGAGCGCCCGCCCGACCGCTGGGTCCCCTACTTCCTGGGCTGCGAGGACAAAGTTGAGCTCTCCGGCCGGAGCCTGCGCTTCGATCTCCTCGCCTCGACCCTCGCCAAGGGCTTCCGGGTGGAGGGGGACGGCGGAAAGATCGAGAGCATCGCGGCGACCCTCGACGGCCGGCCGCTCCCCCCGGCCCAGGTGCGGATCGGGATGGACACCCCCTATGCCGGCGGCCCCATCGGCCCGGCGGCCCTCCTCGCCCGCGAGTGGCCCGGCCTCGCGCACCCGGCGGGCGGAGTGCGGCTCTGGGTGCACGACATGGCGAGCAACGTCAAGCGCCGCGAGCACGATCCCGAGACCGAGCGCGGCCTGCGCGCCCTGGGGTACATCCAATGAGCCAGACCCTGCAGCCACCCGGCCAAACCGAATGGGTGCACGCCGCGAGCGCCCTGGTGGTCGCGCCGCACTTCGACGACGAAGTCCTGGGCTGCGGCGGCCTCCTCGCCCAGCTGACTGCGGCGGGCGCCGCGGTGCGCGTCCTCTTCCTCTCGGACGGCGGCGGGGGGACTTCGGAAATCCCGGACCGCGACGCCTATCGCCGGCGGCGGCGGGAGGAGGCGGCGCAGGCCGGTGCAGCCTTAGGCCTCGCCGGGAGCGACGAGCTGGACCTGCCGGACGGCGCGCTCGACCAGTACCTCCAAGAGATCGAGCAGAGTCTCTCCCGCGCCCTCCTCACCCTGCGACCGGAGCTGCTCCTCGTTCCCTCCCCCCTGGAGGTGAGCCGCGACCACCGGGCGGCCTTCGCCGCCGTCCACCACCTGCTCGCCACCCTGCGCCCCGGTGCCGACCCGGCCGGCCAACCGCCCTGGGCGGGGCTCCGGGTCCTCCTCTACGAGGTCAACCACCCCGCCTACCCCGACCTCCTGGTCGACGTCACCGCCGAGGCCCCGCGGATCGAGGCGGCCATGGCCTGCTATGCCAGCCAGGAGGAGCGGCACGGCTATCTCGGCGCGTCGCTCGGCCTGCGCCGCTTCCGCACCCTAACCCTGTCGGCGGGTTCCGGCATCGCCGGCATCGCCGAGGGCTACCGGCGGCTCGCCGTGGCCGACTTCGCCACCCGCAGCCCGGCCCAGCTGGTGCGCCACCTGGGCGGGGTGCCGGAGCTGCTCGCCGTGCACGAGGGGCCGCGGATCTCGGTCGTCGTCCGCACCCGCGACCGCCCAGAGCTCCTGGCCGAGGCGCTCGCCAGCCTCGCCCAGGGGACCTATCGGAAGGCCGAGGTCGTCCTGGTCAACGATGGCGGAGCGCCGCCCGCCGTCCCCGACGGCTACCCTCTGCCGGTCATCCGGGTCGATCTGCCAGAGAGCCGTGGCCGCGCCGCGGCGGCCCAGGCCGGGGTGGAGGCGGCGGGAGGCGACTATGTGGCCTTCCTCGACGACGACGACCTCGCCGCTCCCGAGCACCTCGCCACCCTGGCCGGCCTGGTGGGGGCCGCCGGGGTGCGCGTCGCCTATACGGATGCCGCGGTCGGGGTCTACGAGCTTGATGCCGGTGGTCCATCGTCCGGCTGGGTCTGCCGCGAGCGCCGGCTCCCCTACAGCCGCGACTTCGACCCCGACCTCCTGCTCCTCGACAACTACATCCCCTTCAACACCCTGCTGATCGAGCGCCGTCTCCTCGCCGAGATCGGCCCCCTCGATCCCTCCCTCCCCTTCTTCGAGGACTGGGACCTCCTGATCCGTCTGGCCGCCCGCACCCCCTTCCACCACCTCGCCCGGGTGACCTGCGAGTACCGCCACTTCCGCGGCGCTGGCCACCACATCTTTGGCGAGCGTCCGCGCGAGCGCGGCGACTTCCTGGCCGTCAAGGAACGGGTGCTCGCCAAGCACGCGGCCCTCCTGACCCACGCCGCGCTGGCCCGCGCCGTCGATCGCCTGCGTTTCGACGTCGTCGAGACCCTGGAGTCCCGGGACGCGGCGCGCCGCGAGGCCGCGGAGCTCCATCGCCAGCTTGCCTCGCGGGGCGAGGAGATCGCCGCGCTCGTCCGGCATCTCCAGGGGAGTCGCCAGGAGCTGGAGACCCTCCTCGCCGCCCACCAGGCGCTCGCCGCCGAGCGCTTCCGCTTCGAGGAGCTGTATCACGCCGCCAACGGCAACCTCGACGCGCTCCAGGGGGATCACCGGCGACAGGAGGAGGAGATCCGCCGGCTCTATGCCGAGGAGGGGACGCTGCGCGCCGCCCTGGCCGAGCAGACCGCCGAGGTGGAGAAGACCTACGCCGAGATCGAGCGCCTGAACCGGCTGATCCGCGACATGGAGTCCACCCGCGCCTGGCGCGCCCACCGGTGGGTCGAGCGCTTCAAGCCATGACCCGCATCGCTCTCCTGTCGAGCGAGCCGATCCGACCGCTCATGGCCGGCATCGGCATCCGCTACCTGGAGCTGGCCCGGCGCCTGCCCCGCTACGGCTTCGAGGTGCTCCTCGTTTCTCCGGCGGCGCCGGCGGACTCCGCGGCGCTCGGGCTGCCCGCCCCTCCGGCGGTCACCCTCCGGCGGTTCGAGCGCGGTCGCTTGCCGGAGATCCTCGCCGGCTGCGCCGCCGCGGTCGCCCAGGGCCAGCTCGGCAACGACCTGCTCCTCGAAGTCCCCGGCCTGCCGGCAGCCCTCGACCTCTACGACCCCTGGCTGGTCGAAAACCTCTCCTACGTAGAGACCCTGGGGCTCGACCCCTACAGAAACGACCACGCGACCTGGGTCCTCCAGCTCTCCCGCGGCGACTTCTTCCTCTGCTCGTCCGAGGAGCAGCGCACCTTCTACCTGGGCTTCCTGACCGCCCTCGGCCGGGTCAACCCCGAGCGGCTGGCGGACGATCCGGACCTCGCGACCCTCATCGCCCCCGTCCCTTTCGGCGTGCCCGAAGAGCTGCCGCCCCATCGGCCGGTCCTGCCGCCGCGCCCCCTGGGAGAGCGGCGGCTCCTCTTCGGTGGCCTCTACGACTGGTACGACCCCTGGACCCTCTTGGACGCCCTGGCCCGCCCGGAGCTCGCCGCCCGCCCCTGGACCCTCCTCCTCATCCGCAACCCCAACCCCGAAGCCACCCCGCAGCGCCTTTTCGCCGAGGTCGAGGCCCGCTGCCGACGCCTCGGCTGGTGGGGGAGCCGGGTCGAGATCCTCGACTGGATTCCCGCCGAGCGGCGCTACGACCTGCTGCGCGACGCCGACCTCCTGGTCGCCCCGCACCGGCCGAGCCTGGAGACCCGGCTCTCTCTCCGCACCCGCTTCCTCGACGCCCTGGCCGCCGGCTGTCCGGTGATCACCAGCGAGGGGGGGACAATCGGCCGACTTCTCGCCGAGCACCGCGCCGGCTGGGTGGTGCCGCCGGGAGACCCCGCCGCCCTGGCGGGCGCCGTCGTCGAAGCCCTGGATCGACCGCAAGAGATTGCCGCGGCGCAGGAGGAGGGGGCGCGCCGGCTGCTCGCCGACTTCACCTGGGACCGCGCCCTCGCCCCGCTCGTCCGCTTCTGCCGCGACCCGCGGACCGATCCCACCAAGGAGCGCTTCGCCCACCGGCCGGCGACCGTGGTGCCGCCCGATCGTCTGGGCTTCCGTCTGCAGAGACGCCTGCGCCGCCTGCTCGCCGGAGCCGGAGCGTGAGCCCTCCCAGAGTCTCGGTCGCCCTCCTCTCCTGGAACGGCCGGGAGCACCTCGCGACCTGCCTCGCCGCCCTCCGTGCGCAGGAAGACCCCGGCGTCCCCTGGGAGGTGCTGGTCCTCGACAACGGCTCGACCGACGGCACCGCCGCCTGGGTGCGCGCCGAGCATCCCGAGGTGCGGCTCGTCGAGAGCCCGGTCAACTTAGGCTTCTGCGCCGGCAACAACCGGCTGGTGGCGGAGGCCCGGGGCGAGGCGGTGGCCTTTCTCAACAACGACACCCGCCCACAGCCCGGCTGGCTCCGCGCCCTGGTCGCCGCCTACGCGGCGGCCCCCGAGGACGTGGCCGCGGTCTCCGGCAAGATCGTCGACTGGGTGGGGGAGCGGCTCGACTTCGGCCGCGGGGTGATGACCTTCGACGGCCACGCCTTTCAGCTCGATTTCAGAAAGCCGCTCAGCCTAGCGGTGGTGCCGGAGGTGGGGGAGGAGCTCCTCTTCGCCTGCGGCGGCAATATGCTGATCCGCAAAAGCTCGTTCCTCGCGGCCGGCGGTTTCGACGAGGACTACTTTGCCTATCTGGAGGACGTCGACCTCGGCTGGCGGCTGTGGGCCGGCGGCGAGCGGATCACCTTCGTACCCGACGCCGTCGTCCACCACCGTTCGAGCGCCACGAGCGACCTCCTGGGCCTCTTCAACCGCGGCTTCCTCTTCGAGCGCAACGCCTTCCTGACCGCCTACAAGAACTACGAGCCGGGGCTCTGGGAGAAGGTGATGCCGGCCCTTCTCCTCACCTTTATATCCCGCACCCAGGCGATGCTGGTGGGGAACAACCCCGGGGGGGACCGTCTCCGTCTCGATCCCTACGCCGGCCACATCGCCAACACCGCGCCGAAGGGTGCTGCCGCGAGTACCGCCTCCACTGCTCTCCCGCCGCCCGAGCCAAGGACTCTGGCCTCTCTCGCCAGGAAGCTTCGCGACTACGGCCCGCGCGAATTCGCCCGCCGCGGCTGGAAGAAGCTCAGCGCCCGGCTCTCCCCGCCGGCTCCTTCCGCGTCCCCGTTCTCTCCGACCCTCACCGACGAGCGGACGATCGCCCAGTTCCGCGCCCTCTCCTACCTCCTGGGCCACCTCGACCGCGCCGCCGCCCACCGCGAAGCCGTGCAGAAGCGCCGCCGTCGCTCCGACCGCGAGATCTTCGCCCGCTTTCCCCCCTATCTCGTCCCCACCTACCCCGGGGACGCCGAGCTGTTCGCGAGTCCGGGTTTTACGACCTGGCTGCCCGAGGAACTGCCGCTGGTCCGGAAGACGCTGCCGGAGATCATGGAGTGGGGGTGAGGGACTGCGCCTCGATTGAGACACAAACAGTCCCCATGAGCGCGCCGAGCGGCCCGTTTGAGACACAGAGGCCGCCCTTTGAGACACAAACGAGGGCCCTTGAGACACAAAACCTCCGCCGTGGGCCACTCCCGTCGGGCATTGAGACACTGGCGTGCGGCATTGAGACACGCCCGTCGGTCATTGAGACACTCGCGACCGGCGTTGAGACACTCGCGTCAGGCGTTGAGACACTGGCTGCCGCGATTGAGACACTCACTGCCTGCGTTGAGACACTCTCGACCGGCATTGAGACACTGGCGACGGGCGTTGAGACACTCCCGCCTGGCGTTGAGACACTCGCTGCTGTCGTCGAGTGTCTCAACGCCTCCGGTTTGTGTCTCAAAGCAGGTCGGCAGTGTCCCAACGCCCCTCGCCAGTGTCTCAAAACCGGCTCCTTGTGTCTCAAATGCCTGCGCGGGCGCCCTCTCGCCTGGTCGTAGTGTCTCAAGCCCGACCGCAGGAGTCCCCCTGTCCTGACCCTCCCCTCGCGTGTTCAGAGTTGATCTCCCGCCCCAGTTGGTATATTTTCTATACCGTGCTGGTTCCGGGGGCCTCCGTGGAGTTCGAGTTTGACGAAGCCAAGAGCCGGGCGAATGCGGTCAAGCACGGCCTCGACTTCCTCGCGGCGCAGGCGCTCTGGCTCGACGAGCTCCGCATTGAGGTTCCCGCCCGGACCGAAGACGAATCCCGCTTCCTCGTGATCGGGCAGATCGCCGGCAAGTACTACTCGGCCGTCATCACCTATCGCGAGCAGCGGGTTCGGATCATCTCGGTACGACGATCCAGGCAAGAAGAGGTGGCCCTCTATGAAGGCTGAGGAGTTCGACCGCAAGTTCGATGCGGGTGACGACGTCACCGACGTGCTCGACCTGTCTGCCGCGCGCCGTCCCGGTCAGGAGGTACGACGTGTCAACGTCGACTTCCCCGCCTGGATGGTCGAGTCTCTCGATCGCGAGGCGAAGCGGCTCGGCGTCACACGCCAGTCCGTCATCAAGGTATGGATCGCTGAGAAGCTCGAGCGGAAGGCGTCGTAGCCGGCTGACTCCGGCCTACCCCAGCGGCCGGAAGGCTGACCTCTGCGACGGTGATAGGCTCTGATCGTGCTGCACTACTGGGATTGGGCCGATTTCGAGGATGACACCCTCGAGCTTGCCCCGGTGGCGGCGACCGACCTCCCGGGCGAGGATCCCGCCGACTACAAGCCTCTGTACCAAGAGTATCCGAAGATCGCGAGCTCGCGGACCGTTGTAGCGTAGAACGGCACACAGGAGATATCGTGACACAGAAGAAAGAGCTAGAGCTTAGATACATCGAGATGCTTCGGTCTCAGTTGCCCGATTTCCCTGAAGGAGAGATGGAGCTAGACGGCGAAGAGCCGGATTTCGTCATATCGAATCCCCGGGGAATTGTGGGCATCGAGGTTCGGAGGCTATTCAAAGAGAGCAAGGATGAGCAAGCACCTAAGCAGGCCAGAGAGGCTGAGGCGTGGAAAGTCGTGAGGCTGGCTCAGGCAGCCGCCGAGAAACAAAATATCCCGATAGCACGAGTTAGCGTTATCTTCTCGTCTGATGTAGATTTAAGGAAGACTAATCGTTCACTTTTTTCTGGTTGGCTAGTAGAAATTGTGCGAAATAACCTTACTCCTGGAGAGTGCATTCCTCCCGAGGGTAAGAATGTGTGCATTGAAGGCCTGGAATTACGCGGGTACCCCAATTTCGTCGACTATGTTCAAATCTCTCGTTTTACCGAGCTACAGTCTCCTTCCTGGGTGGTCTTGGGTGGTGGCTGGATTCAAACTGAGTGTTCTGGCCTTTTCCAGAAGGCTATCAGCGAGAAAAATGAGCTTCTCCCCAAGTACCTTAAGCGATGCGAGAGTTGCTGGTTGCTGCTTGTCGCAGATGGCAATGGCGACTCGTCTCTGCTTGACCCAGAGCCGACATCTGATACGTATATTTCGCAATTCGACAGAACTTTCTTCTTAGAGGCGTTCTCAGGCAGAATATCTCACCTCATTACCAGGAAGACTGAGAGTGCTATCTGACCTCGACGTACTGCACCGAATATGCTCAGCGCACCAGTGAGTGCGCAATGCGCAGGTGGTTCTGCGACTGCAGACTAAGCAGTCCTGCAGAAGTAACACGAGGGCGCCCAAGCCTCCCCAACACTGGGAACCTTTTGTGCCCTTCTACATAACCAAGCCGGGAGGCGGCCTCGGCCTCTGTCGCCAGATCGCCCGAGACCTGCGGCGGCACGCTCACCTTGGAGAGCCGGAGGGACGAGGCTGGCTGCAAGGCGGTGCTGCGGCTGCCTGTATGAGCGGGCAGCACCGACCCTGCATCTCGCCACCGTGTGGTGGTCTACCCCGAATCGCCGCTTGAGCCGGTGATAGGCTCTGACCGTGCCGCACTACTGCCGACTCTGCGGTCGCCGCCGGCCGAACGAGCGCTTCTCGGGTCGCGGGCATCGAATTCACGTCTGTCGGGATTGCCAGGCGCTGCCCAAGGAGGAGCGTCATGCGATCGAGGCGCGGCTCGAAATCGAGGGCTTCCTATCCCAGTCGCACATCTCGAACAAGAACCTTGACCGGCTTCGTCAGCACACCAGCTCGCCCGACCCGATGATCGCGAACGCCGCCGCGGTGGTCCTCCAGGTCGCGGTGATCGCCCCCTACAAGCGGAAACGCCTTCGCGTCCTTCGACGTGTGCAGCCGGACCTGATCGCGGCGGTTATCGATCTTGGCCTCACTTCATGGG
>Ga0137403_10001664_pt1 | contig 27744 bp, 23 predicted proteins | sample CZOMad2_1_16fung_FD_122057 | JGI IMG/M metagenome (GOLD analysis project Ga0137403, IMG submission 122057) | Vadose zone soil fungal communities from Angelo Coast Range Reserve, California, USA - CZOMad2_1_16fungal (Hybrid Assembly) | ecosystem: Environmental > Terrestrial > Soil > Vadose zone... | reverse complement strand
GGGGGGCGGGGGGGGGGGGGGGGGCGGGAATGTCGGGGGGGGGGGGGGGGGGGGGGTGGGGGGGGGGGGGGGGGGCACCGGGGGCCTGGGGGGGGGGGGGGGAAACGGGGGGTTCGGGCGAGCGCTCGGGGACGGGCTCGGGCGGTCGCACCGGGGCGACGTATTCGGCCGGGGGCGGAAACACGGCCACTCCGCTCGGGCGCACGGGCACGACCGCTTCGACCGGGGGGACGGGAGCCACGGCTTCAGTCGGGCGCACGGGGGCAACCTCTCGCGGCGGGGGAGGAGGGATATAGTCGGCCGGCGGCGGAAACACGAACCCTCCCGTCGGTCGCGAGGACGCGAGCGAGTCGATCAGGCGCCGGGGCACGATGTTCTCGGCCGGGCGTGGAGGCGAGACGGTGTCGACCGGGCGCGGCGAGGTCGGCCCTGCTCGAGGACGGCGCGAGTGACGCGGCCTGGTCGGCCAGACCAGCTCGAGCACACCGAGCAGGACCAGCATGCAGGCACCGGCGACCCCGATGAGGATCAGGGCTTCTTCGCTCAACACGCGAGGTTCCCCCACCCCAGCACCGATGACCATTGAACCCGGGGAGCACACGCCGCGCCAAGAGAATTGGTCACGCCCGCAGCCTGAGCGGCGATTGTGCGGTCGGCCTCCTCGCGCGGCGTCGCGGTCACGAATTTTAATGCTAGCATGCTGCGAGGAGGACTCTCATGCGCCGGGTCGCCGTGATCGGGGTTGGAGTGACGAAGTTCGGACTGCACGACCGCACCTCGGCCGAGCTCTTCGCCGAGGCCGCGCGGGACGCGCTGACCGATGCCGGCGTTCCGGCGAGCGCCGTCCAGGCGCTCTACTACGGCAACGTCGTGGGCGGCGAGACCGAGCATCAACTCCACACCGGGCCGCAGGCCGCCTCCGTCCTCGGCATCCCGTCCGTGCCCACGACCCGCTTCGAGACCGCGTGCGCGAGCTCGCACGCTGCGTTCCGCCACGCCGTGATGGAGATCGGGGCGGGCGTCTCGGACGTGATCCTGGTGGGCGGCGCCGAGCGGGTGCTGAACGTCTCCACGGCCGAGTCGACCGAGTACTTCGCCTACGCTTCCGACGCCGTCTGGGAGCAGCCGCTGGGCCTGACCTTTCCCGGCGTCTTCGCTTTGATCGCGCGGGCGCACATGGAAAAGTACGGCACGACCGAGGCCCAGATGGCGGCCGTCGCCGTGAAGAACCACCGGCACGGCGCGCTGAACCCGAAAGCGCAGTTCCAGAAGCAGATCACGATCGACCAGGTGCTGAAGTCCGCCTACGTCGCCGACCCGCTCAAGCTCTTCGACTGCTGCCCGTTCTCCGACGGCGGCGCGGCCGTGGTGCTGGCCTCCGAAGAGGTCGCGCGGCGGCACCGCAAGCCGGTGTGGGTGCTCGCCTCGGCGGCGGCGTCCGACTGGATGCTGCTCGGGGACAAGCACGACCTCGCACGCGTGCCCGCGACCGAGCGCGCGGCGGCCGCGGCCTACCGGCAGGCCGGTCTCGGCCCCGCCGACGTGGACGTCGTCGAGCTTCACGACTGCTTCACGATCGCCGAGATCGTCGCCACGGAAGGGCTCGGCCTCTTCGAGGCGGGCGCGGGCGGCCGCGCCGCCGAAGAGGGGCGCACGAGCCTCGGCGGCGAGATCCCCGTCAATCCATCGGGCGGCCTGAAGGCCAAAGGCCATCCGATCGGCGCGACCGGTGCCGCGCAGATCGCGGAGATCGTCACGCAGCTGCGGGGCGAGGCCGGGCCACGCCAGGTCGACGGCGCGCGCAAGGGTCTCACCCACACGCTCGGCGGCAACACCGCGACCGTGCTGGTAAGCCTCTTCGGTCGTGACTGAGTCCACGGTCACCGTCCGCGCCTTCTTCGAGCGGGCGCGCGCGGGACAGCTCACCGGGATACGGTGCGGCTCGTGCGGCGAGCTGGCGATGCCGCCGAAGGAGCTTTGTCCCAACTGCCACGCGCGCGCGTGGGAGACGGTGACGCTGGCCGGCGAGGGCACGATCGCGAGCTTCACCGTGATCCGCGTCGCGCCCAGGGCTCACGCCGCCGACGTGCCCTACGCCGTCGCGGTCGTGCGGCTCAAAGAGGGCGTGTCGATCCTGGGACGCGTCGTCGATATCCCGCTCGACAAGCTCGCCGTGGGCCTGCCGGTCCGCTTCCGCCCGCTGGTCACGCACGACCAGACGTCGGTCGGCTTCGGACCTCCGTAGTCGCGCGAGTCGCCTCGGGATACGGATCAGCGCTGACCCCTCACGCCTTCTTCGGGTAGAAGTAACTGTAGGTCGGATAGAGCTTGAGCCCGCGGAAGCCGTGCTCACGGACGAGCCGTTCGAGCTCGCGCGCCGGGTTCTCGATGAGATAGGGGTTGAGGATGTGGAAGTCGACGAGCGGCATCAGACCGTGGAGTAGCCACCGCTCACGCTGATGGTCTGCCCGGTGACCCAGCCGGCGAGGTCGGAGGCGAGGAAGGCCACGAGCGGCGCCACGTCCTCGGGCTTCCCGAGACGCCGGATGGGATAGAACGCGAGGATGCGCTCGCGATTCTTCGCGAGCCATTCCTGGTCGGCGTGCGACGTCTCGACCCAGCCGAGGGCGAGCGCGTTCACGGTGATGTTGAGGCGACCGAGCTCCTTGGCGAGCGTCCGCGTGAGCGACAGCACGGCGCCCCGCGCGCCCGCCGACACGCCGAGCCGCTGCTGGCCCACGCGCGCCGAGTCGCCGACGATGCTGATGATGCGTCCGCCCTTCTGGGCCGCGAGCTTCGGCGCCGCCGCGTGGCAGGTGTTGAAGACGCCGTAGAGGTCGACGTCCACCTGGCGCCGCCATTCGTCGGGCGTCGTCTCCAGGAAGAGCTTCGGCTCGACGTAGCCCGCGTTGTTGACGACGACGTCGAGCCGCCCGAGGTCGGCGACGACGCGGTCCACCATCCGGCTCACGGAATCGTAGTCGGCCACGTCGCCCTGATACGCCGCCGCGCGGCCACCGAGACGGGTGACCTCCGCGACGAGCGAGTCGGCGTCGGCCTTCGAGTGCAGGTAGTTCACGGCGATGGCCGCGCCTTCCCGAGCCAGCGTCAGCGAGATCTCGCGTCCGACATCGCGCGCGCCGCCGGTCACCAGCGCGACCTTGCCGCCGAGCCCGAGGTTCATGGTCGTGCGAGCCGCAGGAGCCGGAAGAGCCGATCGGGGGTCACCGGCAGCTCGGCGACCTCGATCCCGAGCGGCGCGAGGGCGTCGGCGATCGCGTTGGCGATGGCCGCCGGCGCGCCGATCGTCCCGCCCTCGCCCATCCCTCGAAAGCCGCCGAGCGCGACCGGCGAGGGCGTCTCCAGGTGGTGCACCTCCATCATCGGGATCTCGCACGCCGACGGCACCACGTAGTCCATCAAAGTGCCGCTGAGCAGCTGCCCGTGATCGTCGTACACGATCTCCTCGAGGAGCGCCGCGCCGATCCCCTGGGCGACGCCGCCATGGACCTGGCCGTCGACGATGAGTGGATTGACCATGCGCCCGCAGTCTTCCACCACGACGTAGCGCAGCGTCTTCACCTCGCAGGTCGCGCGGTCCACCTCGACCACGGCCACGTGCGTCGCGTTGGAGGCGGTGCCGTAGTACGGGTCGTAGAAGCGCATGGCCTCGAGACCCGGCTCGAGCCCCTTCGGCAGCTGCCGCGCGCCGCTGTAGGCGGCCCGGGCGATCTCGCGGACCGTCACGCTGCGGTCGGGCATCCCGCGCACGGCACACCGGCCGTCGGCCAGCACGACGTCGGCCGGGTCGGCCTCCAGGAGATGGCCGGCGATCAGGAGCATCTTCTCGCGGACGGAGCGCCCGGCGAGGATGGCCGCACCGCCGGCCAGCACGAGACTCCGGCTCGCGTAGGTGCCGGTCCCGTACGGGGAGACCTCGGTGTCGCCGTGGACGACCCGGACGTCCTCGATCGGCACGCTGACTTCGTCGGCCACGATCTGAGCCAGCGTCGTCTCGAGCCCCTGGCCGTGGGAGGCGACGCCGAACACGGCGGTCACCTTGCCGGACGGGTCGAAGCGGATCGTCGCCGCCTCGGTACCGGTCGAGACGGGCATGCCCGGCGAGACGGGAATGGCGGACCCGATCCCCGTGAGCTCGACGTAGGAGGCCACACCGATCCCGAGCCAGCGCCCCGCGGCGCGCGCCCGCGCCTGCTCGTCGCGCGCGGCCGTGTAGTCGAGCGCCTCGCGCGCCCGCAGGAGCGACTCGGTGAAGCTCGAGCGGTCCCACACGATGCCGGACGGCGACTTGTAGGGAAAGTCCTCGTCCCGGATGAAATTGCGGAGCCGGATCTCGGTCGGGTCCAGGCCGAGCCGCCGCGCCGCCCGATCCATGAGGCCCTCGATCACGAAGACCGCCGGCGGCCGTCCCACGCCCCGATACGGGCCCAAGGGCGCCTTGCAGGTGGCGACGCCGCGCGTGCGCCCGCGGTAGGTGGGCACCCGGTACGGTCCGGGCAGGAAGCTGATCGTCTGCACGGGCTCGATGGCGGCCGTCCACGGGTAGATCGAGTACGCGCCGACGTCAGCGGTGACCTGCGCGCGCAGGCCGACGATGGTGCCGTCGCGGTTCACGCCGAGCTCGGCCTCGACGATCTCGTCCCAGGCGTGCGTGGTCGCGAGCAGGTCCTCGCGCCGGTCCCCGATCCACTTCACCGGGCGGCCCAGGCGGCGGGCCATCACGCAGCTGGCGATCTCCTCGGGATAGAGCGACGCCTTGGCCCCGAAGCCGCCGCCCACGTCGGCCGCGATCACGCGAATCCGGTGCTCGGGCATGTCGAGCAGGTCGGCCAGGACGTCGCGCACGAGGCCCGGGCACTGGGCCGACGAGCGCAGCGTGAGCGTCTCGCTCCCGGTCGCGTACTCCGCGAGGCAGCCGCGGTTCTCCATGCAGACCGGCGTGTGCCGGTGGAAGCGGAACCGCTCGCGGACGACGAGCGCCGCACCGGCCAGCGCTCCGTCGACGTCGCCGCGGGCGAACTCCCGGCTGACCAGCAGGTTCGTTCCCGCCTCGTCGTGGAGCACCGGGCTCGCCGGCTCGAGCGCCTCTTCCATGTCCCTGACGACCGGCAGCGGCTCGTACTCGACGACGATGTGCTCGATGGCGTCCTCGGCCACGTACCGGCTCTCGGCGGCGACCATCGCCACGGCCTCACCCACGTGGCGCACCTTGCCGAGGGCGAGCGGCGGAAAGCTCGTGGTCTTGACGGCGGGCGTCTTGGAGACGGCGCGCACCGGCTTCGCCGAGCGCGCGACGTCCTCGCCGGTCAACACGGCCGCGACTCCCGGCAGAGCCAGAGCGGCCGACGCGTCGATCCGCGCGATCCTGGCGTGAGCGTGCGGCGAGCGGAGAAAGGCGGCGTAGAGGAGCCGGGCCGGACGGTGGTCGTCGACGTAGCTCCCCTGCCCGGTCAGGAGGCGGGGATCCTCGCGCCGCGCCACTCGGGCACCCACGAGTCGTGGCAGGCTGAGCCCCACGCCCTCTCCCGGGACCCTAGCGCTCGGCGGCGAGTGTGGGGGCGGCGGCGCGAACCGCGTTGATGATCCCCTGGTAGCCGGTACAGCGGCAGAGCACGGCGGAGATGCCTTCGCGAATCTCCCGGTCGTTGGGCGTCGGGTTCGTGCGGAGGAAGTCCAGGGCGGTCATCAGCATGCCCGGCGTGCAGAAGCCGCACTGGAGGCCGTGGTGCTCGCGGAACGCCTCCTGCAGGGGGTGGAGCTTTCCCTCCCGCATCAGGCCTTCGACCGTCTCGAGCTCGGCGCCGTCCGCCTGGACGGCGAGCATGATGCACGAGCGAGCGGCCTCCCCGTTGAACATGATCGTGCAGGCGCCGCAGATCCCGTGCTCGCATCCGACGTGCGTGCCGGTGAGACCGAGGTCTTCGCGGATGAAGTCCACGAGCAGCTTGCGCGGCTCACACCGCCCCTCGTGCGCGACACCGTTGACCTTGAGCCGGACGGTCACTATGTCAGCCACGCGCGACTCCGATCGCCCTCGTCAGGGCGCGCTTCGTGAGCACTCCGGTCAGATGGCGGCGATAGTCGGCCGAGGCGTGGATGTCGGCGTCTGGATTGACGAGCTCGGTGGCGCGCCGCGCCGCCGCCTCGACCGCCGCGTCGCCAAGCCCCTCGCGCTCGAGAATCTCCTCGGCGGCGCGCAGCCGCACCGGCACGGGGCCGGCCCCGGCGGTGGCCAGGCGCGCCAGCTTGCAGCGCTGGCCCTCGCGGACGACGAGCGCCGCGATGCCGATGATCGCAAAGTCGCCGTGCCGGCGCGCGAACTCTTCGAGCGCGTACCCGGCGCCGGCCGGCATCGCCGGCAGCCTCACCTCGGTGAGGATCTCGTCGGGCGCGAGGGTCGTCGTGAGATAGGTCTGGAAGAGGTCCGCGGCCCGGATCACCCGCTCGCCCTTGGCCCCGCGCGCCACGACCTCGCCCTCGAGCGCCGCGAGGACGGCGGGATATTCGGCCGACGGATCGGCGTGGGCGATCGAGCCGCCGATGGTGCCCCGCGTGCGGATCGGCAGGTGCCCGACCCAGCGGGTGGCCTCCTTCAGGAGCGGCAGGCGCTGCGCGACGACGGACGAGAACTCGATCGTCCGCTGCCGCGTCATCGCGCCGAAGCGGATCTGCCCGTCCTGCTCGCGGATGTAGGCGAGCGACGCGATCCGGTTCAGGTCCACCAGCGCGGCCGGCCGCGCCAGGCGGAAGTTGAGCAGCGGCATGAGGCTCTGGCCTCCGGCCAGCACCTTGGCGTCGCCGCCGTAGCGACCCAGCGCGGCCAGCGCCTCTTCGAGGCTCTTCGGCGCGTGGTACTCGAATTTGGGGGGTTTCATTGTAGCGGGGTCCTTGAGGCCGGCTTGGATCGAGGGTGGCCTGAGAAAGAAGCGAGTGGCTCCGACACGCCCGTTCTCGTCGTTGGCGTTCCAGCGCGGAGTGGCTCCGACACGCCCGGTCGCGCCGTTGGCGTTCCAGCGCGGAGTGGCTCCGACACGCCCGTTCTCGTTGGCGTTCTCGTTGTTGGCGTTGTCACCGTTGGCGCTCCGGGGTGGCGTGGCTTCGCTGCGCGCGATCAATCGCTTTCCATAGCTTCGATGGAGTCATCGGGAGCTCGTTGATCTTGATGCCGAGCGGGGCCAGCGCGTCGCTGACCGCGTTCGCGATGACCGCCGGCGCCGTCATCGACGACGACTCGCCCAGCCCCTTCGAGCCGAGCGGCGTCAGGGGAGACGGCGACACGATGTGCGCGATGTCGATCTGCGGCGCCTCGCTGGCCGTGGGCACGAGATAGTCCATGAAGGTCCCGGTCAGGAACTGACCGTGCTCGTCGTAGGCGAGCTCTTCGTAGAGCGCGCCGCCGAGGCCGTGGAGCGCGCCGCCGTAGATCTGGCCCTCGGCGATCATCGGGTTGATGATCGTGCCGGCGTCGTGCACGGTCACGTAGCGGAGGATCGTGATGGCGGCCGTCTCGGGATCGACCTCCACCGCCATCACCTCGGCGATGAAGCCGTAGGTGTTGGACGAGTTCACGCGATCCTCGGCGTCGACGGCCTTCGCCACCGTGAAGCCGAATACGGCGGTCGCCTGGAGCGCCGGCTCCATTCCGTCGGGCAGCGACTCCGTGTTCCAGTGGGCGCGACCCGCCAGGTCCTTGATGGAGTACGACGGGCCCTTGCCGCTCCGCGGACGCACCGCGCCGTCGCGGAACTCCAGCGAGCTCGCCGGCAGCTCCATCAGGTGCGCCGCGTAGTCTACGAGCTTGGCCTTGAGCTTCCGGGCGGCCAGAGCGACCGCGCTCGTCCCCACGGACCCGAAGCGGCTCGAGTACGTCCCGGACGAGATCGACCACACGCGCGTGAACGTGTCCATCTCGTCGACGACGGTGACGTCGGGCGGCGTCAGCCCGAGCTCGTCGGCGACGATCTGCGAGACGACCGTCTGGTGCCCCTGGCCCTGGGGCGTCGTGCCGAGAATCGCGGTGACCCGCCCGAGCGGGTCGATCTTGATCGTCGCCGCGTCGACCGCGCCCGACTTCGGCAAGTACTCAGGCTTCGCGCGGAACTGGGGGTCGAGCGCCGTGGCCACGTAGCCCATGTTGGAGACCGACGGGTCGACCGCCAGCGCGAGCCCGATCCCGACGTAGCGTCCGGCGGCGCGCGCCTTCGCCTGCTCGCGCCGGAGGTCGTCGTAGCGCGCGAGCTCGAGCGCCTTGTCGAACGCGGCGGGGTAGTCCCCGCTGTCGTAGAGCCCGCCGGTCGGCGTTCGGTACGGGAACTGGTCGGCCTGGACGAGATTTCTGCGGCGCACCTCGACGGGGTCGAGGCCGAGCCGGTCAGCGAGCCGGTCCATCATGCCCTCGGTCTCGAAGTACAGGTGGCCGCACGCGTAGCCGCGATTGGGCCCGGTGAGGCTCTTGTTGGTCATGACCACGGAGGCATCAACTTCGAGATGCTGGAAGCGATATGGACCAACAAAATTTCCGGTGGGACGAAAGCTACAACCCGGTTCCGGGCTGCGGATGTAGCCGCCTACATTATCGAGCCACTTGAACCGCATGCCCAGGATCGTGCCGTCCTTCCGCGCGGCGACCTCACGATAGGCGACGCGATCCGTCCCGCTCGACGACGCCAGGAGATGCTCGCGCCGGTCCTCGATCCACTTGACCGGCACCCCCAGTCGCTTCGCGGCGAGCGCGATCAGCGCGATGTACGGGTAGATCGACGACTTGATGCCGAACGATCCCCCGATGTCGGCCGGTACGATGAAGCGCAGCTTGTTCTCCGGCAGGCCGAGGACGCGTGCCGTCAGCGGGTGCATGATGAACGGGCCCATGAAATTCGACCACACCGTGCACACACCGTCGAGCGGGTCCCACCTGACGATGACGCCGTACGTCTCGATCGGCGTCGAGCCGTACTTCGGAAAGCTGAAGCGCTCGCTGACGACGACGTCGGCCTCGCGAAACGCGCGGTCGGGGTCGCCGTAGACCAGGCGCCGGTGCCCCGCCAGGTTCGACCCGACGGCGTCGTGGAGGACGGGCGCGGCGGTGTCGAGGGCGCGCTCGGGATCGACGACGACCGGCAGAGGGTCGTAGTCCACCCGGACGAGGTCGGCGGCGTCCTCGGCGATGTACCGATTGCGGGCCACGACGACGGCGACCGGCTCTCCGACGAACCGCACCCGGTCCGTCGCCGCGCAGTAGTAATGGATCGGGGCCGTGACGCCGACCGGGAAGGGCTTGGTGTGTCGGGCGACGTCTTCGCCGGTGATGGCGCCGACGACGCCGTCCAGGGCGAGCGCCGCCGACAGGTCGTAGCCGCGGATCCTCGCGTGGGGCAGCGGCGAGCGCACGATCGCCGCGTGACACGCGTTGGCGACCGGAGGGTGATCGTCGATGTAGGTTCCGCGGCCGGTCAGGAGCCGCGCGTCCTCGACGCGCTTGACCGACTTGCCGATCCAGCTCGTCTGGGTCATCGGAGGCGCTGCACTTTCACCTGGCCCACTACCCGCCGGCCAGCAAGAACGGCACGTCGGCGTTCTTCGCCACCGCCCGCAGCTGCTCCATCAGGTCGTCGGGGATCGGTACGCCGCCCTCGAGCCGCTCCTGCTTCGTCGCGCGCTCCGGATCGCCCGCGACCAGCACGGGCTGATTCGCGTCCACACGCTTGGCGTTGTGCAACACGTCGATCACCTGGTCGAGATCCTCTTCGAACTCGCCGTCCCCCCGAAAGGCGCGCGGGTCGATCGCCATGAAGAAGTGGCCGATGTTGTGCGGGTCGGACTGCTTCTGCGTCTGATTGCGGATCGGCGAGAACGAGGCCCCGGCGAGCGTGCCGGCCAGCACGTGGACCATCACCGCCAGCCCGTAGCCCTTGTGACTCCCCGCCTCGCGCGAGCCGCCGAGCGGCGTGATACCGCCGTCACGATCGGTCAGGTGCTGGAATCCCTTGGCCGAGTCGGTGACGGTCTTGCCCTCGCCGTCGACGACCCAGCCCGATGGGAGCGGCTTGTGGTTCAGCTTGTACACCCGGACCTTACCGGCGGCGACGGTCGTGGTCGCCATGTCGAGCTCGAACGGCGCGTTACGCTTCGCCGGGGCGGCGAACGCGAGGGGGTTCGTCCCCATGACCGGCTCCGCCCCGAAGGTCGGCACCATGGTCACGCCGCGGGTGGCGGAGGTCACCATGCCGATCACGCCGCGGTCGGCCGCGATGCGGGCATAGCAGCCGGCGGCGCCGAAGTGGTGCGAGTTGAACACCGCGACCACGCCGACGCCGGCCGCGAGACACTTGTCGACCGCCAGGTTCATCCCGTACGCGGCGGCCGGATGGCCGAGCGAGGCGTCGGCGTCGACGAGCGCGGTCGCGGGAGTCTCGCGCACCTTCTTGAAGACCGGACGCATGTTGAGCCGGCCGTTGCGGAACTCCTGGTCGTAGGTCGGGAGCATCCCGATGCCGTGCGAGTCGACGCCTCGCAAATCGGTCTCCACCATCATGTCGGCGGTGGTCTCGGCGTGAGCCTCCGACATACCCCAGGCCCGGAACACCGACACGAGCTGACGGCGGATCTGCCGGGCTGGAACTCGCATGACCCGATCTCCGAGTAGGGGTGGATCGTCAGCCGCGGCCGACGAAGGGCATCTTGTTCGCCATGACCGTCATGAACAGCACGTTCGCGTCGAGCGGCATCCGCGCCATGCAGAGCACGGCGTTCGCGACGTTGTCGACGTCCATCGTCGGCTCGATGGCCACGGCGCCGTTCGGCTGCGGGACGCCCTTGGCCATCCGCTCCGTCATCGGGGTCGCGGCGTTGCCGATGTCGATCTGGCCGCAGGCGATGTCGTACTTGCGCCCGTCCAGCGACGTCGCCTTGGTGAGCCCGGTGATCGCGTGCTTGGTCGAGGTGTACGGCGCCGAGTTGGGCCGCGGCGTGTGGGCCGAGATGGAGCCGTTGTTGATGATCCGCCCGCCCCGCGGGTCCTGGCTCTTCATGATCTTGAAGGCCTCCTGCGTGCACAGGAACGAGCCCGTGAGGTTGGTGTCGACCACCGCCTTCCACTGCTCGACGGTCAGGTCCTCGAGCAGCCCGGCCGCGCCGATCCCGGCGTTGTTGAACAGGAGATCCAGGCGACCGAACGCGCTCTTCGTCTGCGCGAACAGGGCGCGGATGGCCTGGGGATCACACACATCGGTGGCAACGACCAGCGCTCGGGACCGCGCGGGGCCCGCCTCGCCCGCCACCTGCTCGAGGGCGTCCTTGCGGCGGCCGGCGAGCGCGACATGGTATCCCTCTTTCAGCAGCGCGAGCCCGACCGCCCTGCCGACCCCGCTCCCGGCGCCCGTCACGATCGCAACTTTCTTGTCCATAGCAGTCTCCTCGTGGCCGTGGTGAACATCGCCCGACAGCCTACCATTGATGCGGGGATCGCCGCCCGCTCACGAGCCAGGCACCGCCTCGGCTCGGATTGCCAGACCTTTGAAGGGCTCGCCTCGCCGGAGGCGCCGCCTCGGCTCGGATTGCCAGACCTTTGAAGGGCTCGCCTTGCCGGAGGCACCGCCGCGGCTCGCACGGCCAGACCTTTGAAGGGCTCGCCTCGCCGGAGGCACCGCCTCGGCTCGCACGGCCATAATTCGGTCGACGGCTCGCGCGGTCCGCGGCATGATGGGGCCGCGCCTGGAGCGCCCGGAGGGCCGCATGGGCAGGATCGTGTACGCCGCGGCGATGTCGCACGTGCTCTACCCCGACTACTACGGCCAGAACGTCGGGCCCCACGGCCGGCGGATGGTGGAAGAGCTGATCGGCGTGGTGCGCGAGATGGGGCGCACGCTGATCGCCGCCGCGCCCGACGCGCTCGTCGTGATCGCCGACGACCACCTCAATGTTTTCTCGTTCGACGCGGTGCCCGCCCTCTGCGTCCGCGTCGGCCGGTCCGTGAACCGCATGGTCCAGGACGACGCGATCGAGTTCGACCGGGCGCTGGAGGGCCTCCCCGAGCGCTACCCCGTCCACGAAGACCTTGCGAACAGCATTCTGGAACAGGGACTGCAGTCCGGGTTCGACTTCGCGGCCTCGTGGTCGGCGCCGCTCGACCACGCGTTCCTGAGCCCGGTCTCGACGCTGTACGGCGAGCGACCGGTGCCGCCGCTGGTGCCGTTCTGGGTCAACTGCTTCGTGGCCCCGCAGCCGACGGCTCAGCGCTGCTTCGCCGCCGGACGTCACATCGCGCGCGTGACGGTCGACAGTCCATGGAACGTCGCGGTCATCGCCACCGGTGGGCTCAGCCACTTCCCGGAGCTCTCGCTGGCGCGGGTCGGCCAGTCGGACGTGGCCTTCGACCGCCGCGTGGTGAAGTGCATGGAGGCGGGCGACCACGAGCCCCTGATCGCGCTCACGGCCAAGGAGCTGCACGAGAGCGGCTCGCACGAGCTGCTCAACTGGCTGGTGCTGCTGGGCGCGGTGAGCCCCGCGCGCGCCCGCGTCCGCTTCTTCGGCGAGATGGGGCGGATCGATCTCGCCGCCCTCGAGTGGGATGTGGCGTGAGCCGCTACGAGACGAACGTCGTCCTCTACCGCCTCAAGAAGGACCCGGCCTTCCGCGACCGCTTCCGCGCCGACCCGCGTCGGGCTCTGGCGGACGCCGACCTCACCGACGAGGAGCGCGAGGCGTTCGTGCGCTGGGACGCTCGCCGGCTGAACGAGCTCGGCGGCTCGCTCCACCTCCTGCTCTCGATCCCGGGCCTCGGCGGCCACTGACGAATCCGGACGGATGGCGCGCGTGAACCATCACCACGGTCACACACACGCCGAGAGCCGACCGGCGGCGCGACCGCCCCAGCCGGTCGATCGGCCGCCCGCGCACGCCGGCCACCACGACCACATGGTCGCGGACTTCCGGCGGCGCTTCTGGGTCTCGCTCGTTCTGACGATTCCGGTGCTCGTACTCGCCCGGCACATCCAGGGCTGGCTCGGGCTCCATGACGTCCTCGCATTCCGGGGCGACGGCCTCGTCCAGTTCGTCCTCGCTTCGGCAATCTTCTTCTACGGCGGCTGGCCGTTCCTGACCGGCCTCGTCGGCGAGGTCCGGACGCGGCGTCCCGGCATGATGACGCTGATCGGCCTCGCGATCGCGGTCGCCTATGGCTACAGCAGCGCCGTGGTGCTCGGTCTTCGCGGAGAGGACTTCTTCTGGGAGCTGGTGACGCTGATCGACGTCATGCTGCTCGGCCACTGGATCGAGATGAAGTCGGTCCTCGGCGCGTCGGCGGCGCTCGAGAGCCTGGTGCGCCTCATGCCGGCCGAGGCGCACCGGGTCCAGGCCGACGGCTCTACTCGCGAGGTGCCGGTCACCGAGCTCCGGCGCGGCGACCGCGTGCTGGTGAAGCCCGGGGAGAAGATCCCGGTCGACGGCGTGATCGTCGACGGCCACACCTCCGTCGACGAGGCGATGCTGACGGGCGAGAGCAAACCCGTCGAGAAGGCGCAGGGTGCGGCGGTGATCGGCGGCTCCGTGAACGGCGAGTCCGCGATCACGGTGGAGGTCGCCAAGACCGGCGACGAGACCTACCTCGCCCAGGTCATCGCGCTGGTCCGCCAGGCGCAGGAGTCGCGCTCGCGCTCCCAGGATCTCGCCAACCGCGCGGCGGTCTGGCTGACGGGCGTGGCCCTGGGGGGCGGCGCCGTGACGCTCGTGGCCTGGCTCGCTCTCGGCGCGAGTCTTCCGTTCGCGATCGAACGCACGGTCACCGTCATGGTCATCGCGTGCCCGCACGCGCTCGGCCTGGCGGTCCCACTGGTGGTCGCGGTCTCCACCGCGCTCGCCGCCAACCACGGCCTGCTGATCCGCGATCGTTCGGCGTTCGAGCGCGCCCGGGCGCTCGACGCGATCGTCTTCGACAAGACGGGCACGCTCACCGAGGGCCGCTTCGGCGTGACCGACGTGATTCCGCTCGGCGGTCGGAGCGAGGCGGAGCTGCTGCGCCTCGCCGCGAGCCTCGAGAGCCAGTCCGAGCACCCGATCGCCGCGGGCTTGGTTCGGGGCGCACGCGAGCGCGGAGTCGCGATGACGCCACCCAAGGATTTCAAGGCGATGCCCGGTCAGGGCGCCGAGGCCATCGTCGAGGGCGTCCGGGTCAAGGTCGTGAGCCCGGGCTACCTCAAGGCCGCGGGGCTGCGCGCGGATCACCCCCGGGTCCGTGAAGTGGCGGAACAGGGCAAGACCGTCGTCTACGTGCTGGTCGACGAGCGTCTGGACGGCGCGATCGCGCTGGCCGACGTCATCCGGCCCGAGTCGCGCGAGGCGCTCGCCCGGCTCAAGGGCATGGGCATCCGCGTGATGATGCTCACGGGGGACGCGACGGCGGTGGCGCGGTGGGTGGCGCGCGAGCTCGGCCTCGACGAGTACTTCGCCGAAGTCTTGCCCGATCAGAAATCGGCCAAGATCAAGGAGGTCCAGGCCCGCGGCCTCGTCGTCGCGATGACCGGCGACGGCGTGAACGATGCCCCGGCCCTCGTCCAGGCCGACGTCGGCATCGCCGTCGGCGCGGGCACCGACGTGGCGATCGAGTCCGCCGACATCGTGCTGGTCCGCTCCGACCCGCGCGACGTGACGGCGATCGTGGACCTGGCCCGCGCGACCTACCGAAAGATGGTCCAGAACCTCTGGTGGGCCACCGGCTACAACCTCGTGGCGATCCCGGTGGCCGCGGGCGTGCTCTACCAGGCCGGGATCGTCGTCACGCCGGCGGCCGGCGCCGTCCTCATGTCGGCCTCGACCGCGATCGTGGCCTTCAACGCGAGGCTGCTCAGGCTTCGGCGCTGAGGCGCCGCCGGACGGGCGCGGCTAGAGCTCGCGGAGCGCGAGCGCGATCCCCGCGCGCGCGGCGCGGACGGCGGGCGGCACGCCGCCCACGAGCCCCATCAGCAGCGCGAAGGCGAGCCCCATCGCCATCAAGTCGGGCGTGACCCGGAACGCGAACGCCAGGTGGGAGAAGGTCTGCCAGTTGATGGTGCCGGTCGTCAGGCCATTCAAAGGCAAGACGACCACGCAGCCCAGGAGGCCGCCGACGAGCGCGATGCACAGGGCCTCGACGACGAAGGACACGACGATGCTCCCGCTGCCGAAGCCCAGCGCGCGCAGGGTGGCGATCTCCCGCGAGCGCTCGGCCACCGCCGAGTACATCGTGTTCAGCGCGCCGAAGACCGCGCCGATGCCCATGACCACCGCCACGATCGTGCCCAGGACCGTGATCAGCGTCGTCAGCTGCCGCGACTGCTTGGCGTAGTAGTCGATCTCGCGATCGATCTGCACGGTCACGCGCGGATCGGAGGTCAGCGCATCCTTGAACGGCGTGAGCGCGTCCGGCGACGCGAGGCGCGCCGTGGCCGACTGGAACATGTTCTCCGGACGCTGGTACACCTGTCGGAGCACGCTGAAGTCGCACCAGAGCTCGGAGTCGTACGCGGTCCCGCCGCTGTCGAACACGCCCACCACCGTCCAGGTGCCGCCGCCGAACCGGACGGTCTTGCCGAGCTCGAGGCCCACGTAGCTCGCCGCCACGTTTCGTCCGACCAGGAGCTCCGTCAGCCCGGGCTGGAAGACGCGGCCGGCGACGATCTTCACCGTCGGTCGGACGGCGAGCGCCTTCGGGGAGACGCCCCGCACCTGGGCGTTGCCCTCGGTGTCGCGGCCCTTCAGCGGGAACGAGGCGATCACGACCACCTCGGGGCTGACCAGCGGGCCGGCGCCCCCGCGCTCGACGCCGGGTGCGTCCTCGATGACCCGTACCTGCTCGAGCATCACGCTGCTGTCCATCTCCGAGGTGGCGCCCGCGCGCCGGACGATCGCGTTGCGTGGGGAGCCCGAGGCCACCAGCGTCGCCTCGAAGCCGCGCGCCAGCGAGAGCATCGCCACGAACACGCCCACCGTTCCCGCGATGCCCAGTACGGCCACCACGGTCGAGGTCCACCGGGCCCGGAGACTTCGCACGTTGTAGATGAAGGGGATGGCCACGTCAGATCCGCCTGAGCGCGTCGACGACCCGGAGCCGGCTGGCCGACAGGGCCGGGAGGATGCCCGCCGTCAGTCCGACCGCCAGCGCGAGCGCCAACCCGGTGACGATCGAGCTTCCCGGCAAGTGAAAGAACGGCAGAAGGCCGCCGGTCGGATCCCCGCGAAGCGTGAACAGCTTGGCCAGACCGAGCCCGACGCCTCCGCCCACGGCGGCCACGATGAGCGTCTCCGCGATGACCAGGGCCAGCACGAAGACGTCCGAGAATCCCACCGCCTTCAGCACCGCGAGCTCCCGCGTGCGCTCGCGCACGGCGATGGCCATCGTGTTGCCGGTCACCAGCAGCAGGGTGAAGAAGACGACGCTGCCGACGCTCATGATCAGGAGCTGGATGTTGCCCATCTGCTTGACGAAGGACGCGGCGAAGGCCTTCTCGGTGTCGGTCTTGGTCTCGGCGGGCGAGTTCGCGAACTGCTCGTCGATCGTCTTGACCAGGCGCACGGCGTCGTCGGGATTGGCGATGCGGACCGTGTACCAGCCGACCAGGCCCTTGCGGAACGACTTCCGCTCGTCGAGGTAGTCCCAGCGGAACCAGAACTGCGTGGTGTCGTCTTGCACCCGTTGGCCCCGATAGACCCCGCGGATGTTGAACTCCCAGTTCCCGGGAAAGATCGTGCCCTTGACCGGGATGCGGTCGCCGATCTTCCACTTGAACCGTTCGGCCAGGGCCTCGCCCACGATCGCGCCTTCCTTGTCCGTCTGGAACGCCTGCCACTGATCGTCGGGAACGACGAACTCGGGGTACATCTGGCGGTAGCTCGCGCGGTCGATGGCGAACTGCGGGAAGAAATTGCGCTCGTCCTGATAGACGCCGCCGAACCAGTTGGCGAACGTCACGTGCGTCACGCCGGGGATGCGCGCCAGCCGGTCTCGATAGGCCAGCGGCAGGGGCTGGATGATCGAGACGCGGTTCAAGACCACGAGCCGGTCGACGCCGGCCACGTCCACCCCCTGCTGGAAGGCGCCGTCGACCACCGCCAGGATGCCGAAGAGAAAGAGGGCCACCGCGAAGGAGCCCGCCGTCAACGCCGTGCGGGTCTTCTTCCGGAACAGGCTGCTCAGGAGGAGAGGCAGGTATTTCACCGCGCCCGGCCCGCCGTCACGGTGTCCACGAGCACGCCTTTTTCCAGGTGCAGGACGACGCGCGCGCGCTCCGCGGCCAGCGGGTCGTGCGTCACCATCAGCGCGGTCTTGCCGTGCTCCCGCACGAGCCGATCGAGCAGATCGAGGACCTCATCCGCGCTCTTCCGGTCGAGGTCGCCCGTCGGCTCGTCGCAGAGCAGAAAGGTCGGATCGGCCACGATGGCGCGGGCGATCCCGACCCGCTGCTCCTGTCCGCCGGAGAGCTGTCGCGGATAGTGGTGCATGCGATCGGCCAGGCCGACGACGGCCAGCGCCGTCTCGACGTGGCGCCGGCGCTCCGCCTTCGACAGGCTGGTCAGCAGCAGCGGGAGCTCGACGTTCTGGAAGGCGGTGAGCACGGGAATCAGGTTGTACATCTGGAAGACGAACCCCACGTGGCGCGCCCGCCACGCGGTCAGCTTGCGGCCCGACATCCGGGTGATCTCGTCGCCCGCCACGGTGACGCTCCCGGCGGACGGCACGTCCAGCCCGCCGAGCAGGTTGAGCAGCGTGGTCTTACCGGATCCGCTCGGGCCCATGAAGGCGACGAAATCGCCGGCGTCCACGTCGAGGTTCAGCCCCTGGAGCACGTGGATCGCTTCGCCGCCCCGCTGATACGCCTTGCCGAGCCCGCGCGCCCGGATCAGGCTCTGTCCGTCTCCCCGCCCATCGATCCTGACCATCGACGCCCCTCACCGCTTCACGCGCACGGGCTGGCCGTCGCGTAGCTCTTTGACTACCGGGATCCGCTCTTCCCCTGATGACCGGACATCGAACTGCAGCCACGTCGGTCGGACTTCAGCTCAGGTTTCGATCAGCCTTGCAGGGTCCGCGGAAGTTCCGTCCGAGGGAGGACGGGAACACACCGGGCATCTCACGCGTGCCAACCGAGTATAGCAAGTCACGCCAGTCACGCCGCCGAGAGCCAGGGAGGGGATTTCCCACCGCACAATCCGGGATTCTCCGAATGGTCTCCCTCGGCCGGGCGACGCGACGATGGGCCGGGAGCAATGGGCCTAGCCCGCATTATTCACGAACCGCACTGCGGCGTCGGACTGGTGGCGCCAGGGTGTCCCCGGCCCGCCAGGCGGAAGTGGGACCCCCAAGTCCCGCCCGCAGCTCGAAGAGCTGCGTTCGGGCGAGTGGGTGACGGAGCCCGGTGGGCCGGGGACACCCTGGTGCCAGGCCCCGTCCGGCTCGCGGCGCCGTCTTCGTGAATAATGCGGGCTAGTGGTACGGACTATCTCCTCGTGGAGCGCGCACGGCGCCTGGTCCTCGCGCTCCGACACCCGGCTCGTCAGCCCCTTAGCTATAGCTAGGACCACGATGTCTGAAATCTGTTCGACCGTCTGCCGCGCAGGCCTCGCGTGTTTCCTCACGGCGACGGTCGCGATTTCGCTACTTTCCAGGCCCGTCTCCGCTCAAGTCTCGACCCTCCCGGCGCTTCCACTCGTCTTCCTCGACACGACGTATATCGCGCCGTCGGGACAGATCATCGCGGTGCCCGCCGCCGGGAATTTCCAGGCCGCCCTCGACGCAGCTCAGCCGGGGGACGTGATCCAGCTGCAAGCGGGCGCCACCTTCACCGGCCCCTTCCTCCTGCCCAATAAGCCGGGAACCGGATGGATCTACATCCAGTCCTCCGCGCTCGCCAATCTCCCCCCTCCGGGCACCCGCGTCTCTCCGGATCAGACGAGTCTCATGCCGAGAATCGTGAGCGGGAACATTTTCTATCCCGCGATCTTGACCGCCGCCGGCGCGCATCACTACCGCTTCGTCGGGATCGAGATCACCACAAGCTTCTCCCTGACCTCAGCAACGATTGTCAGCCTCATCTCTCTCGAATCGTTCAGCGGGCAAACCGACTTCCGCCAGGTCCCCACCGACATCGTCTTCGATCGCTGCTATATCCACGGTACGCCCGACGGGAACGTGCGGCGCGGGATCGGCATGCAGAGCGCCCGCACGGCCGTCATCGACTCCTACCTCGCTGATTTTCACGAAGTTGGTCAAGATTCTCAGGCCATCGCCGCCTGGAACGGGCCCGGCCCCTTCAAGATCGTCAATAACTACCTCGAGGCGGCGGGTGAGAACGTGATGTTCGGCGGCGCCGACCCCCTCATTGCGGACCTCGTACCCTCCGACATTGAGATCCGCCAGAACCATTTATCCAAGCCCTTGTCCTGGAGGGTGGAGGATCCAAGCTATGCGGGCATCCCCTGGCAAGTCAAAAACCTCTTCGAGCTGAAGAACGCCCGTCGGGTCTTGATCGAGGGGAACATCTTTGAGAACAGCTGGGGGGCCGCGCAGGGCGGGTTCGGTATCCTACTGACCGTCCGCAACCAGGACGGGACGACGCCGTGGGCGACGGTTGAGGATGTGACCTTTCGCCTGAACATCGTGCGTCGGGCTGGGGGCGGCATCACCGTGAGCGGCAGCGACGACAATTTTGGGAGCCAGGAGACTACCCGGGTCTTGATCCAGGACAACTTCCTGGCGGATCTCGGTCCTCGATGGGGTGGCGCCGGCCGGGTCTTCCAGCTGCTGAACGGAAGTGGAACGACGGCGAGCCCCGTTCCGCCGTTTTCCTCATTCACCATCCTGGGTCTGACGATTGATCACAACACCGCGCGCACCGACGGGCAAGGCCCCCTCGGGTTCGGGGATTCTATGGCGCCCATCAACCAACTCGAAGGCTTCATCTATCGCAACAACCTCACGCAGCGAGGATTCTACGGGGTCACGGGGACCGACAGAGGGGAGGGCATGGCGGCTCTGAACGCGTATTGCGCACCGGGCTATGTCTTCGTACGAAACGCCATCATCGGCGCTCCCGCGGCCAGCTATCCGATCGATAACTTTTTCCCCGCGACGGACGCCGACGTCGGGTTCGTCGACGCTCTGAACGGGAACTATGCCCTCTCGGCCGCCAGTCCGTACAGAAACGCCGGCACGGATGGGAGAGATATCGGCGCCGACTTCGGTGCGCTCGAGGCGCTGACCGCTGGGGTGTTGGAAGGCACCCCAGTACGACCCGCGCCTCCGGCAATCTCCAATGTGTCCGCCGCGGTCATCACCTCGTCGAGCGCCACCATTATGTGGACGACCAGCTCGGCGAGTGACTCCCAGGTGGACTACGGCTCGACGCCCGCTTACGGCGCTTCGAGCTCGGGGGACCCGACGCTCGTGGTCTACCACCTCCAGACGCTGAGCGGGCTGACCGCGAACACGTTGTATTACTTCCGAGTCAGATCACGAGACACCACAGGGAGCCTTGTCACTGCGGGAGACTTCAGGTTCACAACGCTTCCCCTACCACCGCCCGGGAGTCGCTCCCCCTATCTGGGATCGCCGTTCCCTGTCCCCGGGTTGATCGAGGCCGAAGACTTTGACAGCGGTGGGACGGGAGTCGCCTATCGTGACCTCACGCCGGGCAATCAGGGGGGCCAGTATCGGCTCGAGACAGATGTCGACATCGTGTCTCCCTTTCCCGGAGTGAATGTGATCAGCGACTTTCAAACCGGAGAGTGGCTCACCTACACCATCGATGTCGCGCAAGCCGGTATCAATCGCATCGAGGCGCTGGTCAGCAGCATGGACGCCTCCAGCCAGTGGCATGCTGAGATTGACGACGTGAACGTCACGGGCTCGGTCCTCGTTCCGAATACCGGCTCGTGGGCGACCTTTCAGTGGACGGGCGTGAGTGGCGTGAGCCTCACCGCGGGCCGACACATCCTCAGGCTCGCGGCCGACCGGCAGTTCTTCAACCTCGATGCAATCCGCATCACGCGATCGTTCACCGATGACTCGCTCGTGGCTCGGGGCACAGTCGTCAAGGCGGTCCACATCATGGAGGTGCGGGCGACCATTAATAGGATCCGCGTGGCACGCGGGCTGTCGACCTTTGCCTGGACCGATCCCACGCTCACGCCCGGGGCTACCCTAGTCAGACTGGTCCACTTGACGGAGCTCCACACCGCGCTCAACCAAGCCTATCGGGTGGCGGGCTGGCCTCCCCCCGCCTACACCGGTCCCACCGTTCGGGCGGGTGGGATCATCATCGAAGCAAGCCACCTGAACGAGATCCGAAGCGCCGTCCGCGCTCTCGAGTGAGGATCTCCGTCAGCGCCTGGCGTTCCCACGGCCGTCGATCCTGACCATCGACGCTCCTCACCGCTTCACGCGAACGGGCTGGCCGTCGCGTAGCTCGTTGACTCGCGTGATGACGACTTGCTCGCCGTCGGACAGGCCCGCGATCACCTCGTGCTCGTTGCCGCGTGCCTGCCCCAGGCGAACCGCGCGGCGTTCCACGCGTCCCTCGCGGTGCACGAAGACCGCGGCGATGTCGCCCTGCTCCAGCAGGGCGGCCCGCTGGACCAGGACGCGGCCCGCGGTGGCCGGCGCGGCGCGCTCCTCGCCGAGGAAGGTGACCTTCACGCCCATGTCGGGAAGGATGCGCGGATCCAGCCGCTCGAACGTCGCCCGCACCTTGACCGTCGCCTTCTGGCGGTCGGCCGTCGGAATCACGGTGCGGACCTTGGCCGGAATCGACCAGTCCGGGTACGCGTCGAGCACGGCCGTGACCGGCTGCCCCGCCTTGACCCGGGCGATGTACGACTCGTTCACGTCGACCTCGATCTCGAGCGAGCCCATGTCGACGATGGTCGCGATGCCCGTGCGCGTGAAGCCGCCGCCGGCGGACACCGGCGACACCATCTCGCCGCGCTGCGCGTCCTTCGAGACCACGATGCCGCCGAAGGGCGCCCGCACGGTGCAGTTGTCGAGATCCTGCTGCGCGACCTTGACGCGGGCCTCGGCGGCCGCGACCTGCTCGCGGGCGAGGACCAGCCGCGCCCGCAGGCTGTCCACCGCCATGCGGGCCTGATCGCGGGCCTGCTCGGCTACCAGCCGGCGATCCCACAGCTCCTCGACGCGCCGCGCCTCGCGGTCGGCGTTCTCGAGGTTGACGCGCAGGTCGCCCAGCGTGGCGGCGATGGCATCGCGCTCGGCCATCGCCGAGCCGAGCCGCGCGCGCGCATCGGAATCGTCGAGCTTGGCCAGCACCTGGCCCGGCTCGACCTGCATGCCTTCGTCGATGAAGATCTCGTTGACCCGCGCCGTGATCTTGGCGGCGATGGTGGCCCGCTGCCGAGGCGTCACGTACCCGCTCGCGTTCAGCAGCGCCGTCCGGCCGCCCTTGTCCGCGCGCACGGCCGTCACCTCGACCTCGGGGGCCTTCTCGCGCAACGCCCAGACCAGGCCCGCCGACGCCAGCAGCGCCACCGCCAGCGCCACGGCGATCACGCGCCAGCCGCGGCGCCGGGGATCACGCCGAGCGCGCTCGTCGATCCGCAGGGTCGAGAGATCGGGGCCGTTGCTCACGAACCCAGGGTAACAAGTCCTTGCGGACCGCGCCCGATTGACGACGTTCTCGGATACTCTAGCGGCAGAGGAGGCTCCGCGTGAACCAACCGTCGGGGCTCGCGCGCCTGGCCCTGATCCACCTGGAGCGAGTGACACGGTTGGGCGTGGCCCGCGAGACGCTCCTTCGTGAGGCAAAGCTCGACGAGCGACAGCTGCGCGATCCGGACGCGAGGATCCCGCTCGCCGCGATCACTCGCCTGTGGCACGCGGTCACGTCGCACGTGCCCGATCCGGCGGTCGGCCTGCGCATCGGCGCCGACACACGCGTGCGCGAATGGGGACTCGTCGGCTACACGATGGCGTTCAGCGGCACGGTCGGCTCCGCGCTGAAGCGCCTTGCCCACTACAGCCGCGTGATGTCGGACGCCCTGGTCGTCGGGCTCGAGACCGAGCGCGACGCCACGTGGGTGCGCCTGGACGTGCAGCCCGCGCTGCGCGCGTTCCGCCCCGCCGTGGACGCTCGACTCGCGGCTGTGGTCTCGTCCTGCCGGGAGATCTCGGCGGCGCCGATCGCTCCCTTGCTCGTCCAGCTCCCGTACCGACGGCCCACCGACGTGAAGGAATACGAAAGATTTTTCGGCGCACCGCTCGAGTTCGGCGCGCTGGCCACCGCCCTCCTGCTTCGGAACGACGACCTCGCGCGGCCGACCGCGGTGGCCGACAAGACGCTCACCGGATACCTCGTGACTCTCGCCGACCAGACGCTCGCGCGCCTCGGGAAAGAGCGCACCCTCCGGGAACGGGTGCACCGCGTGCTCTGGTCCGAGCTGAGCGAAGGGATTCCCGCCCTGGAGCGTGTGGCCCGCACGCTGAGCATGAGCGCTCGGACGCTCCAGCGCCAGCTGCGTGAGGAGGGGACGACGTTCGCGGCGCTGCTCACGGAGCTCCGGCGCGAGATGGCGCCGTCGCTCCTGCGCGACGGCCAGCTCGCCGTATCGGAGGTGGCGTTTCTGCTCGGCTACGAAGACCCGAGCGCGTTCCGCCGGGCGTTCCGACAGTGGTTCGGACGCTCGCCGCGGTCTTTCCGCCGCGCCGCCGAGTAGAAGCGGTGTTTCCGGGACGCGGGGCCGCGAATGTCGCCCGCGGCTCGAAGTTTGTCGCGCGCGGCCCCGGTACACGATCGACGCCTTCGCTAGCATCTAAGGAGTATGAGCGGTGGGCGCCTGGCGGAGCTACAGGGGATTCACGTGCTCGTGATCGACAACGACCAGCTCGCGCGCCACTTCCTTCGATCGGTGCTCGAGTTCTCGGGCGCGATCGTCACCGCCGCCGCCGCCGCCGACGCCATTCGAGCCGCGCTCATCGCCGACATCATCGTGTGCGACCTCGTCTCGGCCGAGATGGCCGGGACCGAGTTCCTCTCCCAGCTTCAGCACCTCCACGTCCGCCTCGGGCGAACGGTGCCGGCGATCGCCCTGGTCCCGATCGGGACGAGGAGCGCGCGCGTGCGGGCGTCGGGCTTTCAGATGTACTTGACGAAGCCGGTCGACGGCGACGAGCTCCGGGCGGCGGTCCTGGAGCTGGCCCGCCACTAAGCTCCGTTCCGATCGAGGCCAGCAAGAACCCGTACTTCGCCAAGGTGCTCAAGTCGCAGAAGGAGCTCGCCCAGCGGGCGGTGCCGCACGCTCAGCGGATCCGTCCGCCGATCGAGCTCGTGGTGGCGCACTACTGGAAGGGTCCCGGGCCCGCCGGCCTCGCGCCGTTCAAAGCGCGATGAGGCCCTGCCGCACGCCGAACGTGACGGCCTCGGTGCGGCTCCCCGCCCCCAGCTTCGCGAGGATCGAGGCGACATGGAACTTCACCGTGTGGCTCGAAATCCCGAGGCGGGCGGCGATGGTCCGATTGCTCATCCCCTCCGCCATCATCCCGAGGATCTCCACCTCGCGGGGTGTCAGGGCCGCCGCGCCATCACCTTGCGGCGCGGCGCGCACCGCCGCGGAGCTCTTCAGAGCGTCCGGATGGAGGACGACGAGACCGGCCCTCGCGGCGGCGATCGCCGCCACCAGCTCTTCCTTTGTCGCGTCGCCGCGAAGGACCGCGCGGACGCCGGCTCGGCGTGCCTGGGCCGTCCACGCTCCGCCCGGGTCCGAGGCGAGTAGCACCACGGCTCGAAGGCTCGGGAGCCCGCGGAGATTCTCGAGTGCTCGCGCCACGTCCGGTGGCGGCAGCGCGAGGACGACGATCGCCGGCTCGTGGTCATCGATGCGATGCGCGAGGTCTACGAGACCGCTGACCGCCACGCGCAGGCCGGACTCGCCTCGCAGCATGGCCTCGACGCGTGCGGCGACCAGCTCGCTGCCGGCGACCACGAGGATCGAGGTCGAAGGCTGTCGGCGCTCAACCACGTTCAGACGCCGGCGGCGCGCACGAAACGCGTGAGCTGACCGGTCGGCACCGCCAGGGCCAGGGGGCCCGCCGCCCTCGCATTCAGGCCCACGAGGTACCCGCCGGCATCGGCGAGAGGACCCCCGGAGTTGCCGGGCGCCAGTCGCAAGTCAGCCTGGATCCAGGAGCGTCCACCGGGAACGATCGGACCGATCGCGCAGACGATGCCGGCCGTGAGCGCGCCGCGGACACCGAGCGGATGACCGACCGCGACGACGAACGAGCCGATGCGGACTTCGTCAGGACCGGCGAGCGTCGCCGCCGGGATGCCCGTGCCGGGAACGCTGAGCAGGGCGAGATCCGCGTCCGCGTCGCGGGCCACCAGGTGCCCCTCGAGGCTTCGGCCATCGATCAGTCGCAGCGTCACCTGCGGCCGCCGCACGACGTGGGCGTTCGTGACGACACAGCCCGGCGGCCACAGCACGCCGGATCCCAGAAGCTCACCGGCATCCGTCACCTCGACGGTCACCCGGCGCAGATGCTCCGCGAGGCCGGTGATGTCGATCACTTCGTCCGTCTCGGCCGCTCACCGACGGTCACCTGCAGGTCCCGCGGCTCACCCCCGCGAAGCACGGACGCCGTGATGCTCTCGCCGACCCGGTCCGGTCGCAACATCGCCTTCAGATCGGTGGGGTCGGTGATGCGCGTCGCGCCGAGCGAGACGAGAACGTCGCCGATCGACAGGCCGGCCGCGGCCGCCGGGCTCCCCGGCTGCACCTCGACCACGATGACGGCGGTTTGCTGATCGAGATTGAGCCGTTGCCGGAGCGCCTCGGGCACGCGCACCGGCTGCGTGCTCACGCCCAGGTAAGCCCGCGGGATGCGGCCGCGTCGCACCAGCTCGTCGACCGCGCGGTTCACGGCCGCGGCGGGGATGGCGAGCTGCCAGTGCCGCGAGGTCCCCGAGGTATTGATGCCGACGACCCGGCCCTGCGCGTCGACCAGGGGTCCTCCGGAGAACCCCGGGTAGAGCGTCAAGTCGAGGTGGAGCACCTCCCCGCCGACCGAGCTCACGACCCCCCAGCTCGCACGCGGGCCGGCTCCCAGCGCCAGCACGATGTGTCCGACGCGGACCGCGTCCGAGTTCGCGACCTCGGCCATCGGGACGTCGGGGGCGTCGACCTTCAGGACGGCGATATCGATCGTGGGGTCGCGACCGGCGACCGTCGCCGTCAGGGCGCGACCGTCGGGGCGCGTGACCGTGACCTCTTCGTCCACGTGCACCGTGTGGTCGGCGGTGACCACCAGGCCGGGCCGCCAATGCACGCCCGTCGATCCGAGCCGGGCGCGCCCGCTGACACCGAAGACCGACCGGCTCGCGCGCTCGACCGCGGTGGCAAGATCGTTCGAAAGACTCAGCAATCCGTCCATTCAGGCCTCCCATCGCAAGAGCGATCCGTTCACCGCCAGCATGCACGGCAACGACCAGCCATGGAATCGCCCGAATGGGTGGGTCGTGACGAAGCCCGGGAACGCGCCTCAGGACAGCGGGGCCATCAGTGTCCGGCGCCCGCGACCGCGACGCCCGTGAAGGTCGCGAGGCGCTTGGCCATCGGCGTGTTGCGGCTCCGCCCCACCCTCACCTGGCCGTCGATGACCACGCCGGAGATCCCGGGAATGTCGCCGCGGGCGATCGCGGTCAGCGCGTCGCCGGCGAGCGAGGCCGAGGGCGCGTCGCACACGACCAGATCGGCCGGCGCGCCGACGGTCATCGTCCCGGTGCCCGCCGCGAGGCGGAAGGCGCGCGTGTTGTTCCCGGTCGCGAGGGCGATCACGACTTCGGGCGGGAGATCGCCGAGCGACGCGAGCTCGCACACGCTCTTCATGACGCCCATGGGCATGACACCGGTCCCGGTCGGCGTGTCGCTGGCGACGCACACGCGCGCCAGGGCGCCGGCCTCTCGAGCCCGCTTCACGATGTAGAGGGCCGCGCGGAGGTTTCCGGCCTGGACGATCTGCAGCGCCATCTCCGTCTCGTGGATGATCCGGTCGATTCCCGCCTCGTCGAGCGACGTCGTACCGCCGTTCACGTGACCGCAGACATCGGGCCGCAGGTGCAGCAGGACTTCGTGGGTGATCGGGCTCGAGCCTGGGATCGAGGAGCCGCCGCTGTGGGACATGACGCAAAGGCCATGCTTCTGGGCGCGACGCACCTCCGGCTCGCCGTCCCTCGGCTGCGCGTAGCCGCCGAAACCGTACTTGGCGTGGCGGACGCCGTGCCTGGCCATCTCGGCGAAGTCCTCGTCGGTGAGCCCGGGCTCGAGCACCACGGAGCCCGCGTTCACCTTCATCCCGTTGGGGTGAAAGTGCTCGAAGCACTTCGCCGCAGCGATCGCCAGCGCCTTGGAGGCCGCTGGATCGTGCGGCCGGCCGGGCGCGTGCACCCCCTCGCCCGCCGACACCACAGAGGTGATGCCCCCGTGCACGTACGAGTCGAGAAAATCCACCGTCTTCTGCCGCGGCGTGTAATCCCCGAGCACCACGTGACAGTGCGAATCGATGAGCCCCGGAATGACCGTCGTCCCGAAACAATCGACAACCACGTCGGCGCGCGCCGCCCCGGTTCGCGACGCAGCTCCGACCGCAGCGATCCGTCCGTCCTCGACCAGGATCGCCTCCGCCTCAGCCCGCGGCGACGCCAGTATCCCGGTCGCGAGCGCTCCTATGTTCACCAGACCCAGCGTCGG
>Ga0137403_10001663_pt1 | contig 27755 bp, 22 predicted proteins | sample CZOMad2_1_16fung_FD_122057 | JGI IMG/M metagenome (GOLD analysis project Ga0137403, IMG submission 122057) | Vadose zone soil fungal communities from Angelo Coast Range Reserve, California, USA - CZOMad2_1_16fungal (Hybrid Assembly) | ecosystem: Environmental > Terrestrial > Soil > Vadose zone... | reverse complement strand
CGACGCTCCAGGATGCGTATCCCCGCGTCGTGGTGGTGGGCGGGCTCGGTATGTTCACCACCGGCAAGGATCGGCGCACCGCGGGCATCGTCAGCGACATCTACCACCACACCATCTCGGTGCTGGGCGCCGCCTCCTCCTTCGGACGATATATGTCGCTCTCGGCACAGGACGCCTTCGACGTCGAGTACTGGCCGCTGGAGCTCTACAAGCTCGCCCAGGCCCCGCCGGAGAAGGAGCTGACCCGGCGGATCGCGCTCGTCACCGGGGCGGCGGGGGGCATCGGGCGCGCGGTGGCCCTGCGACTGGCCGCCGAGGGCGCCCACGTGGTGGTGACCGACGTGGACGCGGCGGGCGCCCGCAAGGTGGCCGAAGAAGTGATCGCCGCGCAGGGTAGCGGCCGCGCGCTGGGGCTGGGGCTCGACGTGACCAGCGAGGCCGCCGTTCGCGCGGCCCTGGAGGAAGTCGTGCTCGCCTATGGCGGGCTCGACGTGGTGGTCTCCAATGCCGGCATCGCGCACTCGGCGCCGGTGGATCAAATGGCGCTGGCGGACTGGGAGCGCTCCTTCGCGGTGAACTCCACCGGCCACTTCCTCATCGCCCGTGAATCCATGCGCGTGCTCAAGGCCCAGGGGCTGGGCGGCGCCCTCGTCTTCGTGGCCACCAAGAACGTGATGTCGCCGGGCAAGGACTTCTCCGCCTACTCCGCATCCAAGGCGGCCGAGGCGCAGCTCGCCAAGGTGCTCGCCCTCGAGGGCGGCCCCTTCGGCATCCGCTCCAATATCGTGAACCCCGACGCCGTCTTCCAGGACTCCAAGCTCTGGTCGGAGGACGTCCGCCGCGAGCGGGCGCGCGCGCAGGGGATCAGGGTGGACGAGCTCGAGGACTTCTACCGCAAGCGGAACATCCTCGCGCGGCCCATCCTGCCCGAGGACGTCGCGGAGGCGGTGCTCTTCCTCGCCTCCGACCGCTCCGCCAAGACCACCGGCTGCACCCTCACCGTCGACGGCGGCGTCAAGGACGCCTTCCCGCGCTAGCCGGTATGACCATGGCTCACCAAGCAATCGGCTTTGGCGCGTTTCTCTCCATGCACCCGCCGGAAGAGCAATGGGCGCTCGCCCGGCGGGTCGAGGAGCTGGGCTACGACTCGCTGTGGACGGGCGACCACGTGTCGTTTCACGGTCCGATCTACGAGTCGCTCACCCTGCTCGCCTCCTACGCGAGCGTGACTCGCCGGATTCGCCTCGGCACCGCGGTGTACCTCCTGGCCCTGCGCCATCCGACCATAGCGGCCAAGATCACCTCGACCCTCGACGTGCTGTCGGGCGGCCGACTGGTCTTCGGGGTGGGGGTGGGCGGGGAGAATCCGAAGGAGTTCGAGGCGTGCGGGGTGCCGCACCGGGAGCGCGGGGCCCGGGTCACCGAGGGGATCGAGGTGGTGCGGACGCTCTGGCGGGATACTCCCGCGACCTTCAAGGGGCGCTTCATCTCGTTCGAGGGCGTGAGCCTCGACCCCAAGCCCGTCCAGAAGCCCGCGCCGCCGATCTGGATCGGCGGGAGATCGGACGCCGCGCTCGCCCGGGCCGGGCGCCAGGGGGACGGCTGGGTCTCCTATGTCGTCCAGCCCGAGCGTTACAAGGCGAGCCTCGAGAAGATCCGCGCCGCCGCCACCGAGGCAGGCCGCGCGCTCGACGGGTTCGTGGCCGCCCATCTGGCCTTCGTCACGGTGGGCCGCGACTACGAGACCGCCGAGCGGAAATGGGTGGAGCGGCTGAGCCACCGCTATGCGCAGGACTTCGGCCCGCTCGCGCGAAAGTACGGCATCATCGGCACGCCCGCGCAGTGCGCGGAGACGATGGAACGCTTCATCCAGGGCGGCTGCGGCTATTTCCTCATGAACCCCATCTGCGATCTCGAGGACGAGCAGGCGCAGCTCGAGGTCATCGCCGCCGACATCATGCCGCGCTTCCGCGGCCGCTAGCCGGTGGCACCGAAGACCCGGGAGTGTCGCGCCGAGGTGACGGCGGTGCGGAGCCTGAACCCCGACGTGGTCGAGGTGGAGCTGCGCATGGTCGAGCCCCCCGCGCTCGCCTTCGCCGCGGGGCAGTGGGTGTCGGTGCCCTTCGGGCCCAAGCTCGTGCGCGCCTACAGCATGGCCTCGCCGCCCGGCACCGGCGAGACGCTCACCCTCGCCGTGGACGTGGCGCCGGGCGGGCTCGGCTCGCAGTGGATTCGCGGACTCAAGCCCGGCGACCCGGTGACGTTCAAGGGGCCCACCGGTGGGTTCGTGATGGATCGCGCGGACCTTCGCCGCCCGGTATTCGTGGCAGAGGAGATCGGCGTCGTGCCCATCCGCTCCATCCTGCTCGACCTCCACGGCACCGGCTTCGATCGACCGAGCGCCCTCATCCTCTGGGGGCGCAACCCCGACTGGCTGCTCTACGACGCCGATTTCCGCGAGCTCTCGCGGGAGCACAAGGGCTTCTCCTACCTCCCGGTGCTGCGCGAGCCGCCCGCCACCTGGCGCGGCGAGAAGGGAGAATGCCACGAAGCGGTGGACCGGCTCGTCCACAGTCCGGACCGGACGATCGTCTATGTCTGCGGCGGCGACGCCACCATCAAGGCGGTGCGCGCGACGCTGGTGGCCAAGGGGATGGAACGCAAGAGCGTGAAATGGGAGAAGTTCTGGTAGGTGAAGGCGCGCGTCTACCACGTCCAGGTGAATCTGCGTGATGCCGCCGTCTCGCTGCCGTTCTGGAAGGCGCTCCTCGGCTACCTCGAGTACCAGCTCGTCCATGAGGAGCGCGACGTCGCGGGATACTCGAACGGGACCACCGACCTCTGGCTGATGGCCACGGATCCGGCCCATGCGGGAGCGGGATTCCACCGGAAGCGGGCCGGGGTCAATCATGTGGCCTTCCGCGTCGAGCGGCGGGAGGACGTGGACCGCTTCTGTCGCGAGTTCCTCGACACGCGCGGAGTTCCCACACTGTACGACACGCCGCGCGACTTCCCCGAGTATTCCCCGGGCTACTACGCCGTGTTCTTCGAGGATCCCGACCGCATCAAGCTCGAGGTGGTCCATGTCCCGCCGCGCGGCTAGCCTCGCTGCGGCGGCGCTGCTCGTCTCGGCGTCCGTCGGCCTCCTGGCCGCCGCGTCGAAGACGTATCGTAGCGTGGAGTGGGGCTTCGAGTTCGCCTATCCCGACCAGTTCGACGCCGGCCGGTACAAGGACACGGTGACGCCGGAGCACCAGGCCCGGCTGCGTGAGACCGGACAGGAGTCCCCGTTCGCGCACGCGATCGCGCTGGTTGAGCGGTCTCGTCTCCGCGCGGGAGCCCCGCTCGACGCGCTGCCGGTGGGCGAGATCGCCACCATCACGGTGATCCCCGCCCGTGGGCAGAAGGCGGACTTCGACCGCCGGCACTTATTCCGCAAGGAATGGGAGACGACGGTGGGCGGGCGCACCGTCTACAAGCTCCCGGGGTATCCGGGGCCGTACGGCGACACCGCGTTCTACTATCGGCTCCCGCTCCGGGACGACCTGGTCGTCGAGCTCTTCGCCCACCGCCGGCACATGGACCAGGCGCGGACGGATACTGGCTACGATCGCGTCATCGAGGGTATCATCGCGACGTTCCAGATCATCGCTCCCGGCGGCTAGCGCGGGGCGTTCGAGGGACGGCCATGGCGGATCTCACCGGCGGGCACCTGGTGGCGCGCACGCTCAAGCAGGCGGGCGTGGGCCACATCTTCACGCTCTGCGGCGGCCACATCCTGCCCATCTACGACGGCTGCCTCAGCGAGGGCATCGCGGTGGTGGACATGCGCCACGAGCAGGCGGCGGCCCATGCCGCAGACGCCTACGCGCGGCTCACGCGCAATATCGGCGTCGCGGTGGTGACGGCGGGGCCGGGGGTCACCGACGCGGTGACCGGCGTGGCCAATGCCTGGTCCGCGCGAAGCCCCGTGCTGCTCATCGGCGGCGCGGCGCCGCTCGGGCTGCGCGGGCTGGGCGCGCTCCAGGAGACGGAGCAGGTCGGCCTGCTGCGGCCCATCACCAAGGGCTCGTGGTCGGTGGTGGAGGCGCGCCAGATCCCGGAGGTGCTGACCACCGCCATCCGCATCGCGCTCACGGGCCGGCCGGGACCGGTCTTCGTCGAGATCCCGGTCGATCTCCTCATGACCATGATGGAAGATCGGCTCGCGCCCATCCCCGCGGGCTATGTCCATCGCGAGCGCCAGGCGGCGGATCCGGACACGGTGCAGCGGCTGGCCGATCTCCTCGGCCGCGCGAAGCGCCCCGTCGTCATGGCGGGGAGCGGCGTCTACTGGGACGACGCGGCCAAGGACCTGCAGGCCTTCGCCGAACGCTCGGGTTTTCCCGTGTTCATGAACGGCGCCGGGCGCGGCTGCCTGCCCAGCGATCACCCGCACGCCTTTGCCCAGGCGCGTGGCTTCGCGCTGAGCCAAGCGGACGTCGTCCTCGTCCTCGGCACGCCGCTGGACTTCCGCCTGGGCTATGGCCGGCCGCCGTCCTTCGCCGAGGACGCGCAGGTGGTGATGGTGGACTGCGACCCGTCGGAGCTGGGGCGCAACCGGCCGCTGGCGCTAGGCCTGGCCGGCCACATCGGCCTCGTGCTCCGCCAGGCGGGCGACGCGCTGCCGGCGGGGCTGGCCGCGAGAACCACGGACTGGCTCGGCGCGGTTCGCAGGAAGGAGGGGGACGGGCAGGCCCGGCTCCTCGCCGAGCGGCAGTCCGACGACGTGCCAATCAGCCACTACCGGATGGCGCACGAGATCGCGGCGGTGGTGGACGCGGGGACCACCGTGGTGGGGGACGGCGGCGACGTCGTCGGCTGCGCCGCAAAGATCGTGCCGCTGTCGCGGCCGGGCCAGTGGCTGGACCCCGGCCCCTTCGGCTGCCTCGGCGTGGGCCCGTCCTTCGCCATCGCCGCCAAGCTCCTGCGGCCCGCCGACCGGGTGCTGCTGATCGCCGGCGACGGCGCCTTCGGCCTCAACGGCATGGAGATCGAGACGGCGGTGCGCTTCGGGCTGCCGATGACGGTGATCATCGGCAATGACGGGGGCTGGGGCCAGATCCGGAACCCGCAGCTCTCGTTCTTCGGCGCGGAGCGGGCCGTCGGAACCTCGCTGCCGTACACGCGCTTCGATCAGATGGTGGAGGCGCTGGGCGGCCGGGGCGTGCACGTGACCCGCCCCGGCGAGATCCGGCCCGCGCTGGAGCGCGCGCTCGGCTCGGGTGAGGTCTCCTGCATCAACGTAATCCTGGACCCCGCCGCGTACCGGCGCACCGGCCAGGTCTCGATGGCCATTTGAAGGTCAACTTCCTCGCGCCGCACGTCCGCATCGCCGGAGGCGTGCGCGCCATCCTCACCTACGCGGACCGGCTCGCGGGCCGCGGCCACGAGGTGTCGGTGATCGTGCCCGCGGGCGGGGCGGTGAAGGCCTGGTGGGGCAATCGCGCCGGTCGCGGGCTCCGCTGGATGCCCGATTTCCGCGCGCGCCTACGCTGGGTGAGCCGATGGGATCCCGCGGCGCTGCCGGAGGCCGACGCCCTCGTCGCCACCGCCTGGCAGTCCGCCGCCACGGTGGCGCAGGCGCCCGCGCGCGCGGGTCGCAAGCTCTACCTCGTCCAGCACTACGAAAGCCTCTATCACGGCGAGCCGGCGCGGGTGGACGCGACCTACCGGCTGCCGCTCCGGAAGATCTGCATCTCCACCTGGCTGGCGGAGATCATGCGGGACAAGTTCGCCAGCTTGTCCGAAGTCATCGTGACACCCGTCGATCCGGACCTCTTCCACGAGGTGCCGCGGGAGGCTGACGACGGACGGCTGCGGGTGTTGATGCTCCACCACGACTACGCCTGGAAGGGGGTCGCCGACGGGCTCCAGGCGGTGGCGCGGGTGCGGGTGCGGCATCCGGGGCTCGCGCTGGTGGGCTTCGGCGTGAAGCCGCCCCGGACCGCGCTGGCCTATGACGAGTTCCACGCCAATCTGCCCCAAGCGCGGCTGGCCTGGCTCTACAGCCGCTGCCCCATCTATCTCTGTCCCTCCTGGGACGAGGGGCTTGGCATGCCGCCCATGGAGGCCATGGCCTGCGGCGCCGCGCTGGTCACGTATGACAACGGCGGCTGCCGCGACTACGCCCGCGACGGCGAGACCGCGCTGGTGGCGCCGCGCCGCAACGTGCACGCGCTCGAGCGCGCGCTCGAGCGCCTCGTGGAGGACGCCGCCCTCCGCGAGCGGTTGGCCCGGGCGGGCCAGGCCTTCATCCACCGCGAGTTCGACTGGGACCGCGCCACCACCCGGCTGGAGGCGATCCTGCGAGCGGATTGAGACGGCGCCCACGTTCCCGCGGGAACGTCCCGCCGCCTAGCATGTGGAATCTGAGCTGGGCGATCGACGTCCTGCACCCCCGGGCCGTATACTCGGCTGCGTCTCATGTACATCGACCGTAGGCTCTGGGCGCTGACCGCGGGCGTCCGCACGCGCATCGCCGCCGCCGTCCTGATCGGACTTCTCGCGGTGGCGGCGGGCATCGCGCGGCTGGCGCTGCTCGGCTGGCTCCTGGCGCAGGTCGCCGCCGGCGCGGAGCCCGGGGCGCTTGCGCCGCTTCTCCTCGCCGCCGCCGCCGTCACCGCGCTGCGGGGCTGGCTCGAGTACGTGCGCGCCATGGTCGCCCACGAGACGGCGGCACGCGTGCAGGCGCGCCTCCGCAGCCGGCTCTATGACCACCTGGTGGCGCTGGGGCCGGCCCAGGTCGCCCGCGGCCGCACCGGCGACGTCACGCTCTCGCTGGTCGAGGGCGTGCAGCAGCTCGAGGTGTACTTCGGCCAGTACCTGCCCCAGCTCTTCGTGTCGGGGTTGACGCCGCTGCTCATCTTCGGCGCGGTGGCCATCCTCGACCTCCGCATCGCCCTGATCATGCTGGCGGCCGCGGCCTTCACGCTGATCGCCCCCATTCTCTGGCACCGGCGCGATGCCGCCGGCAGCCTGGCGCGCTCGCGGGACTATGCCACGCTGGGCGCCGAGCTCCTCGACGCCATCCAGGGGCTGGGCACGCTCAAGGCCTTCGGGCAGAGCCGCGCCTGGGGCGAGCGGCTCGCCGCGAAGAGCCGCGCCCTTTTCGAGAGCACCATGTGGGTGCTCGGCACCAATACGCTGGCGCGCGGCATCACCGACGTGGGGCTGGCGGTGGGGGCGGCGGCGGCGCTGGCGTGGGGCGCCTATCGCGTCCGGGACGGCGAGCTGGGGCTGCCCGCCCTCCTGGTGGTCCTGATGCTGGGCGTCGAGGTGTTCCGCCCCCTGCGCGAGCTGCGCGCCCTGCTCCACCAGGGCATGCTGGGCCGCGCCGCCGCCGAGGGCGTCTTCGCGCTCCTCGCGCTGCGGCCGGAAGTGCCCGACACGGCGGCGAGCCCCAACGGCGCCGCGCGGCTTTCGCCGACGGTGGCGTTCGACGCGGTCCACTTTCGCTATCCGGGCGGCCGACGCGCCGCGCTGGACGGGCTCACCTTCGAGGTGGCGGCGGGCGAGCGCGTGGGCATCGTGGGGCCGAGCGGCGCGGGCAAGTCCACTCTGGTGCGCCTCCTGCTCCGCTTCCATGACCCGCAGGGGGGCGCGGTGCGACTCGGCCGGCGCGACCTCCGCACCCTCGCGCCCGACGAGGTGCGCGGCCACATCGCGGTGGTGAGCCAGGACACCTATCTCTTCCACGGCACGGTGGAGGAAAATCTCCGCCTCGGCAAGCCCGCGGCCACGCGCGCCGAGCTGGAGGCGGCGGCGCGCGCGGCGAATGCCCACGAGTTCATTCGCCGCCTGCCTCAGGGCTACGCCACGCGCGTGGGCGAGCGCGCGGTTCGCCTCTCGGGCGGCCAGCGCCAGCGTATCGCCATCGCGCGCGCGCTCCTCCGCGACGCGCCCATCCTGGTGCTCGACGAGGCGCTCTCCTCGGTGGACGCGGAGAGCGAGGCCCTCGTGCAGGAGGCGCTCGACCGGCTCATGGTGGGCCGGACCACGCTGGTGATCGCGCACCGGCTCTCGAGCGTGATCGGCGCCGGCCGCATCCTGGTCCTCGACGAGGGGCGCGTGGTCGAGTCGGGCACCCATAGCGCGCTGCTCGCGCGCGCCGGCGTCTACGCGCGGCTGATGGCGGGACAGATCGGCGTCGCCGGGCCCGCCCTCGATCGCCTGGTCCTCGACGACGCGGCCGCGCCCGACACCGTCCCGGCGCCGGAGGCCGCGACCGCCGACGATCTCGTCCCCGCGGGAGCCTTGCCCTGGCCGCGGGCGCTGGCGATGCTGCTCGGCCAGGCGCGGGGCGAGACGCCACGGCTCACCGCCGCCTTCGTCCTGGGCGTGGTCCGCGTCGCCGCGCTCATCGGCGTGGGCGTGCTGGGAGCGCTGGTGGTGGCGGCGGTTCGGCGCGGGGAGCCCTTCGGATATCTGGTCGTGGCGCTGGCGGTGGTGGCGCCGATGGCGGGGCTCCTCCACTGGGCGGAGTCCTGGCTCGCCCACGACGCCGCGTATCGCCTCCTCGACCGGATGCGCCGGGAGCTGTTCTGGAAGCTCGAGAGTCTGGCGCCCGCGTATCTCGTGCGCCGCCGCAGCGGCGATCTCGTCAGCGTGGCCACGCAGGACGTCGAGCTGGTGGAGTACTTCTTCGCGCACACGGTCGCGCCCGCCCTGGTGGCGGTGCTGATCCCCGGCGCCATTGTCATCGTCCTCGGCTGGCACGGCGCCGCCCTCGCCCTGGTGCTGCTGCCCTTCCTGGCGGCGGGGCTCGCCAGCCCCATCCTCGGTCGCGGCCGCATCGATCGGCTGGGCTCCGCCGCGCGCGAGGCGTCCGGCGCCATGAACGCGCACGCGGTGGACTCGGTGCAGGGGCTCGCCGAGCTCCTCGCGTTCCAGGCCACGGCCGCGCGCGGCGCCGCCTTCACCGCGCTGGCGCGCCAGTACTCGGAGGCGCGCCTGCCGCTCCTCCGCGACCTCGCGCGGCAGGCCTCGTGGCAGGAGATGGCCACCGGCGCGGGCGGGCTCGCCGTCATCTGGACGGGCGCGGTGCTGGCGGCGAGCGGGCGGCTCGACGCGGGCATCTTGCCGCTGCTCACGCTCCTCGCCATGTCCGCCTTCGTGCCGATCTGGGAGATCGCCCAGGTGGGCCGCCAGCTCGCCGACTCGCTGGGGGCGGCGCGGCGGCTCCACGCCATTCACGCGGAGCCCGTCCCGGTGCGCGACGGGGAGGGCGTGAGTCCCCGCGCGAGCGGCGACGGGGCGCGGGCCCTTGGCGTCGAGGTCCTTGACGTCAGCTTCACCTATCCCGGGCGCGTGGAGCCCGCGCTGCGTGAGGTGTCGCTCTCGGTGCCCGCGGGGACTACCGCCGCCATCGTCGGGCCCTCGGGGGCGGGCAAGAGCACGCTGGCGGCGCTGCTCCTCCGCTTCTGGGACCCGGACCGCGGGGCGGTGCGGCTCGCCGGCGCGGATGCCCGCCGCTATCGGCTGGACGATCTGCGTGGGCGCGTGGCGCTGGTCGCCCAGGACACCTATCTCTTCCACCTCACGCTCCGGGAGAACATTCTCCTCGCGCGCCCCGGCGCCAGTGAGGCCGAGATCGCCGCGGCGGTGGAGCGGGCGTCGCTCGGCGAGTTCGTGGCCGCCCTGCCGGAGGGGCTCGATACCGTGGTGGGCGAGCGCGGGACCCGGCTCTCGGGCGGGCAGCGCCAGCGCGTGGCCATCGCGCGGGCCTTCCTCAAGGACGCGCCCATCCTGATCCTGGACGAGGCCACCTCGCATCTCGACGTGGTCAACGAGCAGGCGGTACACGAGGCGCTCGAGCGGCTGGCGCGCCACCGGACCACGCTCATCATCGCCCACCGGCTCTCCACGGTGCGACGCGCGGACGAGATCATCGTGCTCGACGCCGGCCGCGTGGTGGAGGCGGGCCCGCACGCGGCGCTGCTGGCGCGCGGCGGCCTCTACGCCCGGCTCGTCTCGCGCCAGCTGGCGGCCGCGCCCGTCGGGTAGCTAAGTTAAGCCAAGCTAGTCCGCGATGGCCTGGAGCACCAGGCTCTTGATCATGTGGCGGTAGTAGACGCGGATGGGGCCGGGGGCCTGGGTCATCGAGACCACCACCAGGTCTTCCTTGGGGTCCACCCAGAAGTAGGTCCCGTAGGCGCCGCCCCAGTTGAAGTCGCCGGCGGAGCCGTTGAGATCCGCCACCCCCGCTGCGCGGCGCACCGCGAAGCCCAGCCCGAAGCCGTAGCCCGCGCCCGGGATATAGTCCGTGCCCGGGCCGATGGCCGAGCCCAGGTGGTCGGAGGTCATGTACTCCACCGTCTTGCGTCCCAGCAGCCGCACGCCGTCCAGCCTGCCGCGATTGGCCAGCATCTGCGCGAAGCGGATGTAGTCGCCGGCGGTGGACACCGCGCAACCGCCGCCGCACTCGAATTTGGGCGCCGTCTTTGCGTCAGGGAGGGTGACGGGCTTCCCGGTGTCGGGATCCGTGGCGAAGCCCGCCGCCAACCTCGCGTGCTTATCAGATGAGACCACGAAGCCCGTATCGGGCATGCGCAGCGGCCGGAAAAGGCGCTCCTCGAGGAATTGCCCGAGCGTCTTGCCGGAGACGACCTCCACCACGCGGCCGAGCACGTCCGACGAGAAACCGTATTCCCAGTTGCTGCCGGGCTGATGCAGGAGCACCGTCTTGCCCAGCCGGTCGATGAACTCCGTGCCCGTCATCTCGCGCGCGGCGGTGCTCGACGAGGCCGGGTACAGGGCGTGGATGCGGCTGGTGCCGCGCGCGCCGTAGGGCAGGCCGGAGGTGTGGCGGAGAAGATCCTGCACCGTCATCTCGCGCTCCGCAGGCACGGTGTAGAACACCGTCTTGCCGGTGACGGGATCGGCCTTCTCGATCCCGACCGGAAGTTTGGCCAGGGCCGGGAGGTACTTGGACGCCGGATCCGCCATGAGGAGCCTGCCCTCCTCGTAGAGCATCATGGCTGCCACCGAGACCATCGGTTTTGTCATCGACGCGATGCGGAAGATCGCGTCCTGCGTCATCGGCGCGCTGGCCGCCTTGTCGCGGAATCCCACCGCGTCGACATAGGCCAGACGCCCGCGCCGGGCCACCATGATTACCGCGCCAGGGATGCGACCGCGCTCGACGTCGTTGCGGAGGATCGCGCCGATGCGCGCGAGGCGCTCGGACGATAGACCCACCTCCTCGGGCTTCGCGGCGGGAAGGCCCTGGGCGCCGGCCGGATAGGCGGTCAGGAGGGAGAGCACTGCCGCCAGCACCATCGCGAGCGTCTTCATGAGCCGCCTCCTCGGTGGGGGACACTGCGGCGAGCCGTGCCGCGAGGATAGGGGAGGCGGCGGGACTGCGCAAGCCTACGTGAGCATCTCCCCGCCGCTCTGGTAGCGATCAGTCCCCCGTACGAGACGGGCGCCGAGCTTCAGGAGCGCCTGCCCGAGGACTAGACGTACGGCCCGCCGAGGCGCCCGCGACTGCGCCGCGGCGCGGCAGGCTTCCGCCTCGCGCACCGCATCGACCATCCGTTACTTGGCGAGCACGCTGACCAGGTAGTCGTCCATGATGGACCCTCCTCACGAGATAAGACCCCGGCGAGAGGGCGACGTGAAACGGGGCCCGGTGGCGCTTCCCGAACTGGCCCCGCGACGCACGGGTTGCTAGACTCCCGGCATGCGGTGTCCGGTCTGCCGTCTCGAGCTGGACGCTTGGAGCGCGTCGTGTCCTCGGTGCAAGGCGCCGATACCACGCGATACGTCCGAGCCCCGCCGATGGCGCCCGCGGCTGCGCAAGCTGGTCATCCACCTCCTGATCGCGACGGCGGTGGTGTCGATATGGCTCATTCCCCACGCGGTGGAGTTCCTGCGGCTGCGGCTTCCCCTGCGGACTTCGCCGCTGGTCACCGAGGCGGTGGACCGGGCGAATGACCATCCGGCGGCGGTCGCGGCGATCGGAGGGCCGATCACGGCCGGATGGTTCGTCAAGGGCTACTCGACCGAGGACGAGACCGGCTGGGGGGAGTCGCAGATCTGGATCCCCGTGACCGGGTCCAACGGAGAGGCCACGCTCTATGCGCGGGCGGGGCGCGGAAGCGGCCCCTGGGTCTTCACGGCACTCGAACTGCGCCAGGCTGACCGGATCCTCGCAGACCTGCTGAAGGTCGCCCGGCCGCCCACGCCGATCGCGCTCCAGCCGCAGCGGCGCCCGTATCTCGTTCGACTGGGCCCGTCGCGCGCGGTCGCGCTGACCTCGTTGCCGGACTACTACGACGCCTGGCTCGGCCTGAAGGTGGAAACTCTACCCGACGTGCCCCTCGATGCTCAGGCCTTCGATGCCGGGCGGCGGCAATACGTCGCCGAGGATCTCATCGCCTCGCTCCGCCAGGCGCTGCCGCAGCTCTCGGCGGACCCGGGCGCGACAGTGATCGCGGTCACCGAGGCGGACATGTACATCCGCGCCTATGATTGGAGATACGCCTTCAACTACCGCGACGGCCAGGGCTTCGCGGTGGTGTCCTCCGCCCGCATGGTGCCGTGGCTCTACCGCCTCCGGCGGAAGGAGTATCTCCTCCATATGCGGTTCCGGAAGATGGTGAGCAGGAATATCGGTATCCTCGTGTACGAGCTTCCGCCGAGCCGCGATCCCACCAGCCTTCTCTACCACCGCGTGCTGGGGCTGGACGACCTCGACCTGATCCAGGAAACGTTCGCCGGGCTCGGCTCGCAGGCGGTGGTGAGCGGCTTCGAGGAGAAGCATCGGCAGGCGCCCACCGCGCCCGTCATCATCCGTCCAGATTCGCCCGCGGCGGGGACGGGGCGGTACCCGTGCTTCGTGGCGCGGCCGTTCACCAGGGCGGTGGCAGCCGGCGAGTCGGCCGAGATCGGCGAGTGCCTCCCCGAGATGCATGCCGAGCGCGAGACCAACGAAGTCGAGGTGGATCTCCGGAGCGGCGCGCTCATGACGCGCGAGACCGATCTCTTCATCGCAGACGCCATTCCCTTGGCCCTGACCCGGTGCTACCGCCTCTGGGACGATCGGTCCCGCGCGTTCGGCATCGGTGGGAACCATGCCTTCGACCTCATGCCCGTCGGAAGTCGACAGCCGTACACCTACATCGACCTCATCTTCGCGGATGGCAACCGGATCCATCTCGATCGCATCTCTCAAGGTACCGGCTACGCGGACGCGGTGTACGAGCACACCGCGACGGACACCCGATTCCGGAACTCGCGCTTCGCGTGGAACGGGAATGGCTGGAATCTCACCTTCGCCGATGGCTCCGTCTATCGCTTTCCGGAGGCCTATGCGGCGACGCGTCCCGCCGAGGGGGCGCTGATCGGCATTCGAGACGCGCAGGGGCGTGAGATTCGGTTCGACCGGGACCGCCGGCGTAACCTCGTGCGCCTGACCGGGCCGAGTGGGCGATACCTCGCGTTCGAGTATGACGCGGGAGACCGCGTCATCCGCCTGACGGACGACCAGGGGCGCGCCGTGACGTATGCCTATGACGCGGGGGGACGCCTCGTGGCAGTGACGACGCCGGATCGGCGGGTGATCCGCTACGTCTACGCGCGGACGGATCTGGTGTCGGTGCGCGACGCGGAGGATCGCTCGCTGCTCGACGTCGGGTACGCGCACGACCGGGTGGCAAAAATCCGTCTCGCCGACGGCCGCGAGTGGGGGTTCTCCTTCGTCTTCGCCGCCGGCCGGCCCAACAACGCGGTCGAGATCAGCGTCCGCGGGCCCGACGGCGCGGTGACGCGCATCGACCGGCGCGGCTCGGTCGTCGCGCGCTAGACGATGATCTCCCAGCCGCTCTGGTAGCGATCAAGCTCCTTGGCGGTGTAGGCGTCCATCGGATGCTCGCGCTCGGGGATGTCCACGCGCTTGTCCTCGCCGCAGAGCGCGGTGGTGAAGTAGCGCTGGCCGGTGTCGTTGATGACGGTGATGATGGACGGGAGCTCGGGATGGGCGCGGGCGAGCTTGAGCGCGGCGGCCACGTTGCACCCGCTGGAGATGCCGCAGAAGATGCCTTCCTCGGCGGCCAGGCGGCGGGCGGTCTCGATGCTCTCCTCGGTGGTGGTGGTGATGACGCCGGTGAGCTGGGAGACGTCGAGGTTGCGCGGGACGAAGCCGTCGCCGATGCCCTCGATGCCGTGGTGCCCCCACTCGCGCCGGGCGAGGAGCGCGCACTCGGCGGGCTCCACCGCGTAGAGCCGCACCGCGGCGTCCTTGCCGCGGAGGTAGCGGCCCACGCCGGTGATGAGGCCGCCGGAGCCCTGTGAGTCCACGAAGGCGCCGATCTTCCCCCCGGCGCCGCCCATCTGCTCCCAGACCTCCGGGCCCGTCGAGAGCGTGTGGGCCTCGACATTGTCGGGATTGTCGAACTGGCCGGGCACCCAGTAGATGCCGGGCTCGGCGTCGCGGATCGCACGCAGGCGCTCCAGGGCCAGGTCCACGTCACTCTCCCCGCCCGGGGTGAAGATGAGGGTGGCGCCGTAGGCGCGCATGATCTTCTTCCGCTCCTCGCTCATGCCCTCGGGCATGACGATGGTGCAGGGATAGCCCTTGACCGCGGACACCCAGGCGCAGGCGATGCCGGCATTGCCGGTCGAGCACTCGAGCACGCGCATGCTCGGCTTGAGGTCGCCGCGCGCCTCCGCCCGCTCGAACATGTGGAGATAGATGCGGTCCTTGAGGCTGCCGGTGGCGCCGTACCACTCGACCTTGACGAAGATGGCTGACTTCACGTCACGCGTCACGCGGTTGAGGCGGACGAGCGGCGTATTGCCGATGGCAGCCGCGATGGAGGGGAGCGCGGCCGAGTACCGCGACCAGACCGGGGTCAAGCTACTTGCCGAACCAGTCGCGCAGCGGCTTGACGATCGCGCCCGCCTTCACGAGGCCCTCGCGCACCGCGGCCACGATCTTCTCCGCGCCGGGGCTGTCGCCGTGGATGCAGATGGTCTGGATCTTGGCGTCGATGAGCTTGCCGGTGATGGTGCGGACCTTGCCCTCCATCACCATCCGCACCGCCTGCTCCGCGGCCTTGGCGGGATCCGAGACGAGGGCGTCCTTGCCCAGCTTGCGCGAGACGAGCTGGGCGTCGTCGGCGTAGACCCGGTCGGCAAAGCCCTCGGCGGCCACCTTCACGCCGGGTACCTTGCGCGCCTCGGTGTCGTACTTGGTCATGGCCATGGTCATGAGGATGAGGCTCGGATCCAGCTCCTTGACACCTTCCGCGGTGGCACGGGCGAGGGGGAGGTTCTCCTCAAACATGTGGTACTGGATGCCGTGCGGCTTCACGTGCTGGAGCGTGGTGCCGGCGGCGCGCGCGAAGGCTGCCAGGGCGCCGATCTGATACCGGTGGATCTCCTTCAGCTCCTTGGGGGAGACGTCCATGCGGCGCCGGCCGAAGCCCATGAGGTCGGGTAGGCCGGGATGCGCGCCCACTGCCACCCCGTGCTGGACGGCCAGCTCTACCGTCTTCGCCATCACGTGCGGGTCACCGCCGTGGAAGCCGCAGGCGACGTTCGCGGAGGTGATGTTCGGCATGATCTCGTCGTCGGCCCCCAGCGTCCAGCGGCCGTAGCTCTCGCCCATGTCGCAGTTGATGTCGATGTAGGTGCTCATAGTCTCGGCAAGACCTCCTTGGCGATCCGCTCCACCTGCTCCGGCTGATAGCGGTAGGGGATCAGGATGATGCGATTGACGCCGGTCTGCACGTGCGCGCGCAGCTGCTCCACGCACTCGGCGGCGCTGCCGTGAATGGCGTGCTCGATGGTGGACTCGCTCCAGGCGGCGGTGTCCCACTCGGTGGACAGCCACTGCCGCATGTCGCCGGCGGTCTGCTGCCGCGACTCGCCCACGTAAATTGCCAACTGGTTTGTCGACGTCAGGGAGATGGGGTCGCGCCCGGCCTCGCGCGCGAAGGCCTTCACCTTCTCCCAGCCCTTGGTGAAGCTCTCCGGCGTGTAGAAGTAGGTGAGCCAGCCGTCGCCCACCGTACCCGCCCGCTTGAGCACCGCGTCCACGTAGCCGCCGATGAGGATGGGCGGGCGCGGCCGCTGCACCGTGCGCGGCACCATCACCGCCTCGCGGAGGTTGAACTCGTCCACCTTGAGGGTGACGCGGTCCTCCGTCCAGAGGCGAATCAAGATGTCGAGGTTGCGCTCGAACTGGCGCCCGCGCTGCTTGAACGGCACCCCCACCGCGTCGAACTCGCGCGCGTACCAGCCGGCTGCCACGCCGAGGATGAGCCGTCCGCCGGAGATCACGTCGAGGCTCCCCAGCGCCTTGGCCGCCACCACCGGATTGCGCAGCGGGAGGACGAGGACGCCGGTGCCGAGGCGGATCTTCCGCGTCCGGGCGGCGACCGCCCCCAGCATGGTGATGGAGTCCACGATGGGGAAGGAGGGCTCGACGCCGAGCAGCACGTGGTCCCAGGCCCAGAGCGACTCGAAGCCGAGGGCCTCGGCGCGCTCGGCATAGGCGTAGAGGCCCTGGACGTCGGGCACCTCGCCGGGGCCCACGAAGTTCCGGATGGCGAGGCCGAAGTCGGTCATGGCGTCGGGCGTCTCCTAGCCGATGAATTGCCGGTCGGGATCGAGGGCGCGGAGGATCTCGAGCTCCTTCGCGCTGGGCGCGGGCGCGGTGGTCACCTGGTCGGCGACGAGAAGGTCGAAGGGCGTGTGATCGCGTACCTGCTCCACCGTGATTCCAGGATACACCGCCTCCAGGCGCATGCGCCGGGAGGTCGGCTCGAAGCCGAACAGGCCCAGCGTGGTCACTACGCGCGACACCCCGCCGAAGAGGAGGCCGGCGCGCTCTCGCGAGTCGCCGCCGGCGAGGTGGCCGGGGCTGGTGATGAAGTCCACCTTGGGGATGAAGCGGCGCTTCTCGTGCACGGTGAGGATGATCACCGAGCGGCAGAGGGAGATGATGTCGTTGGCGCCGCCGGAGCCGGGCAGCCGGACCTTGGGCCGGTCGTAGTCACCGATGGCGCTGGTGTTGAGGTTGCCGTACTGGTCGATCTGCGCCCCGCCGATGAAGCCCACGTCGAGGAAGCCGCGCTGGGCGATGAGGAAGGCGTCGGTGATCCCGGGCAGCATCTGCGCGTGATAGGCGGCCCGCATCTCGTTGGTGGAGATGGGGAGCCAGCCGGGCCGCCACTGGGGCCCGATGATGCCGCCCTCGATGACCATGGTGAGGCGCGGGGCGTGCAGCCGCTGGGCCAGCACCGACGCCATCATGGGCGCGCCCACCCCGGTGAACACGGTCTGATGGTCGCGGAGCTCGCGCGAGCCCATGATGGCGAGTAGCTCATTCGCGGTGACTTCCCCGGGCACCGCGGCCGTCCCCGTCACGAGCAGAGCTCCCGGCCGCGCCGCTCCGCGTCCGCGCGCATGGCGTCGGGGAACAGCGCGAGATAGTCGGCGTGCCGCTCCGGCGCGTACACGTAGCGCTCGAGGTACCGCTCCACGCCGGCGGCGCCGTGGGCCTGGATGCCGGCGACGTACTCGCCGAAGTGGCCGGGCTCGGAGTCGTAGAGGCCGTAGCACTCGTGCGGGTATGAGCCCCAGGGCACGTGCGCGAGGGCGTCCACCGCGAAGCCGGGGATGACGGTGCGGTCGGGATGCCGCCGGATCTCCTCTTCGGGCACGATTTCCTCCGCCGTCACCAGCACGGTGGCGGCGGCGAAGGCGATGTCCGCATCCATGTGCGGGTAGCCGTCGATCTGGCAGTTGCCGAAGCGGTCGGCGCGCTGCACGTGGAGCAGCGCCACATCGGGGTAGAGCGCGGGCACCGCGTGCAGCGTGGCGCCGGTGTACGGGCACTCCACCGTCTTGGATCCGCCCACGCCCATGAGGTCCGAGCCCAGCATGGTGAGCGTGGGCAGGAAGGGCAGGCCCATGGCGGCGGCGCGGAAGCGCAGGCCCAGGCCGAGATGGCTCCACTCCTCGATGGGCACGCGGCCCGACTCCACGTACTCGCGCATGATGCGCGACAGCCCCCAGGGAAGGCCGATACCCATCCAGGCGGTGACGACCTTGTCCGCCGCGCCCGCCACCATGCACCACTCGCCCTCGTAGCACATGAGGTTGCGCGCGATGGTGAGGCCGCGGGGCCGCCGGCGGAGGACGGCGCGGATGAGGGCGAGCGGGGTGCGGCTGTAGAGGATGCCGCCGAAGGCCACGATGGCGCCGTCGGGCACCCGCGCGGCCGCGTCCTCGAGCAAGACGAGCTTCTCCCCCGCGCTCTTGGGCTTGGCTTCGAGTCGGCGGCGGGCGACGCGGAAATCGTAGTCGCGGGGGGAAATGGTCACGGGCGTATTCTCGTGGGCGCCACGCCGGAAAGTCAATCGGTTCCCTGCCAAAGCCTATCGGGTCCCTCATTGACAGCCGCGATGAACTGTACGATAACTACCGGCGACAGCGGATCACGGTCGACCCGCTTGCCGTTCACCCCGGAGAACAAATCCCCCCGAACCAGCATGGGATGTACAGGAGGTCGGTGATGAGGCGAGCCGCGACCGGTGTGGGTGTCGTGATCCTGAGTATGGTGACGATGCCGCTGCTGGGTGCGCTGGCGCCGGCGGCGTGGGCGCAGGAGACGGTGAAGGTCGGGCTCATCCAGCCTCTCTCCGGCTCCGTGGCTGCCTCCGGCAACTACGTTCGGATGGGCGCCGAGATCGGCCGCGACTGGATCAACGCGCGCGGCGGGGTGCTCGGCCGCCAGGTCCAGCTCCTCATCGAGGACAACAAGTCCGATCCCAAGGAAGCCGCCACCGCCGCCGAGAAGCTCATCGTGCGCGACAAGGTGCCGGTGATCGTGGGCGCGTGGGGCTCCTCGATGACGCTCGCCGCCATGCCCAAGCTCGAGGAGTACGGCGTGCCCATGGTGGTGGAGACCTCCAGCGCGGCCACCGTCACCAAGCGCGGCAATCCCTGGGTGTTCCGCATCAGCCCGCCCAGCGAGATGGAGGCGGTGGGGCTCGAGAAGTACCTGAAGGATCTCGGCATCAAGCAGGCGGACTTCCTCGCCGTCAACACCGACTGGGGCCGCGGCTCCGTCACCGCCTTCGGCGACCTCCTCAAGAAGAGCGGCGCCGGCGTGGGCTCCGTCGAGTTCATGGAGCAGGCGGCCACCGACATGAACGCGCAGATCACCAAGGTGAAGGCCGGGTCCGCCGACACCCTCTTCCTCACCACCAGCGTGGAGCAGATCACGCTGGTGCTGAGGCAGGCGCAGGAGCAGCGCCTGGTGCGGAAGATCATCACCACCGGCGGCTCCTCGTCGCCGAGCCAGCTCATCAAGCAGGCGGGGGAGGCGGCGGAGGGCACGCTGCACATCCTCTTCTTCCTGCCCTGGTTCCCCGAGGCCATGCCGGACGGCAAGCTCGCCAAGGCCTTCGTGGACGAGTGGAAGAAGCGCGGCCATCCCTTCGAGGGGCTGACCGAGGGTTTCCGCGGCCACGACGGCGTCCTCACCGCGGTGGAGGCGATCCGGATCGCGGGCAAGGCCGAGCCCAAGGCGGTGCGCGACGCGATGTGGCAGGTGAGCGTGATGGGCGTGAACGGGCCCATCAAGTTCGAGAAGGACGGGCCCGCGGGCAAGGAGAGCGGTCAGAGCAAGCCCAGCATCTTCATCGTCCAGATCAAGGACGGCAAGATCGCGCTCCCGTCGTTCGCCGCCAAGAAGTGAGGCGGGTCGCGGCGCGTCCGGCTTGGACCAGCTTCTCCAGCACCTGCTGAACGGGCTGCTGCTCGGCAGCACCTACAGCCTGCTCGGGATCGGGCTGACGCTCGTGTTCGGGTTGATGAACGTGGTGAACTTCGCCCACGGCGAGTTCTACACGCTGGGCGCGTACGCCGCCTTCGCCGTCCTCGTCGGACTGTCCGTCAACTTCTTCCTCGCCCTCCCGCTCGCCATCGTGGTCGGCGGGCTGGCGGGGGCCGGCTGCGAGTGGCTGCTGCTCCGGCCGCTGCGGGGGGCCTCCATCGACACCACCATGCTGGTGATGATCGGGCTCTGGATCGCGCTCCAGAACGGCGAGCTGCTCGCCTGGGGCGGGGTGGCCAAGAGCGTGCCCACCCCGTTCTCGACCACGCCCCTGGTCCTCGGCCCCGTCTCGGTATCGGCGCTTCGCATCTTCGTGTTCGTGACCTCCATCGTCCTCATCGTGGGCGCGCATCTCCTCCTCGCCCGCACCCGGCTGGGGCGCGCGATGCGCGCCACCTTCCAGGACCGGGAGACGGCCGCCCTCATGGGCGTGAGCATCGAGCGCATCCACACCGTCACCTTCGCGCTGGGCGCCGGCCTCGCCGCCGCGGCAGGAGCGCTGCTGGGTCCCGTCTTCCTCCTTTATCCCTCGATGGGCGATCTCGCTTCGCAGAAGGCCTTCTCGGTGGTCATCCTGGGGGGGCTCGGCAACTTCGCCGGGGCCGCCGTCGGCGGCGTTCTCCTCGGCGTGGCCGAGGAGCTGGGGGCGGGGTACGTCTCCTCCGGGTACCGCGACGCGGTGGGCTTCGTCATCATCGTGGCCATGCTCCTGGTGCGCCCCTCCGGGCTCTTCGCCCGCGCCGAGCGCGTGGGCTGATGCGGCGCGCGGCGGCGGCACGCGGCGCCCTCGTCCTCGCGGTGGCGGCCAGCGCCCCCTTCTGGGTGTGGAATCCCTACCATCTCCACACCCTCATCATGGCGGGCATCTTCGCGGTGCTGGCGCTGTCGCTCAATCTGCTGCTCGGGTATACGGGCCAGCTTTCCCTCGGTCACGCCGCCTTCTTCGGGATCGGAGCCTACGCCTCCGCGCTCCTCACCGTGAAGCTCGAGTGGTCGGCGTGGATCGGGCTCCTCGCCGCCGTCCTGCTGCCCGCGCTCACCGGCTGGGGCATCGGGCGGCTCGCGCTCAAGCTGCGCGGCGCCTACTTCGTGCTGCTCACCATCAGCTTCGCGGGCGTGGTCTCGCTGGTGAGCGTGAACTGGATGGACCTGACCAATGGCCCGCTGGGGATCCCCGGCGTGCCCGCACTGGCGGTGGCGCTGCCCGGGCTGCCCGAGCTGTCGCTGCGGAGCAAGCCGGCCTTTTTCTACGTGGTGCTGATCGCGGTGGTGGTGGCCTATGTCGTGTGCCGGCGGCTCATCGCGTCGCGCAGCGGGCGGGCGCTGGTCGCGCTGCGCGAGAACGAGACGCTCGCGGCATCGGTCGGCATCGACGGCACGCACTACCTCGTGGTGGCCGCCGTGATCAGCGCGGGAATGGCGGGCGCGGCGGGCGGGCTCTACGCCCACTACACGCGCTTCGTGAGCCCCGAGGTCTTTTTCTTCACCTATACCGTCACCATGGTCATCATGGTGGTGGCGGGCGGGAAGGGAACCCTGGCGGGGCCCATCGTGGGGGCCGTCATCTTCACCGTGCTCCCGGAGACGCTGCGCGCGCTCACCTCCTGGCACTGGCAGATGCTGCTCTACGGCGTGCTCCTCATCGCCACGCTGTTCTTTATGCCGCGGGGCATCGTGCCCACCCTGCGGGACCGGTGGCGCCGCGCATGAGCCTCGAGGTGCGTGACCTCGTCGTGCGCTTCGGAGGCGTGAGCGCGCTGGCCGGCGTGAGCTTCGCGGTGCGGCCGGGCGGGGTGACGAGCCTCATCGGGCCCAATGGCGCGGGCAAGACCACCGCCTTCAACGTGATCACGGGCTTTCAGACGCCCGCTTCGGGACGCGTGGCCTGGGAAGGCCGGGACGTCACCGGCGGGCGGCCCTCCCGGATCGCCGCCCTCGGGCTCGTGCGCACCTTTCAGAAGACGAGCGTGTTTCCCGCGCTGCCCGTGCTCGAGAACGTGCTCACGGGGCTACACCTGCGCGGACGAACCGGGCTGGCCGCCGCGCTGCTGCGCCGGCGCCGCGTGGCGGCGGAGGAGCGCGCGCTGCGCGACGAGGCAGTCGCCGTGCTCGACTTCGTGGGGCTCGCGGCGCGCCGCGACGAGGTGGCGGGCGACCTCTCCTACGGCGAGCAGCGCCTGGTGGAGCTGGCGGTGGGCCTGGCGGCCCGCCCGCGCCTGCTCCTCCTGGACGAGCCCGCATCCGGCATGACCCCGGCGGAAAAGACGGCGACGGCGGGCCTCATCCGGAAGATCTGCGAGACCGGCGTCACCGTGCTGCTGGTGGAGCACGACATGCGCCTGGTGATGGGCATCTCGGACCGGGTGCTCGTCCTCAATCACGGCCGCCTCATCGCCGACGGCCCGCCCGCGGACGTGCAGCGTGACCCCGAGGTGATCCGCGCCTATCTCGGCACCGCCCATGCTGCGGCTTGAGTCCGTGTCCGCGGGCTACGGCCGGGTGGGGGTGCTGGCCGGGGTCAGCATGGAGGTGCGCGCGGGCGACTTCGTCTGCCTGGTCGGCGCCAATGGCGCCGGCAAGACCACCACGCTCAAGACCATCTCCGGTCTTCTCCGGCCCTCCGCCGGCCGCATCGTGTTCGAGGGGCAGGACATCGCGGGCCGGAAGCCCCAGGACATCCTGCGGCTGGGCATCGCCCACTGTCCCGAGGGCCGGCGGGTCTTCCCGCATCTCACGGTGCAGGAGAACCTGGCCATGGGGGCCTATGTGCGCCGGGACACCGCCGCGGTGGCGGCGGACCTCGAGCGCGTGCTCGCGCATTTCCCCGTCCTCGCCGAGCGCCGGCGCCAGGCGGCGGGCACGCTCTCGGGTGGCGAGCAGCAGATGCTCGCGATCGGGCGGGCGCTGATGGCGCGGCCTCGGCTTATCATGTTCGACGAGCCGTCGCTGGGACTGGCACCCACCGTGATCGAGGCGACGTTTCGTATCATCGGGGAGATCCAGAAGGACGGGACCACGGTGTTCATGGTGGAGCAGAACGCGTACATGGCGCTCCGCATGGCCACGCGCGCCTATGTCATGGAGACGGGCCGCATCACGCGGGAGGGCCCCGCGCGCGAGCTGCTCGACGACGAGCACGTCAAGAAGGCCTACCTGGGAGGCTAGCCGGGACCATGGGAGCCAAGTACTTCGGCGCATCGGTGCCCCGCCGCGAGGACCCGCGCCTCTTGCGCGGGGAAGGCCGCTTCGTGGACGACCTCAAGCTGCCCGGCCTGCTCCACGCCGCCTTCGTCCGCAGCCCGCACGCCCACGCGCGGATCACCGGCCTCCGGACCGCGGCGGCCGCCGGCCGGCCCGGGGTCGTCCGGGTGCTCACCTTCGCGGATCTCGAGCGCTGGATGAAGCCGCTGCCGCTCTTCGGCGCCATCCCCGCCGGCCTCGCCGCGCGCGTCCAGGTGAGCATGAAGCAGGTGGGCCAGCTCGCGATGTGCCGGGACACCGCGCGCTACGTGGGCGAGATCGTGGCCATGGTCGTGGCCGGCAGCCGCGCGCTGGCCGAGGACGCGGCGGAGCTGGTGGAGGTGGACTACGAGCCGTTGCCGGTGGTCACCGACATGGTGGCGGCCGGCGAGGCCGCCTCACCGGTGATCCACGCGGAGTGGGGGAGCAACGTGGCGCTGGAGTTCAAGACCGGCTTCGGTGACGCGGAGGCCGCGCTGCGCGACGCCGACGTGCGCGTGCGCGAGCGCTTCTACGTGCACCGCTATGTCGGCATGCCGCTGGAGACGCGCGGGGTGGTGGCCCAGTGGGACGCGCGCGACGGCACGCTCACCACGTGGAACGGCACCCAGGTGGTCCACTTCGTCCAGCAGGGCCTGGTCGCCGCGCTCGGGCTGCCCGCCCACAAGATCCGCGTGATCGCGCCCGACGTGGGCGGCGGCTTCGGCACCAAGGCCACCGGCTATCCGGAGGATCTCCTCATCCCCGCCGCCGCCATCGCGTGCCGCCGGCCGGTGAAGTGGACCGAGGATCGCCGCGAGCACATGATGGCCGCGGCCCATGCCCGGCACCAGATCCACGACATCGAGATCGGGGCCCGGCGCGACGGCACCATGGTGGCGGTGCGCGACCGCATCTGGGTGGACCTGGGCGCGTACAACTCCTGGGGCATCGTGCTGCCCTACAACACCGTGGCGCATCTCCTCGGCCCGCATCGCGTTCCGGTGCTGGATGTGGAGTGCCGCGGGGTGGTGACGAACAAGACGCCGAACGCGCCCTACCGCGGGGCAGGCCGGCCCGAGACGGTGTTCGCCATGGACCGTATCGTGGACTGTCTGGCCACCGCGCTGCGCATGGATCCGGCCGACTTGCGCCGGAAGAACTATCTCTCCGCCGCCGACCTGCCCTACGAGCTCGACATCCCCTATCGCGACGGGAACCGCCTCGTCTATGACAGCGGCGATTTTCGCGCCAACCTCGAGTCGGCACTGGGGGCCATCGACTATCCGGCGCTGCGGCGCGAACAGGCCGCGTTGCGCAAGAAGGCAGTGTACCGGGGCATCGGCATCTCCGGGTATGTCGAGGGCACCGCCATCGGGCCCTACGAGGGCGCGTCGGTGCGCATGGACGCGTCCGGCCGCGCGGTCGTCGCCACCGGGGCCTGCAGCCAGGGCCAGGGGCACGAGACCTCCTTCGCCCAGGTGGCGGCGGATGCTCTCGGCGTCCCGCTCGACTGGGTCACCGTGGTGGGCGGAGATACCGCCGCCATCCCGTTCGGCATCGGCACCTTCGCCAGCCGGAGCGCCGTCAACGCGGGCTCGTCCATCCACGTGGCCGCCGGCAAAGTGCGCGACAAGCTCGTGGAGGCCGCCGCCGCGCTGCTCGAGGCGGCCCCTGCCGACGTGGAGATCGTGGACGGCGTGGCCTCGGTGCGGGGCGCGCCCGGGTCCGGGCTCCCCCTCGCGCGCGTGATCCAGGGCTCGCTGCCCACCTTCGCCAAGCCCGGCGCCGTCTCGCCGGACTTCGAGGCGACGGTGTACCATCACCAGCCCACCGTCACCTATACGAGCGCGGTGCACGTGGCGCACGTGGAGGTGGACGCGGCCACCGGCGCGGTCCGGCTGCTGCGCTACGTGGTGGCCCACGATTGCGGCCGGCTCATCAATCCCACCATCGTGGAGGGGCAGATCCACGGGGGCGTGGCCCAGGGGATCGGCGGCGGGCTGCTCGAGGAGATGGTATACGACGAGCAGGGCCAGCTCCTCACCGGCACCTTCATGGACTATCTCGTGCCTACCGCCATGGAGCTGCCGCCCATCGAGACCGTGCACCTCGAGTACCCCTCGCCGCGGAACCCGCTGGGCATCAAGGGCATCGGCGAGGGGGGCGCGATCTCGCCGCCCGCCGCGCTGGCCAATGCGGTGGAGGATGCGCTGTCGCCCTTCGGCGTGCGGGTGACGCGCGCTCCGCTCGGGCCCTCCACGGTGCTCGACCTCATCACCGCCGCGCGCGCGAAGGCCGGGCCCAGGGGAGATCGGCCATGAAGCCCGCGCCGTTCGAGTATCTCGCGCCGGCCACGATCGTCGAGACGGTGGCCGCGCTCGCCCAGCACGGCGACGACGCCAAGGTGCTGGCGGGCGGCCAGAGCCTGGTGCCCATGCTCAATCTCCGTCTCGCGCGCCCCGCCGTCCTGGTGGACATCAACGGCGTGGCGGAGCTCGATCATCTCCGCGAGGCCGAGGGCCGGGTCCACATCGGCGCGCTGAAGCGGCAGGCCGGGGTCGAGCGCTGGGCGGGCGCGCGCCTGCCGTTGATGGCGGAGGCGCTGCGCGCGGTGGGGCATGCGGCCATCCGCAACCGCGGCACGGTGGCGGGGAGCGTGGCCCATGCCGATCCCGCCTCCGAGCTGCCCGCCCTGCTCCTTTGCCTCGACGGCGCCGCGGTGGCCCGTGGCGCCGCCGGCGAGCGCGTGATCCCGGCGGGCGAGCTCTTCCGGGCGCCGCTCACCACCTCGCTGCGCCCCGACGAGCTGGTCACGGAGGTGCGGTTCTCCGTGCCGCGGCCCGACGCGGGCTGGGGCTTCGCCGAGGTGGCTCGCCGCCACGGCGACTTTGCTCTGGTCGGCGCCGCCGCTCTCCTGTGGCTGGACGACGGCGGGCGCGTGGCCGGCGCGCGGCTCGCGCTGTTCGGCGTGGGCGGCACGCCGGTACGGGGCAGCGCGGCGGAGGCGCTGCTCACCGATCAGACGCCGAGCGCCGAGCGGATTCGCGAGGCCGCGCGCGCCGCCGCCGCGGCCCTGCGCCCGGATGGGGATCTCCATGCCTCCGCGCGCTATCGGAGCGAGGTGGCGGCCGTGCTCGCGGAGCGCACCTTGACCGCGGCGCTCGAGCGCTGCGAGAGGGCGGCATGACGCGCACGGTGCGGCTCACCGTCAATGGGCAGGCGCGGGAGGGCGCCGCGGAGCCCCGGCTCTCGCTGGCCGACTTCCTCAGGGAGGTGCTCGACCTCACCGGCACCCATCTGGGCTGCGAGCATGGCGTCTGCGGCGCGTGCACCGTCTTGCTCGACGGGGAGCCCATCCGCGCCTGTCTCATGCTGGCGGTCCAGGCGGCGGGGCGGAGCATCACGACCGTCGAGGGCCTCGCGCCGGCGGACGGGCTCAGTCCGCTCCAGCAGGCGTTCCAGGACAAGCACGGACTCCAGTGCGGTTACTGCACGCCGGGCATCCTGGTCACCACGCAGGCCTTCCTGCGCCAGAACCCGAGCCCCACGCGCGAGGAGATCCGTGAGATGCTCGCGGGCAACCTCTGCCGGTGCACCGGCTACCACCTCATCGTCGAGGCCATCGAGGCGGCCGCCCACGGGCCCGCCGGGACCCACGCTCCGAAACCCGCATGAGGAGACCCGCTATGCGCGCTCGTACCGTCGTCGCGATCGTCGTGTCCCTGCTCGCGGTGGTGGCCCCGGCGCCCGCCGCCTTTGCCCAGAACGCGCTCGTGGTGAGCGTGTGGGGCGGCAACTGGAAGGACACCGTCGACAAGGTCGTCGGCAAGGCCTTCACGGCCAGGACCGGCATCCCGGTGGAGTACGAGGTGGGCGGCACCATCGACCGCCTGGCCAAGGCCCGCGTGGCCAAGGGCAATCCGCTGGTCGACCTCAACTTCACGACCACGCACGTGGCGCGCCTCTACATCTCCGACGGGCTCTACGACAAGCTCGACATGTGGAAAGTGTCGCCGGACGGAACGCGCGCCGTACGGCTAACCGATGGCGCGGCGGAGAGTGTGCGTCATCGTCTGGCGCGGCTTGATTTAGAAGACGAGTTCATAGACACAGACAAGCCGGTCTACGTCAGCCTGTTCGGAATCTGGAGCAAGAAATCCGGCTATGCGATGCTGAAGCCTGGCGCCAGCAGTGTCGAACGCTTGATCTATTCGGACAAGGCGATCGAACGCTTAGAGAAAGCCAAAAACGCTGACGTCTACGCCTACGTCTCCGAGACGTTTGAGGAATCGCCGAACGTTTTTATTGCCAGCGCGAATCTGAAAGACGCCAAGCAAGTGACGAAGACGAATCCCTTCCAGAGCGACTACGCATGGTCGCGTTCGGAGCTGATCGAGTATAAGAATTCCGCGGGAGTGCGGCTGCAAGGGGCGCTGTACTATCCGAATGGTTACGAGGCGCAAATCAACGCCACGCATCGCCCGGTGATCATCACGCAAAACGGTGAGGCGCGGGCGGTGCTTCAGGACCCCGAAAGCTACGAGCAGATGCGGCGCGCCATTGGACTGTTGAAGCTCATTTCTCAAGGCGAAGAGGACGTGCGGGCCGGACGGACGGTTTCCCAACAGTCTGTATTCGCCAG
>Ga0137403_10001661_pt1 | contig 27782 bp, 23 predicted proteins | sample CZOMad2_1_16fung_FD_122057 | JGI IMG/M metagenome (GOLD analysis project Ga0137403, IMG submission 122057) | Vadose zone soil fungal communities from Angelo Coast Range Reserve, California, USA - CZOMad2_1_16fungal (Hybrid Assembly) | ecosystem: Environmental > Terrestrial > Soil > Vadose zone... | reverse complement strand
CCGAGTGGCAGATGCTGCTGAAACGTTTGGGACGCCGACGTCGCGTCCTCGAGACCGTCCTCGCCGCTGGCCATCCGATTAAGCTCACCGGACATACTCTTGTCGTCGGCTTTTCTCCCCAGCGTCGTTTTCATCAGGAGTTACTCGACATGCCCGATTACCGGAGTTGTGTCGAGGAAGAGCTGGCGCGGACGTTTCGGGTACGACTCTCCGTGGTGACGGCGCTGTATCCGGAAAGTCGCCACCTTCCGCACCAAGGAACCTTCAGGAAGACCCCAGCCTGAAACACTGACGACCGTTGCGGCAGCCGTCCTCGTCCTGATGATATCCCCCCACGATCCCCAGCTGTGCCGACGCAGACGCAATTTACGGACAATTTACGTCCGTGCCTCTTTGTCGTCATGTGCGAGGCTTATCTTCTCAGCCGTCGTAGTGCAGCTATGAGCCCTTCCACCTGAAAGGAGGTCACTATGCAACAGTCGAATGTCTGGCACTCGCTGCGGCAAGAGGGCGGCGTCCCTGAACTCTTGCGCACACGTACGCGCACTCGGAGAAAACGTCGAAAACGATCCTGGGCTGCCCCCTGGGCCTATTTGCTGCCGCTCTTCCTGAGCTGCGGCACCTTCTGGACCAGTCCGGCTCTCGTCTCGTTGGCTATCCTTTTTCACAGGAAATATGGCAGGCCTGCAGAACACCTTTGTCTCATTGCATGCAGCCACTGACGTGGCCAACCGGTTGCTTCTCGGTGACAGTTAACGAGGAAGGACACCATGGCACACGCGGCCAAAAGTTATGTCAAACCGTCCCGCAGAACTAAGAAGATGAAACGACGCGATTGCCTCCGCTGCGACCGCGAATTTTTGTCGGAGGGTCCACATCATCGCCTGTGCCGAACATGCCGGCAGGTCATTGCCGCTTCGCCATCGCCGGTAGAAGAGTATAGCGTCGTGCCCCTCCATGACCGCGGTGTACCTGAGGCAAAGCCGAGTGCACGGCCTTGGATCTGAGAGAACGTTAACGGTGTGCCTGATCGATCCCTCGCGGGATAACCCCCCATCACGCTCCGGCGCCAGCCTCCCTGCTTGTCCGGCGGGATCGATGAAAGCATCGCGGTAGCTCTCACGAATAACAACTATCGCAAGGATGACGACCGAAGAGGCATCATGCAGAAACAGAGCGAGTTAGAAGTGGAGCTCTTCTGGTCACTCGATCGAGCATGAGGGTGGGTGTCCCGCGGTTCACCAAAGAGTTAAGAGCATGTAGCGGTAAAGCGTTAGATCAGACGTCGCAATTGGCGGGGGCCAAGAAGGGAGATGAGGCTGGCACAGCGACCGAAGCGAAGAGTCTCGACATCGAGAGCGCACACCCCGCCGCGCTTCATCACTACTGACAGGTTTGGGCTGCCGGTCAGGAGGGTGGATATCAGTCGGCTCAGGTAGGGCTCATGTCCCACCAGCAAAACGTCCTCTCGCTCGCGGTGATCGGTGCGCAGCGCCTCTATCAGCTGGCGGGGATTGCCTTCTGGTGTCAGCGTTTCCACGAGAAGGACTCCCTCAGGTGTGCTCAAGACCTGAGCCACGATTTCGGCCGTTTGTTTAGCCCGCAGATATGGGCTCGACAGAATCAGATCATAGGATTGTCCCGACGCCTGGATCCCTTTGGCAATGCGCCGCATCCGCCGCTCCCCTTTGGGGGTGAGAGGCCGTTCGCTGTCGTTTTCGTACTCCGGGCTAGCGCGATCCGCCGCGATGCCATGCCGTAAGAGAGACAGTCTCATCGCACACCATTGACCTTTGACGTCGGTTTCCAAAAGGTGAACAGGCTATCGGCTGATCCTAGGAAGGTCTCGATCAAGGCCGTGCGCCGCCGCGAAAGTTCTTCCAGAGCGCGCGTGAGTGGTGCCTCGCCCTCGATGCTGCGCATACGCGCGAAGGACTGCACATTGGTCAGCAGGACTTCGGCATCCTGAATGTCCCCCATGCTTCCCTGGAAGGCGTTCATGGCCTTCAGTTGCTTGCTGGTGGTACGGCCGCGCAGGGGGGCCAGCGACTCCACCATGTAGCGGAACTTCTTGAACGCCACCCGCATGCGATGGATCGACGAGCCATCGGTTGGAGCGATGGCATGTTTGCGCTCAACCACCCGGTTGAAGGCCATCTCGATAGCCAGCAAGGCTTCGGCGCGCTTCTCCTGCTGTACAGCTGCCGTATCAGGAAGCGCTTCAAGCTGTCTGACCGCAACAGCGATACTTTTTCTTATCTTGCCGGTTTTGACGCGTTTCAGCTCCATGCTGAGGTGCTGCATCAACTTGCGTTCCCGCTTCGCCAAGAAATTGTAGAACTCCTGCAACTCGGGGAATGACGACAGCATTTTATCGATCGTCAGCAACTGCACCTGCACGTCCCGCAGCGGGCCAAACATGTCGAGCTGCCTCTTCAGTGCCCGTCGAGCCTTGCGCAGATTGGCTTCGGGATGAATGCCGTCCACCAGATCAAGAGTGGAGATGAGCCGCCTTGTGGCGACGCGCAGGTCATGGACGGCTTCTTCAGAGTATTTCTTCCGGCAGCGCTTGAGCTCAACGCGAAAGGATTGCCAGCGGTCCTGGAGGGAGTCCAGCATCAAGGCTCGGAAATCGGTCAGAGGTTTGGCTCGAGGCGTGGCCCGGGCGCGTACGGTGGTCGGTGTTTTTGTCGTGGTCATGATGTCGCCAGGATGGGCTCAGGGCGCGCTAGCTGCAACCCCAGAAGAGGCTCGATTTTCGCGCTGAGATCCCGTGAAATGGGCTGTGGTGACCGATTGGCGTTGATGATCTCAAAGCCATAGATACGCTGCATGGCCAGGAACAGCTTCTGCATCCGACGTTGATAGCGGGTAAAACAGTCAAACATATCGCCAGATCGCTGGATGTCCATGCCGGACTCCCAATAATCCAGCAGGCCATTCTTGCGGAAGTTGCGTTCGGCCAATTCCTGAGGGCTGACCTTCAAGTAAAAGACGGCATCCGGCACCAGGGCGATGCTGTACATCTCATTCACCCATCCGGGATCGACGCCGCGCACGATGTCACGTGCCATCAGGGTGTAGATATAACGGTCGGCGAGGACGATGAAATCAGCCCGCAAGGCGGGGATGATGATGTTTTCCAGCTGATCGGCGAAATCGGTGGCGTAGAACAGGCTAAACGTCAGCGGACTCAGGATGTTCCCCCGCTTCACCTCCTCCAGTTCGGAGCCGACCAGGGTCGAGCGCTTCAGGCCAATCTCGGCCGTTGGATAGCCGAGGCGTTCGAGCCAGTTGCGCAGCAGGGTGATCTGTGTCGAACGTCCCGATCCGTCGGCTCCCTCGATGACGATTAATTTTCCTTTCAGGAGCGAGGGATCGACGTTTGGCAGCCCTTTGCCATAGAAGCGCTTGGATGTTACCGTGGCAGTCCCCATGGTTGGATCTTCCAGCGATACCGCGGCAGGCTGATGTGCTTCTGTAACAGCTCCCGAACCTCTCGCTGCTGCAAGCCAGGAGCCCTGGTCGCATCAAGCCTGACGAAGCCAAATTCGTCGAGCATATGCTGATATTCGTCGTACACCCGGCCCTGGAAAATCTGAAAACTCTCGAATGGATCCTTGGCCAGCCCCATGTCCATGCCTGCTTCATAGAATTTGAGCTCGAAGCGTCCGGTGCTGATACGTTTGAGGGCCACGGTGAGTGGCACATCGAAAAGGAACGTGACGTCCGGGTGACGGGCGTAACTGTAGAGTCGCCTGATCCATTGCCGGTCGCAGCCGCGCGCCGCATCGCGCGCGAAGGCGGTGTAGATGTATCGGTCGGCGACGACAATGTAGCCCGCCTGCAGCATGGGGAGGATCTGACGCTCATAGCGGTCGGCAAAGTCGGTGCAATGAATCAGGGCAAACGTCGTGGGGGTGAGGAGGTGGCGCTTTTTGCCTTTTTTGGTTGAGCGCTTCACCAGTAACGATGAGTTCCACTCGGTGAAGAAAACCTTATAGCCTTCTAACTCCAACCAGCGCTTGACCAAATAGATCTGGGTCGATTTACCAGACCCATCGAGCCCCTCCACCGCGATCAGCTTGCCCGGCAACTCGCGCGGCTCTCTCGCCCGTGGCATAATACCCTCTACTCAGCGATAGTGACTTTGACGCCAAAGATCTCTTCAAAGAGGGGGGTTCGTTTGACAAGGGCCCACTTTTCCAGCAATAGGTCACCCTGACCTTGTAATTTTAGCACAAATCGTGGTCGATTGTATTCAACCGCGATATCGGTGACTTTTCCCGCATGCTCGTTGTCCAATGCATCGGCAAGACGGAGGATCGCCGAGAGCTTCGAGACGGTAACACGATCTTTCGCAGGGAGGACTTTGAACGGTTCGTGGTGGAGGCATGGCGCTGATTTGCGGTGATAGCGCGCCACATTTGCCACCACGGCACGCTGCGGCTTGGTCAAACCGATCAGGGGGGTGGCGTTGAGCAAATAAAACGTATGTTTGTGATGCTCGGTGGCATTCACAAAGTGTCCGATGTCGTGCAGCATCGCAGCGACTTCTAAGAGCAGGCGGCTCTCCTCGTCGAGATGATGCAGCCGCTGTGTTTCATCGAAGAGCTGGACCGCGAATCGCGACACCGCCATGGCATGCGGCTCATCGAAGGCGTACTTGCGGCCGACTTGCAGCGCGGAGGTCAACACTTGGTCGCGGTGTAAGCGAGCCGTATGGTCGTAGAGATCCCGGACGATATCCAGCAGCAGACCGTCTTTTAGCCCGACATTGGGCACCAGCACCTGATCGACACCCGCTTGGCGGACGATAGTCTGCAAGACGATCGCCGCCGGGACGATGACATCAGCGCGGTCAGGGCGTAGCCAAAGTTCCTGAATGCGCTCGGCAAAGCTCATGCCTTGCAATTGATCGACAAGACCGTTCAGCTCTATATTTGTGATAACGTATTGGCTATCTTTGCCAAACAGGCGCTTGCGTAGGTCGCCAAGCGCTTCGGCGTTGCCACCGGTGGCGACGCAGAGATCAATTTTTTGCTGGCCGATTCTGGTCTCCAACCAGTTGCGCGTGGCATCCGCATACTCGTGCACTAGTTGATTAAAGCGCGGTTCCCCAACCTGCTGCTGCGCTAATTTCTGGAGCAGCCGCACCGTGCCCATATTGAAGCTGACTGTGGCCTGAATGCTGCCGTCGGCCACAAGGGTAACCTCGATGCTGCCGCCGCCGATGTCGATCAGAATAGCCCGTTTGTTGCGAAGATTCACTCGGTCAGCCACAGCAAGGTGAATGAGGCGGGCTTCCTCCTCCCCACCGATGGCGACAATGTCGATGCCGGTAGCCTGAGCGATACGATCGATGAAAATATCGCTATTCAGCGCCTCGCGCGTCGCACTCGTGGCTATCGCTTTCAGGTGCTCAACGCCGTACTTGTCGATGAGCCGCCGAAATTTTTGAAAGGCTTCGATGGCCCGCTCGGTCGTCTCCTCAGAGATCGTTCCCCCGGCGAAGACGTCTTTGCCCAGCCGCACTGGCTCGCGAATATTTTCCAAGAGCTCGATGCGGTGATCCTCATTGAGGCTGCCGATGACCAGGCGTATCGCATTGGTGCCGACGTCGATAGCTGCGATGGTTGGCATGTGCATGGTTTTCACCCGTCTCGCCCTTTCCGCCACACGGGACCCTCCCTTGTGTGCGGCAGAAAATCTGCCGCGAGGTTACCACGAATTTCCTGGAAAAATCAAGACGCAACGCTTGGAGCCCTGCCCGCGCCCCACGAGAGAATGCATGCCACACTTCCCACTGGTATGCAGCCCCGATCACGTCTCTACCGAGACCTGGGACCAACACCACGCAGAAACTGGTACTGGTATATGAAATTGCAAACTATCCTAGCATCTTATTGATAATAAATCTTGTGTATTCGTGATCGTGTTCATAGAGAAAAGAAGATTTAACATGAAGTTTACATAAGTGACATCCCTTAGTCATGTGCTAATGATTTGATAGAGTGCATCTAATCACCGAGTCCAAGGCATTACGTCTTAGTCTAATCTGTACGATTGCCATCAATTGGAAGGCATCAGTGACTGCAACTGCTTAGGGATGGAATAATGCTAGGCACTGAAGGGCTCGTGAAACGCTTCGGGTCGATTGTGGCGGTGGACAAGGTGACCATGCACATCCCCGCCGGGCAGATGGTTGGCATCATTGGCCGTTCGGGGGCAGGGAAATCGACGGTCTTACGCTTGATCAACCGCCTGATCGAACCCACCCATGGTATGATCCACTACAGAGACGTCCCTATCAGCGCGCTGAAAGGACGCCAACTGCGGGCATGGCGAGCGCGCTGTGCCATGATCTTCCAGCAATTCAATCTCGTCAATCGGCTGGATGTGTTGACCAACGTCCTGATTGGCCGATTGAGCTACCACTGGACGCTCCCGACACTGATGAAGTGCTTCTCCGCTGCCGAACGTGCCCTCGCCATCCGTGCCTTAGAGCGCTTGGACTTGCTACCACAGGTCCTGCAGCGCGCCGATACCCTCTCTGGAGGCCAGCAACAACGTGTGGCCATCGCACGTGCCCTGGTGCAACAGCCGCAACTGATCCTGGCGGACGAGCCGATCGCATCTCTAGACCCTTACAACGCCACCCACGTGATGACAGCCTTACGCGCGATTAACCGCGAGGATGGTATCACCATCATGTGCAACTTGCATGACCTCGACGTGGCTCGTTCCTACTGCGATCGCATGATTGGGATGGCGCATGGCAAGCTCGTGTTCGATGGGCCGCCTGCGGCGCTGACCGCTGCTGTCGCGCAGCAGATCTATGGGGACGACCAAGAAAGCGAGCAGGTCTTTGCAGCTGCCGAGCCACCCAACCGCGACCAGTCATCCAAGCAGGATGAGGAGATCATCCCGGCAGCACAGCGAGCATAGAAGGGCGAGCAGTGGGTGACAATAGACGGGAGGAACAGCATACCATGCAAACACGGCGGGAAATGCTTATCAGCACGATCACGGGGTTGGGTGTGGCCGCTCTGGGGATTCCCTGGGTGAGGGCAAATGAGTGGCGTAGCCAATTTTCGACACTGAACTTTGGCGTCGTCAGCAGCGAGAACGAGGCTGATCGCATCGCACGGTATAAGGCATTTGTTGCCTACTTGGAGCGCCGTCTGCAGGTGCCCATCAAAATGCACCAGGCCACAGATTATGCCGGCACCATCGAAGCCCTCAAAGCCCGCAAGCTGGAGTTGGCGCGTTTCGGTGCGGCCGCCTATGCACAGGCGTGGTTGATCACCGGCGGCAAAGTTGAACCCATTGTGGTCGAGGCCGATAGTGAGGGGTCTGTGGCGTATTATTCCGTGATCGCTGTCAAAGCCGATAGCCCGTATCGGTCCATCAAGGATCTCAAAGGGAAATCGTTGGCGTTCGCCGACCCTAATTCGACCTCAGCCTTTGTTGCCCCGTCCTACTTCCTGCGCGAACAGGGGATCGATCCTGGGACCTTTTTCGGGCGCACTGGCTTCTCCGGCAGTCATGAGAACGGCATTATCGCCGTGCTCAACGGTACCTATGATGCCGCCGCCACCTCGTGGACGAATGAAGAACGCAGCAATGTGGCACGCATGGAGCTCAAAGGGATGATCCCCAGGGGACAGATCCGCTATATCTGGAAATCCCCGCAGATTCCTAATGGTCCCTGGGCGATGCACGCCGACCTGCCGATGGCGTTGAAAAGCGATATTCGCGCTACTCTGGTGGCCCTGCCGACAGCCGATCCAACGGCGTGGAAGGACATCACCGATGGCAAAAGCAAAGGTGTTGAGGAGATCACACACGCAGATTTTGAACCCATCATCCGTATGATCAAAGACAATCAGCGCGCGCGCCGCGATGCCAAATCCAACTAATCGTAGGCTCAGCGCCATGGTGCCGCACGTTGCCGATCCACACACCGGTGTGCACGGGACAGTAGCCACCTTTGAGCAGACGTGGCGCGTGATCAATCGCGCCAAATGGGCAAAGATCGCCATCTTTGGCGGCGTTTTTCTACTCGCAGTGGCCGGCTCAATGTGTGTGAGCGAGGTCAGTATCAGCCAATTCGTTGAGGGGCTGCCCGGATTCATCGCCTACATTCGGGGGACCCTGCCGATTATAGCTGTCGATCACATCGGCACTGATATCGCCGAGTGGTACTGGGGTATCGGTCGGTGGTCGAGTTTGCTGCTTGACACACTCCTCATGGCCTTCATGGGGACGTTACTCGGGGCCTTGGGCGCCTTTACACTGTGTTTTCCCGCGGCTCGTAACTTGACCACACACGGCTGGACGCCTGCCGTCTGCCGTCGACTCCTGGAGCTCTTCCGCACCGTCCCTGAGTTGGTGTTCGCTCTGATCTTCGTGTATGCCTTTGGACTTGGTCCGCTTCCCGGCGTGCTCGCGATCGCCGTGCACTCGATGGGAGCGTTGGGCAAGCTGTTCTCCGAGGTCAACGAAAACATCACCGCAGGACCTGGGGAGGGTGTGCGCGCGGCCGGGGGTAACTGGATGCACCTCGTCCGTTATGCCGTCATTCCGCAAGTCCTGCCCAACTTCGCAAGTTACACGCTGCTGCGCTGTGAGATCAACGTGCGCGCCTCGTCGGTGGTTGGGTTTGTCGGCGCCGGCGGCATTGGGCAGGAACTGTACAGCGTCATCCGTCAATTCATCTATGTCGACATCAGTGCCCTAGTGTTGCTGCTCATCATCACCGTGGCGCTGCTCGACATTACCTGCGAACATCTCCGCCGACGTTTGCTAGGCGAGCAGGCATTCACATGACGACCGATGTTGCGCGCATCTCTGACGCCGAAATCGTCGCCCGGCAACACGCCGTGCCGCGGGCTTTTGGCAGGCCATTGGCTGAGCGTCTGAGCATCGTCTCCGGATGGTCCGCATTCGCGGGCCTGATCGTCTTTTGCCTGTGGCACATGGATTTCACGCCCCAGCGTTTATGGCAGGGGATTTGGAAACTGGGGTGGCTAGCGCAATTGATGTTCCCTCCATGGCACGGCGGCTGGCTCCGGGAATTCAGCTACGCGATGTTGCAAACGCTGGCCATGGCCTTCCTGGGGACCTTGTTAGCGAGCCTAGGGGCAGTGCCGCTAGGGTTTCTTGGGGCGCGAAACGTAGTGCCACAGTGGCTGTTTCACTTCGGCGTGCGCCGCATCTTCGACGGCATCCGAGGCGTCGATGCATTGCTCTGGGCGTTGATGTTCGTCAATGTCGTTGGCCTTGGGCCCTTCGCTGGCGTGATGGCGATTGCGGTCAGCGATACCGGCACCCTCACCAAACTCTTCGCCGAAGCGATCGAAAACGTCGACCGACGGCCGCTTGATGGCGTCCGGGCCTCAGGAGCCAATCGTCTACAAGTGATGCGGTTTGGTATCCTGCCGCAAGTGCTGCCGGTGCTGTTGAGCCATATCCTGTACTTTTTCGAATCCAACACCCGCTCGGCGACCATTCTAGGAGTCGTGGGGGCTGGTGGCATTGGCCTGCAGTTGGCCGACCGCATCCGCGTCAATAACTGGGACGAGGTAGGCTTTCTCCTGTTGATGATCCTGCTGACGGTGAGCCTCATCGATCAGCTGTCGAAGACCATTCGGAGACGATTCATCTAAGGCATGACCTGAAAACTTCCAGAGTGGATGACATACACTCGTGGCGCACTCCTGGAGGGATATAAGGGATATAAATGATCGCAATACATGCGGTGCGAAGCCGACGCGCAGATGAGCAGGCACAGGACGGCCGGGCGACCTATCCAGCGCTCGAGACATATTTCGGACCACAATTGTGGGATCATCCTTAGCGCTGTTGCAGCACTCCTTCGCTGCCGTCACGACACCTCCTTTATGCTGCATCGCACCCGCATTGATGTCTCCCACCTCGATAGTTTAGGAGGCGACGATGAAGATTGATCGCATCTGGGAGGTGGACGCTCAGCAGTCCATTTTCCGCCAGCTTATACGGGCCTCTAGTCTACCGGGAGCGGTGGTCGACTTAACGGAAGTGCTCAATGGACAGCCGGCTCACATTGGCATGCTTGCCACTTTGATTGATGGTACCACCAGTCTCAGTGACCCAGACCGCTTGTTGGATGAGACCGCGTGGCGCTTCTTGCAAGCCAAGAATGTGGCAGCACACCTAGCCCAGTATGTCCTCTTCGATGCAAGCAAGCCACCACCGCCGGATTTTGTGCCGCAACTCGGCTCGCCTATAGACTCCGAATGTGGCGCGATGCTTTTGCTGGTCGCGGGACGTGTGGGGCACGGCGAAGTCTGCATTGATCTCACTGGCCCGGGGATCACGGGGATCCGACGCTTGCACCTGAGCGGGTTTCATTCCGCGTGGTTGGCGCGCCGGCGGAAGTGGGTAGCGCGATTCCCGATGGGTGTCGACGTCCTGCTGACCGACTGTGTACGCGTGGCTGCGATGCCGCGTACGACCCAGGCGCGGCTCCTGTGAGGTAATATACGCTGGGAGACGTCACCATGTGCGGCGGGGAAATCGCCATCGAGGCAGCGATCAAATGCCTAGATGTTCTGAGGGCCGAGGCAGGGGACGAGTAGATCTAACCCGCAGCGGAGGGCAGCGCCCCGCCCCCCCATACGGACCGAGAGGGCGGACATTAAGGGTACAGCTAAGGCGCCATGTGGTTCTCTGGACTCACGACATCCGCTCTTCGTCACGCTCTCCAAAACCTGTAGCAAACCCTCTTGCACGTACTCCGCCGATGGCTTGCGTGCCTGTACTGCAGGCTCCGTTCTCTGCTTGGACGATGCATCACTCTCTATGGCTCTCATGCCTCATATGTAGTGCGCGACTCTGGATCTGCCAATGCGCTCGTCGAGACTCCCGCCCGGCGAGGTTGAGACAGCGAAGTCCAGCCTTCATGGAGCGAGGGGCACCACGATCATCAGCGAATACCATCGTTAGGAGGAATCTGGGATAGGTCAATGACAGGGACATATGATCTAAGTAAAATCTTGTTAACAGCTGGTAGAACGATCCGTGGTAGTGAAACAGCGCCAACTCCGCCTTTCAACGCTCGGCTGCTTGGCAAGATTTCTATTAGATGGCTCACGACACCGAAATGGCAGCCTGCAACCGTGCTGAGCCAGCCGCGCTTATGGTAAGAGCTCCGGCTTGAAGCTAAACAGCTTCGGCTCATGGGGATCGACGATACCGCGCACCCAGGAAACGTCAGGGGAGCCGAAGTTTTCCACGCGTGTGAAGTTGACAATTCGCGGCCGTCGATTCCCATCCGGGTCGGGACACGGCAGCGGTTTGTCGGCGCGGAAGTAGTGGCTATCGCCGTGGGCCAGCACGACCGGCTTGGCGAACTTTAGAGTCTCCGCCTCAAGGGCCGCGAGAAACTCCTCAAAACCGTCGAGATTGCTGTCGCTTGGCGTGAAGGGAAAGGGGTTCCCCTGGAGGAACAGCATCAGACCGGGGCTGCCGTCCTGGGTGGCCAGGGCGAACGACTCGCGCATCCAGGCGAGGTTGGCCGCATTGCGTTCGGTATATTCCTCGAGGTTGCCCACGGACACGCCGCTGCGGAGTGTGGTTGGAAAATTGTTATTGCTCCCAGGAATGTTGAGGCCAATGAAGATGACACGGCCGACGCGCCAGCGAACGTTCTCCCGAAATTTACTGAACTGCGGATTATCGCTCTGTCGTGTGCGCGGCAGCGGGGATTGTCCAAGGCTGGGGTTCTCTTGGGAAAAGATCTCGCGGAGTTTCGCCAGGCGTTCGAGGGAATCAGAGCCGCTTCGATGACAATCGGTCCATTCGTTATCACCGAAAACATAGATGAGGGGATGTTTGAAAGTCTGGAACAGTCCGTGCCGCTGGGAGAAGAGCGCATCCGTGCAAGGGCTTGAGCCACTTTCGAAATCGCCGTTGTGGACCACAAGGAGTACGTTAGTCCGGTCGGTCGCGGCCACCAGTTCCGGAAACTTTACCTCCACTTGGGTGTTGTACGGTAAATCGCCGATGATGGCAAACTCAAATCTGGAAGTTGGCAGCGCAGCTTCGTTTGAGGCGGCGGCCAAGTCCACTGAAGGGAGCCCAAGCAATCCTACCGATAGCAGCAACGCAAAGAAAAACCTATGACCCATCATTGTTCTCCCGATAGCCTTGGCATCTGGCATGCGGCACTCAGGGGTACACCATGCCTCCCCAACCCAAGACAGTCATCTTACCAGTCATCCCTTGATGAAGACGAGGAGAAATGGAGACCCCGATGTGAGGACACGTACCTAGCCGGTGGAACGCGACTTTCTCAGTTTGCTATGCAGGCGTGCTGTGGACCACATTGTAACTCGCCTATGTAACATCCGTGTTACAGATTGGTTAGGGGTATATGAACGGCTCACGCGTGCAAGTTATCCGAAGCTTGTCGACACTAGCATCAACGAATTCATGAGGCAAGCACAACCGATGTGGAAGTGCATAGCCTGAAGCACTCTTGCCTACGCTGATGCGATCGGCCCACCGTTTGGCTCAGCACCTCACGGGCTAGTTTCCAGTAGCATCCAATCCTGCATACCAAGCACGCTTGCGGGAGAACGTGCCCACCAGCGCATATCAAGCGGCGTTACTGGGGGCATGCGATATCATTGTTAAGTACGTGTAACAAACAATTGATTTGACAATTTCAAATCGATACGCTTATCTATTATATATCTATTTTCTTAAGTAAAAGAGTCGTATGCATTAAAATTACTTTTCATTTTGGATATTTAGCGATTTTCTGTCACACATTGAGAGACGACATGTTTACAGGTGAGTATCGTTGCCGTGTGGATGGAGCAGGCCTATTCGTATTACCTGCCCCTGTCCAGGCAGTGTGCCTATCCAGTGAAGAGGAGGCCAGCAGAAGCGTCGTGCTGCTCAAGTCACTCGAAGGCTGTCTCTGGATGTACCGCACCCAAGATTGGGAGGCCAAACTGTACGCTCTGCGCCAACAGCTCGATGACCAGCAAAGTCGGCTGCTCATGCATTACATGGTTGCGCAATCGATGCCGTCCTCTGTCGATACCAAGGGAAGACTTGCCATACCACCGCCGCTGAGGGAATACGCCAATATCAAAGAAGAAGTGGTCATCGTCGGACTTTATGATCGGCTTGAGTTATGGAGTCCAATCCATTGGGAAGAATATCTGTTGCAACTTGAGGATCAACATACGCTTGTCTTGGAGAAGATTGTGAGCCTCCTGTGAAGTAGCCATTGGCGCAGCCAATGCAATTTGCCTAAGCCTATTCCGGTGAACCCTCCCCTAGGACTCTCTTCATCGCCCGCTAGCCTGTCCCTGAACACCATTGCACGCGGCATGTGATAGCAGTCCCCCGATGCGCCGCCGGTCCCTCGCCTGCGATTACAATGGCATCCTCGGCGCCGATGAGCCAAAGCGGCTCATCCCTCAAGATTTCGCACACCCTCGAAGCTGATCGAAGCCCTAATGGATTACGACCGCCATGGTCGGCGCTCAATCCTCCATGCGCCTCAGTCCAGCCGCCGCGAGGCGCCAGATACCCCCACAATAGTGTCATGTTTTTTGATCCTATTAACTTGTTTACATCTAATTTACAGCAATATTCTTCGATTGTCATATGGTGGATCTATTCTCTCTCACCGCAGCGCGTGAAGGCTTTTCACCGACCGTGAACCAGCACCTACGAAAGGAGGCTTCACATGACACGAAGTGCGCTGAGAGGGGCATCGCCGCTCCGAGCGGCTGAGGAAGGACGCCTTAACATGGGTTTGCGATGGATATTGGCCGTGGTGGCTCTGGTGACCGCCCTGGGCTGCCTGATTCCTGTCGCAGCCCAGGAGGAGCCGCCTGCGGTTCCAGGAGAGCTTTTGCCGACGGGGGTGCGCATCTCACCGACGGCGGCGGAGGGCGCTATTTTTCAACCCTTGAACCCGGATCTACCCTCCAATTCCGAATTCCTCGCTGGTCAGGCCGTGACCTCCGCCGTCAGCCCCGACGGCAACACACTCCTCATCCTGACGAGCGGCTATAACCGGAATAACGCCCCGACTGGTATGCGGATCCCTGAGGAATCGAACGAATACGTGTTCGTCTACGATATCTCTGGCGATGCGCCAGTCAAGGGGCAAGTCTTGCAGGTGCCCAACACCTTTAACGGCATCGCCTGGCACCCGAACGGGCAAGAGTTCTACGTCGCCGGGGGTATGAATGATAACGTCCATGCCTTCGTGCTGCAAGGCGGGCTCTGGAGTGCGGCGGGTACCCCGATCTCACTGGGGCACACGACCGGTGAGGGGCTTGATGTGGGCCCCATGGCAGCGGGACTGGCAGTCGACGCTAGCGGCAAACGCTTGTTGGTAGCGAACTTCGAGAACGATTCGGTGAGTGTCATCGACCTCGCTCAACGCCTGCGCGTGGCCGAGGTCGACCTGCGGCCGGGCAAGATCAATCCCGCTCAGCAAGGCGTTCCTGGGGGTGGGTATCCCTTCTGGATCGTCATCAGGGAAGACGCCAAAGCCTATGTGTCAAGCCAGCGTGACGACGAGCTGGTGGTGCTCGATCTAACTAGCCCCAGCCCGACCGTCAGCGGCCGCATCCACGTCGGGAGTCAACCGAATAAAATGATCCTCAACCGTGCGCAGACGCGGCTGTATGTCGCCAACGGGAACAACGATTCGGTCTTCGTGATCGATACGCACACCGACCGCGTCTTGGAGGAGATCGACACCACGGCGCCCAAGATTCTCTTTCCCAACCGCAAAGGGCTCAAGGGGAGCAATCCAAATAGCCTGGCGCTGTCCCCCGACGAACGCTTCCTCTATGTGACGAACGGCGGCACCAATGCGCTCGCCGTGATCCGTCTTGCAAAAGCTGCGGGTACTCAAGACAAGGATGAGGACGATGACGACAAGGATGAAGTAAAACACGCCCGAAGCCGGGTCATTGGTCTCATCCCCACCGGCTGGTACCCGAACGCGGTCAGTCTCAATAAAAACGGCACGTGGCTCTACGTGGTCAATGGCAAGAGCAATGCGGGGCCAAACCCTGATGCCTGCCGCGATACCCTGTCCGTTGCGCCGGGCTCGCTAGGTCCCTGCAGTGGACGCAACCAGTATATCTGGCAACTGACCAAGGCCGGCTTCCTGAGCTTGCCGCTGCCTTCGGGCCGGGATCTCGTCGAACTCACCTGGCAGGTGGCAGAAAACAACAACTTCCCGGTGACAGCGCGTCGCCAGGAAGACCACACCATTATGGAGTTCCTGCGCAGCAAGATCAAGCATGTGATCTACATCGTTAAGGAAAATCGTACCTATGACCAAGTCCTTGGGGATTTGGAGGTCGGCAATGGCGACCCCAACTTGACGGTCTTTCCGGAGCCTATCTCTCCAAACCATCACGCGCTGGCCCGCGACTTCGTCACCCTGGATAACTTCTATGACAGCGGCGGCGTGAGCGGCGACGGCTGGAACTGGTCGACGGCGGCTAGAACCACCGATTTCACCGAGAAGACCGTCCCAGTCAACTACGGCGGTCGCGGGCTGTCGTATGATTGGGAAGGCACCAACCGGGACATCAACGTCGGCTTCGCCACGGTCGAGGAGCGCCAGGCCGCCAACCCGTTGACGCCGAGTGATCCGGACATCCTCCCGGGCACGGCCGATGTGGCGGCCCCAGACGGGCCCGCGGGAGAGGCCGGGACGGGCTATCTCTGGGACGCGGCCCTGCGCAAAGGCCTGACGGTGCGGAACTATGGATTCTACGGCGATGGCTTCCGCTACTTCCTGCCGCCCACGAACCCGGCTTTCATCCCTGTAGTGCGCAATCCTTTCGATCTCGGGCAGGTGCAGTTCTTCGCCACCACGCCCTCGTTGCATGACATCTCGGATCCCTATTTCCGTACCTACGACATGAAAAACGCCGACTATTGGTTGTTTAAAGAATGGGAGCGGGAATTCGACAACTATGTGACGAGCGGTAACCTGCCGAACCTGCAACTCGTCCGCTTGCCGCACGATCACTTCGGGGACTTCACGACCGCCATCGACGGGGTAAATACGCCCGATACGCAGATGGCCGACAATGATTATGCCGTGGGGCTACTCGTGGAGAAGGTCTCGAAGAGCCCCTATAAGGACAATACCTTGACCTTCATCATCGAGGACGACGCCCAAAACGGCGGCGACCATGTCGACGCCCACCGCAGCATTGCTTACGTGGTGGGGCCCTACGTCAAGCAAGGGGTGGTGGTGTCGCGGCCGTATAATACCGTCAGCATGGTACGTACCATCGAGGATATCTTGGGCCTCGATCCCATGGGGCTAATGGACGGATTGGCGTCTCCCATGGCCGAGGTGTTCGAGGACACCCTACGGCCGTGGACCTACACCGCCATCGTGCCCGAGGTGCTGCGGACGACCCAGCTGCCCCTGCCGCCGAAAACGGCTTCCACCAGCGGGCCTCTGACTGAGTACGCTAAAGCCTTCGCCAAGCCGCGTCAGGGTGCCGCGTATTGGCAACAGGTCATGGCGGGGCAAAACTTCAAGGTTGAAGACGATCTGGATGAGGGACGCTTCAACCGGGCACTGTGGCATGGCTTGATGGGTGAGGATCATCCGTATCCGGAGGTGCGCCACGGGCGGGACCTATCTGAGGATCGCCGGCGCTTGTTGCAGGCGTATCAGCAGAGCGTGGTTGAACGCTTGGGGCCGCGGGCGGAGGAGACCTCTAGCCGATAACACGCGAACAAAATGGGACAAAGAGAGGGGTCCCACAGCTCAGTGCGGCCCCTCTTTTTGTCTGGCTTACGCCTGCCTGCCGTCGGATTGTAAAGCCCGAGATCTCCAGCAGGGCCCATTTCCCTGTGCTGCGGTCTTGGATGTTTGTGAGGCTGAATTTTCATTTTCCCGGAAATAAGGCCCAATATTACAAATTTGTAACTAGTTAACCAATATTTCACATAACCGTCATCTAAATGTTACACCAGCAGTATATCCTTTTTGAGATGTCTAGCGGATTGTTCCCGCATTTTACCTCGTCTTTACCATCCCGCCCCCATCCGGTAACACAGTTGCTCTACATTAGAATAGCCATAAGCGACCGGGTCGATTGAACCCGGGGTGGTCGTCAGCCCATTGGTGTATGGGATCGAGATACGGCTGATGGGAAGGAATCGATTCAATCTGAAGGCAATTGAACTATCACTGCGCCATGTACAACGTGAGTTTCCCCAGATTAACGCAAACCTGCGCTCGCGCCGTGATTCGATGACGGATGAAGTGCGCGACAACATGATGAGCGGCTATGCCTTTGTAGACTGGGCGGTCGCTGACGATACCGATCTCCTCGACCCACAGTATGTGGCAGGTCTGTTGGAGCTGAACCATATCGTCCTGTGCGGCTGCGACCCCAATAGCCGACGGGAGCACCGCAAGCATATCCAGGCCACGGCAGAGCGATTCTATACACAGGACGAGTTCAACATCGATGATATCCTGCGCTGGCATCGCGAGCACACCTATGAATCCGCCTGGAAGCGTGCGGCAGGGGTCTACGTCCGCATCCTGAGCCAGCCCCAGCTCTACATCGAGGGTAACCATCGCACCGGAGCCTTACTCATGAGTTACATCCTCGGTCGGGATGGCAAAGCCCCGTTTGTGCTTACGGTCGAGAATGCCCTGGCCTACTTTGACCCGTCAAGCCTCGTCAAGGAGACGAACAAGACGCCCACGACCCTGCTCATGAAGCTTCCACGCATGAAGAAGCGCTTCGCCCGTTTTCTGGAGGCCCAAGCGGATGGGCAATACCTCGAAATGCACCCTGAGGGCGTGCCCTAAGGCCACAATTATGCTGCGCAGATGTCGGGGCGTGCACTAGTCGCTTCCGTGCCAGAGTCGGTGCCCTGGGTGGGACAACTGGGGCAGGCAGCACTTAGGTGACTAATTAACATAAAATTAACATGATCCTAACAAAGAGTTCATATTCGTATCATTATAGTCACCGATCTACCACTCACCTCAAAGGGGATGCTTATGAAGGTCGGACCTGTGCGTTGCCTGTGGTTGTTGCTTATCCTGTGCGGCCTGTTGTCCACGTCGGTCGGCTGGGCCGGTGAATCCGTACGCTTGAAAGGGTCGGGGGCCAGCTTTCCATTTCCCCTCTACGGGCTCTGGTTCAAGGAATATGGGAAGGTCAACCGCGACGTCATCATCGACTACCAGGCTAAAGGGAGCGGAGCCGGCATCAAGGACTTCGTGAATAAGACGGTTGATTTCGCCGCCAGTGACGCCGCCATGACCGACGAGGAGATGGCGGCGGTAGAGGGGGGCGTGCAGTTGTTGCCGATGACCGCGGGGTCGATCGTGCTGGCCTACAACCTACCGGATGGCCCCAAGGAGTTAAAACTCTCGCGGGAAGCTTACACTAAAATCTTCTTAGGCCAGGTGACAAAATGGAACGATCCGGCGATCGCTCAAGCCAATCCCGACGCGAAGATGCCTGAAACGGGTATCACGGTGGTGCGGCGCGCCGACAGTAGCGGCACGACATTCGTGTTTACGCAGCATTTAGGTGCCATCAGCGAGGCGTGGACGAATGGTCCCGGGACCGGCACGACGGTGAATTGGCCGAGCAGCGATAAGTTCATCGCCTCGCCCAAGAACGACGGCGTGGCCGCGACGATCAAACAAACGCCCGGGGCGATTGGCTATATCGAATACGGTTTCGCTGAGCTCGGCAAGCTACCCATGGCGTTGCTGGAGAACAAGGCTGGGAAGTTCGTCAAACCGAGCTTGGAAAGTGGTCAGGCTGCCTTGGCTGGGGTGGATCTACCTCCGGACTTGCGGGCCTGGGTGCCCGACCCCAGTGGCGAAGAGGCCTATCCAATTGTCACCTATACCTGGATGGTGTTCCACAAAAAATACGACGACCCTAAAAAGGCTGAGACTATTCGCAATGTGGTGAAGTACGCCTTGACTGACGGTCAGAAGGTAAGCGGCAAGATGGGCTATATTCCCCTGCCGGACAACGTGGTCCAGGTCGTGAGCAGGGCGCTCGATAACATCCAGTAGAGGCGAGAACCCATGGCATTGCCAGCGACTGAGCGGGAAGCAGCGTTTGGATCGGTGCGTGAGATGGCGACAGGCGCCTCGATCTCCACGCCTCCATCTTCCTTAGACATCTTCGCGGACCGGGTGTTTCGCGGTTTGACACTTATATTCGCGGGGCTCACCATCGTCCTGGTGCTGTACATCGTCCTGGAGATCGGCGGCAAGGCCGCTCCCGCGATGCAAAAGTATGGCCTGAGTTTTATCGCCTCGACAACATGGGACGTCAACAAAGCGCGGTTCGGCGTGCTGCCCGAGATTTGGGGTACCTTGTACAGTTCAGTGCTCGCCCTGGTGCTGGGGGGATTCTTCGGCATCTCCATTGCCATCTTTCTCACCCAGGATTTTCTGCCTCCCAAACTTGAGGTGATCTTCAAGAACATCGTTGAGCTGCTGGCGGCCATCCCCAGCGTCGTCTATGGGCTGTGGGGCATCTTTGTGCTCATCCCTACCATCCGCCCGGTGGCCGACTGGGTGCATCAACATTTCGGGTGGATTCCCTTCTTTAGCACGTCACTCAGCGGTCCCGGCATGCTACCAGCCGCGCTGGTGCTGACCATCATGGTGCTACCGACCATCTCCGCCATCTCGCGCGATGCGCTGAGCGCCGTTCCGCCGCGCCTCAAGGAAGCGGCTTTTGGTATGGGAGCCACGCGGTGGGAAGCCATCCTGCGGGTGATTCTGCCAACGGCGTCTACCGGCATTTTGGGCGCGTTGATGCTCGGTTTTGGCCGCGCCCTGGGGGAAACCATGGCGTTGGCGATGCTGGTCGGCAACTCGAACCAGCTCAGCATTTCATTGTTCTCACCCGCTAACACCCTGGCTGCCCTGCTGGCCCTGAATTTTCCCGAGGCGGACAAGCGGCAGGAACAGGTTCTCATGTATGCGGCTGTGCTCTTGCTGGCCATCACCTTGCTGGTCAACATCTGCGGGGCGGCGGTGCTCAGGCGTGCCACGGTGCGCTTATCCGGAGGGGGGAAGTGAGATCCACGGAAGGCTCGCAAGCCGCCGACAAAGTTGATCTGCCATCGCTGGACCGGTCCTATCATGACCCCCGTGGCGTGTTGAGTACACTGCTCAGCGTCTTGACCGGCGCCGCCACTGTGGTCGCCTGCATCCCCTTGTTCTCCGTGTTGATCATGTTGTTCTGGCGTGGCGGTGCGAGGCTCAGCTGGCAGTTGTTCGTGGAGCTTCCCCCGACAGCCTTCGAGGAGGGTGGAGGTTTCGGCAACGCCATCGTCGGCACTCTGGTGATGGTCGGCATTGCCGCCTTGATCAGCGTGCCGTTTGGTATCCTTGCCGCCGTGTTCTTGGCGGAGTTTGGGCCCGATAGCAAACTCGCTTCCGGTGCCCGTTTTTGTGCCAAGACGCTGACGGGGTTGCCGTCGATCTTGGCCGGTGTCTTCGCCTATGCAGCCGTGGTAATGGTGACCGGAACCTATTCCGCGCCGGCGGGCGGTGTCGCTCTCGCGTTGCTGATGCTGCCGACGGTGCTCCTGACGGCAGAGGAAGCGATGAAGATGGTCCCGGTGCGCATGAAGGAAGCTGCGGTCGGGATGGGGTGCACGCGTAGTCAGGTCATCTGGAAAGTGGTATTGCCTACCGCCCTCCCCAGCATACTCACCGGCGTGATGCTGGCCGTGGCGCGTGCCTCCGGCGAGACAGCACCCTTGCTGTTCACCGCCTTATTCAGCAATTACTGGCTCATCCAGGATGGGCATCTGGGGCTGATGGAGCCGACGGCATCCCTGGCGGTATTGATTTATAATTTCTCCGGCATGCCGTTCGAGAATCAGATTGAGATGGCCTGGGCTGCAGCCCTCGTTCTGGTGCTGTTGGTGCTGGTGATCAATATCATCGGGCAATTGCTCTCTCGCCAAAGAGTGTAAGCGCCAAACCGACTGATAAGGAGTGTTGGGATGAATCGCACGATCGCAGCTAATCATGGTGATGTTCTCACTGCTAGCAACGGCGCGGGTGAGGTGATCATCGATTGCAAGATCGACAATTTGTACTACGGCAAGTTTCTAGCGGTACGCGACAGTCGCATCCCGATCGAAAAGGGCAAAATCACCGCCTTCATCGGTCCCTCTGGCTGCGGCAAGAGCACGGCTTTACGGTGCCTCAATCGCATGAACGACCTGGTGCGTGGCTTCCACTTCGAGGGACACGTCCATTTCCGCGGTAGGGATATTTACGCTTCCAGGGTCGATCCAGTGGTGGTTCGCCGTCACATCGGTATGGTATTCCAGCAGCCGAACCCCTTCGCCATGAGCATCTTCAACAACGTCGCCTTCGGACTGCGGCTGAACCGCTATAAAGGAGACACCGCCACGAAGGTGGAACAGGCGCTGCAGAGCGCCGCGCTGTGGGATGAGGTCAAGGATAAGCTCAAGAATAATGGTTTATCGCTGTCTGGGGGTCAGCAGCAGCGGCTGTGTATCGCCCGCGCCATCGCCACCGAGCCGGAAGTCCTGCTGATGGATGAGCCCTGCTCTGCCCTCGACCCTATCGCCACTCGCCGCATCGAAGAGCTCATGCAAGAGCTGAAGAAAAAGTACACCATTGCGATCGTCACGCACAATCTGCAGCAGGCCACGCGCGTGGCGGATAAAACGGCGTTTATGTATGTCGATACCTCCCGCGGCGGTCGCACAGGGTATCTCGTCGAGTACAGGGAAACTAAAGAGATGTTTGAAGATCCCAAGGAAGAGTATACCAAGCAGTACATTCGCGGCGAATTTAGCTGATCCCTCGAGAAGGTGCCCATCGATGACTGCTCGACAAATGGTCGTGCTGGCAAGTGCTATATTGACTGTTTCCATTGGCTGTGGTGGGCTCCCTGCACAGGCGGGGACCCCCAGCAAGAATGTGCCGCCGGGCACGATGCACATCCATGGCGGCGGAGCCACCTTTCCAGCACCGATCTACAAAAAGTGGATTGAGGAATATCAGAAGCGCCGGCCTGAGGTCATGGTCAGCTACGATGTCATCGGCAGCGGCGAGGGCGTCAAGGAATTTATGGCGGGTCGGGTGGACTTCGGCGCTAGTGATGCCGCCATGAGCGATGCGCAAATCGCGGATGTTACACGCGGGGTGCAACTGGTGCCTGCTGTGGCCGGCAGTATTGTGCTGGCATATAACGTGGAGGGGCTAGGAGGTGATTTGAGGCTCACCCGGGAGGTGTACGTCGACATCTTTCTGGGCAAGATCAAAAGCTGGGACGATCTGCGAATCAAGCGCATCAATCCCGAGCTTAACTTGCCCAAGAGCGATATCGCCCTCGTCGTCCGTCAGGACGGTAGCGGCACGACTTACGCCTTCACCAATCACCTCAGTGCCATCAGTGACGAGTGGCGCGACCGCGGTCCGGGCGTCGGGACGCTGATCGACTGGCCCGGCAATGCCATGGCCGCTCGTGGCAATGAGGGGGTGGCTGGCCGCATCAAAATCAGCAAGGGCTCCATCGGCTATGTCGAGTACGGTATGGCCAGACGAACTGGATTGTCGATGGCCTGGTTGGAGAACAAAGCCGGGCAGTTTATCGAGCCCCACGGTGGCAGCGGCCTGGCAACGTTGCTGAACACTTCCTTGCCGGAGAACTTACGCGTGTTTTTCCCCGATCCGGATGGCCAGGACTCCTACCCCATCGTGACCTACAGTTGGTTGCTTTTGTATAGGCAGTACGATGACGCGCCAAAGCTTGGAGTGCTCAAGCAATTTGTCAGATGGTGCCTCACCGCTGGGCAGGAATTCAATGAGTCGCTGGGCTTCGTGCGCTTGCCGCCGCAGATCATCGCCCGCGCTATGGAGGCACTCGATAACATTCGCTAGAACAGCTAAAAACCCATGACGCCTCCTTCCCGTTTTTTTCACTGCGCCCAGTAGCTACCCACAAGTCGTCTCCATTAACCTCCCATGGAGCGCGCTGGGCGGTCTGGCAGGGCTGAATCCGCTACCGCTCTCATCCCTCACACAGCTTCGACTGCGCACATTTTACCACCTGTTTACCACCCCTTCTCAGATTTGTAATCCTGTCCTGGCATAACCTCCATCAGCGGCGCTGGGATGTGCCATCACCCCACGCACTGTCGTAACGCTCATGGCATAGCAACAATTCATAACCCCCCGCTCTACCTTCATCCTTCGACAAGCACACGACGAACGACCCAACTAGCGTTGGTGGTGAGCCTGCCGAAGCATTAGCCGGGGGTTATGAGGCCCGTTCTTGCGATGCCTCGTGTGACGCCTTGGAATGTTCAACCGGAAAGGAGTGTGGTATGAGACGAATCATCGGCTATGCTTTGTGCGCCGTCACCCTGCTCTTGGGGGTCTGGTTGCCTGTGGTATGCGCCGGAGAAGCCAAGGAGAAGCCGGCCATCGAACAGATCCTGGACATTCTACTGCAGCGCGGCCAGATCACCCCGGAAGAATATCGCTCGTTGCAAGAGAAGGTGAAGCAGGAGCAAGCCGCGGGTGTCAAGGAACCGTCTGCCGCTGTGTTAGCTGGCATCGAGAAAGGCAAGCCGTTTCTGAAGTCTGCCGATGACAACTTCCGGCTCGAGTTTGGCGGCCGTCTCCAGTCCGATTTCGACGCTGCCGAGGACGGTACCAGGCTCCTCACGGGGCCATTCCTTGGCAGTCAATTTCTCATCCGTCGAGCCCGTATTGACGTGGATGCTATATTTTACAAGTGGATCAGGGCGAAGATCCAATCCGAGCTGTCAGAGGGCAATAACTCAAGCACACAGGTCAGTCTGAAGGACGCCTACATAGACCTGACGTTTATGCCTGAGTTGCGTTTCCGGGCTGGGCAGTTTCATGTGCCATTTAGCTTGGAGGAGTTCGGAACATCCGACAATTTCATCGACTTTATCGAGCGTTCCATGGTCAACGAATTGACCCCAATGCGGGATCGAGGCGTGAAGATCTACGGCGACCTGATGGGCGGGATCATCACTTACAACCTGGGCGGTTTCAACGGCACCGGCGAGGATACCTCTGACAACAATGGCGACAAGGATCTGGCCTTCCGGCTCGAGTATTCGCCGTTCCGAACCTCCCATTCGTTCTGGCTGAAAGGGTTGCAGTTCGCGGGCAACGTCACCTGGGGGAACGAAGACAACTTGACCACTCCACCAGGACAGACCATCGCGCGTACTACGAACCGTTTTACCTTCTTCGCCTCCCAAAACGCGCAGGGCAACCGCCTACGCTACGGCGGCGACTTCGCCTGGTGGGTCGGCCCGGCGAGCGTGAAGTTCGAATACGACGTGCAGACCAACCAACGGAACGGGCTAGGCCCCGGTGGGACGAACCTGGCCGATGTGACGGCGTCGGGCTGGTATGTGTCCAGCACCTATGTGCTGACGGGTGAAGATAAGCAACGCTCGGGAAATGTCATTCCCCGTAGGCCGTTCATCCCCTTCTCGGATCAGAGTGGCCTCGGAGCTGTTGAAGTGGGCCTGCGCTGGTCCGAGCTCTCGTTCGACTCGGATAGTCCGGTCAATTTGTTCAGTTCAAGTCTCTCCCCAGTCAATATCCCGGGGGGAGGCACATCGGCCAAAAACGGTGCCCAGAGCCTCACGCTGGGTGCCAATTGGTATTTCAATGAGTGGACTCGAGCGATGTTGAACTGGAATTACTACTGGTATGACAATGCCCTGGGGACACCGTTCAGCTGTCAACTGGGGTCATGCTCGGCCGCCCAGCTGCGTCGCGCTGATAAAGAGTCATGGGAAATCCTCTCGCGGCTACAGATTTGGTTCTAAGCAGTAGTATTGCCTCCAGCTTCGAAGGGGTCGCCCGCGACGCCGGAGCGGCCCCTGCCCAAGATGCCACACACCCTCAAAGCCAACCGAAGCCCCATGGATGACGCCGCCATCTTCGGCACTCAGCCCGCCATGTGGCGCAGTCCATCCGCAAGTAGGCGCCAGATGTCTCTACGATGTCATTTTTTCGATCATAGTAAGATTATTTACACCAAGTTTACCAGAATATTCTTCGACTGTCATATCGGCGCTCTATCCTCCTTCAGTGCAGCCCGTAAAGGCTTTTCATCGGGTCGTGTACCTCCAGCGTGCGGATAATGAGGATGGACCTGTCCGGTGCCACCCACGCGGCGTGAACGGGCCGGTGATTATTCCTCCATCAAGGATTACATGGCCTTGTTCAACCCTCCTCCCACGCTGGCGAGCACACCTGGCCCACGCAGCCCCACGATCGTTCTGGGTCCCCGCTGCTCACAGCCCTTGGGCTTGCGGCCACGGCGGCACGCGGAACAGCAGGACCTCCCTCAAGGTCCAGACCTGATCGGTCAGACCCGTGGCCATCGCCGGCGTACACGGTCGCCATTGCTTGACCGAGCCGCTGCCGTGGGTGGGCTCGGGCTGCGGCAGTGACTGGCGGAGGCTGGCGTGCGACAAGCAGAAATTATGGTAGAGCTGGTACAAGGTCAACTGCTGGCGCAAGCCCACCTCGTGTTTGCATAGCGTATTCACCCGACGGCCCACTGCGGCCACATGCTGGCGGATGTCGAGGTTGAGGCGCTCAATGAAGGCCGTATTGATCTGCCAGCCTTGCGCGGCCAGCACCTGCTCGACCGCCTCCAGGGTGCCGAAGACCACCCGGTGGCTCACCCGCACTAGGTGCCGGCGTCGGTACTTCTTGACCACCTGTGCATAGAGGAGCTGTGGCAGGGGCATCCACCGTGGCTTGGGTGCTGGGCCTTGTGCCCGTTGGCGCGGCGGCTGCACCCATTGTCCATAGTGCGTGAGTAACGCCATCATATACTCTCAAAAGCTGTCTGTCAAAAACAGCGGCACACAGTTCGGGGCTAACACTTGGACCACCTGATGCACGACACATTGGGCCAGCGCCAGCGTGCGATCGCCGACAGCAATGGTCAGGATCAGTTTGCTTGCCGGGTCCATGGCCACCCAGACCCAGTGCGGCGATCGCGACAGGTGCTGAGTGGCCTCAGCCGCTGTGACCTCGCTGTCTTTGACGGCACTGAGCAGGGCAAAGAGTTCGTCGAGTTGGACTTGGTTGACCTGCATGGCATGCAGGAAATACCGGGAAAAAGCCGCCGCGTGGTCCGCCCCCTCGACGAGCCACTGCAGCACGGTGTTGGGATCGACCTCAAAGACTCGGGCCACTGCCCGGATGCCCAAGCCTTCGGCCAATGCACCCACGGCCCACACCAGCATCTCAGGAGGGACGCGTTTGCCATGCACCGGCGTGCCATGAGTCTCCTGAAAATACCCGTGACAGGCCACACACTGCAGCTGCCGCCATGGTTTGCCGCCCGGATGCCCGTTGGACCGGATGTTGCCCCACCCCGCCCGCCCGTAATAGGAGCAATCCAGATCAGGACAGAACTGCTGCTGCGTATCCACTGTGCGTCGGCGTCCCCGCGTGAAGGTCAGGAGGGGTGGCGGAGGGGAGGGGGCCTTGGGACGGGAATCCGCGGCCTGCTCACACGCTATACAGAGCGGCTTATCGATGAGGCCGCCAAAGGGTTTGGGCTCTTTGGAGCGTGTCTTGATGGCCTTAGCGGGCGTGGGTAGTGTCGAGTTCGCTGCGCGGTGCCTCTGGAGCCACGCCCAATACATGAGCATGCCGAGCCACAGCCATCCGAGGCCCAACAGCGCGTCGAAAAGCGGATTGTGTTCCATCTCGTCTCCCTCCCATGGTGATGGAAGGGAGATATACTACCTATGTATCCGGCTCGGCAATTATCCGTTTGATACAGGTACACGACCTGCCAACGCGCTGCGGTCGATGGCCGACCTGGCAAGACTCCCCAGTCAAGATGAGGATCCGGCCATGGTTCTCAGCCGGGCCTCCGCCTTGCGCCTCAAGATCTACCAGGGATTCGCTACCGTGCAACAACTGGTCGCGGAAACCACGTTCGAGCCCGGCGCCGTGGAGCGCGACGTGATTCTACAATCGCTCGCCGAGGCGCAAGCCGCCTTTCTCGTGCTACTCGCGCTGGTGCAGGATCATGCCGATGCCGCCCTCAAGGCGGTTTCGGAGACAGTCCGGGATGCTGCCACTCGATGCAATGCGACCGTCGCGGAGAGTTTCGACGCCCTCGCGGCCGGCATCGAGGGCGAGCAGAGGCGACCCTGGCCCGACCTGGCTGGAGCGTTGGCTGCACTGGAGCGGAGCACGGCGGCGCGCCTCCATGACAGCACCACCGCGGCAACAGCCCCATATGAACGCGGCCGGCTGGCCCTCTATCGCCAACTCGTGCCCCTGGTTGAGAGGCTAGGGGCCCAGCAGCAGGCGCTGGTCCTCGCATGAGTCTGTCGGCGGCCTCGGGTAGAAGGCATGCTCCTGAAGAGCCCTCATTGAGGCGGACATGATGGAGCAGGGAGAAATGAAGCACAACGGGCATCTCGCATTCATGCGGAGTCCTTTGTTGTTTCTGCTGATGGCCTTATTAGCGTTACTGCTCCTGTATCCCTTTTTTGCAGGCCGTGTCATGGCCCATGCCCTTTGGGACATCTGCTCTTCTGCCATTCTGCTGTTGGGGATCTATGCGATCAGTCACGTGCGAAGACATTTGGTCATCGCCGTGGTCCTCGCCATCGCGGTCCTGGGCACGAAATGGTCTGGTTACGTC